>OUNK010000413.1_pt2 | contig 43325 bp, 30 predicted proteins | sample 1755341 | NCBI WGS metagenome assembly OUNK01 (sample SAMEA3914788, study PRJEB12502) | metagenome | biome: forest; material: soil | place: Canada | collected 2011-07-03 | depth 0.1 m | reverse complement strand
TCTCCTGCCTCCGATCAGGCCGCGGCCAATCCCCGGAACTGGTACGATCTGGTTTTCATTCCGAGCACCGGGGCCATCAAAATCGAGCGCCCCTAGATGGCGTCCATGCTCCATCGCAGGCGCAGCTTTACCTTGGTCGAGGTGATCCTGGCGGTCTCCCTGCTGGCTTTCGCGCTGGTCGCGCTGATCGGTCTGCTGGGAATCAGTCTATCGTCGGAAAAATCGTCCTCGCAGGACATTCAGTTGGCGACGGAGGTCTCCTATGTCCTGACGACCGAACGGACCAACAGCTTTGCGACGGTCGCCGCGGCAGGCTATGGCCGGAATTACTACTTCGACTTCGCGGGGAATTTCCTGGGAACGAACCGCCCCGCGGCTACCGATCCGCCCCCCGCCTATCTGCTTTGCATCGTCACCAATGTCGGCGGCCTCTCGACCAATGCGGCGTTCCTCGGCGCTAACATCGCCGCCATGCGGGCGATGTTCACCTACCCGATCTTCGCTCCTGCCGGCAGTCAGCAGACCAACGTGATCTATTTCAATCGCTCGAATGAATAGCCGTCCTTGCCGGCCCGCCTCCTTTCGGCCCCTCTCCTTCACACTGGTGGAGATGCTTGTTGCCGTCGCCATTTTTTCTCTTCTGGCCCTCGTCATCTGTGGCGTCCTGGGGCAATTCAACAACGCGTGGACCAAAAGTTCCGGCCAAAACGAAAGGCAGCAAAACGGGCGGGCGCTGCTCAATTTCCTGGCCCAGAACATCGAGCAGGCGATGATGCCGCTAAATGGCGCCACCAACAGCCTCCAGTTTGTCATCGACTCCGCCAATTTGCCCGCGGCCTACGGCAATCGCGATTCCATCTTTTTCCAGGCCCCGGTGGCGACGGACGGCTCCGCTGGCGAAGTCGCCGAAGTCGGCTACTTCGTACAATGGCAGCCCAACAATACGGCGCAGCTATGCCGCTTTTTGGTTAACCCTACCGACACCGCGAATTACCAGATCTACACCAATACCTCGTCCTGGCTGAGCCAGGGTATCGTGCAGGAGATCGCCGGCGGCGCCGCTCCCGGATACGCGGGACTTCTCGGCGAGAATGTCATTGGCCTCTGGATCAACGCCTATGTCAGGAGCGTGACCAACGGTGTGACCGATTTCAACGTGGTGAACCAGTATGACTCCCGCACCAACAACAGCACCCTTCCCGTCATGGTCGATATTTCCATCCTGGCCCTTGATTCGGTGACCGCCAAGCGCCTCTCCTCCGCCTCTGTCACCGGCATCCAGGCGGTGGTGCGGAATGCCACCAACGCGGCCGAAGGGTTGGCCAACCTTTCCCAAGTCTCCCGGGCGGTCCAGGCCGGAGCCAGTTCCTTTTCCACCCGAGTCCCCTTGATCAATGCCCACTAGCCCGCTCCGCACGCCCTTTTGCCGTCGGCGGCAGGCCTCCTCCGCCTTGGTGATCGTCCTCTTTGCCATCCTATTGGCGACGATCATGATCCTCGCCCTCATGACCGGAGCCAAGCTGGAGCAGCGGAGTGCCTTCTATTATCTGGAGAGGATGCGCGCCGACACTCTGGCGCAAAGCGGCATCGATCACGCCATTGGCCTTCTCCGCAGCGGCATGGGAGGCACCAATCAATCGTGGATCAGCGGCCCGGGCTACATGGTGACGGTCACCTACAATAGCAACGCGGCCCCGACCTACGGCACCCCGATCGCCCTCTCTTCGGGAACCAATAGCAACGGCTCCGGAATCTACGCGCTGCCCAATCTGAACAGCCCGCTCTTCGACGGCACCTATCCGATCGACGGGGAGGGGGCCGCCATGCCGGTTCAGTGGATCTATGTCCATCGGGACGGCACGCTCGACAGCCTTCCCGTCACCAACAACGCCAATCCCCTGATAGGCCGCTACGCCTTCTGGATCGACGATTCCTCCGCTCGCATCAATCTTAACACGGCATGGACCCGGGGAGCCTCCAATACCAACGGCTTAGGCAGCGTCAGCCGGATCGATCTTGACGCCGTCACCAACTTTCCCACCTCCCAGGTGCGGAGCAACTCCACCGCCGCCTACTTCAACTCGGACTACGACCTCCGCAACGCCGCCAGCCTCTCGGCCGTCGCCTCGAACCGCTTTGCCTACACCTTTTACAACCACAGCTCCGACGGGCTGAACCCCTTCGGCAAACCGAAGATCTATCTTACCACCCAGCAGAGCAATCTGCCGACCGGTCTGGTGCCGAGCGGTACCAACTATCTGAACATTCTGGCGAGCCCGAACGGAGATCCCGGGGTGGCGTCGAATCTGAGCGATGCCAATATTTCCGCCACCGTCAACAACCTCTATTCCTATCTCACCAATTCCAATTGGCCCGAATATCCCGGGACCAGCTTTGCCAAGAAGTATTGGGGTTCCAACACCGACCCGAGGATCTTTCAACTCGCGGTGAACATCGTCGAATATGTCCGGGCAAAGGAGTCTCCCCAAAAAATCCTGCCCGCGATCCGAGGCTATGTTACGGGCGACGTCTTTTACTCGACCACGGAATCGTCGTCGCTGGTGGCATGGGCTGCCTCTCCTTCGGGAAAGGCCATGCCGCTGATCGGTGTGACCAGGACCCCCCTCATCACCGAAGCCGGCATATTTTACTGGTCTTCCGCCGCCGGTTTCGTTTTCCAGACGGAGATCTACCTGCCTCCCCACATCGGGATCGACTCCGTGGCGGGGACCGATATCACCATGCAGCGTAAATATTGGGTGACCAATAGTCCCAGCGATAGCTATGAGGACGGATGGTATCCTATTACCTATAGCCGTTCCGCTTCCAATCCCAGTAGCCTGAGCGACGGCAAGTTTTATGACATCTCTCCCGGCTTTCCCCTTTTGCCGGGAAAATACGTCCAATTGCAGGCCGAACAGCGGGAGGCGAAAGCCACCAACGGTCCGTTTCAGGTCTATGATTGGACGGTGATCGCTCCAGTCAGCCAGGCATCCGCCGTCTCCTGGGGCGCCCCTCTGAATTGGGGCGCGACGGCATGGGGGGCTCCCACGGACATCACCACGGGAGTCGGGCCGTTCCAGGTGGCGACGAATAATACCGGTCCCCTCGGCACCTCCCTGCAGGTCAATGATCCGCTTCTGGGATGCCTAGCCACGAATTGGCAGTCGGCGGCCAGCTCCTGGGGGACGACCAATATGATTTCGACGGTAGGAGGCACTCCCGGAGCCTTCTCGCCGCAGCAGGACACGGACGGCAACGGAAAATTGACCGACTTGGGATGGCGCCTGCCCTATCCGGCCCCGTCCGGATATACCCCTTCGGCCACTTCCACCAATGGTGTTCCCAATCCGACCGGCCGAGTGGAATCGCTTGCCGAGTTGGGATACGTCGATACCGGAATGGTATGCTGGACGAATTCGGGAGCGGCGGGAGCGAACGGGGTGCCCTGGAGAACCCTGCGCCTTCAGCCCACCAGTACGGCCACGCTCCCCGATTGGGCCCTCCTCGATCTCTTTGCCGTTCCTCCGGCTCCTTCGCCTTCCGGTTACGTTTACCAGCCTTATGGCTGGACCTCGACCGCCAATACCTTTAGCGCCATCGGGGGACGGCTGAACCTCAATGGCCAACTCTATCCCTTTACCAATCTCCGGACCGCCCCCCTGGCGGCGCTGCTCTACGGTTCGACGAACATCGACACCAATTCCGCCAACACCAATCCGGCAACGCTGGTCACCAATATCCTGCAGATGCAGCTCGCATCGAATCCGGCGCTGGGAGTGACCGGACGGCTCTACGACAGTGTCACCAATTCCGCCGGTTCTCCAGGTTACTATGCCCACATCGGAGAATTGGCCGAGATCAAGGGCATGGCCGATGCCGGCGAGGCCAGCGAAGGCAACCTCTTCGAGCCGCTGGCCCAATCGACTTTGAGCGGAAACGTCTTCACAATCTACACAATCGGCCAAGCCCTGCAGCAATCGCCCTCCGGCAGCTTCCAGGTCAACGGCGAAAAAAGATACCAGGCCACCCTCGAGAGAATCCCCACCGTTGCCGCGTCGTCCACCGGAACCGGCCTCTTCCGCGTCGTCGTCATCCGTCAGCTCTCTCCCTAGGGCCGGGAACGGGAAGGCGAGGGGACGCCTCCTCTTGCCGGCCCATTCCTTAGGGATCGGGGCTGGTCGCGGGGGCCGGTTGCAGCAGCTTGGCCACCACCTCCCCGGGAACCTCCAGCACCGTTCCATGCCGGATGCCCGCGGGCATGGAAAGCTGAGGCGTCGCATCCTCCCAGTTTTGCATGTCCTTGGATCGGATCGCCCCGAAATGATGGTCCCCGTAGCAGTCGTAATAGATGATATAGTCGTCCCCGATTTTGATCGCCGTCGGTCCCTCCACCCAGGTGGAGGGCTTGGTCGGCAGGGGGCCGGTGATATTTTCGTAGGGGCCCGTCATCTGGTCGCTGGTGGCCAGCCAGAGGTTCTTCTGTTTGACGGGCTTGAGGACTTCGTTTTTATAGATGAGATAGAATTTCCCGTTGGCGGGCAGAATCGTTGCATCGATGGAGCAGTAACCGGGATCGAAAAAGAGCGTGGTCGGCGTGAAGGTTTGGAAGTCCTTGGTCGTGGTCACATAGGTGCGGTGGTTGGTATCGCCTTCCGCCATGTTTTCCGTGCCGGGAAATTTCCCGGGAATCGTCGAGGACCAAAAGATCAGATATTGATCGTTGGCGGCATCGTAATGGACTTCCGGCGCCCAGCAATTATGGGTGGAGGGCTCCTTCTCCATTACCGAAATGGCTTCCTGATCCGACCAGGTGAGCAGATCCTTGGAAGAGGCGTAGCCGATGGAGGTGCCACCCCACCCGTCCGTCCAAACCAGCCGGAACACCCCGTCCGGTCCCAACAGCAGGCAGGGATCCCGCATGATCTTCTCCTTGCCGACCGCCGGTTTGAGATAGCTGTTCCCCCCATTGAGGGGTTCCCATTTATATCCGTCGCGGCTCCACGTCAGGTGGAGGCCGTCCTGCCCGTTGTCGATGAAATAGCAGAAAAGGTAGCAGGTCTTGGGAACGTCCCCCGGGGCAATGGCCGATTGGGCCCGCGCCTCGGGATTCAAGAGGCCAGTCGATCCTGCGAGCAGGATCGCGAGGAAGGCAAACAGTCTTTCAGCGTATTTCTTCATGTTCAAGACGACGGGTGAATCCATTTCATGAGGCTTGGGCTTCCTCGAGTTGTTGGGGAGATGGCCTTCCTATCCTCCAAAGCACCGCTATTGCGATCGGATGCGCGAAGGCCATGAGGTAAAAGCAATTTGCGTAAGAATGCCGGCTGACCAACCACGCCACCGCCTGATTCATGGCGATGCCGCCGAGCACGCTGCCGCAGGCGATCACTCCGAAGGCCGTGCCTAGAATTGGCTTCGGGATGAGATCGACCGCGAGCGAGGTGATGTTGGACAGCCAGGCGGTGTGGGCGCAGACGATCACCATGCTAAGCCCAATGACCAGGATCGTAGTCGGTGCGGTGGGGATGAAGAACGCCAGGGGCACCAGGCAGGCGCAGACGAGCATGATTCGAAGGCGGCCAAGGGGAGCCGGGCTGCCCCGCTTGATCAGCCAACCGGAGAGGAAGCCGCCGGACAGAAAGCCTATGTCGGAGGCGAGGAAGATCATCCACATGATCGCCAACTCGCCCTGGGTCAACCCCCGCGCCGTATGCAGGTATTTCGGCATCCAAAATTGATAGAAATACCAGATCGGATCGGTCAGTAGCCGTCCCAACATGAGGAGCCAGACGCGGGGATCACGCAGGACCTTGCTCCAGAGCCCGGCGGCGGATTCCTTCGACGCCGGAGGAGGTGCCGGGGCATCCAAATGCTGTGTCAGGTAATCCCGTTCCTTTTGCGTCAAATAAGGATGCTCCATCGGCGGCTTATAAAGCCAGAGCCAGAGGATCAGCCAGAAACCGGCCAGCACCGGGGAGAGGGCGAAGACCCAACGCCATCCGTAGCGCATCGCGATCAGCGAGACCAGAATGGGGGCAACGGTGGCTCCGGCCGCGCCTCCCAAGCTATAGAGCCCCACCGCGATGCCCCGCTCCGAAGCGGGAAACCATTCGGAGACGGCCTTGGGAGAGGCAGTGAAGCCGCCCGCCTCGCCGAGGCCGAGCATGAATCGGTAGACGGATAAAGACTGGACGGAGCGGGCCAAGCCGGTGAGGGCATTGGAGATCGACCACCATGCGATGAAAAGAGCCATGCTGAGGCGCACGCCCAATTTATCGACGATCCGCCCGGAGAGCAGGTAGGCGATGACGTAGGCCATCAGGAAGCAATTGATCACGGCCGCGTAATGCTGGTCATCGATTCCCAGGTCCGCCTGGATGGTCGGTGCCAGCAGGCCCAATACGCTGCGATCGATATAGTTCAACAGCGCCGCCAGGAACAGCAGGAAGGCGATGAGCCAGCGCAAATGCGGGATCTTCATCGGTGGGAAAGGAGCCCATTCCTCGCGCAGCGGGCGGGCGAGGCATGATGTATATAGCTCAAGGTTTCAAGTATATTGATTTCCTCTTTGATTCAACTAGATCACTTTACGTAATATTTCATTGTTTTTGCGTCGCATGCCAAGAACCAAAACGTCCGCCACCTTTCCTTCGGCCCCTCGGGTCGCCGTCCTGGTGGATACCTCGACCACCTGGGGGCGGCAGATCATCGCGGGAATCCACAACTATTCGCGAAAGCACGGCGAATGGCATCTTTTCCTCGAAGCGCGTGGCCTTCATGAGGTCATGATGTTGCCAAGGGGATGGAAGGGCGAGGGAGTGATCGCCCGCGTCAATACTCCCGCGTTGGCCAGAAGCCTGAGGCGATTGCACCTTCCGGTGGTGAATGTTTCCGCCGTTTTGCTCAAGGAGCCGGAACTTCCGCGGGTGGCCAACGACGTCGAGGCGGTGGCGCTCTTGGCGGCCGATTACTTTTTGCAGCGAGGCTTCCGGAACTTCGCCTATCTCAATCTGCGGGGGCTGGAATACGTCGTCCGACAGCGGGACGCCTTCGTCAAGGCATTGGCCGCCGCCGGATTTTCGTGCTCCACCTACAGCATCCAAACCGATGCCGGATTCCAATCCCCGCATTGGAACTACAAGATGGACCGGCTCAGCGCCTGGCTGAAGTCCCTGCCGAAACCGGTCGCCATCCTCACCTGGAGCGGAGGGCGCGAGGTCATCCATGCCTGCCAGCATGCCGGCCTGCGGGTTCCGGAAGAGATCGCCCTCCTCAATGGGGCGGATGATGAGCTGCTGTGCGAATGCTCCCCCATTCCCGTCTCCGGCGTCCAGTCGGCCGGCAAGGAGATCGGCTATCGGGCCGCCTCCATGCTCGATGGATTGATGAAGAAGAAGAACGGGAACCGGAACAGGCCCTCCCCGCCGATCCTTGTCCCCCCGGTCGGCGTCGTCACACGACAATCGACCGAAACCATGGCGATCTCGGACAAGACCCTGGTCTCCGCGGTAAGCTATATTCGTTCCCATATTGCGCGCCCGTTTCAGGTGAGCGACGTGGCCGCGCACGCCGGCGTCTCCCGACGGGTGCTGGAACGGCGCTTTCTGGAAACCTTCAATCTCAGCCCTGCCGCGCATATCGGCAAGGCGCGGCTCGATCGGGTCAAGTCGTTCCTGGTCGATACCGATCTTTCCATCAATGACATCGCCAGCCAATGCGGATTCTGCTCTCCGGAGTATATGACCTCCGTGTTCCGGAAGGAACTGCGCATCACTCCCCTGCGCTATCGCAGGAACGTTCGCGGCCGCTGATCGCCGGCCTCCCTTCCCGTTCCCGCCTGATTCCAACAAGCGGCATTGCCGACCTCGGAACGTCGGCACGCATCCAAAATATATATGAGGAAATCGAGCTTCTTAATGGAAACAGCCGATTCCGCGCGTCAGCCTGAAATCTTGGTTCCGGCATTCTTCAATCGAAATTCCATATCCGCCCTCATGCAACGCGCCTCCTCCTCTTTCTCGATTTTACCCCTTTCGCAGCCGCAGGGCAGGGCGTCTCACAGGACTCGCTTCCGGTTTCTCGCCATGATGTTCCTGCTCTGGGTCTTGCCGTCGCGCATGGACGCGCAGGCGGTTGACGATGCCTCGCCGCGCGAGACCGTCCTCTTCGATTCCGGCTGGCGCTTTCAAAAGGGCGATCCGGCCGATGTGGCCGGCAAGCTCGGTTACGACGCGATCAAGGCGTGGCTACTCCCCACCGGCAATGCCTTCACCGCCGATTCCACCGCGAAGGCGGAACGTCCGAAGGGAAATCCCGGCGGCTTGGCCGTCTCCTACGCCGGCCTCGATTTCGACGACCGCTATTGGCGCCAGCTCGACCTGCCGCATGACTGGGTCATCGAGGGCTCCTTCGATCCCAAGGAGGATGGTTCCACCGGCAAGCTTCGTTACGACGGCCCGGTCTGGTATCGGAAGCGTTTCACGCTTCCGGCATCCGATCGGGGACGACAGATCTTTCTGGATGTCGATGGAGCCATGTCCTACGCGTCGGTCTGGGTCAACGGCCAATGTGCCGGCGGCTGGCCCTATGGATATGCTTCCTTTCGAGTCGATCTGACCCCGTACCTGCAAACCGGAGAGGAGAACGTTGTGGCCATCCGGCTCGATACGCCACCCCATGCCGCTCGCTGGTATCCCGGCGGCGGTATCTATCGCAACGTTTGGCTAGTGAAAACCGCTCCGGTCCACGTGGCACAGTGGGGCCTTCACGTCACGACTCCGGAAATCAGTCCTGACTCGGCCACCGTCGATTGCCAGGTGACCGTCGATAATGACTCCAGCAGCGCCGCGCAGAGCCGGGTGCGGACGGAAATTTACTCCCTCGGGCAGGATGGAGCCCCGGGGAAAAATCCGGTGGCTTCTTCCGATTGGACCGGTCTCACGGTTCCCGCCGGCACCGACGCCATGGCCGAGGTCAAGGTTCCATTGCCGAACCCCGATCTCTGGGATCTGGTCCATCCCCATCTCTATCGGCTGCGCGCCATCGTACAGCAGGATGGCGCTCAGGTGGACCGGCTGGAGACGACCTTCGGCGTCCGTTCCATCAAATTCGATCCCGTCCAGGGCTTTCTCCTCAACGGCAGGCACGTTCCCCTTCAAGGCGTCTGTATGCATAGCGACCTCGGGGCGCTGGGGGACGTGGTGAACTCGCGCGGGCTGGAGCGTCAACTCCAGATTCTTCAGGAGATGGGCTGTAATGCCATCCGCACCAGTCATAATCCGCCGTCTCCGGAGCTGATCGACCTCTGCGATCGGATGGGAATCCTGATCATGGCCGAATCCCTCGACTGCTGGACCCAGGGCAAGGTTGCGGGAGATTACCACTTGCTCTTCGCTGATTGGAGCGAGCGCGATATCCGCTCGTTGGTCCGCCATTTCCGCAACGATCCCTGTGTAATCCTCTGGAGCATGGGGAACGAAATCCCCGAGCAGCAACAACCGGAGGGGGCTGGGATCGCCGCCCGACTTTCCTCCTACGCCCACGACGAGGACACTACCAGGCCCACCACTATCGCCTGCAGCGCCCCGGTCGGGGGCTTCAACGGCTTCCAAGAAGGCTTCGACGTCTTCGGCTTCAACTACGAGTGCCGCTGGTCCTGGGGCAAGCAGGGCCCCGACATCTATCCCAGATTCCATCAGGCCAATCCAACGATTCCGGTGATGGGAAGCGAAACGTCCTCCGCCTGCAGTTCGCGGGGATGCTATTTTCTACCCATCGACCAGAGCCTGCAGGATATCCAGGTTTCCTCCTACGACAATTGGACGCCCGCCTGGGCCACCGAGCCCGACGTCGAGTTCCAAAACCAGGAGAAGAATCCGTTCGTGCTGGGCGAGTTCGTCTGGACCGGATTCGATTATCTGGGCGAACCGACCCCCTATAACAACGACCGTTCCATCCTGCTCAATACCGCCGATCCGGCCAAGAGGGCGGAAATGGAAGCGCAGCTAAAGAAGATCGGCGCCGTCCCCTCCCGCAGTTCCTATTTCGGGATCGTCGACCTCTGTGGATTCAAGAAAGACCGCTTTTACCTCTACCAGTCCCACTGGCGGCCCGACTTCCCCATGGCTCATATCTTGCCACACTGGAACTGGCCGGACCGGAGCGGCCAGACCATTCCGGTCTACGTTTACACTTCCGGGGATTCCGCGGAGCTCTTTCTCAACGGCCGCCCGCTGGGCAGGAAGATCAAGCAGCCCCTCGAATACCGGCTGGAGTGGGACGTGCCATATCAGCCCGGCAAATTGGAGGCGGTGGCCTACAAGGAAGGGCGCGAGTGGGCGAGGGACACGATGCGGACCGCCGGCCCTGCCGCGCAACTCCTGGTCCAGCCCGATCGCGACACGCTAGCTGCCGACGGTAGGGATCTCTCGTTCGTGAAAGTGACGATCGCCGACAAGGACGGCATCCCCGTGCCCACCGCCTCCAATTCCCTTCACTTCGACCTGGCCGGTCCGGCGGACCTGATTGCGACCGATAACGGCGACGCCACCGACCTCGCCTCGTTCCAATCCCCCGACCGTAAGGCCTTTAACGGCCTGGCGCTGGCGGTGGTCCGGACACGCGCCGGCGACGCGGGCCCGATCACCCTCCAAGTGAAGAGCGATGGCCTACCCACGGTCCGGATCGAGATGACCAGCCGGTGAGCCGATCGAAGGTCGGGGTCCCCCTGGGCATGGTGATCGACCTCTCTTCCTCGGCAAGAGGGCCCGGGCCGTCGGGCTCGAGGCTGCCCACCTCTCCGGATGAGACCGGCTTTCTAATTCCTGGCAGTGTCCGGAGTTTCCACTCGGACCTTGGCTAGTAGGCTCCAGCCGTCACTCACTTCCAGGTCGGCAGCTGCCAGCCGGATTTCGGGCTTGTTGCCGTCCTGAGTATTGACGATGGCAAGGGCGAGCAGATAGGCGCCCGGCGGCGGCGTGGGTGAAAAAGCGATGGCGCAGGTATTCGGCCATTCCTGCCCGGTGAGCCAGGTGCCAGGATCGGCATTGGGATCGGTCGCGCTGGAAACCACTGTTTTGGTTTCCGGATCGAGCAAGGCAAAGGCGACCCGATACTTCCGATTCCAACGGAGATTGTCGTTGGGCAGGATCCCGACTCCCAGGTTCTTCCAGGCATGATGGATCGTGACCGGCTGATTCCCCGCGAAATGAAGGGGGATCTCCACGGAAACGGGATAAAGGCGGTAGCCTCCTTTCACTAGGAAGGAATTGACGAGATCGGGAGCGTCCTTCACCCACTCCGCGGCGTCGTGGGCGCCCCGCAGGTCGAGAGTATTGGCGTGGCTGTCGATGGCGTCCTGATAGCTGCCTTGGAGGACATCGCGCGGGGTCTGGTAATTGCGTGGATCCTTCTTCCATTGGTCCGTCCAGTTGGCGATGGAGAAGTAGCAGCACTCCGCAATGAAGGGAACCTTGGCAAAGGTGGTCATCACCTGCTTGCGTTGGTCCGGATTGTACCAAAAGCCTCCCATCGAGTCCCGCCGGATCACATAGCCGTAGGTATTGCAGGCCATCTCCAAATGTCCCGGGTCCATGTTGAGGGCGAGCAGGACGTTATGGAAGGCCCCGGCATAGGTTCCCAGCACCCATTGGAGAATTTCCTTCTTTTGATCGTCGGAAGTCACCGCCGGATCGATATGGTGCATTTCCCCCCACCATCCCAGGCTGCCTCCATCGACGAAATCGACCCGGGAGGGGTCGTCGAATTTCTGCGCGAAGGCGGCGACGAAGTTCTGGAACTTTTCGCGAAAGACGGGGTCCTGTACGGAAGGAGTCCAGAGCTGCTTCCCGCCCTGGCCTCCGACCATATAGCCTTGGGCTCCCGCCTCCTGGACCCAGTCGGGGGAGGCCGGGGTCTGGCAATCCTTGCTGTTGACGATCACGCGGAAAGCCAGCTTCAGGCCCCGCCGGGTAGCCTCGTCCATTATGGCCTGAAGATTGGAGTCCTCGCTCCAGGCATAGTGGCCCTCCTGCGGTTCCAGCTTGGCCCAGGTACAGCGGATGTAGAGGATCGATGCCATGGGGACATACGGTTCCATGGTTTTCCAGAACTGCGCGCAGGGAGGAAAGGAGCCACCCTCGGGTTCCATATAGATCATCCATCCCATCGCGGGATTGCGCAGGATGCCGTCCGTCAAGGGGGCAGGCCGAATCACCGTCATCTCAGAGGAGAGCGGGTCGGAAGCGGAGGCGTCCGCAGCATTCGTTGAAATAGGGTCCGGCGAGGCCTTCGACACCGACCAGGCCAGGAGGAGGCCGGAAGCCAGAAAGCGGAACCAGGCCCCTTTCATAAGGTGCGCGGGGTGAATTCCTCGGACAAGAAAATGATGCTACCGATCACGTGGAAGCAGATATAACAAATCGTCGAATGCCGCTCTATCTATATCACGGACAGTAGTCATATACTTTTTGCGAAAGTTCAGGAAGGCCCGGCGTTCGCGGGACGGAGGTGAAATGAATCCTAAATGCATGCCCACCCCTTTAATTTATATATGTCCTTGCGGGACCGATATTGGTTAAGGTCGACAAAAGCGTCCCATGGAACGAAATTCGACTTATCTGGATCGAGGGCCGATGGCCCCGGGAAAATTCCCGGCAGCGGCCATTGGCGCGGGGGAATCGAAGAATAGCCGGCAGCGCTCCGATGGGACGCCGTTCGCGCCAATCCACGGGGAATTAGCGTCGTCCGCTTCTCCTATCCGGTCTTAAGCTTCTTCTCCCCTGATCCAGCCTTTTTCGCCCTTTCAATCATGCACCTCCATTGGATCGATTACAGCATCATGCTGGTCTACGTCGGGTTCGTCGTCGGAATAGGCTTCGCGCTCAAGCGCTACATGAAGACGAGCTCCGATTTCTTCCTTTCGGGCCGCTCGATTCCCGCCTGGGTGGCGGGATTGGCCTTTCTTTCCGCCAACCTGGGGGCGCTGGAGCTGGTCGGCATGGCCGCCAGCGGCGCCAAGTACGGCATTGCCACCTGCCACTTCTACTGGCTGGGAGCCATCCCGGCCATGGTCTTCCTGGCCGTCTTCATGATGCCGTTCTATTACGGATCGAAAGCGCGCTCCGTTCCGGAATACCTCAAGCTGCGCTTCGACGAGCGGACTCGTGCCTTCAATTCGATGACCTTCGCCGTGATGACCGTCTTCGCCTCTGGCATCTCGATGAATGCCTTGGCGAAGCTCCTGCACAACCTGCTTGGCTGGAACTACGACCTCGCCTTATGGATCTGCTCGATCGTGGTCCTGATGTACGTGCTGAAAGGGGGCCTGACCTCCGCCATCTACACCGAGGTGCTTCAATTCTTCATGATCGTGCTCGGCTTTGCTCCAGTGGTCTACCTCGGGCTCAGGGACGTCGGCGGCTGGGAGGCGTTGAAAAACATCCTCCATGGCGCCGCGCAGGACCCGGCCCGCTTCGGTCTTGACGGTACCCGCTCCTTCGGACCCGACGCCTGGACCAGCGACTGGAAACCAATCCTGGCCGGGCCCTCCGCCAATCCGATGGGTGTCGACGTATTCGCCATGGTTTTCGGGCTCGGATTCGTCCTCTCCTTCGGCTACTGGTGCACGAATTTTCTGGTCATCCAGCGCGCCATGGCCGCCCGCGACATGAGCGCCGCGCGCCGCACCCCTCTGATCGCCGCCGTCCCGAAGATGCTCTTTCCCGCGCTGGTTATCCTGCCAGGCATGATCGCCGTGGGCCTGGCCTCACTGGGGAAGGGAGGATACCGGCTTCCCCCCGTGGCCATCTCCCGGGCCGCCTACCCGGCGGCGGTCGCCGCCGTGCACGACGCGGCGGCCCGCCATCTCGATGCGGCCGCCGCCCTGCCTGCCATCGCGGCTGGGGCCCAGCATCACCTGGACGCCGCCAAAGTGGAGGCGCTTCTCGACGATACCGCGGCCCATCCCCTCGATGACGTCGCCATCCGGGACCGCCTCCAGGACGCCGTCACCGACAACGACTACGATGGCGTCATCCTCTCCCTGGTGAAGAGGTATTGCCCGCCCGGCATGCTGGGCCTGGCGCTGACCGCCCTCCTGGCCTCCTTCATGTCCGGCATGGCCGGGAACGTCACCGCCTTCAACACGGTATGGACCTACGACCTCTACCAGGCCTATCTGGCCCCGAATAAAAGCGACGCCCATTACATGCGGATGGGGAAATACGTCACCGTCGTGGGGATACTCCTAAGCATCGCCTGCGCCTACGTCGCCAGCAACTATTCCAATGCGATGGACATCGTCCAACTCGTCTTCGGATTCGTGAACGCGCCGCTCTTCGCCACCTTTCTGCTCGGCATGTTCTGGCGCCGGACCACCAGCCACGGAGCCTTCTTCGGGTTGCTGGGAGGGACCACCGTTTCCGCCCTCTTTCACGGCTGCACCATCGCGGCGGGCGATCCGCCGGGCATCAAAGGCGCATGGCTGGCGCAGTTGCAGACTTTCCCCAGCGAAATGGCGCAGAATTTCTGGTTGGCCAGCTTCGCCTTCGCGGCATGCCTCTCCCTGACCATCCTGATCTCGCTCGCCACTCGCCGCACCAAAAGCGACGAGGAGCTCAAGGGCTTGGTCTATGCGCTCACCGAGAAGGTCCGAGCGGCCGATCAGGCCTGGTACGCTACCCCTGCCTTCCTCGGTATCATTCTGCTGGTCGCCTGCGTCGTTCTCAACTTCATCTTCTGGTAGAAAGGAATCTTATGGGCCTCGATATCCGCCTCCCCATCGGCATGATGTTTTCCCTGCTGGGAGCGCTTCTTGCCACTTACGGTTTCTTCACCGCTTCCGACCATGAAATGTACCGAAGCTCGCTTGATGCCAACGTCAATCTCTGGTGGGGCCTCGTGCTTTTCGCTTTCGGAGCGGCCATGCTCTTCTTCGCCCTCCGCGCGCGCTTCAGGAAATAGGCGGAACTAGGAACTAGCTGGGCAGCGGCCGCTTGAAGGGAGCGGGCTCGGTCCGAGACGGCTACGGTTTCGCGGCGGCCCGGTTGTCGTTCTCTCCGTAAGCCTGGATTTTCATGATCCGGGCCTCCCTCACGCCATTCGAGGTCAGAATGCGTACTTCCAGGCGACGGACTTGAAAGGGCGTGGCCCAGGTGTGAACCCGCAGTCGTTGGAAATTGTCTTCCACCGCCACCACCGACCTGCCGTCGGCCAAGACGATATAAGCGCGCGCGATCTCGGGCTGGGCTCCCCGGATCACCTTCCGATTCGTCGCTTGGCTGCCGGAGAGGATCAACTCGCGCTCCAAGCCCGAGTCGAACGTCAGATGGAGTCTCGCGATCGTCTGCGGCTCCTGCCAGGTCAGAAAGAGCGAGGCGGGCAATCCTTCCGAAAACCATCCCGCCCTTCGGTCTTCCGACCAGCTTCCCCAGATTCGGAGCAGATGACGGCCCTCGCGTTGCCCGATATTGCCGGAAGAATGCTCGGGGTGGGACGAGTCGGCCTCGATCCGGGCCAGGGAGACCAGATCGGCCTCGTCCCGCACGTCGATTCCCGGAAGGAAAGCATCGCTTCGGAGTAGCTTCCTCTGGATTTCCGCCACCTTGGAGGGAACGCTCAGGGCCGAGATCGATGCCCGACTTTCCGTCTGTTCCCGAGCGAAGACGGCCGCGGCCGTCCCCACCGCCTGTCCCATGACCGCGCATGTCGCCATGACCCGGGTGCTGGCGAAGGCGACATGGGTGGCGCTGATGTTTCTTCCCGCAAAGAAGAGGTTATCGACGTTCCATGAGTGGAGCGCCCGCAGGGGAATGCCGAAGAGATGGTCGAAATGGTGCTGGACGCAGGGAGGCTCCTCCGGCGCGTCGATTCCCATCGGCGGATGCAGATCGACCGGCCATCCACCGTAAGCCACCGTGTCCGGAAAGATCGTTCCCCCGAGCACATCGTGCTGGGTTAGCACATGAGGCCCCATGAACCGGCGGCTTTCGCGTTTGCCTGGGACCGCTCCCACCCAATCCAGCGCCCACGGGATCGATTCGGGATAACGATCGCTGTTCTTCACATAGTTCCAGACACCGAGAGCGATTCGCAGGAGCTCATGGCGGATGGCGCCATTGTCTCGAATCGTATCCAGGTGCCCCCCCCATTCGAACCACCAATAGCCGTATTCGAAACTCGGAATTGGCCGGTGGACGAAATCGCTCTCGGAAAAGCGACGCGCCCAAGCCGGAGCCCGATAAGGCTGGGGCCGGTCATACCGGCGAGCCATGAACAGGATCGAGCTGCCCAGAGTGAGGCGATCCGCCTTCTCCGGCGCCCAGCTTTCCCCGTATTCGTCCCGTCTCTCCCTCCCCACCCGGAAGTCGGCCCCCGCCTGCGCCCCCAGAAAGCCATCGCCGGAGCAATCGGCAAAAAAGCGGGCGTGGATGGCGAATTCCTCTTCGGTGGAAACCCGCTGGGCGAGAACTTCGGCAATGCGGACCCCCGAGGTTGTCTCCTCCGTCCGGCAGCTGGTGCATTGCGTGTCCAAGAGCAGGGTGATATTGGATTCCGAGACGACCTTGTCATAGAGCAGGAGATCCCATTGGGAGTAGGCCCGCTCCGGATTCCGATAGGCATCCTCCAGCCGAAGTTCCTCGATCAGGCCCGTTTCCCTCGTTCCCGGTTTCTTGCCGTGAAAATCGGCCCCCACGATATGCATCCGGATCTCGCTGGAAGCGTTCCCTCCCAGCACGGAACGGTCCTGCAACAAGACGACCCGGGCGCCCTGGCGCGCAGCCGCCAGCGCCGCGCACACGCCGGCCATCCCGCCGCCCACGATGCAGATATCGGTGTTGATCCGGCGGAACAAAAAGGGAAGGGGCATCCTTACTAAGGGTTAAGCTTCGTTTCCCGGTGCTTTGGGGTTTTGGTTATTCCTTCGATGGCGAGCTTTCGAAGAAACGGACGTAATCGAATTCCGCCGTGGCGGGCAGTCGGTCGGCATCGACCGTCTTGGTGTTGCCGAGGGGGGAGGCAATGCAGGTCAGCCACAGGTTCTGGGGCCCCTGCTTGAATTGGGTAGCATCGGTCTCATGGGTGAGCTTGCCGTCGAAGAAGAAGCGGACGACTGTCGGCGTGAATTCGCATCCCCAGACATGAAAATCGCCGGAAAGATCGGGGGTCGAAAACGCTTGCCGGCCGAAGTCCTTCCCGCGTTGGTCCCAAGCGATAACCCCCGCGGAATACTTCGTCGGTGTCACCGAATCCTGCTCGCAAAAATCGATTTCTTGCGTCCCATTGGGGGCGGTGCTCGCGTGATTGTAAGCCATGGCCCAAAAGGAAGTGTGCCAGCCCGAGCCGGGCGGGGTCTTGAAGCGCGCCTCATAATAGCCGTATTGAAAAGTGCGCTTGGAGATGATGCCGCCGCCCGTGAATTCCTTATGGTTCGCCTCCTGCTTCTTCAGGGCGATGATCAGCTTGCCGTCGGCCACGGAGACATTTTCGGGCAGCTGTGTGCTCCACATCTTGCTGTCGGTCCGGTAGGACCATTTTTCGGAATCCAAAGTATTGCCGTCGAACTCGTCCGCCCAAGTCAGGGCGTATCCCTGGACCACGTCGCCATAGGGAAGGGGGGGCGCCTCGGCTGCCTGCGCTTGCAGGTGAAAGGGTGAAAGCAGCGCGAGGAAAAGGCCGGGCGACAGGAGGCTGATGATTTTCATGCGTTGAAGAATATCCGAAAGGCTGTGGTGAAAAGTCCGAAGAAAGTCAGAATTCAAAGCACGCGATTCTATGGCGATTGCTTCCGGTCCAACTAGTCCTCTTTGCGTAAAGTTTCGTCGTTTTTGCGGCGCAAAGCCGCCGGGGCCGCCATTGCCGGAGGCCATGAGGGGTCCGCTATAGCCGGGAGGAGGAAATGTATATTGATCAAAGCGCGGGACCGGCAAATCATGTGGCGAACTTCTCCCCGCCGATGTCCAAACCTCCGCTCCACCGTTCGCAGTCCTTCCTTCTCGGCGCCTCCTGGGGAATCCGTGCCGTGGTCCTCGGGTTGCTCTGCCTGGTTGCGACCGGATCGATCGCGAGGGCGGACGATGGCGGCGGAATGGTGATCGCCGGCAATGCCCGGTTCACCGTCGTCACGCCGGACCTGATTCGGATGGAATACGCGCCCGATGGGAAATTCGTCGATGCCCCGTCCTGGTATGCGGTCAATCGGCAGGCCCGATTTGCCGGGGCCACGGTGCATCGCGACGGGGACAACTCGGTGGACATCGATACCGGCGAGATCCAGCTTCATTACCGGAATGACGGCCAGCCGTTTTCCCCGCGGAACCTGAGCGCCGATATCCGCAAGGGAGGGGAAAACGTGACATGGACGCCCGGCACCCCGTCGGCCGGCAACCTGGGCGGGACGATCCAGACCCTCGACGGCGTTCACGGCCCCGTGCCGTTGGGGGAGGGGATCGTTTCCCGGGATGGATGGTATTTGCTGGACGACTCCCATTCGGATCTCTTCACCGGCGATTGGATCTCGGAACGGCCGAAGAACGGCGGAGTCGACTGGTATCTCTTCGGCTACGGCCTCGACTTCAAGGCCGCCTTACGGAGCCTGACCGCGGCCGGCGGGCCGATTCCCTTGCCCCGTCGCTACACGATGGGAACCTGGTATTCGCGCTTCTGGGGCTATTCGGCTGACGAATTCAAGCAGATCGTCGATGAATATCAGCAACACCATGTCCCACTCGACGTCCTGGTGATGGATATGGACTGGCACATCGTCGACCTGAATCAGGGCGGCCCCAAGAAGTTGATCTGGAGCGGCTATACCTGGAACAAGCAACTGATTCCGGATCCTGTCGGGCTGCTCCGCTGGATGCATGACCGGGGCGTGGCGGTGACCCTCAACGACCATCCCGCGGACGGAATTCAGCCTTGGGACGAGATGTACCCGGCCTATATGACCGCCATGGGCGTCGATCCCGCGCTGAAGAAGCAAATCCCCTTCGACGCCGGCAACAAGCACTTCCTGGACGTCTTCTACGACTACTCGCACGTCCCCCGCGAGAAGGACGGCGCAGATTTCTGGTGGCTCGATTGGCAGCAATTTCCACGAACCGTTTCCCTTCCCTCCCTTGAAAACCGGGCCGTGCTTAATTATTACTACTACACCCGGACCTCCTCGGACAACAAGCGCGGCCAGTCGTTCGGCCGCTGGGCCGGCTGGGGAGACCATCGCTATCCCATAGAATTCTCCGGCGACTCCTTCACCAACTGGGAAACCCTGGCCTTTGAGGTCCCCTTCACCAGCACGGCGGGCAACGTGGGATGCTTCTTCTGGTCGCACGACATCGGCGGCCACCAGGGCGGGCGCAACGAGGAATCGTACACCCGCTGGTGTCAGTTTGGCGCCTTTACCGCAGCGCTTCGCTCCCACTCGATGCGCGATCCGAACACGGACAGACGGCCTTGGAAGTACCCCGATTGGGCGCAGGACTCGATGATCCGCTCTTTCCAGCTGCGCGCGGCGATGATGCCCTACGTCTACTCGGCGGCGTGGGCCGCGACCCGGGACACTATTCCCTTCATCCGCCCGATGTACCTGGACTATCCCGATCAGGAGGAGGCGTACCATAACGGCCAGCAGTATCTCTTCGGTGACAATCTTCTGGTGGCCCCGGTGGTCCATCCCGGCGTCGGCCCGGACCGCATCGGCTGGGAACCGGTCTGGTTCCCGGGCGGGGAATGGTATGATTTTTTCACGGGGGAGAAGTTCTCCGGCACCGGCTATGCCGTGGCCGCCGCCGGTATCAATTCCTTTCCTCTCTTCGTTCAGGCGGGCATCCCGCTGCCCATGCGTCCCTATGACGACCATCCCGCGATGGCGCCCCTTACGCAGCTGATCATGCGCTGCTATCCCGGCATGGACGGAAGGGAAGGGAGCTTTACCCTGTATGAGGACGACGGCCTCAGCCAGGATTACCAGAAAAACGGCGGCGCGACCACGCTTCTCCATTACCTTCGGCAGGGAGACACCGTGACTGTGACGATCGATCCAGTCCATGGAGCCTATGTCGGCCAGCCGCAGACCCGCTCCTATGTCGTCGATCTGCCCTGCACCGAAAAACTCTCCTCCTGCGACCGACGCGATGCCGTCTGCACCTACGATGTGGCGACCTTCACCAACCGGATCGAACTTCCGGCCCTCTCGATCCATGATCCGGTCAAGCTGACACTTCACCTCGCCGAGACCGATCCCGAGCGCATCCGGCAGATCGCCGTGGCGGACCGGGTGGCGGCGCTGTTGGGCCAGCCCATTGCCCAATGGAGAACGCAAAATCCCCATCCCTCGCCCGAAATGGCGGCCGCCCTGGCCGCTGTGCAGGGAAACGCCCTGGTCGCAAAATTCACCCATCCCTATTTTCTGGGGGGGGATCAAGAGATCATCTATTGCCATAACCACTCGGACCACCCGGATACCGTTTCCTGGGCCGTCGGCGACGGGGCGGAGCGGCCCGACCAATTCGTCCCGGGAGAGGCGCTGCCCCTGGGCTCCCGGAGCGGCGGGAAACTATTGCCGGGAACCGGCGGCATGAATGTCCCCCAGAGCGTCCACGCCGCCCTTCCTTCGGAGGGAGGTCCATTGGACGTCACTCTGGCGCTGCCGTACCATCTCGATGAAAAGGCGGACCTCGCCCTTTCCGCCACGCTCAGCAGCAGCTCCGGCGATCCCCGGCCCGCCGCCGACGGGCAGGCGATCGGCTATCCCCAAGACCGGACCAAGGAGTGGATTTCCCAGGGTCAGAAGGAGGGGGCCTGGATCGAGTTGGACTGGACGCAGCCGGTCCAGGCCGGACGCGTCCTGCTCTGGGACCGCCCCAACCCGAACGACCAGATCCTGGCAGGCCGCCTGGAATTCGACGACGGAACCACCATCGACGTGGGAGAACTTCCGAACGATGGCCAGGCCCCCTGCGAGATCTCATTCCCTTCCAGGAAGGTGAGCCGCATCAAGTTCATCGTTACCCGCGTTTCGCCCCAGACGGAAAATATCGGCTTGGCGGAGATTGCGGTAACGGCCGATTGAACTCCTCGCGCCCTTCCACGCTCAAGACCTGTTCAGGGCCTTTTACTTAGCCAAGGTGGCGGCCCGCTTCCCTCGGGCGGCCGAGACCCGGTAGCGCCGTCGGTATTCGCCAGGGGTGATCTCGAATATCCGCTTGAAGGCGGAGTAGAATGTCATGCTGCAGCTGTAACCGATCTGCGGAGCGATTTCACGCAGCGAGAGTTCCGACTCTTCGAGCAGTTCTTTGGCACGGCGCATCCGGGTATCGCGCAGGAACTCGTTGGGCATCTTGCCGAGATGCTCCCTGAAGCTGCGCTGCAGGGTATTGGGGGAGAGGCCGATGTGTCGGGAAATTTCCGCCACGCCGATCATCCGGGAATAGTTGGCAAAGATATAGGAGATGGCTTGCGCGGTGGCCGGATGCGATACGGAAAGAATATCGGTGCTCTGCCGGGTGACGATCTTCTCCGGCGGTATGGGAAGGGGGCCGGGCGTGGGTTCCGTCCCGTCCATCATTCCCTCCAGCATCCGTGCCATGGCCAGCCCGATATGGCTGCTCTCTCCCGTGACACCGGAAAGGTGGGGAGTAAAACCGCTGCAGACTACCGGATCGTCGTCGTTGGTCAGAATCGCCAACTGCTGTGGGATCTGGATGCGCAGGGAGTGACAGGCGCGATAGACCAGATTGGCGCAATGCAGGCCGCCGAGAAAGATCGCGCTGGGCTTTTCCAGGTCGCCCAGAAACTGCCTGACTCGCGCGAGGGCGCGGCCATGATCATAATCATCCTGCTCGTTGGGAGCGAAGTGCAGGGAAACAACGCGATGTTTTCGGGAGCGGGCCAGCCTCACGAAATGATGGCAGGGATCGAACTCCCAGGAGCGCTGGTCGATGCAGGCCATGCTGCGGAAGCCCCGTTCCTGAAAATAATCGACTGCCATGCGTGCTATCGCGTCAACATCTCCAACGACGCGACCCACGCGCGCCCCTTTGACATCGCCCCGCGTCACCAAGGGGATGGAGGAATCTCCGCGCAGCCGCCGAAGGTCCGTTTCGGATATAAAATCGACCATCATGCCGTCCCCCTTCCATCGGGAGGGCGAATTGGGAAAATATTCGAGGATCCACTTCCGTTCGACCGCATACCGGTGAATCGCCTCGTGGATCTCGTGCCGGTAGTTTCGTAGGATGAGCAGAACCCGTTTGGACCGCGGGCGATGAGAGGGGGTTTTTCGGGGGCGCGGCACGGTGGAGAAGCTTTCGATTCTGGCTGGAACCTACGTTCCGGCAAAATTGTATACAAGAAATTTGTCATCTATATAAAAAACAACAGCAATTGCGTGAATGGCTCCCTTGGAGATGTCGCTGGGGGGAGTCGTTCCTTCGCGAACGCCTCAGTATGAACAGGACGGCGCGATTGCGCCTCTTTTCAGGAATCCATGACACGTTCTAGGGAGCGGAAGGCGGCGTCGCGGAAGGAAGCGGCGGAATCAGGGCCCAGGGACCCGGTTTCACCTTGTCGGCGCCGGCCCATTTTTCCCATCTTGCCGGATCGGCGAGCATCTTGATAAAGACTCCGCCCACGACGGAACGCGCAGTGAATCCCTTCGGCTTCTCCTCGGACTGGGTGGGATAGGTATCGACCAGTGCCGTCCGGAAGGAGGTCTGATTCAGGTAACGGTAAAAGGGAAGGATCATCGCCTGGAAGTCGGCGTCATTGTCGGCGAAGGTCGCGGCAAAGAACATGTGATCGGTATCGCCCAGCTTCGTCCGGCAATCGAGCGGCACGCCGAAGGTCTGCATCTTCGATTTGTAATAGGCGATTTCCTTTTGGGCCACCTCCGGAGGGAATATCTGGAGGCCGAGGATTTTGTCCCAGACCAGATTGTATTTCATGCTCCAGGTGTCCGGCTTGTCGAAGGCGATCCGGTAATGATCGCCGTCATCGGCGGCCTTCATCCAGTGCTGGGCATCGGTCCTGGCCATGTCGAGGTACTTCCTCGCGTCCTCCTGGTCCCCGCGCTGTTGGCAAAGATCGCCGTACGCGCCCAGGGCCAGGATCGCCTTGATGGAGAGATTGGCATTGTGCGCGAGATGACCCATGAAGTCATCCGTGCAGAGCTGGTCCTCGGGATCGAGGCCGTACTGTTCCAGAAATTGCGCCCATTGGGTCAATTGAGGCCACCAAGGCGCCACGAAGTCGGGGTTTCCATCCGCCTTGGCGATCGCGTCGCAGAGGATGAGCATGTTACCGCTCTCCTCCACCGGCATGGCCTCACCGGCGTTGCCGGTCGCGGAGGCGACGGGATAAGTGCCGAGATCGTGCGGCGCATTGGGGAATTTCCAACGCTCCGAAGCCGCGTAGGCCAAGGCGGGGACGATCGAGGCCTTGGCCAGGGTCGGACTCAGGAGCAAGAACATCGGGGAGGTGGGAAAGAAGACGTCCACCGTGGCGATGTCACCATTGCTCGTGTTTTCCTTCGTGAAGAGCAGCGGCTGCTTGTTGTCGTCGGCGGCCAGCCCGGTCGCGGCCAGGACCTGGCGGTAGGCGAGCGCCCCGATCTGTGCGTATTCAGCGCCTCCCGCCTCGGTCAGGTCGGCCGCCAGCCGCCGGTCGAAGTCATCGCACTGCGCGGTCAATCCGGAATAATCCTTTTCCGCGTCCTGCAGCAAATTGGAAGCGGTCGCGCCGTTACGCTTCCAGAAAGGAAGCAGCTTTTCGCCCGAAAAACTGACCTCATACCCTTCGTCATAGGCGATCATGACGTGGCGGGAGACCGCCGCAGACCCGACCGAACCGAGATCGAAGACGAAGGCCATTGCCGGCTGCCTGTCCTTCACCGCCTGCGGCGGGACCTCGTCATGGTCCGGCAGCGTGCCGCCGTTGACGAAGCTCTTCAGCAAGTCGTCGCTCCCCCCGATGCACGCGGTCGCCTGTCCGGCGGACGCCGCCGCATAGGCATAGCCCCAATCGATGCGGACTTTGTCCCCCTTCGGCACGAAAAGCGTCTGATCCACCGAGCCGCACTTTAAGGAGGTCAGCGGCCCGGCGGCATCCCTCTGCCAAGTCACGCTCTGCGTCGGCACGTTCACCGCCAGGGCCGAGCTGGTGCTGTCATAGATGGAGACGGCATGCGGCGCGCCATCGACGGACTGCACGGTCCAGGTAAGGTAGGTGAGCGGCCGGGACAGGACATCCAATTGATCGGGCAACGCCGGCGTCATGAAGGTGAGCGTCACGTGGACGTGGGTGTCGTCGAAATCATAGATACTGCGGGTCGGCGTCACCCGCAGGCCCACCTGGGGAAAGGGAGCCGTATCCTTCGGAGACTGCCCCATGAGCCGGTAGGTGTTTCCGTCGACGCGGATCAGACTGGCCAAGGGCTGGGGCGAGCCGGTCCAATGCACCGTGTCCGAGTCGGATAAGCGGTCGCTTTGCGACCAGATGCTCAAGTAGGGATCGCTCGTGACCAGTGGGATTGCCGGCGGACGGAAAGGAACGGGAACGTCTTCGGCCCGGAGGTTCAGGAAGGGGAGGCAGCAAAGCAATCCGAGTCCAAGCCAACGCCGGGATCTGTCTCCTGGCAATGGGAACGGCCCATCCGCCACGGTTTTCACCGCCTCCATTGCGGACGTCGATTGCTTCCTCAAAGGCGAGCGAAGGTTCACATGCGGGTCGATCGTGTCATTTTGAAGCGGCATATCGGTGGATTTAAGGACAGGTGCGATGCGCATGCCGTCTTACTGTTGCGAAGACGACGTTTTCCGCCCACATATAATATGCTTTGCCGGCTATTTATTTTGCATGGCGCTGGCCCCGGAGCCATGCCTGGGAAACGGTTTGGCTTGAGTCGAATTGTCGGTGAAAATGATAGGGAAGGACTATGAAACAACTTCCTCTGCGGTGGAGCCTTTTCCTCTCCTTCGTCGTTCTAGCCTTTACCTGTGCTTGCGCCCAGACCGTCACGGTCGAGCCTCGGCTGAACGCCGACGGCCTTCTGCGGAATCCCGCGACGGGATGGACTCTCTACCTGGAAACATTCCCGCTGCCGGCCTTCCCCTCGGCCGAACAATCTTGGGCCGATAACACGCCCTATCTCCCTGATCTACCGGCAAGCAGCGGTTGGACGTTGCTCGGCGACGTCCGGGTCGGCCCCTGAGCGGGGATCATCGTCTCGCAGCGGATTGCCTAGCGGGCGCCGAACCGCCAAGTGGTCGTGGTGTGATAGGTTTCTCCCGGTCTCAGGACGGTTTCGGGAAAATCGGGATGGTTCGGAGAATCGGGAAAGTGCTGCGTTTCGAGGACAAAGGCGCCGTATTGCGGATAAGGCTTGCCGCCCTTGCCCCGCAATCCTCCGTCGAGGAAGTTGCCGCTGTAAAATTGGATGCCGGGCTGGTCTGAATAGACCTGGAGCCAGCGGCCGCTCTTCGGGTCGCTCACCTCGGCGGCCAAGCGCTCGTCGGGAAACGGTTTCATTCCCAGGACATAGTTGTGGTCGTACCCGATGGGATCGCCCCCCACCTCCCGGAGCCGTTGGCCGATCGGGGTCGGATGGCGGAAATCCATCGGGGTACCGGCGACCGGACGAATCTCCCCGGTGGGGATCAGAGAGGAGTCGACCGGAGTGTATGCCTCGGCGGGGATCCTCACGACCTGGTCAAGGATCGTGCCGTTGCCCGCGCCTGCCAGGTTGAAATAGGCGTGATTGGTCAGGTTGACAATGGTGGGGCGGTCGGTGGTTGCCCGGTAGGCGAAATGGAGGATGTCGGTATCGTCGTCCAGGGAGACGGTGACCTCGGCCTGGAGGGTACCGGGATAGCCTTCCTCCCCGTCGGGACTGGTCCGAGAGAAACGGACCAGGGGATGCGCGGGATCGGGCACCTCGGCGTTCCAGAGGCGCTTGTCGAATCCCGCCGTCCCGCCGTGGAGGGAATTACCATGGTCATTGGCCGAGAGCGGGTAGCTTTGTCCGTCGAGGATGAACCGGGCATGGGCGATGCGGTTGGCATACCGTCCCACGGTGGCCCCGAAGTAGGGACTCTGACTCGGATAGGGGGCGAACGCATCGAAACCGAGCACGATGTCGTCCATTCTTCCGTCACGATCGGGGGTCCTGAGACGGACCAGCGTAGCGCCGTAATTCATGAACGCCGCCTCCATGCCCAGCCGGTTCGTCAGGACATAAAGGATGACCGGTTCCCCCTGCGCCGTTTTGCCGAAGGGAACTTCCGAGACGCCTTCCATTGCGGGAGCGGAAAGTGGTAATCCCGCCATGCCGCAAAGAATAGCGGCCGGGACGAGACGAACGAAAAGAATATCGAGAAATGTCCTCATAGGCAGTGTGGAGTAGCAATCCCATCCTGAAGCGGCAATCCGCCGCTGGATCGAAACTGATCCATCTCAGAGGATTCAATCAAAAAATATATGAGCGCATTTTATAAGCATATATAAGTATGGGCCAATAACGGGCCAATCCAGCCATCTGAAGCTTGCAGTCTCCGTGCCGTCAAAGCACCTAATCACGCCGCAGAATGCCTTCGGTCGATAAGGGATCAAATTTACAGCCTGCAAAAAGAGCTGGCCCGGTGGGATTCCACTTGAGGTCTCTCCTATGGGCAGTATGCCCCCTATCGGCGGAGGCCGACGGACGAATCCTTAGGGATTTTGCGTCAAGCATTTCAGTGGATTTGCCTCAAAAAGGTGGGACCAATCCAAAAGGCTGGTCGTTGAGGTAAACTCGGTAATCCTTGATGTGTCCTGGGTTTTTGGTGTCGCTGGAGGGGAGGTAGCGGATGCCACCGATCAAGGTGCTTTGGCCGAGATCGATGACGATTTCATGTGGATAGGGAGTTCCTGCGCGTGAAGTCTCCCATTGGGAGGAAGATTGGCCGTCCAACGCATTTTCTCCCTCTCGCCCCGCTTCTTCACTGTCGACCCACAATACCTTCCAGGTCGTGCGCGGTAGAATTTGGCCTGTCGCATCGAGAGCTTCTATTTCGGAGATGCTGGCAAGAGGTTTACTGTCAAAAGCATTGATAGCTTGGAGGCAGAGATAGCGTCCTGTGATGGGAGTGGCGAAATGCATCTCCTGTGCTTCCGTGCCGTCATTAAAGCTTCCCTCTTGCACGGGGGAGAGATTATCCACGTTAAAAGTGCCGCTTGCACGGGGCTTGTGCGTGAAATCAAGCTCGGGGTGGATCTCATTGAGGATTGGCTGAGCCAGGCCGGCCAGCTTCGGCTCCATCGGGCCCAATAAATCGAGGGCAACTACCTCGTTGTGGCCTTGGTTAAGCCAAGGACCGGGAATGTACATCGTTTGCGTCGGGCCGATATTCCAGAACCGTCCCAAACAATGTCCATTGATCCATACCACGCCCTTGCCCCAGGTGCGCATGTCCAGAAAAGTATCGCCCGTTTGTGCGAGGTCGAAGCTGCCCCGCCAAAATGCTGGACCGGATATAGGCGCGGGACGGTAATGCAATGCGGCCAATTCGGCTTCATCCAGCGGAAAGGAATAGATCTGCCAGTCTTGGAGCGGGGTGGTTTGCCCGGTCAGTTGAGCTGGGCCGTGCAACCCCTTGAAGTCGGCGATGCCGGCGCCGAAATTGACCCGTCCGACGGCTTCGATAAGGATATCGAGCTGGCTTGCCTGAGAGCGGAAAGGGATCGAAACGGAATAACTCCGATGGCGCCGGTCCATGACGCCGATTTGTTTTCCATCGAGATAGATCCACGCGAAGTCGTGCACTTCTCCGACGGATAGCGTCGCCGCCGGGCCTGCAGGCAGAGTGGTGCGGTAGAGAATGCAGCCGTGGCCCTGATTATATTGTTCCATGGTCTTGGGCTGATTGTCCTGCGCTGGAACGGGGAGATTTTCAAAAAGGGGCGCCGCCTCGGCCAGCGTGAAAGGATCGATGGTAATCACGGGATTCTGGGACGGCGGATCCGGCAAGGTTTGGTCGGGAGGCAGATAGCGGGAGATCAGTTCGCGCGTCTTGGTGAATTTTGGGGTGGCCCATCCCGCTTCACTGATGGGCGCATCGTAATCGTAGCTGGTGGTGTCCGGGCGAAAGGGTTGATCGGCGCCGGACCACAATCCCCAGGTGGTGCCTCCATGGGCCATATAGATGCTGAACGACATCCCGTTCTGCAGCATGTAATCGAGATCTTTCAAGTACTGCCCGAGATCGCCTCTCCGATGTGGAGAGCCCCAGGAGTCGAACCAACCGGGATAGAACTCCCCGTTCATAAGCGGGCCGGTGGGCTGGATTGCACGCAATGCTTGGAAGGCGCTGGCAGGGTCATGCCCGAAGTTGACTGCTTGGAAGAGATCGCTGCGCAAGCCGCCTTTCAAGGCGTCCTTGGGATTGCAGGCGAAGAGCGGGATATCGAAACCGGCGTCGATGAGGGCTTGCCGTAAGATGCCCATGTAATCGGCGTCCCAACCGTAGGAGCCGTATTCGTTTTCCACCTGTGCCATGAGGATGGGGCCCCCGTGGGTGATCTGTAACGGGCCGAGTACGCGTCCGACCTCCTTGAAATAGGCAAGGGCCGGGGTGAGGAAGGCGGGGTCCCGGGTGCGCAGCTTGATATTGGGATCTTTAAGTAGCCACCAAGGGAGACCGCCGCCGTCCCACTCCGCACAGACATAGGGGCCTGGGCGCAGGATGACCCAGAGGCCGTTCTGCTGGGCCAGCCGGCAAAACTCGGCAGCGTCGTTCTCGCCGCTCCAGTCGAATTGGCCTTCCTGCCATTCGAGCTTGTTCCAAAAAAGATAGGCGCAGACGGTATTGAGGCCCATCGCCTTGGCCATTTTCAGCCGATGATCCCAATAGGCGCGGGGAATCCGGCTGAAATGGATCTCGCCGCAGCGGATCTGCAGGGGTTTCCCATCGAGGAGGAAGTCATGGTCCCCAATGGAGAAGGTGTGGGTGAGGGAAGGGGATTCTTGGGCCACGGCGGCCCGGGGACAAAGGAAGGCCAGGAATATCCATCCTATAATAAGCGGGCGAGGAAAGGATGACATTTCGTGGGTGCTTTTGAGATTCGAGGTCGTGTCGAATGTTAGGACAAGGTCGGTACGGTGAAGAATCGGTGAACCCGAATCACGATTTCAAGTGTGCTCATCTTCAGATTCGTCTTTGGCACCAATACCGATGTTTCCCGGTTCGTCCTGGGCTATGACAGCACTCGTCCATGATGCCTGGGGCAGCACCGTCCTTGGTCTCGATACCTATCTAAGTCCCGGCAACATGACCGACCACAACCGGACGGTCGATTCCCAGGGTTCCCGTTTCGCCGCTCATGCTGATTATGTCTATGGCGTGGCCTCCTTGGAGCGGACCACCCGCTTGCCGGGCGATTTCACCTGGATGGTCCGAGGCGTCTATCAGGATTCGAGCACCGACCTTCTGGGCGGCGAGCAATTCGGCCTGGGCGGCAACGACACGGTGCGCGGTTACCTGGAGCGCGAAGCCAATGGCGACACCGGCTGGCTCGTCAGCAGCGAGATCCGCGCTCCCGCCTTCTCTCCGAGCTCCTGATTGGCCCCGAAATTCGGTCGGAACCAGATCGGGGACCAGCTCCAAGTGCTCGGCTTCGTCGATTATGGTTGGACCCGGAGCCTCCACCTCCTGCCGAACGAGGATCCCAACGTCTTTCTCCTGAGCGTCGGTCCCGGATTGCGCTACGTCATCAACAAATACGCTTCCTTGAAGTTCGACTACGACTTCCAGCTCACCGATACCGGCCTCGGAGGTCCCAACGGCTCCTAGGGCCAACTCGCGTCACGATCAGCTACTGATCGGCCTCCCACGGGTTTGGGGGCCAGAACCCAATCAATTTTAATCAGTTCAAAATTCTCCCAAGACGCAGGTCCTACTTTCCGGACGCAACCCGCCTGCTGACCTCGGCGGCTCGGGTCGTGAGCAGATGCAGGAAGGTCAGGCTCGGCTCCTGGAGATCGCCGCGCCAGAAGGCGGCAACAACGATGTCGGGGAAATTGGGCAGGGGGAGCATGCGCACTCCTTTGGGGAGCCTTCCTTCCGGAACCCGGACGGAGAGGCCCACGCCCATGCCGTGGGCGACGTAATTGGCCACCAATTCGACGCCGCTCGCCTCGATGGCCGTGGGCCAGGTTCCTTGGCGTCGGGTCAACTCGGCGGTGAAATATCGGGTGAGGATCTCATTGCCGGGGAGGGCGACCAGCGGGGCCTTCACCTTGCCATTCCAGAAATCGTCGGCCCGCTTCACCTTGGAAAGCGCCGGCGGCAGGAGCAGGACCATGGGGAGCCGGATCAAATCCGCGGAGGAAAAGCGATCGGGCAGCGAGGTCTCGCGAACGGTCACGGCGAGGTCGGCCTCTCCCTGGTCGAGCAGGGAGATGGCCTCCTGCTGGCTCCGCTCATAGAGGCGCGCCTTGAGGCTCGGGAATTTCTTCCGCATCGCTTCGAGGAGATGAGGCATATGGTCCTTGAGGACTTCCCCCAAGGCGACCAGCCGGAGCCGGTGGGAGAACTCCCCCCGCAGGACCGGGCCGAGATTCCCCAGCTTTTCGAAGAAGGGAGCCACCTCGCCGAAAAGCCGCTCCCCCGCCGGGGTCAGCCGGAACGGTTTTCGCTGGAAGAGCGGCAGCCCGATTTCCTTTTCCAGTTTGAGGACTTGGGCGCTGACGGCGGGTTGTTGGACCCCGTAGGGGATCACCGCGCAGGCCCGGGAAATTCCCCCCGCCTTGGCCACGTAATAGAAGAGTTCGAGATGATGGAGATTCATCGATATAATCAATGATAATAAAAAAACTATCGATTATGTAAATTCATAAGGCAAGGGTAATCCTGAGGCCATGCAAACGACGATGGACAAGGGATTGGGACGGCTGCTGGCGGTGCAAACCCAGGTGGCCTTCAACGACAACGCGGCGAAACTGGCCTTGATCGGCTTGGCGGGATTGGTCCTGCCGTCGCAGCGGGTCGAGGGAGAGGTCGGGCTGCTGGCGGTGCTGCTGGTCCTTCCCTTCGTCCTCTTTGCGCCTCTTTTCGGCTGGCTGGCGGATCGTTTCCCCAAGACAACCGTCTTGCGGGGAGCCCTCTGGATCCAGACGATCGTCGCCGCCGGCTTGACGATGGCACTGGCCTATCGCTCGCTCCCTGCTGCGGCGGGATGCTTCTTCCTTCTCGCCCTCCAGGCAGCGCTCTTTTCTCCGGCCAAGCAGGGAATCCTCAAGGAATGGGTCGGCTCGGCCGGACTCAATCGAGCGGTCGGCGCGATGGAAGCCCTCACGATCGTGGCGATCCTGGCGGGTGGATTCGGAGGCGGGCTGCTGCTCGATAACCTGGTCCGCATTACCGGCAATCCCTGGCACGGCGCGGCGGAAGCGACGGCCTTATTGACCGTGGCCTGCATCTTATCGGCCCTCTTCTTCCGGGGAGTTCCGACTTCGGCGATTCACTCCGCCGATCCCTTCCGCGTTTCCTTGCTGTGGGAGCATTTTCGCGACCTGCGGCACATGCGGGAGCAACGGTCTTTGCTCGGGGCGGCGGGAGGGATCGCCTGGTTCTATGGACTCGGCGGCCTGCTTTACCTCCTGCTGATCCAGGTCGGACGGGAGACCCATCCCGGCCTGGGGGCCGCTTCCCATGCCGGTTGGCTGCTGGTGCTGTTGGGCGGCGGCATTATCGCGGGGGCGCTCCTCTATGGAATGCTTTCCAAAGGGAAAATATCGATCGGTGGAGTTCCCTTCAGTGCCCTTGGAATGACCGGGGTTCTTGTCCTTCTCGGGCTCGTCCCGCTCGACGGAATTCTCTTTCAATCGGGACTCTTCGCGCTGGGAGTGATCGGCGGCACTTTCATCATTCCCCTCAACGCCTTTCTCCAGGATCGCGCTGAAGACCGGGAGCGGGGCCGGATGATCGCGGCGAGCAATCTCCTCACCAACCTGATGGGAATCGGTGCGGTCGGCGCGCAGGTTCTCCTCGCGGAGACCTTCCATATCAAGCCGAGCGGCCAGATGCTCGGCTTGGCCTTGAGCGGAGCGTTGGTGGCCGGAATCGCCTTCCTCTGCCAGCCTCGGGGAGCGATGAAGGCCCTGGCGGTCTTCCTCTCCCGGCTCCTCTATCGCACGGAGGTCAAAGGAGCGGAGAACCTCCCTCAAACCGGCGGCATTCTCCTGGTCTGCAATCATGTCAGCTATGCCGACGCGCTTCTCCTGGGCGTCTCCTCGCCTCGCCCGGTCCGTTTCCTCGCCTTTGACGGTCTCTTCCGCGCGCCGTTGCTGGGCGCGATCCTCCGTCTGGCCGGATCGATTCCCGTCTCCCCGCGTCGTCCGAAAGAGGCGATGATCCGTGCCGCCGAATATCTCAAAGCGGGCGAGGTGGTCTGCATCTTCCCCGAGGGGGAATTGACCCGGACCGGCGAGATGATGGGGTTCAAGCGCGGTTTCGAGCTCATCGCCCGGAAGGCGGTGGTTCCGGTGGTCCCGGTCCATCTCGATTCCCTCTGGGGCTCGATCTTCTCCTTCTCCGGAGGCCGCTTCTTCTGGAAATGGCCCGGGGAATGGCCCCGCCGCGTCCGCGTCTCCTTCGGCATGCCGCTCCCCTCGGAGGTGAGCGATGAAGAGGCTCGGCAGGCGGTCCTCGGTCTGGGTGAAGCGGCCTTCCGCGAGCGGTCCGAGCTGCGGGAAAATCTGGGCCATGCCGCTCTCCGCCGCTTGGCAGCGACACCTTGGAAAACATTGGTGATCGATTGCACCAAAGCCCCCGTAGCCATGAGCTGTGGGAAAATCCTCGCAGCGGCCTTGGTCTTGGCGTCGCTCTGGAAGAAGACCGTGCGCGGTCGGCGGGTCGGGATCGCGCTGCCTCCGGGGCGGGGCGCAATCATCGCAAATTTGGCCCTCGTCTTTGCCGGGAAAGTCCCGGTCAATCTCAACCTGACCGTTTCTCGCGAAGCGGCGGAGGCCTCCCTCCCTCTTGCCGGGATCGAGGAAATCGTCACCGCCGGGCCGATCCGCACCCTCTTCCCGAAGTATCCCTGGCTCGCCGCGACCCGCGATCTCGCCGCCGATCTCGGCGGACTTTCCAAGGTGCGGCTGGCCGCTGCGCTGTTGGCGATCTGGATCCTGCCGGCACGGTGGCTCGCACGGGCTTTTGCCGTGGCCTCCGAGGGCGGCGATCGCGAAGCGCTCCTGCTCTTCACCAGCGGCAGCTCGGGCGATCCCAAGGGCGTGCCGTTGACCCATGCGAACATCCTCGCAAACGTCACCCAGGTCTTCATCACCGAGCTGGTGACTTCCGAGGACCGCATCCTCGGCTGCCTTCCCCTCTTCCATAGCTTCGGCTCGACCTTCACGCTCTGGACTCCGCTCCTGCGCGACGTCGGTCTTGTCACCACGCCGTCGCCCCTCGACGCCGTCAAAGTCGGCGCGGCGGTCGCCGCCGGCAAGGCGACGCTCCTCCTCGGCACGCCGACCTTTCTCCGCTCCTACGCCCGGAAGGTCGCTCCCGCCGAGTTCGCCAGCCTCCGGCTCGCCGTCGCCGGCGCGGAAAAGCTCCCTGCCGATCTCGCCACGCTCTATCGCGAAAAATATCAAGTCGAGATCATCGAGGGCTATGGCCTTACCGAAACTTCGCCGGTCCTGGCGGCCAACCTCCCGAACCCGCGCCGGGGCTTCGCCGCCGAGAGCGAGCAGATCGCCCACCGCGAAGGCTCCGTGGGGCGCCTCTTCCCCGGCATCGCCTATCGCTTCGCCGATCCCGAGACCGGCCGCTCCATCGAGGCGCTCCAGGCCGGGCTCCTCCAGGTGAGGGGAGCGAACGTCTTCGGCGGCTACCTCCACGATCCGGCCAAGACCGACGAAGTCCTCCGCAACGATTGGTTCACCACCGGCGACCTGGCCCGTGTCGACGGGGACGGCTTCCTCTTCATCGAGGGCCGCCTCTCCCGCTTCGCCAAGATCGGCGGCGAAATGGTCCCGTTGGCGAAGATCGAGGAGATCGCCATCCGCACCCTCGGCCTGACCGCCGAGCAAGGCCCCGCCGCTGCCCTCATCGCCCTGCCCCATCCGACCAAGGGCGAGGAATTGATCTTCCTCTCGGTCGAGCCGGTGGAGAAGGAACTGCTGCGCCGGAAACTCGCCGAGGAAGGCTTCTCGAACCTCTGGATTCCGCGAAAGACTCTTCAGATTGCCAGGATTCCCCTGCTCGGAACCGGAAAGATCGATTGGCGCGGGTGTGTGTCTTTGGCGCAGCAGGCCGAAGTGCAGGAGGTTGCATGAAGTGGGTTTCAATTCTTGGTCTCCTGATCGTCCTCCCATTGCTTTCCGGATGCGGGATGATTCAATTATCGGACGAGAATTACACCGATCAGCATCCGGAGGCACCGATTGTTGCCATGGTTTTTCCTCCTTCGCTCATCACTGGGTTCAATACAAAGCAGGGAATGACTCCGCCGCCCTCTTCACGTGGGACCAAATGATAGCTCGTCATGCTATGAACAATCTAATTTCCATCGGTCTCCACCCCATCCGCAGCAGCCGCGTCTGTTGCCATCTCCTCGTCGAAGGCGAGCAGGTCGTACTGATCGACACCGGACTCATCGGCGAGGTGCCTCGGATTGAAAAGTGTCTCCATGACCTGGGCCTCGGTTTTCAATCGATCGCGGCGATCCTACTCACCCACGGCCATCTCGACCATGCGGCGAATCTGGCACGGCTGGTTGAACTCACCGGCGCCCCTGTCTATGCCCATCCGGACGAACAAGCCCATATCGATGGAGTCTATCCCTATCGAGGTTGGTCCCGGGGCTGTGGTTTCCTCGAGAGCATCGGACGACTTGGCTTGGGCTATCGACCAGCCCCGATCACCCATTTCATTCAAGATGGGGACGAACTCCCGTTTTGGGGCGGCTTGCGCGTGATTCATCTGCCCGGCCACACCGCCGGCCATTGCGGCTTTTACAGCGCCCGGCACGATCTGCTCTTCAGCGGGGACCTCTTCGCCAGCTATCGCTTCAGCGTTCATCGGCCCCCGCCCTTCCTCAACAGCTGCCCGGAACTTTTCCCCGCCAGCATGGCTCGGGTTCGGGCATTGAATCCGCGCCGGATTCTGCCTAACCATTACGACAGGCCGGACGGGGAACTGCATCGAAAACGCTTCGAGGGACTCCTGTCCGCACACACCACTTGACGACTCTCATCGCATTCGAACCTTTATGACCGATTTTTACCTCGAATCCCTCCGCAAGGAACAGGCCCGGCTGCGTGCGCAGGTGGAGAACCTGGGGCAGCGCATCGACGACCTGGAGCAGGGCCGGAGCAAATCCCATCGCCATCTCAATCCGGCTCCCATTTCCGGCGAATCGGAACCGCCGCCTCTGCCTCCAATGGCCCAGCCTCCCCCCGTTGCCTCCTTGGAGACGCCGCCCGCCCTCCCGGCATCCGCACCGGCGGCGACGCATCGCAATTCCCTGGAACTGGAGCTGGGGCAGATTTGGCTGGTCCGGATCGGTATCGGGATGCTCCTCACCGGCCTGATCTTCCTGGCCAGCTTCACCTATCAGCACTTCATCGAGTACGTGACGCCGTTCGAGCGGGCGGCGGGGCTCTTCGTCGTCAGTCTCGGTTTGGCGGGGCTCGGCCTCTGGCTGGAGAAGACCCGGGAGACGCTCCGCTATTACGGGCGGGTTTTGGCCGCGGGCGGACTGGCCGGCGGTTACTATGCGCTCTATGCCTCCCATTACGTGCCCGCCTTGCAATGGATCGACGGCGCGCTGGCCTCGAATCTCGTTCTCATGGGCTGGGCCGCCGTCATCATCGGCGTGGCCTGCTGGCGGCAGGCGCAGACGCTCGGCGTCGCCGCAATCGTCCTCGCCTATTACACCTCGATCCTGGGGCCGGACGTTTCCTATACCCTCGGTTCCAATCTGATCCTAGCGGGGGCCGCCGTCTTCCTCACCCTCCGCTATGGGTGGAAGTTCGTCTCCTATGCCTCGCTGGCCGGCACCTACGGAACCTATGCCGTTTCCCGGCTGGTTCATTGGGCTCCCGCCACCTCGTCCGATGCGGGCGTCGTCACCGGCTATTGGGGAGTCTTCGCCTTGGCCGTGCTCTGGCCCCGGGTCGGTTCCTGGGAAAGGAACGAGCGGGTCTCTCTGCTGACGCTGAATAATGCCTGTTACCTCCTGATGGGTGCCTTCGCCGTGACCGGCGATTTCGACAAAACCTTTCCCGATTTTGCGATGATCTTCGGTGGAGTATTGATCGCCGCCGCCTTTCTTTCCCGCCGCCTGCGGCCGGACGACGCCGCCCAGGAAACGGCCTTCTTCGTCCAGGGCATTCTGGCGTTGACCCTCGGTTGGCTCAGCCGCTGGCACGGGCCGAGCGGGGCTTTGATCCTGGGAGCCGAGAGCGCCCTGCTGCTCTCCGCCTCGGTCTGGCGGCATGGCCGCACCCTTCGGGCGCTGGCCTATCTGGTCGCGGCGGCCGCTTTCTCTTGGGCGATTGAGGGATGCCTGGACGACATGGCCTGGCGTGGGGAATGGGTGCCGCTATTGCTCGCGATTCTCTTCGGCGCCCAGGCATTGGGCCTGGGGCTGTTTCGCAGGACCGAGACGGAGATGCCCTGGGGCGTCGCCTATTTCACCACCTTTTCCGGGTTGCTCTACCTCGTCTGGATCGAAAAACAGGTTCCGGAGGCCCATCAGTTCTGGGTGTTGATGGCCAGCGGCGCCGCAATCTATGCCCTTCAATTCCTGAAGTTGAGCCGCTTCTTCAATTGGATTCCGATGGTCTTCTGGGGACTCGCGGCAACTGCCTTTGCCTTCGTCTACGATTCCGCCGAGCGGGTTTTTTGGGCGAATGGATTGGCATTGGCAGGGGTATTCATCCTGGAACAAGCGGCGATCAAACGAATTCCCGCCGCTTTCCTCTCGCGACAGGGACAGATCCTCTGGCTCTCGCTGGTGCTTTTGGGTGTGTGGGCTTATTGCGGGGAATTGGCGGACGTCTTCCACCCCGATTGGTCTCTCACCCTGGTCTGGGCGGTGGTGGCAGGCGCCTTGTTCGCGCTCGGCCTGGCCTGTCGGGAGCGGATCGCCCGCTGGTGGGGCCTGATCATTCTCGGCGCGGCGCTCGGCCGCGTCCTAGTCGTCGACGTCTGGCAGTTGGAAACCCTGAGCCGAATCTTCACCTTCCTCGGCCTCGGCGCCATCCTTCTCGCCCTGGGCTTCGTCTACAATCGATATCAGGAAACGATCAAAAAGTGGCTTTAGGGAAATCGATCCCTGCCGCCGATCGTCCTATTCATTTCGAAACTAGATGAGACTCGGGCGGGGGTGCCCGGCGGGGATCACTCTTCGTAGGGCTCGAGCTGGGAGTCGATCACCTTGCCGGTGAAGCGGTCGATCGCCACATGGAGCCAGTAGCGCCGCTCGCCCTCCACCATGAACTGGCTCAGGTCGGTGGCGGTGGCCGGATAATGTCCCACCTGGGCCACCACGTCGATCATCAGGTTCCAGGTCCGGGTGGTGCCCAGATCGCCCAGGGCGCGCACCGTCGCTTCCCGCCGCGTCTTGATGATGTCGGTGAAGACGGCGTTGGTCGAAAAGCTGCGCACCAAGTCGACCCGGTTGGCGAACTGCTGGGACGTCGTCAGGTTGGTGATCGCGGAGGCGATGGCGGTGCTCTCGGCGGGGGTGAGGGTCTGCAGCGGAGACTCGGTCTGGTAGGCTCCCTGCAGGGCGGCTTGCAGCGTGACCGGCTGGCGGGTGTTCAGGTTGATCCGGCCGGACACCTCCGGGGAGGCGTCGACGCTGAAATAGTCGAGCAGCCCGGCGTCGGCGCTGGCCGAGGTGAAGAAATCGATCGTCTTCCACGGGCTATTGCCACGGAAGGCGTAGCCCATCTCCCCGACGCTGCGGAACGGGCGATTGAGGATGATCGGACGGTTGGTGGAGGCTCCGGCCAGGAACGGGTTGCCGCCATAGTAGCCGTCCCCTCCGCGCAGTACGCCGTCCTGGTCCCGGAAGTAGGTTTCGACGCTGCCCAAGCCGTTGTTCTTCATGAAGGTGTTCTTCGGGGCGTTGTTCTCGTTGTAGAGCGCGGTGTAGGCGGTGTTGGGCTGATAGGAACCATCGCCCAACGAGACGTCTGGGATCGTGTAGGTGGCGTTGGCCGGGATGCTGGGCACGCCCCCGTTCAGGCCGGCGCCCGGGGTGGTGGTGTTGGGGCGGATCGTCTGATTGACGGTGGAGTCTCCCAGCGCCATCCCGTTCCAGATCGAGCGGGGATCGGAGAGGAAGAAGGAGACCGATCCGACGTAGAAGAAATTGGTGAAGGCCGCGCAGTTCGCCGAAGTGGCTCCCGCCGGAGGATAGGGGCTCACCGCGGTGTCGTAGGCGCGCAGCGCTCCGCCGCTGACCGGTCCCCAGAACACCTGGGTCAGGTTGGTGGCCCCTCCGGTGCCGGAGCCTCCCTGATAGGGCTGCCAGTTGCCCTTGCTGTCCTTGAACTGAAGCTGCACGCCCAAGCCGGACCCCCCGTCGGCCACCGAATCGGCCTCCGTCCATTTCACGGGGGCCGACGGGGTGATCCGTTGGTCGGGAATGGAATTGGAGAGGACGAGGAAGCCGGAGCGGGTATTGCCGTTTTCGCTGACCGTCTGCCAGTTGGTCGAGGTCTGGGTGGGGTCGGCCACCACCGTCGTCGCATCGAGCAGATGGGGCTCGCTGAAAGTGGGCGAATTGGTGAAGACGACGGCGGGGAGGGTGGCGGTGGAGGGATAATTGAGCATATCCGGGTTCACGATGTTGGTCGAACTGCTGCCGCCATAGGTGCCGTAGGTGGTGATATGGATCGCGGCGCCCTTGGATTGGTCGCTGGTGGTGAGGATGCACCGCAGCTGAGCCGGGCCATTCGCGGAAAGGGTGGTGGCGTTCTGGTGGGGGTTCCAGAGCTCGACCAGGAAGTAGCCCTTGAGCGTCGCGCGCGTCGGATCGCTCAAGGGGCGGTACGGCCAGAAGAGCATCTCGGTGAAATAGGGCAGGTTCTCCACCCCCGCGATCTTCTCCGCGTTGAAGTTGATCACGGTGGGCATCCCGTCGGCCTTGTATTGGTCGATGAGGTTCGCTCCCATCCGCATGATCGTCGGATAGGTCGGCAGGACCTTCTGGTTTGCCACGTTATTGTAGATCGTACCGGTGTACGGCACCAGACTGCCATTGAGCACCGCCGCCTGGAGCATTTCGAAGAAATCGGGATTGCGCGGCGGATTGAGCGCCGCCACCTGATCGAGGGTGAGGATGGTGCTGGTCGAGCGGTAGTTCCAGCTGTAGCCGTCGCCGTTCAGCGTCAGGCCGAAATTGGTGTTGATCGCCCCGGCGTTGACGGTCGGATTGCTGAAGAGCGCCAGGTTGGAAAGCGGGAAGCGCTGCTTGACCAAGGGCTGGCTGGTCGCATCGCGTTCGAAGAGGACGTTGGGATTGTTCGTATTGGGGTAGGCGGCGGGAATCGCGGCGGGGGTCATCGCCGCCGTGACCAAGGCCGTGGGGGCGAAGCTCGGGGCATTCAGGTCCCGGCTGAAGGTGGTGAGGTAGGGGAGGGCCGTGGCGATATTATGGGCCTGGGCATAGGCGATCAGATCCTGGCGGCTGAGAAAGGCGTTGTCCCCCGGGGCCACATAGGGCTGGGTCGATATGTTGGTGACCGTGCCGATCACATTGGTGACCGAAAGGATCGCGTCGGCGTTGGTCGAGGTCGTGTTGGTGAGGATCTGCGCCGAGAGGAAACTGTTGGTCGAGGCGGCGGTCGAGGCGTTGCGCCAGAGGATCAAGGCGTTGATGTCGGAAGCGTTCGAGAGGCCGGGAACCGCCGTCAGATCGATCAATCCGGGCGTGCCCTTGCGCGCGGCGTCGGCGGCCGAAAGCGAGCTGCCGTCGCCGAAGGTGGAGGGATATCCGGAGACGTTGATGTTGATGAGGCCGCCCTCGTCATAGACCGCGTAGGCGTAGCGGCCGACGGCATAATTGGTGGCGTCCTCGATGTTTTTCAATTGGCTGAGGTTCGTCGAGGAGGTGGGGCCGGCGCGGGTGACGGTGATCCAGGAGGGAAGGGAGGTGCTGCTCGGAAAGGTGCCCAGATACGCCTCGTCCCAACGATTGGTTCCGACCGAGCGGCCGTTGAGCGATTTCGTCGCGGTGCTCACGGAGGTGGGAATGACGCCCCCCGCCGTCTGGTACGCGCCGGGCGGGTAGGCGGGAGTGCCGGCCAGGCTCATCTTGACCAGGCTGAGCATGGCCGAGTTGGTTCCCACCGGCCGGGGCATGATATTGGTGGCGTTGAGATTCGTGTAGACGGCATAGGGGCCGAACATGGTGGGCGCGGCGTCGGCCGACATCTCCTCCTGGAGTTCCTTGACCACCCACCAGGCGCCCCCGCTGGCCAGTTGATCGGCCTTGAACGACTGGCTGTAGCTCTGGCTCGCGGAGCTGTCGAGCATCGTGGTGTTGACGAAGGCGACCAGGGTCAGCGTCAGGATGGCGACCATCACCAGGACCGAGATCAGCGCCATGCTGTTGCGCCGGGGCCGGGGATTACGGGAGGGGGACATAGCGTTCAAAGCAGCGGATGCCGGTGCGGAGATCGGCGGGATAAGAGTTGTAGGAGATCGGATTGGCGGCTCCGGGCGAGTGGTTGAAATTCGCCTGCCAGGTCTGGTAGGGGGTGTTGGTGATCGTCATCACGGCGGGAAGGGAGAGCGCCGAGTCGGCCAGGAGAGCCGGCAGTTTCCGTGTCTTGTTGAGAACGGAAAGCGTCGTGTCGTCGACCACGATCAGATCGATCCCCACCGCCTTGACGCCGACGGTATAGGCATTGGTGAGAATGCCGTCCGGACGGACGAAGCTGATCGTCAGCCCCAGGACCCCGTCGACGACGTCCTGCGGGCTGGAAAAGGCCGAGGCGGGGATCGACGCCTGGCCGAAGGGCGGTGGCTGCGTCCAGGTGACGGGGGCGGCCATCCGCTGCAGCGTCGAGTTGGTGGCTCCCACCTCGATCTGGTAGCAGACCAGGGAGAGGGCGCGGTCGTCGAGCACGGAGCTGCTCTGGCGCAGGGTGTAGAAGGCGTTGGTGAAGGTGTTGCCGCCGTCGGTGGTGAAGGCGGGCAGGCCGCTCTCGAAGACCCCGTACTGATAATCGCGCGCCAGGATGTCGAGGACGGCGCGCGCCTTGGTGAAGTTATTGGCCCGCTTCTTCCCCTGGATCCAGGTCGCGCTCGAGAGGGAGAAGATCCGGCTGAGCAGCGCCAGCAGGATCACCAGGATGGTGACCGCCACCATGATCTCGACGAGGGTGAATGAGAGGGTCCCGGCGCCTGGCCGGCTACGGAAGCGGGATGCAGGTGAAGAGCTCATAGCGCCCCTTCACCAGCTGGGATGCGGTGACCGGATCGGCCGGCGGGGGCCAGGTCAACATCAGCTGGAGCGAGGAGAACTGGCTGCCGTTGGTGAAGACCCCGTAGGTGAGCCGATAGGAGGCCTGGGCCGAGGAGGTGACCGTCCCGTCGGTCGCGAGGTAGAGAGTTCCGTTGGCGGGAAGATTGAGCGGAGGCAGGGCGAACGAAGCCGGAAGCGCGTTGGTCGGCGAGGTGCGGCGCAGGGAAACCAGCATCGAGGCGATGTCCGCCGCCTGCACCGTATCGGTCGAATCGCGGCTGGTCTGCAGCCCCACCGTCATCAGCCCCAGCAAGGTCACCAGGCAGAACGCCACGATGCCGAGCGCGAGCATGACTTCGATCAAGGTGAAGGCCCGCCGGAGCCGGCCGGAAGGAGGAACGGCGCTCACACATTTGCCGTTTACGGCAGGTAGACTTGCGCCTGGCCGGTATACCCGTTGAGCCGCATCACCGCCGCCATGGTCTTCGAGGCGACCGTGCCGTTGACCTGATAGAGATCGAATTCGATGGATGGAGTGATGGTTGCCTGCACTTTCGCCTCTCCGGAGGGGGTGAACTGAATGGCGCGGTCGAAGTTTTGTACGCCCTGGCCCGGAATGACAAGGGAAAAGGAGGGCGAGGAGGTGGCCGCGTTGGCCTGGCTGACGGCGGGAAGGCTGGAGAGAGGAAAGGAGCCGCTATCGGCGAAGCCGACCCGGGTGAACGATTCGATCTTGTGGATCAACTGGCAGTTACCGGTCGCGGCATTGGGCGAGACACTCACGTCCTGGGGCCAGGTCGACTGGGAGCCGAAGGCCGAGCCGATCACCGGCTGGGAGGTTCCGTCCAGCGAGGAGAGGAGGGCGACGTAGACCGCCGCCGGCTGGGACCCGGTCGCTTCCACGGTATGGAAGGCGACCCAGGTATAGGTGTTGTTGGCGACCGCGTAGGAACGGGCCACCTCGAGGAGGTCGGTCGCCTTGGTCGTCGCCTTGTTGAAGCCGCTCGCTCCGACCGAGGAAAACGTCGGCACGGAGACGGCGACGAAGAAGGTCATGATGGCCACCACCACGAGCAGCTCGATCAGGGTGAACGCCTCCCGGCGCCGGCGGGAGGGAATCGATGGGCAAATAAGCGTGGGCATGGGCATGGCAAAGTCTAGGTTCGATCGATCACTGCCGCGCCGCCTGGAGGCGAAAGCGGTTGCGGATGCCCTGGACCGCGCCGAGGAGCAACGCTCCCAGGCCCAGCAACAGGAACGGGGACGGCTCGGGAACGCTGGCGAATTCGACCTCGAGGTCGCCGGATTGGATCGTCCAGGTCAGGCCGGAATAGCCGGCTAGCGTGGTGGGGAGATCGGCCAGGCTGAAGTTATTTTCGCTGCTGTAATCGAGCACCGTGTATTCGGTTCCCGCCGCGCCGCCGCTGAAATTGAACAAGAGCTGGGTACCGCTGAAGTCAGCGAAGCCACCGCTGAAATTCACCGCCTTCGAGGAGCCGAGGACGAAATCGATCGTCAGGCCACTGCTGGCGTCGAAGTAGGGAAGGGTCAGCTGGCCGCTGTTGGCCAGCAACTCCAATGATCCGTTGGCGTTGAAATCGCTATTGCTGAACGCGGTCGCGCCGACGGCACCGATTGCCGCCCCGTTGCCGATGTTGGTCACGCCGGCGAGGGTGAAGGTGCCCGTGCTACCCGCATTGCCGAAGACCACATTGGCCCCGGCGCCGATATTGATCGCGTTGCTGAGGGTTTCCGACGAACTGGAAGTTCCTAGGCGGCCTCCATTGAGCGTCACGGCGCCAATGCCCAGCGCCGTAAGACCCCACGGCCCCAGCGTTCGTTTCAGGGCAGGGCCATGG
>OUNK010000048.1_pt1 | contig 45492 bp, 73 predicted proteins | sample 1755341 | NCBI WGS metagenome assembly OUNK01 (sample SAMEA3914788, study PRJEB12502) | metagenome | biome: forest; material: soil | place: Canada | collected 2011-07-03 | depth 0.1 m | reverse complement strand
GGCCGCCGCCAAGGGCCGCTTCGTCATGGCCCTGTCGGAGTGGGGCAAGAACTCCGAGGCCGGCAAGCAGGCGTGGAAGGATAGTGACCAGAATTTCAACATCGGTGACTTCGCTCATCATGACAATGACCGCGACCTGAAGGCCGTGCTCGCGGCGGAGGACATCACCTCGGCTACGATCGAGGTCTTTTCCGCCGACGAATCCCACGATTACGACGAGGTGCTGGTGACCGGACTGAAAGGCCGCCGCTAACCCGCTTATGCCCCGCTCTGGCTTCAGACAATCAGCAGGACGTCACCTCCCCGGTGACGCCTTGCCGCTTTTGCGTCTGGCCCCTCGCCCCGCGGGAGCGCCGGCGGCCCAGCCGCGCCCGGCCCACCTGAAGTCGCTGCACTCGCTGCTCGACCCCTCCTTTCTGCCCTGGGACAAGAACACCTTCCGTCCCGTAGACGCCTCCCTGACCCGCCCCGGCATGTCGCTCGAACAGCGCGCCTTTGCCGGCATGCTCGTTGTCCCGGAAGGCCAGCAGGGCAGCGTCTTCACGGAAATCGCCCCGCTCTACCTGCGCGACGGCGACATCATCGTGCACCGCTGCGGGCCGGAGTGGACCCTCCACTACGTCGATGGCGACCTCTTCTCGGACGACCTCCCCTGCCTGGTCTGCACGACCGATTTTCATATCCGCCTGCGCCACGATGCCGGCGTTTCCCCGGAGACCGTCTTCTGCCAGCTCCGCAAAAGCTGGAATCCGCCAACGCCCTTCAACATCCGGTCCTTCTGCGTCGACACCTTCATCGATACCACGGTGAATCAGGATGACGCCCTCGACGAACTGGCCGCCGCCTACCGCGCCTGCAAGGCCGCCCGCGAAACCCGCGTCGCGGTGGAAGCCGACCTGGCCAAGACCCTCGCCCCGTAAGTTTTCCCTGGCCACGGGGAAGTAATTACGGATCCGTTTCTCCCCACCGGCAGCTTTCCGCAAGAAAGCCCTTTTGGACCGGGTTGATTTTGTCGCCCGGATCGGGCACAACCAGGGAATGCCGCGAGACAATCCCCTGCCCAGATACATGTCGCTCGGCAAGCAAACCAGTCCCTCCATGGGTACCGGGCTGTGGCTGAACATTGCCGTCGCCGCATGGCGCGGAACCGGGCTGGAGCGCGGCCTGATGGTCCAGGCCCCCAACATGGCGACCACGATCTCGGTCGACGATGCCCACCTGAAGGAATCGGAGGCATACATTGAAGCCCATTACCTCCCCATGGGCGGTTACCGGATCAACCCTCGCGCGGTCATTGCCCTGCAAAACCACCCGGGTACAGGCGTCCTTCTCCATACCACTGAGTCGAGACACTTCTTCCAGGTCCGCGAGTTCAAGGAGGAAGAGGGAGACCGGCTGATCCGCGAGTCCGGCCTGACCTACATCGGGCGCGGCATGTACATTTCCATGGCCGATACCGCGAGCTTCACCAATAAAAGCGTCTGGATGGCCTCCGGGAAGGATTTTCCGATCGTGCTGGATCACTGGCCGGACATGGTGCTAATCGCCGAGGCCGCAAATTGGTCCGAGCTGAAGGATCCCTCATCCTGGGTCAACCCCAGCGAAGTCGTCGCCCTGATTAACGATACCGTCTTCTACCGCGGGGGCTTCCAGCACCAGGGTGAGGACCTGACCGAGGAGGGCGTTGCCCGGCTCATCAACCTGCCCTGGTTCGTCGTGGAAGAACACCAGCGCATCGTTCTTTCCCATGTGAACTACGTCGGCCCCATCCATGGGGGCACCGTCCAGCATGTGGGCCTTTACGGGAGCTTCAGCCTCCCGCTTACCAAGGAACGCCACACCGAACTCATCCTGGCTATCGGCAAGCACGGACGGGAAAAGCGCCAACGGCCAGAGGACTAGAGGATAACCGTTGATGAGCGCAAATCCGGGTACCTTGATTCCGGGTTGGTCTCCCGGTAGGATTCCGGGATGGAACCTCTCGTAGCCCGCCTGGATGGACGCCCCTCGCCGCATACCGTTGGTGTCCCCCTTACCGGTGGCAAGGGCCGCCTGCAGCTCGGGGACGCCTACCACGTCATCGCCATCAGCGGACGCCCCCTGATCGCGGCGCCGGGTCTTCCCTCCCCGGTCCCGATCGATGCCAAAGCCCAGGTCCGGGTCATGGAACGGGTCGCTGAACGGTTCCTGAAGATCGGATCCTTCCGGGTGAACCCTTCCTGGATCGGTTGGGCCTTCTTTGGTCCGGACCGGCTCATCCTCGCCGGCGCCGCGGGACGCTACCCCGGGCGAGTCCCCAGCCCGGATGAGGCCGAGATCATCATCAATTCCTGCGGGCTTGTTTCCGTCAACGCCGAGGAGATGGTCAACCCCGAGCTGGCCGTCTTCTACAACCCGGCCACTTTCACCGGCTTTTCCTGTGGCCAGACCTTCACGGTGCGCGAAGCCATGGCCGCCGACTGGATGGAGGCCCTCTCCGGCGCCGGCTGGATCCGGCTGGCGGACGGGCGCATGGCCAATCCCCGCCAAGCCATGCTCATCCGGGATAACCAGGTCATCTACACCCCGGACTTCTCCCATTCCATGCGAGAGGTCGACGAGGCCGCGCGTACCGCCATCGGCCTGGGCCGTTGGTGCGCCCTCGATATCCGCCTTTCGGTCAACCTGGACGGACTGCGCAAGATCTCCCGGGCCAACTCGGTCAATCCCTGGAAGCGCGGTGGGAGCGTCCACCTGGCCAATGGCTGTCGCGCCGACGCCCGGACCGACAAGATGGGCCGCGTGCTTGGCCCGGCCCGGCGCATCTACCCCCACCTGCGCATCGAGCGCTACCCAGCCTAGGGGTTGACGCCGGAGGGGAGATGGCCCACACCGAGGATCATGATGACAATCCTCGCTCCCTCCCGCAAAACCACCCCTTCCTCCACCCAGACCGCCCCTCGCGCCGGCGGCGGTGGGGCCTCCCGACCGGTCGAACACCACGATCGCGGCGAGGTTCTGATGGTCGACAGCCTGACCGCCGCCCGGTTCCTGATGTTCCCCGTGGCCCGTCGCTAGGCGGACCGCCCGTTCGGCCAGCCCAGTGCATCCTTGGCCAGGTGCTCAAAACCGATCACCTCGGCTGCCGCAAAGTATTCCTCGCGGCTCACCTCGCGCATTGGCGTCATTTCGTAAGGCACCGGGAACATCGCCGCCACGAGCTGGTCCACCAGGGCCTGGGCGTCAAGCCGGGCGTCGAAGTTGGTGAAGAATTTGGCTGGCACGCTGAGTCCGTACTCTCGCGCGCAGGCATAGAATAGCCGGCAGGAATCCCGATAATCGGACTTTTCCTCCGACGCCACATCCGAGGCCATGTCGATTTTGACGGAGTAATGCTCCACGATCTGACGCAGCATGGCCGCCTGATTGGCCGCCACGGCGGGCGTCCCCCGCTCATGGATCCAGTCGGAGAGTTCCAATAACAGAATGACCTTTTGCTCGACGGTGAAATTGGTCAGATGGGCACCAAAAATAATGCACTGGATGTAGTATTCCAGGGCGTGGGCGAGAAAATCCTTGGTTGCCTTCCCCTGGGGAATTCGGATGTAGGGGTTCGGATTGAGCGAGCTGTTCATGACCTCATGATAGCGACTCCCCAGGGATCCGGGCAAGCACTGGAAAAAATATCCGCTTTTGTGGGGGAATTTATTGACGAATTCCACCGATTTGGGCAAAACCCGCGGCGCATGAAAAAGAAAATCGTCGTTGCCGGTGGTGGTGGGTTCATTGGTGGCGCCCTTGTCGCGGATCTGCGGCGCCAGGGTGTCACGGACATCCGGGCGGTCGACATCAAGCCGCTGGGCGAGTGGTACCAGCAGTTCGACGACGTCGAGAACGTCTCCCTGGACCTGAGCGGCAAGGAAGCCTGCGAGCACGCCCTCGAAGGCGCCGGCCTCGTCTACAACCTCGCCGCCGACATGGGCGGCATGGGCTTCATCGAGAACAACAAGGCACTCTGCATGCTGACCATTCTCATCAACACCCACATGCTGATGGCGGCCAAGAAGCACGCCGTCGACCGCTTCTTCTACTCCTCTTCGGCCTGTGTCTACGCGGCCGGCCTGCAGCGGGACCCCAATGTCACCGCCCTCAAGGAAGAGGACTCCTACCCCGCGATGCCTGAGGACGGCTACGGATGGGAAAAGCTCTTCAGCGAGCGGATGTGCCGCCACTTCACCGAGGACTTCGGACTCGTTACCCGTGTCGCGCGCTACCACAACGTCTACGGCCCGCTTGGCACCTACGACGGGGGCCGAGAGAAGGCCCCCGCCGCCATCTGCCGCAAGGTCATCGAGGCGGTCCTCTCCGGCAACCACAAGATCGAGATCTGGGGCGATGGCCATCAGACCCGCAGCTTCCAGTACATCGACGACTGCGTGCTCGGCACCCAGAAGATCATGCACAGCGACAACGTGACCATGCCGATCAATCTCGGCAGCTCCGAGATGGTGACCATCAATCAGCTCGTTGACCTGGCGGAAGGAATCGCCGGAATCAAGCTGGAGCGCTCCTACAAGCTCGATGCCCCCAAGGGCGTCAACGGACGCAACAGCGATAATACGCTCATCCAGAAGCTGCTCGGCTGGGAGCCCTCCACCTCCCTCAAGGAGGGTCTCGCCAAGACCTACGCCTGGATCAAGGCCGACATCGAGGCCAAGCGGAAGTAGGAGGCGCGTGACGCGAGGCTTGCGCCCCGACTTCGGGGCGAGGTAGGTTGGTCTGTGCCCCCATCCATCCTCGCTCCCCAGACCGATGATCTTTACCGAACCTCGGTACAAATAGGTCTGACTGGCGACGGTTGCGTCAAGCTCTCTGACGCCTATCACCTGAAGGACGTTTCCGTGCGACTGGAGGTCGTTGCCCCCGGCATGGCCGACCCTCGGTCCATCGCCAAGGATGACGCATCCGTGGCGCGACAGTTCGCCAGAGCTTTCCTGCTGAAATTCGGAGAATACCTTATCAATCCCCGATGGGTCGTTTGGGTGAAGAAAATATCTGCTTACGGGTGGGATGCCGGAGGTGGTTACGGGGTTTGGTATGCATCGGAGTTCCCTCATTTCCCCAAGCTGGACCTCTTTCATGTCGGAGGCGGCTTCTGGCTTCACCTCTCCAAGTGCGCCCACCTCAATCCTGACCTTGGGGAGATACGGGCCGCAGATCGCCTGCTGACGGCCACCAAGGCTATCCGCGCGCCCTTGCGCCGCCGGGTCTGCGAGCTGGGTTGGTATCCTCTCCCCGATGGAATGCTGGTTAATCCCGAGGCCGCCCAAGTCATGCAAGACGGCGAGGTCTTTTACGCCGCAGGTGTTCATCATTCTCTGAGCGCGGCCCCTCGGGAGGTGGCCGATCGCATCCAGGCCCGCCGATGGATGGATGTCCCGGGGTGCTCGATCAATCTCGATGGTTTGCACGCGATCGAGTCCAGAGACCCGTTCTGCAATCTCGTATTGGGTAATGAGATGGTTCGCCGGGTGACGCTTTCCGAGTTGGACGGAGTTCTCGCCCGAGTTCGCCAGGAGATGCCCCAATTTCAAATCACCTGAGGGTAGTGGGTGGCGTCCTAATCGGACTCCGCTTATCTTCGAGCCATGCTTGAAATCCTGACCCAGCGTGATCGCCGGGACGTCGTCAGCTACGACCTCTTCTTCTACACCACGACCGGCAGCGGATTCATTTTCCCCTGCGACAAGGATGGCGAAGTCGACCTGACCCAGCTCAAGCCGGAAGCCCTGGCCAATTACCACCGCTGTGAAGCAGGTGAGTTCGGCGTGGGCGAGGTCCAGCGTCGCGTTGCGGTGGAAACCACCCACGCCACCGGCAGGTGTGACTGTGGCCGGGTGCTTACCTTGCGCGATGACCAGGCCTGCGAATGTGGGCGCATGTACAACTCCTTCGGCCAGGAACTCACCCGCCTGGGGTACCAGGATCTTCCGGGTGAGGATTATTGACGCCTGATCGAGAGGGTTTTCTATCTCTGGTGTTATGAAAAATCGCTGGGATAGCAACGCCATTTCGGTTGGACTGGAACTTGTTCAGGAACTCAATCCCCACCGTCATTCCCGCCTGGGCGATGACTGCGACGCTGATACCCGGGTGCGCCGCGCGCAATCCGCGCTGGCCGAGGCGATCAGTAGCACGACTCTCATGGCCGGCTGGGCGGACAACTGGGAGGCCATCTCTGGCGAGGCGAGCCGTGGTTTCTTTGAGACGGCCCTGCGCTATTCCTCGTTCGATTTCCTGGGAACCCTGCGCTACGCCATCCGCGATCCCCGCACTAAAGACCTGGCCATCTGCAAGGCGGCGGCTCCCCTTATCCAGGACTGGAGTCTCGATGTCTACAAGGTCAAGGGCTTCCTCGCGATGAGCGCACGCCTGTGCAAGAAGTTCGGTGACCTCAAATTCGATGATGATGAGGATAAGGTCTGCCAGCCGGATGAGGTTCGCAGAATCCTGGCCGTGCTTGACCCAATCTACGACCAGTTGATCGACCTCCTGGAAGGGCACGCCTGGGACTTTCAGCGCCTCTGTGACGCCCTGATGACCGAAGGCGGAGCGAAGCGCCGGAGCAAGGAGGAGGTCGCCCTGCTTCGTCCCCGCTACCCGATCGCCAGCCTTTTCAATAAGGTCCAGCGCCGCCTGATCTACGATCGCCTCGCGCCCCTGCGCAAGATGCGCCAAAAGAAGGTCTCCGGCCCGGCTCATCACCGTACCCTGTCGAAGGTGAAGAGGAGCCTCAAGCCCATCTTCGATGTCCAGGCCCCGTGGATCGCCCAGATGGGATATGAGGTGGACGATATCTGCTATCACCTGACCGATGTGGTCGCCCACCAGCCTCTCGAAGTGGTCATGGCATAACCGCTGCTCCCTTTCCCATCCAGACACCTCAACCTATCTCCAGAGCTGTGCAGCACCCCTACTCCTCACTCTACAGCGTGATTACCCAGCCTGAGCGGGAGCGGCTGGAGTTTCTTAAGGCCGTCCATCTGCGCCGCGAGACGCCGCCCTACTGGTTGACGCTGAATCCCCGGACCTGCACCTGGAGCCATTATTGGACCTTCATTGCGCTTCTGGCCTTCGGGGCCTGCCTGAATGCCGTTGGCTTTCTGCCGTGGTGGGCTCACCTTGGAATCATGTTCGGGTACCTCGGCGCGCTCAGTGCCTGGGTGACGCTCTTTGAGCGGGGCTGGAGCCGGTGGCTCGCCCAGTGCCGGGCCTCCGGAAAATGCTACCACGACTACCTGACGGTACTGTCCCGCCGTTACCAGGTCGGGTAATCCTCTCCCCCTCCTTTATGATCTACACCTTTGAGCGCAAGGAGGGATTCTATCCCCTGGAACTCGATAACGACCTTTCGGCGATCAAGAACGCCGAGTGCAATCCCGGTACGGTGCGCGTCACCAATGAGGTGACCGGCGTGGTCGTCTGGGATGAGAAGGACCAGTTCGTTGAAGTGGAGGGCCGCAAGCTCGCTCTGCCGGCCTGTCCCGGTGGCACCTACCTGGGCAACTGCATCGACTGTTGTTCGGGCCACTTCTCCGACGCCACCGAGATGGCACAGTTCATCGAGAACTCGAAAGTCGCGGAGGCTTATGATGACCGCATTGTCGGCGTCAACGGCAACCTGAAGTGGATCCACGACCTCGACGAAGATGTGCATTTCTTCTTCGAGATCACGCCCTGACATGCGCGCCTGCCCGCTTTGTACCGCGGCCAACGACTGCCAGGCCGGCGCGGGTTGTTGGTGTAGCCGAGTTGAGATTGCCCCGGAGATACGCGCGTTCCTGCAAGACGCCGGCCTGAAGGGCTGCCTTTGCCAGAACTGCCTGAAGAAATTCTCCGGCGTCACGATCGATCAAGCCCGGCAGGTACTCGGTAAAAGCGAGGAACTCGATTCCTATACCGAGGACGGCAACACGGTTTTCACGGAAGCCTTCCACACCCGCCGCGGGGCCTGTTGCGGCTCCGGGTGCCGGCATTGCCCGTATTCTTTGCGCTCGTGAGGGGGTTGGCAGCGAGGTGCCGCTGGCCTATCTCGAAATCCATGAAACGCCAAATCTACTGCGCCTCGCCCTTCACGGTTTACCAGGATGAAATCGAGCGCTGCTACGCCTGGTTCTGGCAGCGCATGGCCGATGCCCAGCTCCGCGCGCTAAACGCCGCCTGATCTTTGGTTACGGGGAATCCGGGAAATCCCCGGTGATCTGATGGCCCCGGAAACTGAGTCTTTGCTGCTCGCCTTTGTGGTGACAGGGCATGCCCTCGCTGTTGAATTCTATGGTGCCATCGGAGTCGTGGTAAATGTGTAGATTCATCATGAAATACTTGGTGTCGATCTCGGTGTCGGCGACACTGTCGGAATCGCTGTGATCGTACTCGAATTCTCCGATTAGGTAAGCCTGCTTGGATTGACGGTCGATCGCGATTCCCTTGATGTCCGCCGTGTGAAAGGTGGTGACTGATCCCTCTTGCTTGGTGTAGTTGATGTACCCTTGGGCCATCAGGACTTCAGCCCCCTTGCGCACGGCGTGCGTGATAACAAGTTGCCCCGAGTTGGCGTCCGCATCCTGACTGTCATCGCGGAAGACGTACTTCCCCGCCAGGCTCTTGGCCCAATCCGGCATGGAAGCTAACCGGACCATGTCGTGCCCATACGAATTGGTGAGCGGTCCCAGCGTGGCGTCAAGGGCCTTGAGATTGTCTGTCGCCTGGGAGATGAGGCTGACGATGTTGGCGACGTTGCCTTTGTCTGCCTGCAGGTCCTGGTAATGGTGATGCATCAAATCCTGATTTTCATCAAGCTGATGATTGCTGTAATTCTGACTTGAGGCGTTGTCGATGGTGCGGTGGAAACTCGCATCGTCGGCGCTGGTCTGCGCGTTGTTTGAGGCGAGCCGAGCGTAAGCCTGAATGAGGATCTCGTGCGTGGACTGATCCTGTTCGAGCAGGTCCGCCAGGCTGGGCTGTGCGGGAGCCGGGGGCGAGTTCTGGGCGCGGACGGGGATAGACACCAGGACGGCCAGCGCGGCGCAGGTGAGGAACCTCATGCCGATTAGTGGCTGTCGTAGATCGACGGATAGGGCTTGGTCGGAACGGTAGCGGCCCCTCCGGTAACGTGATTTCCGCGGGAGTAGCTGTAGCTGATGTCGCTCACGGAGTAGTTCGCACCTTTGGGCGCCGTCTCCTCAGCGTCCTTCGCGATCTGCTGTTTGACCAGGGTTTCGTTGTTCAGGTACAGAGTGTAGATGTACCGGGAGTGCTCCCCTGTGCTGTCTTTCCAGGTGACCGTGGCCATGCCGGACACCGTCGCCGAAACCGCACTCTGCGCCGCCGCCGGCAGGACCAGGAGCGCGCCCATCAAAATGGCGAAAAGAATTTTTGTCATGGAGGTGCTCGGGTTAGGGGTTTTGTTGAGGGGGCTTGACCGGGACGGCCTCGTGCCGCTTGTTCGGATCGTCGTCGCCCGGAGACTTGGGCGGCCAGGAAGGCGCAGGCGCCGGAGGCCAGGGAAGTGGGGTCGGAGTGGCGGGGTTGTCCGCACGCAATACCGGCGCCGCGGCGATCAGGAGAGCGAGAGCGAGGAATTTCACGCACGGAAGCTACTGAAAACCACCTGTTACGGTCAATTAGAAATTACCCGAAGCTTGCCTTCGACGGGCGGCTCTCGGCTATCTTTCCGGTCGTGCCCATCATCGCTCCCCTTCCACCGCGGCAGTACATGCCGATGGAGCAGCTTCTTGCCGAGGTCAAGCCCTTCGATTACGGCAAGACATGGGAGGAGGCTTTCCGCTGCATCGAGCGCAATGCCGCCAAATTCTCGCCCGATCGCTGGGAGAAGTTCATGGCCTCGATCCGCCGTCATGGCATCCGCCGCCCGATCTCGCTCATGCGCTACGCCGGCGTGAAGTATGTTGTTACCGGACATCATCACGTCTGGGCGATCCACAAACTCAAGCGGACGCGCATCCTTTACACTCTCACGGACGAGGGTGGCTGATACCTATCTTGAACTCATGAACTTCGATAATACGCTCTTCTGGATCGGGGTGGCCCATCCTGGTCACTGGTTGATGGTCGCTGTCATGGTCGTGGCGGGCTTCTGGATTTGCATGGCCCCGCTGTTCCTGTTTCGCGGCCACCTGCTTCCCCGCATTCCTTTTTACGTCTGGATGGCGATCCTGGCGGCCACGCTCAGTGTTCCGCCTGCGATCGGGGTCGCTGCTGACGCCCATCAATACGCCCTCAACGTAAAGCGCATCCTCCATGGTAAATTCATCGTGACTGCGGTAACGGATCTTCATGGTGATTCCATTGGCGTCTACCGGGTGACGGCCCAGCAGTACCTGCATACCGACATCATCCTGGGCCACGCTGTGCCGGTGGAGACGCATCTCGACCGGGACAACTTCCTCATCTCTGCCTCGGAGGCGGAGCGGCTGTGGCCGCTGTTTGTCGCCCAGGAGCGCGCCCGGTACACCCACCAGACCATGGTGAAACGCTAATCTTATGAGCATTCACGCTTCCTATTCGGTGTCCTGCACCAACTGCAATAACCAGAGCCCCAGCGATGCCGAGAGCACGCCGGCGGACGCTCTCGCCAACGCCAAGGCGATTGGCTGGAAACAATTCACCGTTTCAAATGGCTCCATCTGGGAGATCTGCCCGCGGTGCCTTCCGAAATTCGAGGGTCAACCTGGAATGGTAGAAGTAGTCTGACTATCTAAAGGTCATGGAACTTACTATCACTCCTGAAACCCGCGCCATGCTAGAGGCCGGAGCCCCGGTCGCCTTCTCCGTTTCCGGTGGCAAGGACGGAGCCGCCGCGGCCCTTCTCGTCAGCAAATTCCTGGACGAGATCGGCCACCCGAAGGAGCGCCGCATGCTCATCCACGCCGACCTGGGCAGCATCGAGTGGAGTGATTCGCTCCCGAGTTGCGAGCGCCTGGCCAAGCATCTCGGGATTCCTCTCCAAGTCGTTCGGCGCAACGGCGGCGGCATGGTCGAGCGCTGGCTCTCCCGATGGGAATCGAGCATCGCCCGCTACAAGGCCCTCTCGACGGTGATGGTTGTTGCTCCCTGGAGTTCGGCCACCAATCGCTTCTGCACCTCGGAGCTGAAAATTGACGTGATCGGCTCGGCGATGAAAAAGTGGGCGCGTACTTTTGCCCCGACCAAGGACGCCCCCGTGAATCTGATCTCGGTAATGGGACTGCGCCGCTCTGAAAGCGCCAAGCGCGCCAAGGCCCCGACCCTCTCGCCGTTCCTGAAGGCGTCCCTGCCGAAAAGCGGGATCAACGCCTTTAACTGGAACCCGATCCTCACGCTCTCCAAGGAGGAGGTCTTCCAGCTTCACAAGGACTTCGGCTTCCCGCTTCACATCGGATACAGCCTCGGCAATGAGCGTATTTCCTGCATGTTCTGCGTGCTGGCCGGGGTCAATGACCTGACTGTTGGCTCCCGCCAGCCGCAGGCCGCCGAGGTCTACCGCCGGCTCGTCCAGTTGGAGGTTGATTCCCTCTTTTCCTTCCAGGGCACCCGCTGGCTGGCCACGGTCAACCCGGCGATACTCTCCGATGAACTTCGTGCCCAGTTGGTGACGGCGATCCGACGCGCCGAGCGCCGCCGCGAGATCGAGTCGGTCATCCCCAAGGAGCTGCACTACATCAAGGGCTGGCCCACCCGCCTGCCTTCCCAGGCCGAAGCCGAGATCATCTCGACCGCGCGCAACCAGATCGCCGAGCTTTACGGCTGGGACAAGTCCGAGATGGCCGGCATGACCCCGGCGACAGTCACCGCCCGCTACCAGCAGCTCATGGACGCCCAGGCGGTCAAGGACGCGCCCAAACCCAAGGCGGTCAAAAGGGCCGAGGCGACGGCGGCTGAGCCGGAACTCGAACTCGCGGCCTAGTCTATCTGGCCGGGACAAAATCCATGAACAAGCCCTTCCATCCGCTCGTCTCGACCATGATGAAGATGTGTAGCCGGACGCTCTCTCAGGGGCATGATGTTGCCCCGCAATTCACGGTTCTGACGAAGGACAACAAGATTGAAACCCTCGAAATAACCATGGATGACGAGCGGGTCATTGCGCGTAATATGATGCGCGCGGCCTCTGTTGTCACCGAGGCGGTCTTTGGTGTTTTTGTCTCCGAGGGATGGGAGGTCACCGTCCGGGAGGGGGCGAAGGGACAGATCGTTCCGCCCTCCGAGGCGGAGGATCGAATCGAGGTTCTCCTGATCGTCCAGTACGACGGCAATGGAAGCTCGTCCATCAGCCTTCCGATTCGTCGAGGCTCCGGAGGCCGGTTCATTTGCCTGGATGACACGAAGGCGGAGTTCGTGCCCTCTGACGGTGGGGCGATCGCTGGCGCGATTCCGCCTGCCGCGGATTACTCGAAATTCAGGATGCACGTCCCTGCGCTTAAGTTTTACCTCAAGACGCACGGGGTCGGACTGGGCGACTGAGAGGAACCTATCTGCCTGCCACCATGATCCAGACCACCCAAAGCCTGCGCCTCCAGCTCGAAAAGGAGCCGGCCAGCCCCGAGAAAATCAAGAAGCTCGTTCTTGGCCGGGGGTCCATGCCCATGGATGAGATCGCTGACCTCGTGACCAAGACCAAGGACGTGACCTGCCTGATTCCGCTCGCCTATCCCCGGGTTGCCGCGCGCGAGGGCGCCACGGTCGAAACGGCCACCAATCGCCTGGGCGTCAACCGGGTCATCTCCATCATGCTCCTAAACCTGCTCAACGCCACCGTCCAGCAGGTTTTCAAGGACAACGTGGGCATGGTCCTGCAGAAGAAGGGTGACTCGCTCTCGGCGGTGTCCGATGCGGGTTATATCATCTGCACCATCCCTTTTTCCGGTGATGCCAAGGGGGTTATCAGCTTTTGCTACCTGCCCCAGACCAGCCACGATGTGGCCGCTGTCCTGACGGATCCTGCCACCGCCAAGACGCCCAACCACGTCAATGAGAGGATCGCCGACCTGGGATACTATATCGCGGACCTGTTTCTCAAGCAGATGGCGGAGGCCGATCTGGCTTGCAACATCGAGGGAACAACGGTGGAACATCGCCTGGTTGCCCCCAAGGAGACCGTCAAGGAAGGCACTAACGACTCCGCCTATTTCCACTGCGGCGCGCGCCACGTCAGCGTCCATCTCGGCATTCAACTGACCAAGGCAGTCGAGGATCGACGGTCTGAATTCGGTATCAGCTAAGCCTAGCAACCAGGGGAGTTTTGCTTGATTTCCAGCATATTAGCTGGCCCGGTTTTTGTTTTTAGGGCGGCCTGCGCACCGGAAGCGTGACTCCCGCTTCGCGGCTGTGATACCTTCCCCGCCCATGAGCAAGGCCCCCGCGATGAAGCCCCTCAATTTCAGCTTCCTCGTCAGCCAGTGGACACCTCAGGCGGTGGCGCGCGCCTTCACCAAGGTACTCGACGCCAATAGCGGGGCCGGCCAGGTCGAGTTCCACCTGTTCGACAACTACCGGGGCCGCCTTGAGGCCGCGCTCGATAAAATTGCCCTGAATGAGACTTGGGCGCTGAGCTACGACCCGGCCACCGGCGCCGGCACGTTCCAGCCCTACAATCGCACGGCGAGCCTGCGCTTTCATTTCGACTTCCAGCCCTACCCGGCAGATCGCATGCGCCGGTGGAAGAAAACCCTCGCCGCGCCAATCCCGGAGGAACTCAAGGAGTTGTCCGGGCGCGCCAACCGGGAAGCCGCCGCTTAACTATCTCGCGAGTATGCCGCTCCCGGATTATGTCTGCGTTATGGGACAGAATCGCCCCCTGTCTGAGATGGAGGGCGGAAAGTTTTATCACGGTTCGCATGCAGACCTCCCGGTTGGCGCGATACTGACTCCGGGCCGCAACCCGAACTTCAATGAGTCGGATCATACCCGCGTCAGCATTACCTCCGATTCCGTGCGCGCCTGGACGTGGGCCAATTCCGCCGCGGCCCGGGCCAAGCGCGAGCACATCTTCGTCTACGAGGTCGAACCCCTGGGAGATTTTGAGGTGTGGCGATGCGGGCCTTCCAACCAGGGCCGCAATTTTGTCGTCTTCGAGGCGCGGGTGAGTGGTGCCCGGATTGTTGCCCGGGCTCCGGTCAAACTTCCCCTTTTACCCGGAGCGCCGATCGCGGCGGTCTAAGGTCGGTGGGCTATCTCTCTGACAAACCTATGAATCTCATTACTCATTCCGGTACCTTTCACGCCGACGATCTGATCGCCTACTCCATCCTAAGCGGAGTCTTCCCTCACTATCCTCTCATCCGCACGCGCGACGACGCGGCCCTGGCCAACCCTCCCGAGGGTAGCGTGGTCTTTGATGTGGGCCTGCGCTATGACCCAAAGGCCAATTTGTTCGATCACCACCAGAAGGGCGGCGCTGGGGTGCGCCCCAACGGAGTGCCTTATGCCGCCTCCGGCCTGGTCTGGAAAGCTTACGGCAAGACCTACATCAATAACCTGGCCGGGTTTCGCGGGTACGAGGGCTTTGATGTCGCGGCGGTGCACGAGTTGGTCGACCGGACTTTCATTCAGGTCATTGATGCCCTGGACTGTGGGGCGGTTGACTCGCATCAGGCCCTGGCAGGTAGCCCGGATGTCCTTTTCCCGGAATTGAGCCTCCCGGTCGTCCTGATGGGCTTCAACCCGGTCCCGCTCCTGGATTCGGAAGACCCGGAAGCCATCACGGTCAAATTCAGGGAAGCCTCCGAGTTCTGCCGGCAGATCGTCGATCGCACGGTCAAGCGCGCGATCAGCCGCGAGCTGGGGCGACAGTTCCTGGAGCAGGCCGATACGGGAGGCCCCTTTATCGTCCTGGACCAGTTCGTGTCCTGGCAGGATTACGCGCTGGAGCGCGAGCGGGTTCTTTACGTGGTTTTCCCCAGCGACAACCAGTGGAAGTGCCAGGCCGTTCCGGTGGCGGATGGTTCCTTCGTGAGCCGCAAGCCCCTGCCCGCGGCCTGGGCCGGCCTGGATGGCAAGGCCCTTTGTGATCTTACCGGGGTGGAGGACGCTGTCTTCTGCGCCAACCAGCGCTTCATCTGCGGCGCCCGTTCCAAGGCCGGCGCCCTGCGCTTGTGTGAGCTGGCGCTGCAACAGACCGCGTAAGAATATGCCCAAGATCGCCAAGCTCAGTTTTCTCTCCGGTGGTAATTACAAGGAGGGGTACGCCTGCAAGCACGAGTGGCCGGAGGATTGTTTCTGTCAGGCCGGCTCCCGCGGGATCGTGCTGCCCGCTGGTGGCTTTGAAAAGGCGATCACCGAGCCCGCAGAGGGCGTTGCGGTCATTGCCCAGGCTGTGACCGGCCAGGCCAAGGCGCCGGGTTATACCACCGCCTTCTTTGAGGCTTTTCCGAAGAACCCGGATACCTTCATCCGCGGTGAAGGCGCAACCGTCGAAGAGGCGGAGGCCCAGTGCTGGGAGAAATACCAGCGGCGAATCAACTGCCCCAAACACGAATTCGAGCGCCGCGACCGGGTCAATGGCTATTGTTTCTGCAAGCACTGCAACCTCTCCGGCATGTTCATGGACCCGCTCTTTTTCTGCACCGTCTGCGATGAACCCACCACGCATACCGCCGATCGCCACGGCCAGTATTACTGCGAGCGCCACACCAACCGGGTGCCTCAATTCAACAAGACCAAGATTCACCTCATGTGCGATGACCTCAAGCGGGGAAAGGATTGAATGGAACACGTTGCCATTGCCATCTTCCAGGATGACCGCCGCCGGGATACGGTGCTCGTTGGCGGGAATATAACCTGGGGCATGCTGAGGGCCTTCTTCAACCAGGCCGAAGTCCTGATCGGCCCGGAAATCACCGAGCCCGCCGAGAGTGCGACCTTGGCCCGTCTCGCCCAGCAGAAGACGATCGTTAAGGCCGGCGCGCTCCGCCTGGAGTTCGGCGACGGTGACGCGGCCATGGCTGCCGTCTCGCTGCAGGACCTTCGCCCGGAACCCTCTTCCTACGGACTGCGCGCCCTGGCGGATATGCCCGACCTCAAGGATTTTCGCGTCCAGGAGATGCCCGACCACCAGCCGCGGTTCACCTCGCGGGACACCCGACGCCAAGCCAAGATACGCCCGCCGAAATTCCGCTGAGACTTGGCCTGGCGTGGTTTTGACGGTAGACTTGCCGCCATGATCCTTTCGATCGCCTTCTCCCTATTCTTCAATTTCGCCTGCCCCTTTTACATCGCCTGGGTCATCGGCAGCGGGTGGGCCGGCGCCCGGGTCGTTGGAGGAACCCGCCTTTACCTCTATTTCCTTTCCGCCTGTCTCTCCAACCTGACCTTTGCCTGCGGTTACTTTTTCATCGGCCTCTACATTATTCGCCAGTACACGCTACCGCCCTACCTTCCAGCCCTTCTGGTCAACGCCGCGGTTTCCCTAGGGTTGGGAGTGGTGACGGCAGTGGTTTCAATCGACATCTCGGCCCGCTTCCACGCCCGGCGAATCCTGTCCGGTACCGGGAAGTAAAAGAAAACGAACTTCTCTTGATGCCCGGAAAAATAGCGATACGGTGAACTTGCCGGACAGAACCGCACGGTCATGTCGGACTCCGGTGGGGCCTTAGCCAATCGATTTCCTCGCTATCGTTCCCGCTGCAATGCCCTGGCCAGCGGACTAACATGACTTGTCGGGGCGACCATTTTTATGTCCATTCTTCACCACGTTGATCCCTCCACTGTTATCGCCGGCCTTTGCCTGATCGCCGCCGTATTCCTGGTCATGGCCCTGATTGCCATCCGCCTCACGGGACGCCTGCTCACCTGGGTGCGCAGCCTCAGCGCGCCCGCAGATCCCCACCGGGCGCTGGATGATCCGTACTACAGCTAGGGTTCATGACGCGGAGCATACGTTTCGCTGGATGGTGCCTTGCCGGATCACTGGCCTTTTTGCTAAACGCCCGGGCTTACGAGGAGGCTATCCAGCCCGATAGCGTGATTTTTGATGAGGCCAAGATTGTTGTCGTGGCCCAGGTGAAACCTGGCAGTCTTCAAAACACGGAATACGGGACTAAGGCCACTCTCCAGGTTTCCCAGGTACTCAAGGGAGGGTTCGTCCCGTCTGAGATTTCGGTTGTGCTTTGCTCTGGCGCGCTCCCTATCCCGGGCCGAATTGTGCGCGGTCTGGATGGCCCGGTGGTGGGTGTGGTAAAGCCGGGTGACCAGATGCCCTACTTCTACGATTTCGCGGAACCGATCCGACTTTATGATGGCAACCCAGACGGTGGACATGGCCGGGTAATAGATGACATTCGCGGACCGAACATCTGGTTTCTGCGAACCGATCGCCAAAATTGGCAGGGGGACCTGTTACCCAAGGGGGCTCTGGACGTTCTCGATTATCCTGACGTGCAGCCGATGTCGAAGTTGGGTGAGTTTGAACTGATGATGCTTTCCACCCATTTCCGGCGCTTCGACCTATTCGATGCCGTGGCCTGCGTGGGCCTGGCGGGCTACGTGGTTTTCGTCTGGCGGCGCAGGTGCCGTCCAGGGAAGTAGTTGGTCCGCCGTTTCGCGGAGACAGGGCGTGGCAGGCGGAATGAAGGTTCGGACCCGGGCAATCTGCACCCGCGATACGATTTGCCTTTAACCGCTTCCATTCCCACGATTATAGTTTGCCTCCATTATGGGCATGCTGCGCTTCCTTCTGGCCATCGCGGTCATCCTTACCCACGTCAACCTCGACGGCCACTACCTCATCCAGGGCGGGGACGCGGTCAAAATCTTCTTCATCATCAGCGGCTACTACATGGCCATGATCCTCTCGGGCAAGTACGGCACCGAAAAGGAGGGGGTCAACCGCTTCTACTACAACCGGGCACTGCGCCTGTTTCCCCTCTACTACGTCATCCTGGCCCTAACCATGGGCTGGCAGTTGTTCTGCCTCACCGGTGAGAACGGGCACTCCCTCTCCCGCGGCCTGCATGCCTTCGGCCAGATCTTCGCGGGCAAGCTCGCCTGGCTGCCCAACTACACCCTCGTAGGGCTCGACGCCTCCTACTACTTCGACAAGACGCCCACCGGGCTGGCCTTCCATGTCGCCCACATCCCGCCGCCCGGCGAATACTGGCTCCATGAGTGGGTCTGGGTTTTCCAGATGTGGTCCGTCGCGGCCGAGCTGTGGTTCTACGTCTTTGCCCCCAGCCTTGTGCGCATCCCGATCAAGTGGCTGGCCGCGGTCATCGCCGGCTCCTTTGCCCTCCAGGTCTACCTGAGCTACGGCGTCGGCTTTGACCCAGGCTACTGCTTCTGGGGCGCCAACATTTACCTGTTCGGCCTGGGCGTCCTCGTTTACCGGCTGAGATCGCACCTGAAGATCACCCCATCGACACCCGCGATCGGGATATTGATTGGCGCTGGCGCCGTCCTTTGGCTGACGTCCCAGCCCCTGCTTCACCTGCATCTGCATCGCTACATCCTGGAAGCGACCGGGGCCTTGCTGGTACCGACCCTCTTTGACCTGACCAAGCTCAACGGATGGGACCGGTGGGTGGGAAACCTCTCCTACCCGATCTACTGCTGTCACATGCTGGGCCGGGAATGGGCCAAGACGCTGATCGGCCATACCCACCTGTCCTTTTCCTACCTGCCGGTGATGACGATCGTGGTGACCCTGCCGCTGAGCGTTGTGCTCTACTACGGGGTGGACCACCTGGTTGAGCGCTACCGCCAGAAGATCTCCGAGCGCGCCTGGGCGTCCAGCCATCACACCAAGAAGGCGCATATCCCCGCGGATCTCGCCGCGGCGCCCCCGGTTGTTGCGGGGGTCGACGCCTGATTATGAGCGCCGATCGATATGTGAGGGCCTTACTGGCCGCGCTGGCCGCCGTGATGACTGCTGAGATGGCCTGGTTTATATTTTCGGGGTGCGTCTTCGGCGATGGGACACTTGACTGGTTAAGGTACGTTGTTGGCCCTGTTGCCGGGGTCGCGGCTGCCGCATACATTTTGCCCCGAAAACACTGGGCTTTGTGGTGCTGGATTATTGCCGCGAACTGTCTGGCTATACTCGGATTCGTGGTTGCGATTAATCCCGCGCACACCGAATACCCGGAGATGATATTGGTCCACATACATAACGCTGTTATTGATGTGGCCTACAATGCTCCCGCTGGCATTGCGGCTTGTTTGGTATTCACTTGGTTGGGCTTAAAAACCAAAAACGGTTCCGACGCCTGACATGGCTTGCCTCCAACGCCAACCTCCGGCATAAATACCCGCGCGGGGGAGACCGTTGGCCATGTCGGCCCCCTGTTGGGGTTTGGCTTCGGTTGGTGATGTTGTCCCCACTTTGCATAAACCATCGCTCCCGCCCGATGGATAACGTGGCCAGGCGGGGCCGAAAGGCTCGGAGGATCATGACCATCGCCAACTTCTCGCCGCACGCCTACTACGACAAGACCCACGACCACCTGCGGGTGGAACTCCGGGACTGCAGCATCACCGAGGACCAGATCAACGATCATCTCACGGTCCTGCGGGACAACTACCCCGGCCCCAGCCAGAGTGATGTCGCCGGGCTCATGATCGGTGGCATCTCCAGGCTTTTCACCGAACTGGAAATACACCGCTACTCCGCCCTGGACCAGTTTCTGGGGGCCTTGCTGGAGCGTCTGCCGCACGATTCCGCCAATGCCCACTACATCCGCCCGGTCCAGCAGCTCGCCGCCAATATCGAGATCCCGGTGCGCCTGCAGAACCTGGAAGCGGCTTGAATGCCACATCTTCAAGGGGTAGGATGGTACCGCATGGATGTTACCGGCCCTTTTAAGCTCTCCATTGGAAGCAACTGGAGGGAACTCGAATATCTCCGCAAGAGCGGCGGTCTGCCGATGGAGATGGCTGTATGAGCAAAGAACCCCCTCGCAAGAAGAAAAAGGTTGAGGTTGATTACGACTGCAGGCACCTGATGGCGATTGTTGCCTTTCGTATTCGCGAGGCGCGCTACAAAGCCAAGGTGAGCAGAGCCGTTTTGGCTGCCAAGGCTAAAACCACTGTGAATGAGATCCGAAAAGTGGAGGAGGCGTGCTTTGAGTCGCAGCCTTTCCGACTCCATATTCTTGTCGGAGCGGCCCTCGGCTTGAGTGCTTATGATATGTACGCGGACGCTCCCCTTAATAATAGACGAGAGATGGAGCAGGTTCACTCGCTGGCGGCTGCCATGCAGGAGCATTTTGACGGCACTAAGGTGACTGATATCGAGAAGCTTCTTCCTAAGCCGGTGGTCGTCACGCTGGGCAAGCCTAATACCCCCTTTGTGGAGCGGTGAACCCTCTATCTACCAGATGTCGAGGGTGGCCACAGACCATGGTGGGCCTCGATGAGGTTTCTTGTGATTTTCCTCATATCATCTATCGCCCCGAGCCGGTAGACATGGTCAGCTCGGGGTCGCAAGACCGCTAGAAAGATACTCATCATGAAATTTGCCTTCGATTTTATTGGTCAATCCAGCAACTCTGGCGTCGCTCACGATAACGCCTGGGCGATGGGCTTCTTCCTGGGTTTGCCGCTGATCTTTTTCTTCTTCGTGATCGTTGGTACCATTGTGGCGCCGCTCGGCGAACTCGCGCGCCGAGTGGGATTGCGCAGAGAGAATGAAAGGGCGCGCCAGGCCCGGCAGGAACCTGAGCACCAGTCCTTCGAGGATGATATGAGCCTGCCTCCCCGCTACCTCTGCGACAGGCATAAGGCGCGGTAGTTATCTTTCGCTATGCCGACCGCCATCTGCAAAGCCTGTAGCACCACCCGCCCCTGGAGCAACCAGCGGGGGACAAAGCTTTCTGACATGCGCTGCAACTGCGGCGGTGAGTTTGCGCGCGCACAATGGCGGGATGGCAAATACCAGATGCCGATGCCGAAGACTCCCCGGCCCAAGGCTCCCTCCTTTCCGGAGACGTCCACCGGCGTGATTTGGGGCATGGGTGCGGTTGGGAGCGCCTACGAATCGCTGCCAGCCAGGGCCGGCGATCTCGTGACCCTGTGGCGCAATGGATACCGCGGCAGCTACGAGGGACGCATCCTCGCCTTCAAGGGACGCAAGGTGAAGATCGAGCTACTGCGTCACGATGGACGCGGGTTGGAGACCGTCAAGCGCATCTGGGTGAGACGGGGGATTCAGCGCCTTCTGCCCCAGCCATCCCCGGACCAGGTGCAGGAGGCGCTGGCCGACCCCAAGGCTTTCCTGGAAAAGCACGGCAAACCCACCACGGTATTCGCCGAGCTGGATGCCGCGCGCGCAGCCCGGCTGGCCGACGCCCCGCTGATCGACCCGGATGAGGTCCAGAAGGGCCGGGACTGGAGCGAGCTGGGACAGAAGGTCTTTGGAGGAGAGGCACCGTGAAACCCACGGATGCCGAGTTGCGCCAACTGGCACGGGACGCCTGCCTCAATAAAGGCTGGGACCACCTTCCCGCCCTGGCCAAGGCCGCCGTCAAGGATCTGAAGAGTTACCTGGTCAGCTCGACGTCCAAAACGGGTAAATGCATCACGGTCCGCTATCCTCGCATTGACGTTTCCCTAAAGTCGAAGATGGGCCGACTCGACACCACCCTGACTCCCCATCAACAGGACATGGAGAGACTGCAAAAGCGGCTCGACCCGGCAGCGTTCGAGACGTTCAAGGCGAAGCTCCGGGAGATGCTTAACGGCATCGAACACACCATCGAGGCCATCTCCATGGCCACCTGCCAGGCCACGGGCCGCCCGGGGGCCAAGCGCATCCGCGAATGCGGCGTCGGCTGGGTACGAACCCTTCACCCCAGCGTGGCACGAAAACTCCAGGTGAAGCAGAAGCGCATCAGTAGCTGGGTTCTTGTTTGATGGGACCGTCCCAGGGTAGGATGCTCCGCATGCGCCGAAAAGATCCCGGTTTCACGATCGAAGCCATTGACGAGAAAGGCGGGCGCCACACGTTTCACAGCCGGGACATTGCGGTCATCCGCAGCCGGATGGATCGCATCACCTTCCAGCCCGATGGCGGAACCTACGACGTCAAACCAGACTCGCCCGGCCTAAACGGAGTGGATATTGGCTACGCCCCCTGCGAAGGTCTTCATCGGGTGGAAGACTTTTTCATCAATCCCACCAAGGTGTTCTGGCTGGAAACAGGAGGGGCGGACGATGCCTTGTACATGGAGAAAGGGCATCTCTATTTTCGCCACAAACTCCAGCCTGAGGACACTAAGCCCTTGATCGAGGACGCCCGGCTGTCCCAAGTTGACCGTGGCGTTTTCGTGGCGCGCGCCAAAGCGACCACCTGGGACGGAGAGAGCCTGCGGGTGCGGAATGCGACCATCCCCGTAGCCCAGCGCTACCGGGCCGCCCTCAAAGCCAAGCTTATTGGCTGGATCAAGACTGACGGTGGTGTCTGGCTCAATCCCGCGCAGATCCGTGTCAAATCCGATCTCTTTACCCTGCAACTGGACCTCGGCCCGACCTTTGAAAGTGACGGCGAACTTTCCGAGCGCGCCTTCGACCGAGTGCTTGATTTGCCGTGGTATTCAATTAGCGAGACGGTGCAGATCAACCTCGACCTTGTCCAGCAGATCACCGGCCTTGGGGCGGGCCAGCAGCCGCGGGTCGACCTGGGCTACGGGGTGATACTCCCCGTTATCTCCCGCAACGTCGCCAACCTCCATGATTCCCTGATGGCCCACCGAAAGGGAGAGGATTTCCAAGACCCTTACGACATGCGTCGTTTGGTGGCTGTGCCCCGTGCCCGCAAAACCTGATCGTTCTACCTTTAGCACACATGACCGCCTGGGATTATTACTTCGCGACGCCGGAACTCTTCGACACCAGCCACCTGAAGGAGGACCGTGAAACCATCGAGGGCATCATCCGGGATGCCGACACACCGCTTACCCTGGTGGAGCTTTCCTGCGCGGTGCGCAAGAAGGACATTGATATCCTGGTGTTGGATACGGTCATGCGCGGCCTGCAGGATGAAGGCCGCGTCGAAATCACCGCGGATTTCGTCGTGATCGCGCACTCGCTTTGATTCCGGGGCGCCCCTATCTTTTTCGCATGCCCAAGGCAAAATCTCCCGTCAAACCCCGCCCGAAAACGGTCAAGCGCCTGAGCTATCGCCAGGCGATGGATTACCTCCAGGCGAAGTACAAGTTCCGGGAGCGGGGTTACGGTAGAAAGAACGACGCGGACCGCTCCGGGCCTTACCTTGATTTCTGGCACTGGATTCTCGCCACTCGCCCCGTGCAGAATGGCTGCGACATTACTTTTTCCAAGTACGACCTGAGCCTGGCCGCGGAGAAGCACGCGAACGACAAGTCGCCGGATAATTCCTGGCGCGTAAAGATCGTCGATTACATCCTCGCGGAATTCGGCAAGGGCCGCGAGCGAGTGGTTACCTTCTGGGTCGCGTGGTAGCCGCCTAGAGATACACCGGGAACATAAAGAGGGACTGCGCGTCGTTCCCGTCCGGCTCCGGGCCTTTCTTGGGCCACTTCGGAGGCCCCTTGGCCAGCCGCTGCTTGAACCAGTCGCGATTGACGAGCGCCGCCCTCATGGAGGCGGGCATAAGCTGTTGCAAGTGCTCGTAGCGCGCCCGGGCGGAAGCCAACCAGGCGGCCCGGTCTGCCTTATAATCCGCCTTGAGCTTTTCAAGGTAGGGGGCTGTGAGCGATGGGTCCACGGGAATGCGCTCTCCTTTTTCCAGCAGGCAATAGCGCAAAACCAGCGTGTTAATCACTTCCTCGGACAGCGGCGGGGCCGGCTCAAAGCCCTGCAGCCACGACTGGGGGCTCTTCTCCAAAGTCAGGCGGATCAAGAACCGTCCCAGGTCGTCGGTGTCATGCAGGTCTGACCGAACTTTGAGATTGGAAAGGTAGGACTCATACCCTTCCCATGCCCCAGTCGCGTGATCGCGGATCGTGGCGATCGCCAAAAGGGTCTCCCGGGGGTTCGGTTCAATCAGGTCCAGGAAGAGAAGCTCGCCCCGTCCGTGAGTCAGGTTGCGAATCTGGAGCATCGCAACGCGAACAATGTCCTCCAGCGACTTCTCCACGACCTGCCCGGCCCATGCCGCCACGTCGGTTTGCCCGTTGGTCTGGTAAACCAGGGCGAAGGAGAGCAGCCCCAAATTAATGTCGAGGGCCTTGCGCATCCCCTCGATGTTATTGAAGTGAACAAACTTTCGCGCCGCCTCGCTGGTCAGTTGGGCCAATTCCAGCTTCCAGCGTTCCTGTCGCTCCGGCGAGGCAAGTCCATCCTGGATCGCGCGCTCGAAGGCCAGCGTCACGGGCTGGCGATTGTCGACGACCGCCAGATGTGATCGCTTCGCGCGGCGCGCGGCGGCAGGAGCCTTAGTAGTTGTCAAAGATTCCTCCGCTCGGCTTGACGGTCGGCTCGACCCCGCTGACTTCCTCAGCCCGGCTTACCAGGGACTGCAGCGTGCGGCGCACGAACTTGCGGGCCTTGACCGGGACGGTCCACTTGTCCTCATCCGGCTTGTCCTCGTCTTCGTCCTCGGAGCGATCTTTAAAGAGCGCGATGACTTCCTGGCGCAGATGCCCGAAGGGCACCGGGAACTTCTCATGCAGGAAAGCGTAGGCTTCCTGCCAGGTTCCCGGCTGGGTCACCGCCCAGTCTTGTTCCAGCAGAAAGTCAGGGCATCCGGGCTCCCCGATCGCTATCGTGGCCAGCGCGTCCTGGGCCAGAGCATCCTCCAGGATCGCTGCGAAAAGTTCCTCGCGGGGGCCGTCTTCGCCATGCAACAGGGCCGAGAGGATGAAGTCACTCAACTGGCTTCTTACCGTACCCAGGGTGTCTTCATCGGCTCCGCGCAGGGTGCCCCAGCGGGACCCGATCCGGTGGATCGCACCAATGAATTGATCCGGTGTGACGTGATGGGCCACTACCGAGGGCTTGGTGTAGTCGCTCTCGGAGAGAAACTGCGACACCTCGGCGGGGGTCATTTCCTGTACCAGGATGGCCAGTTGCTCATCGCCATGATTATCGCCCACCAGGGCAAGCTGCCGCTCGGCGGCGTTGACTCCGTTATTGGTCAGGGTGTGGCGGATAGCAGGTAGGTCCATAAATTTATCGGGGTTAGGGGTGCTGAGGAAGCTTGAGCTTGCGCTCGGCCCTGACGTAGATCGCCAGGATTTTGGGCAGATGCCCGGAAGCAGTGATCGCGTCAAGCAAGGGGCGGGCCTCGGCTGCCGCGGCAATCGACTGACTGGCTCGCAATTCCTCGGCGGTCGTGGAAAGGTAATCCCCAGCGAGCTTCTTGCTGGCCGCCGTTGGGTTGATCTTGATGCGCCCGAGTAGCGCCGCCACCACGTAATGCGGACTGCTTTCCATGTAGGCGGCAAGTGTGTCCGGCTGGGCGAGCAGGTCCTTGCGCAGGAGCGCGTGCTCTCGATCGTAAAACTCCCACGCCTGACGCGGGGGCTTGGTTCCATTGAAGAAGCACCCGACGTACTCCTTAAGCTCTTCAACGCTCTCGTTAAGTGGGTCCATGGTTAGTTCCGGGCAAATTGTTGAAAGTATTCATCCACGACCAGATTGGCCGACTCCGAAAGACTCTCCACCAGGAGATTGGATTTCTTGAGATCGTGGGCCTTGCGCTTCTCGGGATCTCCGAGCACCTCGTAGGCATCGTTAATCAGCTTGAACTTTTCTGGGTCACCATGCCGGTCCGGGTGATGCTGGACGGCCAGCCGGCGATAGGCTCCCTTGATCTCCTCGGCGGTGGCGGCGGGCGCTACCCCAAGGGCCGCATAGTAGTCGACGAAAGTTTGGCGCATGGGGAGAGATTATACCCTGGATTTTTCCCATTCCGCAAAATTTCTTTTCCAAGGCGATCCTGAAGGCGCTATCTGGAGAGGTATCGTGAGTGCTGAAGCATCCTACAAAAAGCTGGTTGAGGAAATGACGCCGGGCGAAAATGCGAGGCTGTCTAAATCTTCTGAGCCGCTCAGTCCTGATAAGCAGAAATGGTTGAATCACGCCTTTGCCCAGGTACGGGCGCTGAAGAGCTTCACGAAGGACCCGCTCGTCCTTAACGCGCTGACCAACATTGGGGCAACTTTGATCCTGGTTGATTCCGAATAGGCTATCTCGAAAGCCATGACCACGAAAACTCCCCGCGTTGACCTCTATGTCCGCCTGCGTGACGCGCTCATTGCGGCTACTGGCTTTGACCGCGAGATCGGTACGGAGCCCAACAAGAAGGACCGTGGCTCCTATTACTCGGGAACTGGCAATATCGGAATCGCCGAGGACATGCTTTTCAACCCTCGCGGGCTTTGCCATACGGTGACGCATGAGTTCGGGCACTCGCTGGCCTACAAGATTTTTCCCCTTCTCCGGCGCAAACAGTCCGACCTGGAAATCATCTCCACCCAGGCCCGGCGGCGCATCCTGACCAAGCTCTGGCCGGAGCTGGCCCACAATGAGGCCCGCCTGAAATACTTCCAGCGTGTCCGGGGCGGAACCCGCGGCGCGGAGTTCGCCGCCGAGGTCATCTGCGCCTACCTGATGGACCGAGTCATCCCGGATCTGGCTGCGGAGTGCGGACACCCGCTGCCCGACATGACGATGTGGAGTCAGCTTCCGGGCTTGGTCTACACCGAGACCTACGGGTATTGCCCGGCGTCCTCCCGCAGGGGCGCGCCGCTTTTGGCCGGCATGATCCGCGAACTCGAAGCGATGGTCAAGTTACCCGCTGCAATGGCTGTGGCCGCCTGAACGGTATTTTCCTTTCGACTTATCTGATTTTCCTTAGCATCAACTCAAATTTCCTTTCATGAAAATCACCATTCGCTCCTACAAAAGTTTTTCGTTTTCCATCAAGGAGTTGCTTCCCTGTCCCGGGCGCGACCGTCGAATCGTGAGCGCGGCCATGGAGTTCCTGGCCGGGGATGTGAATGCTTCCGGCATCCAGGTGAAGTTCCACGCCATCAAACCCGTGGACGCCAACGGCGATATTCCTGGGTACGAAGTCGAGGTCAGTTACGACGTGGATAAGCATTCATGGCCCGAAACCAGGGACATGGAAAAGCGCCTTGAGATATTGAGCGGGCGCCTCCAGGCCAGCAGATTCGCCTTTTTGGTCGAGGGTATCCGCACTGAAATCGCGATCGACAACAACCAGAAGTATGGCTTCGAGGAGTCTCCTCCCCAGGCCGGATGTGTCTTTCTTCTTGAGGAGGATGGCAGCCGCGGGGAGATTGTTTTCGGGCTCCTGAGAGACGGTTACGCCCCGGTAGTGGCCCGCCTGCTTAATGCCGGGTATCGCGCCACCAGCTATGGCGATATTGAGGCTGTGGTGGAAGCCCAGCCGGAGATTTCCAACCTTAGGTTCTAACCCAGCCATGAGAGAACTCCTCCTGCTTGAGCGGGACCAGCCCTGCACGATTAAATTCCAGGTGCCTTCCCGCCCGGATCTGCCGCGGACCGTCCTGCGTGGCGGGACTCCGCCGCCCAGCTCCCGTGATGAGCGGCGCCGGCGCAAGGCGGCCCGCCAGAATCGACGCTCCAACCGCCGATAGTCGGAGTCGCCGCTCTATCTTTGACCATGGACCTCGCTGAAAAATACAAGGCCGAGATTGCGAAGATTGACGGCGCCGAAGTCACGGAAAACGACCATTGGTTCTGCGTCTCTGCCGGTCCCGATGTGCGCCTCCGGGTGGATAAGCCGACGCTTATTCAGCGAGAGGTTCGCGTTCAGGTATCGTGGGCTTCCATCGGCGGTGTTACCCCGGATGAGGCTGCAATATTCGCTGCGAAGATGGCCGCGCTGGCTGGCCTGGCGGGGGCGATTGAAAAATACGGGGCATGAGCGTCCCTTTCGAGAGCCTTATGGCAGTGCGCCGTAAGGCCCGCGAGTCCATTCACGAGGGCGAGCGGACAGCGGCGGCCTCCCGGCTTGCGTTCCTCCTGAAAAAGCACGGGCTGACCGAGGCGGACATCGACAACCTCGCGCGCACGATGCACATCTTCGCCATTCCGGCCAAGGATGACGCCGCAGCGAAGATTGCCTTCCAGGTTATCGCCAAACTGGCCCCGGAAGCCTACGAGGGGCTCAATCGCAGGCCGCTCATGCGCCGCAAGGGCATGGATTTCATGGAAGCCCCCATGACCCTGGCCGAGTCGGTGGATATTCCGGCCGCGATCGAGCACTACATCAACGATTACCGGGAGCAATCCGAAGCCTTCCTGCATGCCTACATCAGGGGCCAGGGGTTGACGGTGTACGTTGCAGACCCCAACCATCCCGAGATTCCCCAGCACACGAAGGAGGAGAAAATAGACATCTCCCTCAAGGCGCTGGCGGTCCGGCATAATCCGCACCACAAGCGTCTGGCGTAACACCGCCTTGCGGTGAGGCCGGAGAGGGAGCATACTGCTTCTGCATGAGTTCCCTGCCGCCCCTGGTTGTCTTCTGCCACGCTGCCTCTCCCGAATATAATCCCCTGCTTGAAAAAGAGGTGGACCGCAAAGGGGATGGCGACGATTACTTTGACCTGCGGGACATCGCCGCCGTGGGCTTGTGGGCGGGCAAGCCTTTGCACCTCGATCCAGGGCCGGCGGGTTCCCCCAATCTTCCCGATTTCGTCTACCCCGACCTGAAGTTCCGCAAGCAGATCAAACAGTACCTCGACGACCACTTCATCGTCATGAACGCTCGCCATGTGGCGGTGAACCCTGCCTGTATCCGCGGAGCCTGCTACAGGAGAGGCAACATTTACCTCGAAAACTGGACCATAGGGCTTTATTGGGACAACGCGGAGGACCGTCGCGCCATTGAGGGCGCCGGCCTGATTCCGGTGAGTTCCTCGGCTCTCGTAGCCCTCGACAAGGCGTTCATGATCGACCGGAAGGAGATCATCATCAGCCAGGGAGCGTTTGTCATGCGCAAGCCCTACAAGGCCGCCGTCATGCAGGCCGTCAAAGCTCGGTGGCTGCCGTGGAAGGATGGTTTCTTCAACCCCGAGCAAGTCCGGTTTATCCGAGGCCGGTCCGCCATTTTCTTCGATACCTTTACCAGCATTCCCATGTCCGAGATCCCGATCGAGTCCCGACGCGCGCTGGAATGGGCGAACCCCTGGTACCAACTGCAGCGGGGCGTGAAAATCAACCTGCGGTGTGCCTTCCGTCCCATGGTGCGACGGAAAACCAACCAGGTCAACCTGGGGTGCGGAGTCAGTTTCCCGACCGGGAAGAAACGCCAGCTACTCAATCTGCTCGATCTTCGCTACCGGATTCCCAACTACCGGATGGGCGGAGAAGTGTCGAACGACCCGGCGCGCTACCTTTCCGCCGCCCGCCAGGCCGAACTCCGTGCCTTGCTCTACGGGGATGCCCGTGTGACGGCCTGACCTGAGCCGGTTTTCGCTTCGATCGGCAGGGCTCTAATTTCTTTCGGAAACTCGCACGGTAATCGGGTATGATCCCTTCCATGAGCGCGCGACGGCACTGCATCTTTTATCCCACACCCAAAGGCTGGTATCTGGAGTTGGCCGGCCCTTTAGGCGGCGGTGTGAAGGATTCCTCCACGTATGGTCCTACCCACTCGCTGGTGGATATGGAGCATTTTCTCTCCTACGACCTGCGCGGGCAGTGCCGCGGAAAAATGCAGCGGAAGATGAGGACCGTCCCGGCTGTGTCGCCCAACGGGTCTCCGGTGGAGGCAATAACACTCGATCATCGTTCCGGATGGGAGGATGCCTTCGGCGCGCCAAAACCCCGGTTCTTTACCTCGAAGGATGATGTCCAGAACTACGTGATCTTCGACACCTTAACCGACATGGGTTTCACCGTTCCCCGAGTCTCAACGCCCAATCCACGACAGATTCAGTCCGTTTTTGGCGGCCACGCCTGGCGCCGGAGTGCGCCGATGGCCATAAAGCCCTGCCTGATCCCAGCTTCCGGCCCTGAGTGGGCGGCATTTATCAAGGAAACCGCCACTGCCGCCGTTATGGCCGGGTGGCAGTACGACCCGGTTATTATTCCCGGACTGCCCCGTCAACCCCTACCTCCCCTGGCCTTATCTTTTCTTTTGTCATGAATCCCTATACCCGCCCGATCGATCCCCATGTCCACCTGCGCGGATCGGAATACAAGACGGACTTCCTGCGCATCGGCCTTCAGCACGCCGCGGACTGCGAGCTTAGCTGTGTTCTGGAGCAGCCCAATCCGGTGCCCCAGCTTATCTCCCCGCTGGTTATCGCCCGGCGCAATCATCTCGCCGAGGAGATCATGGTTGATGAGGATATTTCCGGCCTGGAGCACCACTGCCATATTGGACTCACCACCCGGCCTGCCCAGGTGGAGATGGCCCTGAAGGCGGCCAAGAACCGCGAGCACGGCATCCGCGCGGCCAAGGCTTTCTGGGTCCACAGCACCGGCGACATGGGCTTGCTCGACCCGGAGTACCAAAAGAAAGTCTGGGAGATCGCGGTCGCGGTTGGCTACGACGGCCCTCTCATCCAGCACTGTGAGGATGAGGCTCATTTCACCGGGGATTTCATCGTCTCCCATCCCATCACTCATTCGATTCGGCAGAACACCACCTCAGAATACTACCAGGTGGCCCGCCAGCTCACCAATGCCGCCGCCGCCGGCTTCCGCGGCACCTTCTATGTGGCACACGTCAGTTCGCCTGCCACCGTGGGCTTCATCAAGGAGTTCCGGTCCAGCCATCCGGAGATGAAGATTGTCATGGAAGCGTGCTGGCACCATTTCCTGCTCAATACCGACGACTACAAGACCCACGGCAACAACGTGAAGATGAACCCTCCCCTTCGGGAGCCGGCGCTCCAGGAGCGAATGCTCGAACACGTCTTGCGGGGCGATATTCAGATCCTCGCTACCGATCACGCGCCGCATGAGCCCAAGGACCTGGCCAAGCCGGCGTCCGGCATCCCGGGAATTCCCTTCTGGCCCAAGGGTATTGAGATTCTGCGCCGCCACGGTATCTCCGAAACCCTGCTCTACGAGATCACTTTCGGGAACGCGAAACAGGTCTTCGGTTTGGATTGCGTCCCGAAAAAGACCGTCGCCGCCTACGACCCTTCCATGTGGAAGCCTTATTCCTTCAACCCCTACTCCCGGATCGACGGCACCCTCTCATGAGCGCCGACATTGTCCTGGTGCGTGACTTCACTGACTGCCCAGCAGGGCGGATGCGCGCGCATGGTCCGGGCTCTGGAGAAGAATTCCGCGAGGATTTCCTCCGCCCGGCCCTGGTGCTGCAGGACGAGGTCACCGTGGACCTCAATGGCGCCGACTCCCTGCCGCCGGCCTTTCTCGACGAGGCGTTTGGCCCGCTGGCCGCCGAACTGGGACAGGCGGAGTTTTATCGCCGGGTGCGGGTCATCCTCGATGACGACGAGACAGCCGTGCGGAAATTGTCGGAAACGATCGCCCTGCGCGCGGAAAACGGGTTTCCTGCAAATTAGTAGTGCCGACACTATCTTTCAAATATGCCCGCAACCATTGATCTCAAGGCGAGCGCCGAGATGGCGTTTCGCACCATCGAAAATCTCAACGACGGTTTCCGCGTCCGCGAGGTGTGCTACGTGGCTGTGCTCGAAGACATCTTCGCCGTGGGCGGCGCTCCGCTTAAAAAGGACGCGACGTCCATGAATTGCCTGGGCGAATACGAGATCGTCTCCGGGACTCCCTTCGGTGAGGAGCTGGCTTCCATGCTCAACTACTACAACGCCAACCCGGAGCGCTGGAGCCATAAGCATGTTCGGGTGACGGCTTCCGATACGGAGGCTCGCCTGTCCCATAAGGAGCTGGACCGAATGATCCAGGATTTCGCGGATGGGCGCTACAGCCTTTAACTATCCTTTTCGACATGTCAAAAACGTCCTTCACTCCTGATGCCGGTTCGATGAAACGTCTGCGCAAGATTCTCAAGCGCGGCGGCAAGCTCAACATCCTTTCCGTGCGCGGGGACCGCAGCCGCAAGTTCGGCGTCCTGCGCGCCTTCATTCCCCTGGCCGTGGTCAAGGGCAAGATCACCAATCTCTCGGTCGACATCACCAACGTGGTTTCCGTGGACTGGTCTGACGACAACACGATCCGGGCGGTCTCCGATCCCTATCACCTGACCCGCATGCTGGCCGAGGCGCTTTACGGCGACGGCAAGGCCCTCACGGTGGAGATGCTTTAACGCCTGTCTGCCCGTACCCTTATGCCTAATCCAGAACCGCTCAAACTTTCCCGCGAAAACTACTGGCAGGAACTCGAAGCCATGCGCAAGGACGGCACGCTACCCCTGGAGGTGGTCGATACCTTGAAGAGCCTGATAAGCTCGCACTTCAACCATACGTTCGGCCCCGAGGCGAGGGGCCGGGTCCTGGCCATGGTACGCGAGCACCTCAAGGGTGGCATCTTCTTCTCGGATACCAATCGTCACGGCGGCATCACGGAAAGTCTCCACGACGTCGGTGTGGTTGTCCCGGATGACTTGGTGAAGGGCCGGTCCTTCTTCATCCTGCTTCCGAAGTACCCGGGCGGCACTGTCATGCGCCTCGGGGAGTTCAACGGCAACCTGCCCGTCTCATGAACCCCAGCGAAGACACCTTGAAGCAGATCGCCGAGGAGGCGGTCATGGAGGTCGTCCTTTTCGGCTACCGGTGGCAGCGCATGGACGATCCCGCCATCCCGGACAAGGAAATCTGGAATTACGCAGTCGTGGAAAGCCGGGCAAAGGAACTCGTTGAAAAGGTCCTCCGCAAACACCTCTTGGCGCCGGCCTCGGTGGAGACGGAGCCCGCGCCCGCCGCCGCTGAAACCCGGATCGGGGAGGCGGCCATCGAACTGCTCAAGGCCCGTGGGGTTTCCGCTTCATGGGAACACCCGGGGTACATCAGCGTCCCGTGTCCTCGCGACCTGACCCTCTCGGTTGGCACCGCTGACGGCTTCTGGGGTTATGACGTCCATACCAAGGATGGCTATGACCGCACGCCGGCGCTTACCCCGGAAATGGCAGGATTGCGTGGACTTGGGCCGCTGCAAGCGACCCCGGAGATGATCGCGGCGGCAATCCACTCGGTTCTCAACGCCCTCGCATAGGCTTTTAGTGGCGGATATCCTGAAGCGCCTTCAGCTCCGCAGTTTGTTCTGGTTGCACCTGGGCCGCAAGTGCACTGGCACCCTCGAACATCCGCAGGCAGGCTGGGGTGACGAGGCCAATGAATCCCAGGACGATCGCCAGCGCCACCAGGTCTTCCACAGGCGATGATCCACGGAAGGCATTGCGGGGTGGATTGAGCTTTGGTTTCGTTTTCATACCCGGAGTATAGGAAGCTGCCGCCGTCCGGCCCTGATCTTTCTGGCGTCCGGCTAAATTATTTTCCCGGGGAGCCGATGCATGGTTTGAGACTCCCTATCTTCTTCACCATGAAAATGAGACTTCTCTTCCTTCTGTCCCTCCTGTTGCTCGCCGGAACTTCCGCCGCCCAGGCCGGCACTCACATCTTTATCGGCGTCGGCGGTGGTGGACGCGGATACTATGGCCATGGCTGCTACCGCGGCTGCTGGCATCCGTTCTACGGCGGCTTTCCGATTTACCCGGTCAACCCCTGGGTGCCTTACGTCCCGATCGGCGGCTGCCCGGTTCCTCCGCCTATGCCTCCTCCCCAGGCACCGCCCCAAAGCCAGGGCCAGAACGCCCCTGTCCCCTTCGGCTTCGTTGACGGCCACTACCTGCGCAGCCCGTGGTCTTCGGCCATGGTTCCGCTCTCCTCGGTCAAGCACGGCCAGACCGTTTACGACTCCAATACCGGCGCGCCCTTCATGGTGCCGTAAGGCCCCGGGGAAGTCGTTTCCGCTTCGATCCGGCCCTATCCCTTCGGCGGGCGAGATATGGCCTTTCGTGTGTATTGCGGTCCGCAGTACATGGTCCATGAAAAATCACGAATGTAGTGCAACCTGCAGTACGCTCCGGATTGTGACCGGGGCGTCCGGTACGGTAGGCTGAGCAAACACATGGCGTTTCTTCCTCTTTTCCAGTTCCGGGTCAAACCGCATGCCGATGACCTGCTGGACGCCTATCGGATCCCCGCCGTGATCCTCGCCACCCCGAAGTGGGTGCGACTCATGCCTTTTGCCGACCGCCAATACGTCGTGGTTGAACCGGACCGCCCGGCCCTTAGCGCCTACCTGAAGCAGCACTTTATCCCGGTGGGCGGAGTCTGGCTTAACCCGGCCCGCATCGACTGGGTGAGATCCACCGACTCCGCCTGCCTGCAGATCGGCCACGGGTACACCGAGGAACGCTACGGCCCCGTCTCGGTGGATGACTGCAAGCGCCTGATCGCGATGGCCGGACTGACCCCCATCAGCAAAGACACCTGCGTCAACCTAACCCGGGTCTATACCTACGACACGGCCCAGCGGTACCTGGACCTTTCGCGAATACACCTGCCGTTCTCCGATACCGCCGGTGCCCGGCTTAGCGACCACGCGCGACGGGCCGGCTGGGTGCGGTATGACAACGGCTGGCTCAACCCGGAGGAAGCCCGCGTCCTTTACCTGGGAAGATTCCTCTTCTCCCCGGATACCTCGGTCCCGATCGATGCCATGACCACGGAGGGCGTCGACCGGGTCATGGCCGCCGATTGGATGGAGGTTGGCCCCAACCGACAGGTCAACCTGAAGAACGTCTCGGCCCTCCTGTCCGCCCCGGATAAGGGCGGTGGGATTATCCATCTCGGCGCCGACATGACCGTCCTTTGCGACTACGCGATGCTTCCCGCCATCACCCTTCGGATGCAGGCCCGCGATTACGACCTTCCCCGCGGTGGGGGATGACTTTCCCGCGGGTTTGCGGTAGCATCTCTCCATGATCCTTGATTTTCTGGCCACCCACCTGCTGCCCGCCATTATCGTCGGCTACAGCCTTGAGATCCTCTGCGCCCTGCGCGCGCTGCTCGTAGCCCTGATCCAGCCCCGCCCTTTCAATTCCCGCGGCTTTCTAGTCTACGGCGTGAGCACCGCGGCGATGGTCTTGAGCGGATTCTTCATCTACGGATCCATGGCCCACTTTGACGCTCTCCGGGTTTGCTGGGTGGGCGCCATGGCGTGCCTGACCACACTGCTTGCCGCCTACTTCGCGATCCCTTACCAGAGCGACTGGAAAGGCCCGCTGCCCGCCGGCCAGCGCTGACTATCTACTCGCCATGCCAAAATCACTCAAGACCCCCTCCTTCGATGAAGCGCTCAACGCGGCATTCGCCGAGTTGAAACGGCAGATCCGCCGCCCCGGCGCCGACAAGGTCGAGATCGGCAACCAGCTTTGCCGCCTCTATGCGGTACGTGATGAGATGGCCTTGCTCAATGAGATCAGCATTTCGCCCCTGGGCAGCCTTCTCCGCTGCGGTGGCAGTCTCACCTTCCCTCACCTTGGCGTTGTCCTCGCGGGTGATCCGAATGCCGTGGAGCGTCATGCCAGCGTCAATCTTTCGCTGACGGTGACCAATCTCGATGGCGGCGACTACTTCGCGAATACCGGCGCGGCCAGCGACTACGTCATGAAGGAAACGTCGATGCGCGACTGCATCAAAAACATCAAGGCCGAGGCGGTGGCCCGTGATGTCTTTGTGCAGCAAAATGTCACCGCGTGACGCTTCATTTCGCCTGCTTTTCAGGCACTTAGCGGACCAAGTTTTACAAAAATGAAACTTGAGTGTTGACGGGAAAAAAGACGATCACTATTAAGGGCGCGCGTAACCGCCGCCATGCGCCCTTTTTTCTCCTCTCATGCCTCACGTCTCCACCTCTGGGTGGCGATGCTCGCAGTGCTTCTGGGTTTCGCGCTCCCTTCCCAAGCGCAGATTTACGTCACCAACGACACCGCCAATACCGTTGAGGATTTCAATCCGACCACCGGCGCCCTGACGTCGGGTTTCACCACCATCACGGGGCTGAATGATCCTTCCGGCATCATCGCCTACGGAACCAACCTCTTCGTCGAGAACGGGGCCAATACCGGCAACACCACGATCGAGGAGTTCAGCGCGTCCACCGGAGCCCTGGAAAATTCATCGCTGATCTCCGGACTGGATGCCTCGCGGGATTTCTACATCAGCGACAATATCATCTACGCGACGGAGAACGGAGACAACAAGGTTGTTGCCTACAATCTCAATGGCACCGTTGATACCTCCTTCACCACGATCGCAAGCGGCCTGAACAACGTCCAAGGCGTCGTTGCCTACGGCAATGATCTCTTTGTGGAGAATGCCGGCGGTAGCAATACCGTCAGCGAGTACAACGCCACCACGGGCGCACTGATAAACGCCAGCTTCATCCAGGATGGATTCTCCAGCCCGGAAGGTCTGGCCGTCAGCACGTCCGGCGACTTGTACATCGTCAACACGGGCAGCGGCAATGTCAGCGAGTACAACGCCAATACCGGCGGGGTGATTAACAAGACCCTCATCAGCAATGCCGGGAACTTCCCGACCAACATCACGATCTCGGGCAACACCCTCTACGTTACCGACTACCTGGCCAGCCAGGTCACCCAGTACAATGCCACCACCGGTGCCTCTCAGTCGCCCACGATGAATACAGGCGGTGGCACGAACCCGTTTGGCATCTCGATCGATTATCCAACGCCGTCGCCCACACCGAGCCCTACGCCATCGCCGACACCCTCCCCGACTCCAAGTCCCACTCCCAGCCCCACGCCATCCCCCACGCCGTCTCCGACCCCGTCGCCAACTCCCTCACCGACGCCTTCACCTACCCCCAGCCCGACTCCCTCGCCAACACCGAGCCCCACTCCTTCGCCGACTCCGAGTCCTACACCAAGTCCGACTCCTTCGCCCTCTCCGTCGCCTACACCATCACCGACGCCGACCGCGGCCCCTACCCCATCGCCCACGCCGGTTCCCACGCCTTCACCTACCCCGGTTCCTACGCCCAGCCCCACACCGGTGCCCACCCCGACTCCGAAGCCGGTTGCCGCTCCGACCAATACCGGATCGGTCAATAACATCTACGTCTCCAGCGAAAACGGAACCGTCAGCGTCTACAGCACCACCACCGGTGCCGAGCTGAGTTCATCCTTCATCACCGGGCTGCATGATCCCGGCCAGATACTGCTGTCCGCCGGAGACCTTCTGGTTGTCGATGCGGGCGGAATCGCCGAGTACAACGCCGGGAATGGCGCCCTGATCGACTCCAGCTTTGTGACCATCTCCGGGACCATCCAGGGTATCGGCGAGCAGAGCGACTCCCTCTACGTCCTGCATGACATCTCAGGCAACGAGATCGTCAGTGAGTATGACCTGAGCACCGGCGCGCTCATCAGCTCCACGCTGGCACAAACCACTTCCGGGTCCGGCGTCTACATCGACGATAATGTCCTCTACGTCTCCGGCGTGGGCGCGGGCGGAAATGACATCGCGGAATACAACGCCACCACCGGGGCCTATTTGGGCGAGATCGTTTCCCCCGGCGCCGTGAACCTGACCGCGTCCGGTAATTACCTCTACGTCAGTACGGCCTCCGGTGACATTAACGTCTACAATATCGCCACGGGCGCGCTGGTATCGGGTGACCTGATTACCGGCCTGGGCGACATCGTCCAGATGGAGATTGTCAGCAACGTGCTCTACCTCACCGAGGCGGATGGAACCGTGCTGGAATACAATGCCTCCACCGGTGCATTCATCATGGCGGTGCAGAGTGGTGTCAGTAGCGGCACGGGCCTTGCGCTCGGCAACGACTACTACGCGACCAATGGCTGGCCGGAGGGAGTCACCCCCGCCAACGACCCGCCCATCACCACGCCTGAGCCCAGCTCCGGGGCCTTTGCCCTGTTGGTTCTGGCCGTGGTTTACCTGCTCTACTACCGCCGGCGCCGCGCTTAAGCGGTGGCGAGACGGCACGGGGAGACTTGCGGGCGTTCCCGCGGTACGATAGGTTCGCCTCATGGACCACGCACTAACCCTCTTCTTCTGGCACCGTCTCGTCACTCCAGGTCTTTGGTTTGGGGCCTTCTTCATCCTCTCAGGGGCACTCATTTTCATTCTGGCGCGGACTCGCTGGGATCATAATTTCGCGGCGCGCGTCGTTGGGCTGACCTGGCTGTCCGGAGGATGTTTTTTCGCGGTTATGGGTGCGGTGATAGCCTTCAGGGACACCCGAGAAGCACGGACTATCCTCACCCACAATTTCGCCGTCCAGGTTGCCCCTGATGACGATGGCACCCTGCAGGTCACCCTGACTGTTCCGGCGCCCGACCAGACCCAGACCATCCTGGGTAAAACCGTGACCTACACTCCACCTCCCGCCGATCAACTTAAGATTTCCTTTGCCGAAGCCAGGCTGCTTGAATCCGCCCTGGTTGCCGATACGCAAAACCAGGGTGTCGCCGCCCGGTTGGCCGGCATCCAGGCGCCCTGAGCGACCCGAGTGGTTGTTCACGGTGACGTGAACATGCCTCTTTTCATGAAGTGCGAAAGCTTCTCGCCGCAGCCCGGGAAGAAAGCGAGAGCCCGCGCGCTGGCCCCTCGCTCCAGTGGTGATCTCGTATCTACCCTCGAATGAATCAGGCAATCGCTGACATTTTCTGGTACCGGTTTTGGACTGACCACACGATATGGGTCGCTGTCGTCCTGGAGGCGCTGTGCCTTCTTTGTGTGTGGTGCCGCGGTTGTCTTGCGGACTGAAAACCCGTAGGATGCCTGCATGGTCTCCGTGATGCCCGCCCGCGACGCCCAAGGTAAACCCCGCCTGTTCCAACTGGCGGCGGTGGCGGCCCTTCATGACGATGGCTTCGCGCCCTGTGTGACCGTGGCGCCGAACGGAGAGGTGCTCCAAATCACACCCATGGCCGCCGAGGAGGTTCGGGCCTTTGCCGCCGGGAAGGGCTTCTGCCGGTTGGGTGGCAGTTCCTACAACCCGGAAATGATCGCCTGGATGGAGCGGCGGCGGGGCCACGGGCTGCTGATCGGCTTTGATGGCTGGACGAACCAACCAAAAGGCAACCTTAGCCACGACCAGATGCTGCACTTGTGGCGCACGGCGGCCTTGGAAGATTTCAACTGCCAGGGGCATGCCAGCCCCGCCCGGGCCACTGCATGGACCGGGAAAATCCTGCGCACGACCAACAACTTCTTCAAGGTGTCCCGCCGCCACCGGGAACCTTTCGACGAGTTCGCGGTGGCCAACTATTGGCTGCGCACCCAAGATGGAGGCTGGATCAATCCGTTGCAACTGCGCGTCTTTTCGGAGCGCTACTACCTTCGCCTCGATCTCGGCGATGAGTTCAAGACCTCTGACCTCGATGACGGAGGCCGTGACTGGGTGTATTCGCAGGATTGGTTTGAGGCCGATGCCACCAACCTTATCAATCTCGCCTTGGTCCGTGAGGTCGTGACCGACTATATCACCGGCACTGCCACGGCTGATCTCGGTAGTGGCGTGCTCTTTCCCTTGAAGCCGGAGAAGGCCGAGGAGCTAAACGCCGCCCTGCTGGGCCGGTCCCACTTGCCGGTGGCCGCCTAAACGTCTCGGCGCTATCGTGAACTGGGCGATCTAATCATGAAAACCTGCCCCACATGTCATGGCTCCGGTCGCGATAAGGTGGACGTGAAGGAGCGTTGCCCGGAGTGCCGTGGTTACAAGCAGGTACCCGAGGAGATCGACCTTAACCGGGATGATTTTACCGCCAACGCGAACAACAACTGGAACCGAAGTCGGCGGGTGTGATACCTGCGAAAGGAACAAATTATGCCTACTCCTCCCTTTTTGCGCCTCTCTGATGATACATGGGATTTCAGTCGCGCCGCTGTTGTTGCGCAGAAAGGAGGGTGCTGGCGCTTCGAGTTTGCGTTGGGGTTGGCGGCTACGCCCTACGCGAAGTTTAACGGCATCATCGAGCCTTACCTTCAGAAGTATTTTCTTCCTGTTGGTGAACACTGGATCAATCCTTCTCTTGTCCATTGGATCGAGTTTGCCCGAGGCCGCGCTCTCTGTTACGTGCTGGGCATGCAGCGGCCCCGAACGCTTTACGGTAAGGGCCTGGAGCACAGTGCCAAGGCGCTTATCCGAGATGGCGGCTTTATACCCGTTGGTCGCAAGCGCATGGTTAATCCCGCCCTGGCCACCGGGTTCGATCGCCAGAAATCGTCTTTCTGGTTTTGCTTCGGCTACCCCGTCGCGGTGGATGATGCTCCCCCCATTGTCGAGCACTTGATCCAGAGGCAGTGGTTTGCTGAAGGGGGCGACGAGACGAAACCGGGAAGACTGTTCAATCCCGAGCGGCTGGCGTACCTCTACGAAAGAACGCTCATTACGGCGGACGGAGAAATCCTCCCGCTGGATAGCTTCCCCACCCAAGTTAGCCAGCAGATCGAAATCTTCACTCACTGGGTGCGCGTTCCCGGCGGCTGGAAAATCAATACGGACATGGGGTCGCCTCACACGCTCAACCAAAATAAAATCACCGCTGCCTTCCCACAGGTTGAGGAGACGGTAGGGCCGCTCGATCGTAGGAAGCCCTTTCGGCGTTGACTTGCCGGGCCATCGGCCTATCTGCTGCAGGGTAATGGCATTCTTTGGCGTAACCACCGAACGGATCGCAACCTCCCGTCACCACACCAACGCGGACCGCCTGAGCGTCTGTACCCTGGAGGGAATGGACTTCCAGTTTGTGACACTCAAGGACCAGTTCAAGCCCGGTGATACGGTGCTTTACTTTCCCCTCGATGCAATCCTCCCGGATACCATCAGTACAATCCTCGGGGTGCTCGGCAAGCTGGCCGGCCCGGCGAAAAACCGGGTGAAGACCATGATTCTCCGTGGCGAAATCAGCCAGGGCCTGGTGGAGTTGCCGTCAAAGTTTCTCACGCCGGAGCAGGAGGCGCTGACCTCGGCGGAGATCACCTCGATCCTCGGCGTCACCAAGTTCGATCCTCCCGCCAATGAGATCGTCGGTGCCACGCTTTATCGCCTGCCGACCGGTGTTTCGGTCTACGACATCGAGGGCGCCGACCGGTACGCCGACGTGATTTCTCTTCTCATGGACCAGCCGGTCCAGATCACTGAGAAGATGGAAGGCATGAATTTCAGCATTACGCTCGACGCCGACAACAAGGTCTTCGTGAACATGCGGGAGAGTACGATCGTACCCGTTGATGGCATGGAACACCTCTTCTGGGCAACCGCGCGCCGCCAGGGGCTGCTGGACCTGATGCCGGAGATCGCTGCGTGGGTACGCGCGTCCGCCGCCAACCCCAGCACCGTTGTCACCTTCTACGGCGAGATCTGTGGCCCGGACAAGGCCAACTTTTACGGCCTCAAGGAGCATGCTGTTTTCGCCTTCGATATTCGCACTGACCGGGGCTTTATCCCGGTGGCGGACTTCGAGGAGGCGGTAACGCGGTTCAAGTTCACTCGGGCACCGCTTCTCTCGATCGGCACGACCTTGCGCGAGTGGCTTGCGGGCAAGACGGTGAAGCAGGCGTCCACCGGGCCGACGGCCTTTGGCACCGGCAAGCGCCGCGAGGGGGTTGTGATCCGCCCCATGACCGAATCCCGGTGGGCTCAGGGCCGGCTTATCCTGAAGCAGCGCTGCCCGTACTACCTGGGAGAAGAGAAGTAGAACCCCCTATCTTTTTGCCGTATGACTGAAGAAGATTTCCGTAAAATGCCGGACCTGTCGATGGTCTCGTTTATCCTGCCTCTTTTCACGGCTTTGGCCATCTGGAGTGGCCCGCATGGCCTGCTTGGTTGGTTGCTCTTCCTTGCGCTGATTCTCTGGACGGTGGTGGGCGCGTTCTGCACCTTCCTTATCGTCTTCGTTTCCAGCTCTGTCGCTGATGAGCCTCCGCCGGAGCCTGGAGCGATGAGCTGCTCCATTTATAGTTCGATGGTCTGGTGCTTTAATTTCGCGGGTTTTTACCTCGCGGGCTGGCATGTGGCGACCGTGCTTTGCGGGGTGAACCTGGTGTTTCTCATCCTGACATCCTCCTTCATCAGGGGGAGAAATAGGGCGGCGAAAGCGGCGTAACCCCTATCTTTTTTTCAGTGAAAACGTACAGAATCAGCGCGATTTGGCTTAATGGTCTCCCGGACATCCACATACCTCCGAACAAGGACCGACAGAAGATGGTGCTTATCCGCGCGGCCACCAAAAAGCGGGTCGCTGAAATCCTTGGCGTCACCCCGGCCAGCCTCACGCAAAATGGTATCCACGAGCAGGAGTACATGGCCAAGTTCGCGGTAAAGCCCGAGACCCCCTACTACCACATCGGTCGTAACGACAGGGGCTTTTATTCCGATGGTTGGGTTGAACTGGGTGCCGGCGAGGAGCGCCCTTTGACCCTCGACTCCAACGACGTCACGATCGATGTTCTCAACCTCCACTACCCGAGTTTTGATACCGAAGGCCGCGAGGAATCCGATCTGCCGGCCCGCATTGCCTCCTCCGGTGACACCTACGACTTGAAGTGGGTTTCGATGGCCGACCTGCCCGAGACCTCTGAGTACGATGTTGAGGAGGACAAGGTTGAGGAATTCGCTGAAAAGACCACGCCCGTGCCGCCGATCGTCATTGGTGAGGGTGGCGAGATCATCGATGGTGGGCACCGGATGCTCGCGGCCCGCAAGCGCGGTGATGCCGGCATGCTTGCCTACGTGGCCCGTCCGAGGTAAAACATCCCTTGGATATGATGAAGTTCTGGCGCGATTTCATTGATGGGATGGCGAGTATTTTTAACCTCGCCGGATCGCCTCCGCCGCGGCTGCCTGTGTCCAATCCCGAGATCGACCGCCTTAACAAACAGTCGCTGGCCGATGACTGGAATGCGGTTGGCGGCGACATGCGCAAGGCCATTACCGCCCTCGAAGAAAAGAAACGCGCCGAGGGGAAGTAGTTGGGGTCAGGTTGCCTAGGCTTGATGGACCGGCTTTCTGGGGAAAAGGGGCTTGCCGTTCCTGAGTGTCACGTATGAGGCTCCGCACAGCCCGCCTGCGGTCAAGGAAAGCAGGATGGGGTTGCGGATCATGCGATGGAGGATGTCATCCACGTCGTCGCCTTTGAGAAATGGAATGAGGAATAGCACAAGGGCGCCAAAACCTAAGAGAAACGATAGCGTTATTATCCAGCAGATTATGCTTCGATAGGTGGGGGTTATGCTTGCCGCCGCTAATACGCTGAGAACCGCGACGCCCCCTTCGCAGATGACGTAAAGTCCGATGGGGACGGGGTCGCCTTGCAAGGGTGGCTGAGGTGGGTGTGGTATGTATGTCTCCCAAGCTGCAAATAGTCCGAAGCTTGCACACTCCGATACCATGGCTACGACGAATGCCAGAAGTGCTGCGCGTGTGAGATGGTTGATAAACAGCATGCAGGTTCGGTTGCAGGGCAGCGATTTAACAGCCGTCGATACATACCAAGGAAACCTAAAAATACAAGATCGGACCTGATATGGTGCCCTGCGGGAAGCGCCCGCGAGGAGTAGTTGAGGTGAAGAAACAGCGAGATCGGAACCCTGCCGGAGAATCTTTCCAAGGGCCGGCTGGCGATAAGCTGGCGATGGAGTGACCGCAAACTGGCCGAAAGCTGGCAATAACTTGGCGATAGATGAGAGGTAAACTGGAAACAGGTTGGCGACAAACTGGCGACAGATTGGAAACAAGTTGGCGATAGGTTGGCGACAAACTGGCGACAATCTCGGGATTGCTTGAGGACTATCTAGCTCCTTGATGATCGCCATCGACACCCTGCTGGGAAGCGTCAGGCTCAACAAATTGACGGCCAAACATGGGCGCTTTAACCGCCACGGCGACCCTTCGCAAAACCCCGATCTGATAACCGCGCTGGCCCAAAGCCGGTTCATGGTCGTTGACCGGGTGGAGTCCCAGTGGAAAGGACACATCACAACGAACCTCATCCTCCTGATCGAAACAGCCACGGCGACCTTCCTGGTCATTCTCAAGGCCGTCAAAACCCACTTTCTCCTGATTACAGCCTACCCGGCGCACGATCGCCAAATTCGCCGCTACACCACCGCATGAACTCGCCCACCTCCTATCCCGCCGCGGAACAGTCTGCCATCACCAAGGAGAGCCCGGGCCAGCGCCTGAAGAGGGCTCTTTCCTTCGTCGACCTGGCCCAGATGGTGGCTGCGCCCAATGCCCGCTCGGTTGGCTAATGGGAAAGACTCGATGACGCCGGCTACGAGCGGCTGGCCCAGGCTGCGATCGCCTTTGGGCGCGAAGACGCCGACTGGGAAGTCCGGCAGGCCAATGTGATCGCCACCGGCCTGCAGCGTATCGTCGCCGCGCAGGATGCGGTCATTGCCCGGCTTCAGCAAGAGAATGCCGCTCTGCAACAGCGCGCTTCAGTCTGAAGGGAAATCCACGTGGCCTACATGGCCGCGGAAGCTCAGCGCGCTGATCGGGCGAATTGCTTATCAAAGATTCCTCTGATACTCAGCCTTGGCTGGGGTGAAAGAGTCCTACTACATCCACGACGCAGGGAACTCGACCAAGCTCGGTCCTTGGTTTTGAGAAATATCGGACGTAAGATGATTCTAGTATGACACCCATTCAAACGATCCTTACGCGCGATGCATCTATATCCCTGGTTTTGTTCACTTCAAATGGGATGATTGTTTGCTTTTGGGTCTGCTTGCTTTTAGCCATCATCGCGATCGTCTTCTGGGCCTTCAATAAAACTGGATTCAGGATCATTGAGCTGGTTTGGGGTGTCGTCGCGGTTGTGGCGATGGCGGGGTTCAGTTATTATGTAGGAGATGTCAGGCACAAGGACGCCCTCGCGCGCATCCAGGTCGATGAACAAATCCTCCACGGAAACTTCGAGGTTGGCTCCCAAGGCGGTAGTATCACCATTGTGGGGGCGGATGGCCCCGAGGAAACGATCCTCGGCCAAAAGGTCACGGTGTCACCTCAACCATTCATCCTGCTGTCCCTGGAGGACGCCCGCCAGCTCAGCAAGTTGATGCTGGCCGACCCTTCCACCTACCCAAACGCCAAGGCGCTGGTAGACCAGGGCCGGTGATCCTCGCAGCTTGGCTTTGTTTCAGACAGGGCCATCTGGAGTAGCGAGTCAGTTGGCTTGGCCTGAAAACAACATCTTAAAGACGAGTCCTGCGAGACTCGCGCCCAGGGCTGCGACTTTTCTCCAGCCTCGCCGGATGGAACGGATTCCCTTCAGAGACCTCTGCCGAGGGCTACGGTCGTTTTCCCGTCATCAAGACTCGTCTTGATGCGCTCCCGGAGGTCGTCGGTAATGTACCGAATATCCTCCGGGGGAAGGTTGTACTTGGCAAGGTAATCTGACGCTTTCTCCAGGACGGTGCGCGTGCGATCCCGCATCTCATCGATCTTTTTTTCGTCGGCGCCGGCTTCAACCCCAAGCTTCTTCATGCTGGAGAACGGAATGCGCTTGATGATGGCCTTCACATGAAG
>OUNK010001196.1_pt1 | contig 46767 bp, 39 predicted proteins | sample 1755341 | NCBI WGS metagenome assembly OUNK01 (sample SAMEA3914788, study PRJEB12502) | metagenome | biome: forest; material: soil | place: Canada | collected 2011-07-03 | depth 0.1 m | reverse complement strand
TTCGCGTCGACTGCGGTGGCGGCGAGCAATGCGCGCGCCGGCGACATACCGTCGCGCACCATCCATTCCAGTTCCTTGTAGTTGGTGCCGTGTGTAAATACGCCGACGTCGCTGCCGCAGCCGATGGTGACGCCGGTTTGCATGGCGAGCCTGAAGGCATTGGCGGCTTGCTGCATGTCTGCGGTTGGCGGTTGGCCGGGCTTCCAGCCTTTGAAGTATTCGGCATAAGCTGCTTCCGCTTCGAGCGTAGGCATGTAAGCAACGTTGTGTTGCTTCATCAGTTCGAACACTTCGCGTGTGCCACCGTAGGCGTGTTCGATGGTGTCGACGCCCGCGAGGATGGAACGACGCATGCCTTCGGGTGTCGTGGAGTGCACGGCGACTGGCAGGCCGAGCGAGTGGGCGGCTTCCACGCCGGCGTTGAGTTCTTCCTGCGTGAAGGTGGGTACGGCGCCGCTGCTTTTGCCGCAGTGGTAGTCGGCGTAGAGCTTGATCCAGTCCGCGCCGTGACCGGCCTGGTCGCGTACGGCGTCGATCATTTGTGCAGTGCCGCTGACCGGTATGCCACCTTGCGGAATATCCAGGTCGGTGCGAAAGCCCATCGGGCCCGGTCCGTAGCAATGGCTGGCGATAGTGGCGCGGGTGGCGACGAATAGATGCGGGCCAGGAATCAGGCCCTGGTCGATGGCGTGTTGTACGTCGACATCGGCGTAGCCGGCACCTTCCGTGCCGAGATCGCGCAACGCGGTGAAGCCGGCCATCAAGGTGTCGTGTACGTGCTGCACGGCTTCGATGGTGCGATAGGGCAGCGATTCCTTCAGAACCTGATCGTTCCACAAGGTTTCGTTGTAAGGATGGAGGAAAATATGCGAGTGCGCGTCGATCAAGCCCGGTAACAACGTTGTGCCGGGTAGATCGATGGTTTGCGTGCCGGGGGGTGCCTTGATGTCTGCCGAAGGCCCGACTGCGGTGATCTTGTCGCCTTCTACCAGCACCACCCAGCCGGCGTGCGTTTGCTCACTGCGTGCGTCGAAGACGCGGTCGGCCTTGAGCAGCCACGCGTGGTCGGCGGCTTTTCCAACCGGCGCATCGTCGGCTGCAGTAGCTGTGCCGAGAGTGCAGGCCAGTAAGATGCCGCCAAGCCACGTTATCAAGCCGAGCCGTCGATGCATGAGCATGCCCCCCTCCCGTTCTGGATGATCTCGGCTTGATTCTATAGTGTCGGCGTGTTCCAGAATGTCGATAGCAGTGGTCAGCTGTATACATGCCTGTTTGGTGCCCCCAGGCAAGATTTACGGGTTTAGTAACAATTGAAGCTCGACGCGCAAGCGCACTTTCGACCATTCGCAATTCGAGGTAACGTTCCGCGATAGCAAGATCCTGATACATCTTAAGAACGGGGTGTAATCGCCGATCGGACTTGTCGTCGGATGCACCTTTGACCATTGGCTTTGCCGCCCACTGAAATGCGGGCGACGGTGAGGAGATGACGCATGACTTCTTCAGCTGCTCCTACCGACGAATTCACCGGGGTCGTCAGTTTTCGTAGCCCTTATGCGTTCGACGACACCGTGCGGCGATTGCTTAAAGCCCTTGCGGATCACGGTATCAAGGTATTTGCCACGATCGATCAGCAAGCGGAGGCGCTGGCGGTTGGATTGTCGATGCCGCCAACGACATTGATACTTTTTGGCAATCCGAAAGGCGGTACGCCATTGATGCTCGCCAATCCGTTATCGGGTATCGATCTGCCGCTGAAGGCACTCGTTATTGAGTCGCCGCAGAATGAGGTGGATGTCATCATCAACTCGACGGCATACATCATCGGCAGGCATTCGCTTCCTGCGCAGCTCGCTGCAAATTTGGCGCCGGCGGAACGTCTGATTGCCAGCGCCCTGGGTCACTGAGCGTGCTTGGGCGAGGTTTCGTCCTTACCTGAGCGGAAGAAACACGTCCGTAATCACCTCGTGTTCCGGTACGTCGGGAAAGAAGTGGATGCGTTGCAGATAGAGCGGGAAGTCTCGTGGTTCTTCGCCGCTTTGCGGTAGCCATTGCGAATACAGATAGGAAATGGATTGGTGCAGGTTGTCGTCCGAGCCGATGTGCCTCAAGACGGCGCAGCGGCCTGCAGGAATGATCTTGCTTACGATGCCGAATGGGTTGTCTTCGATAACCTGGTCGGTTGCTACGCACAGATCGAAACGGTAGTTGTCGGGATCCACTTCGTGCGGATCGTCATACAGGATGTTGAAGGTGGCGTTTCGGTCGGGGCGCAGCTGATTTTGTTTGCGCCACGCGATGAACTTGCGAATGGAATCGCCGAGGTGATTCGGATCGCCGCGATGTTCAAGCACGGCGACTTTCATTTCTTCGACATCCACCAATCTAATTTGGAGAGCTTGTGTTTCGATCTTCATGGATTTGGTCCTTAGGTCGGCGAGAGGTTGGTATGTCGCATGCCAAGGACCCCATTGCGGCTGCTTTCGAAATTCCGAGGGTGTTTGTCCAATGCTTTTCTTGAAAGCGCGGGAAAACGATTCGGGATTGTCGTAGCCGCTGTCCAGGGCGATGTCGATCACCGATTGGCTATCGCGGAAAGCAAGCCGGTGCGAAGCCCGTTTCAACCGGGTTAGCTGCACATATTGGTAGACGCCGATCCCATAGAGTTCGGAAAACTGCCGGAGGAAATGGTGCTTCGAGAACGCCGCGACCTGGCTGAGCCTGGCGACGCCGAGGTCTTCGGATAGGTGGGCATCGATGTAATCGAAAACCTTTTGAAATCGGGCGCGGTATGCGTCGGCGGGTCGTGCGATCAATGGTGTATCTCCTTGGCGATCGAGAGACTACCCACTGGCGAGCGCCGATACCTGACAGAAATTGCTCAATGTCCGAATACCTCGATGATGCGGCCTTCGGCGAGTACGCGTCCTGCATCTCAACGCCAAGACAATAATACCGGCGGCCCGACCATTTTTCTAAGCCAGCGAGATTCACTCGTCTCCGGTTCGCCCAAGCCTAAGGCCAATTCTCGCCTTGGACACGTCACTTGAAAGACATCGCGGATAAGCCTAGGTTTGCAGAATGACCTATGCACCGCGCATCGTTCGTCGTGATCTGCATTTCGACATGCAGTCGGATATCCCACGTTATTGGCTGAACGGTGACGCGCATCAAACACGCTATTTCGATGCGCTTTCGTTGATGTTTCCGGATGGCGAGCGCTTTTTTATCGATAGCGTGCGTGCCTTTCGCCCCGAGATTGCCGATGATCCAGCACTGGATGCTGCGGTCGGCGGGTTTATCGGGCAGGAGGCGATGCATAGCCGCGAACATCTTGCCTATAACGAGCGCCTGGAGCGGCAGGGTGTCGGCGCATTTGCGCTGATGGATATTGTGCGTGACGTGCAAGACCGCCGGGCTCGCACGCTACCGCCTATTGGTCAACTCGCCGTGACGATTTGCCTGGAACACTTCACCGCGATGTTGGCGGACCATGTGCTGCGTCACCACGCCACCTTGCAGAAAGCAGATCCCAAGATGGCCGCAATCTGGCGTTGGCATGCGCTGGAGGAAACTGAACACAAGGCCGTCGCCTTTGATGTCTACCAGCGCGTTGGCGGTACGCCGTTTGTGTGTTGGCGTCGCCGTTGCCGTGCGATGTTTTGGATTACCTGGCTTTTCACCTACCGTACATGGCAGTTCATGTGGCGATTGTCCAAGGCCGATGGCACACGCAAGGATTGGCTCGGCTGGCTTCGATTGCTGAAGTTTCTGTTCGTCGCACCTGCGCCGATTACGCGAATCAGTGGCCAGTGGCTGAAGTGGTTCCTGCCTGGGTTCCATCCGTGGAAGCACGACAACCGCGGCCTTGTCGAAATCACCCGTCGGGACTACGACACATGGGCAGATGCGTAATCGTTACTGCACCATCAGGATCGCGCAGCAGCCCTTCAGATCGATGCGTCGGCGAGACTCACTGCCACAAACGTATTGTGGAAGTAACGGGCGCGCAGTGTGTTGTCCTCAAGCCTGACTGCATTGGCTGACATGGGGGGTGATTGTTCGAATAGCTGGGGCGTTGCAAAGTTCGTGGTGCGATCTATGAAGACCAGGCTCCACGAGCCGTTGCCCGCAATGATGGGCACACTGAATGCATAGCCCGCCTGTTGTACCCAAAAGGAAACGTGACCATTTTCAGGAACTACGAAGTCCTGGTTTACGTTCGCCGTGCTTGCGTAATACGGGTAGAGCTGCATCGTCTTGACCAAGTGCATACGCGGGCAATCGCTATCGCACATGGCGACCTGCAGAATCATCACCGGGCGTGCGTTGAAGGCGTGCACCTTGATCACATCGCCCTTTTTAAGCGCCGTTACGCTTTGGAACATGGTGGGATTGCCGCCGCTGTCATTCACCAGGACTTGGAAGGCGGAGCTGTCCGCGGCTTGGGCGACTTGGGCTGTTGCCAGCCCGGCAACTGCTATGACTGCGAGAGTACGTAAGAGAGACATGACGGTGACTCCATGGAGAGTCCAACTAAGTCAGTCGATCTGCCACGCGAAATGATCGGCCGTTTCTGTATTTCGATCCCAATAGTGCGCTTCTTTTTTTTGCCTGTCATGTTACCTAAGAAGCTGTTCAGCTCAGGGTTCGCACCCGAAAGTTGCGGCCTTTGATCTTGCCGGCCCGCAAGCGTTCCAGTGCCTTGTTCGCCAGTGCGCGATCGATCGCCACATAGGCACGGGTGGCGAAAACATCGATTTTGCCGACCTGGCTGGCATCCAGTCCCGCGTCTCCCGTGAGCGCGCCGAGAATGTCTCCAGGGCGAAGTTTGTCCTGGCGTCCAGCGTCGATCACCAGCGTTTTCATCGGCGCAAGATTCAGCGTTTTACCGCGCGGCGGATCGAGCTTCAGCGGGCGCCATGACAGCGGCGAGCCAAGCACTTGTTCGATGTTGTCGGCTTTCGGTTTTTCACGTGGCGTGCACAAGGCAATCGCAAGGCCCGTTTGCCCGGCACGACCGGTACGGCCAATACGGTGCGTATGCGTGTCCGGATCGTGAGCAATGTCGTAGCTGATCACCAACGGTAGGGCAGTGATGTCGAGCCCGCGTGCGGCGACATCGGTGGCCACCAAAACGGCGCAACTGCGGTTGGCAAAACGCACCAGTACTTCGTCGCGATCGCGTTGTTCCATGTCGCCATGCAATGCCAGCGCGGAAAAGCCACGGCGATCCAATTCCTCTGCTACGGCATCTACGTCACGCCGCATATTGCAGAACACCAGCGCATGCTGACCTCGTTCGCCGGTAAGCAATTGGGCAAGCGCGTCGATCTTTCGTGCAGGATCGACTTCAATGAACTGCTGCTCGATCGCGGGCCTTGTTTCAACGGGCGCTTCCACGGTGATTTCGACCGGGTCACGCTGCACGCGACGGCTGACCTCTCGGATTTCCTCCGGATAGGTGGCCGAGAACAACAACGTCTGGTGATGCTTGGCGATGCGCCCGACGATGTCGTCGATGGCTTCGCTGAAGCCCATGTCGAGCATGCGATCAGCTTCGTCGAGGACCAACACCTTGATGCCACCGCCATGCAGGCTGCCGCGCTTCAAGTGCTCCTGCACGCGGCCGGGCGTGCCCACCACGATATGCGGATCGTGCGTGAGCGACGCCAACTGCGGCCCGAGCGGCATGCCGCCGCACAAGGTCAACAGCTTCACGTTGGGAATGTTCGCGGCGAGCTTGCGGATCGCCTTGCTGACCTGATCGGCCAGTTCGCGGGTCGGGCACAGCACTAGCGCCTGCAGCCGGATCGTTTCCGCTTGCAGCGATTGGAGCAGACTCAGGCCGAACGCGGCTGTCTTGCCGCTTCCGGTCTGCGCCTGGGCTATCACGTCGCGCCCTTCCAGCATGGGTGGAAGGCTCTGTGCCTGGATCGGCGTCATTTCGCGATAGCCCAGCGTTTCGACGCTGGCGAGCAGGGCGGGTTTGAGGGGGAGCGTGTTGAAGGCGTTCATGCGTCATGATCGCACGACATGCGGCAATCCGTTGCCGGATAATGAGTCGGCTCGGTTTGGCATGAAGGTGGATCACATCATGAAGATCCTGATGGTTGGCGCGGGTGCTACAGGTGGTTACTTCGGCGGTCGTCTGCTGGAAAGTGGGCAGGATGTGACCTTTCTGGTGCGCAAGACGCGTGCAGAGATGCTCGCGCGGAATGGTTTGGTCATCCGTAGCCCGATGGGTGATGTGACCTTGCCCGCCCCGCCGACGGTGCAGGCGAGCGAGTTGAATCGCGCGTTCGACCTGATCGTGGTGAGCTGCAAGGCGTATCACTTGCCGCAGGTGATCGAGGACATGGCGCCGGCGGTGGGACCGCAGACGGTCGTGCTTCCTTTGCTTAACGGCATGCGGCATCTGGACCTGCTCGATGCGCGTTTCGGCGCCCAGCACGTGCTGGGCGGCCAATGCGTGATCGCTGCCACGCTGGGTGCCGATGGCACCGTGCGCCATCTCAATCAATCGCACAGCCTTACTTTTGGCGAACGTGATGGCGCGCGTTCGGAGCGTGTCGAACGTATCGCTCAGGCTATGTCCAAGGTGCGCTTCGAGCCGCGATTGAGCACCACGATCTTGCAAGACATGTGGGACAAATGGGTATTCCTCGCCTCGCTCGCGGGGATTACGTGCCTGATGCGGGCACCGGTAGGCGATATCGTGGCTGCACCGGGTGGAGCGCAGGCGACGCTCCATCTGATGGACGATTGCCGACGTGTCGCCGAAGCACATGGTCACCTACCAGCCGAGGCTGTGCTGCAGCGCGCCCGATCGGTGCTGACCGAACAGGGCTCCACGCTGAGCGCGTCGATGATGCGGGATCTGGAGCAGGGCGCTCCGATCGAGGCGGACCATGTGGTGGGTGATTTGCTTGCACGCGGTGAATCGTCAGGGCTGGAGCTGGCGATGTTGCGCGTGGCCTATGTCCACCTGAAAGCGTATGAAGCGCGCCGATCGCATGCGGGCAAGAGCTAGGCCGAGGTATGTAGCGACATCCTTTCGTCCCATCGTCCCACTGTTCGTCACATACGCGGCTCGGCCCATCCCCTGGCGATGGTTCTAGGGCTCTTGGGGACGGACAGTGATCCCATTCAAGGCTGAGTGACAGCGAGGTGGGTCGCATGAACAGGCGCGAAGTATTGAAGGCTGCATTGGCCATCCCGTTTTTAGCGGGGGCGATGACAGGTGGAGTGACCTCGGCGCTCGCAGCCGCGGCCGGTACGGCCACGGGTGGCCTTCGCTCAAGAGTAAGGCCGGGCGATCCAGGATGGCCCTCCGTGGCTCAATGGGGGCGGTTGAAGCAGGATGTGGGCGGCCGTCTGCTCAAGTTGGAGTCGCCGTTCGCCAACTGCACGCCTACATCGATGAGCGCGGCTTGCTCGGAAGCACTCAAACACATCAAGAACCCGTACTTTATCGGCGACCAGCCGGCGTTGACCCAGACCAGTGGCTGGGCAGGCGCGTGGACTTCGCAGCCAAGCGTTTACGCCGTGGCGGCTGAGAGCACGGCGGACGTGGTCGCCGCCGTGAATTTCGCGCGCAAACATCATTTGCGCCTGGTGGTGAAGGGTGGTGGGCACAGTTATCAAGGCACCTCCGAGGCTCCCGATTCCTTGCTGGTTTGGACGCGGCACATGAACAGCGTCACGCTGCACGATGCCTTCGTGGCACAAGGTTGTGCAGGCGTGCAGACACCGCAGCCAGCAGTGACGGTGCAATCCGGCGCGATGTGGATTGATGCCTATGACGCCGTCACAACGCACGGCGGCCGTTATGTGCAAGGCGGCGGCTGCACCACGGTGGGCGTGGCTGGGCTGATCCAGAGTGGCGGCTTCGGTAGTCACTCTAAAAACTACGGCACGGCGTCGTCCGGTTTGCTTGAAGCGGAAATCGTGACCGCCGATGGCGTGGTGCGCATTGCCAATGCGTGCACCAACCCCGATCTTTTCTGGGGCATCAAAGGCGGTGGTGGCGGCAGCCTGGGCGTGGTCACGCGATTGACCCTGAGTACACGCGAATTGCCACAATTCTTCGGCGGCGCGTTCGGTGCGATCAAGGCATCGTCGGATGAGGCATATCGTGCACTGATTGCCCGGGCGATCGACTTCTACCAAAGCGATCTCTTCAATCCACACTGGGGCGAGCAGCTGGTTTTTCGGTCCGACAACGTGCTGCGTCTTGCGATGGTGTTTCAGGGACTCACCCAACAACAAGCTCAAGCAGTGTGGGCGCCGTTTCTCGATTGGGTGCGTGCGCGCAAGGAATATTCGATCGCGAAACCTGTGCAGATTCTCGCGGTGCCTGCGCAACATGGCTGGGACGCGGCGTTTTTCCGTCAGTACGCACCGGATGCCATCGTCGATGACGATCGTGAGGGCGCGCCTCGCGACCACATTCTTTGGTCCGGCGATCACGGTCAGGTAGGGTGGTTCATCCATGGCTTTAAATCGGCGTGGCTGCCTGCCGCGCTGCTGCAAAAAGGGCGTCAGGCGTCGTTGGTCGATGCGTTGTATGCATCCTCGCGTCACACGGATGTCGAACTGCATTTCAATAAAGGGTTGGCCGGTGCGCCAGCCGAAGCGATCGCCGCTGCGCGCGATACCGCCACCAATCCCCAAGTGCTGGACGCGTTTGCGCTGGCGATCATCGCCGGCGGGGAAGGGCCTGCGTATCAAGGCATGCCAGGCGCGGGAGCGGATCTGACCGAGGCGCGAAGCGATGCCGCGAACATCGACAGTGCAATGAGCGAACTGCTGAACGTTGCGCCTAATGCCGGTGCTTACGTGTCGGAAAGCGATTATTTCCAGCGTGACTGGCAAATGGCGTTCTGGGGCACGAATTACCCGAAACTTGCAGCGGTGAAGCGGAAATACGATCCGGATGGGTTGTTTTTCGTACATCACGGTGTCGGTAGCGAAGACTGGAGCGCGGATGGGTTTACGCGCTTGCGCTAAAACGCGTTGGAGTGGTGGCGTGATGTCTGCTTGTGCGGGCATCGCGCCGCAAGTCTCTGCGATGTGGGGGTGATCATCATCACGCGTTCGTCACGCGAACACGTCTCCCGCCGGACTGTCAAAAATCCTTCATTTCTCGTGATTACCGTGGACGGGTTAGGCCCACCTGTTGCTCCGCTCGTCCACCCAACCGGAGATCACGATGACCATGACTTTGCTTTCGGGTTTTCGGCGCCGGCATCTTGCCGCTGCCCTCGCACTGACGTCGCTTGCTGCTGGCGTCGCCGCTTACGCCAACGATTTTTCGTATAACCGCGATTTCCATTTCTGGCCAGGCAATCTGGTAGTAAGCCGCAGTGTGTACGACAACAAAGCAAGCAATGTGCAGGTAGGCCAGGTTCTTCCGCCCAACTGTCCAAGCGCAAGCGGTGCATGCGGCGCCAGTTCCGGTGCAACTTACGACGGCACGTATCCGTATGTGTGGAACAACGTGCTTTACGACGCCAATTTCGGCATTACGTCGCGCATCTATCTTGACCAACTCACGCCGAATGGTTGGCTGATCGATTCGCTGGAAGTTCCCAATAGCCAACTGCCTGCTGCACGCGAAGGGCAACTCGTTACCAGTTTCAGTTCTAAATCGGAACTTGGTTTGCACTTGTCGCTGGATGGTCGGTATCTCAGCTTCGTCGGTTATGTGGCGTCGGTGAATGCGATCGATGTGTCGAATGCGAATGCGCCGTTGGTGGTCGATCCGACCAATCCAGACGGCCAGAGTTTTTATCGTGGTGTCGCCGTCGTGGATCGCGATGGGCAATTCCAGTTCACCGAAACCAATGCGTATAGCGGCGACAACGGTCGTGCCGCCATTTTGAATAACATCGATGGTGCCGATGTCCTTTATACGGCTGGCAATGCAGGTAATGGCAGCAATCCGCAGCCGGCGGATGTCGTTCAAGGCACCGGTGCGCAGCTGCTGGTGCCTTCATCATTGCCCGAGGCGTTGCAGGATCCAGGCACCACAACGCCGCTTGCGAGCTTCTCCGTTACAGCGTTAGGACAGAAAGCCGACAAGATCGGCAAGGATGATAATTTCCGCGGCATCGCGGTGTTCAACAACGTGCTGTATTACACGAAGGGCAGTGGCAGCAACGGCGTAAACACGGTCTATTTCGTAGACACCACCGGTACCGCATGTCTGAAGGGCGTGGGTGTGCCGGTCGCAGGCGCTTCGCTGCCGACCGCACCGCTTTCCTTCAATGCGTCGACGCTGACGACTAGCGGCCTGCCTACCAATATGTGCATCCTCGCCGGGTTCCCGTCTACGCCGGTCAAAACGGCGACGACGGTGTCCTATCCGTTTGCACTGTGGTTTGCCGATGCGAATACGCTGTATGTGGCGGACGAGGGTGACGGCTACACGGGTGGAACCGATCTCTATACGCATGCTGCCGCGCAAACCACGGCGGGTTTGCAGAAGTGGGTGTTCAACACCACGACGAAATCGTGGACGCTTGCTTATACGATCCAGGCCGGTCTGGATCTCGGTCAGGCTTACACAGTGCGCGACTATCCGACTGGCACCAATGTCGCTACCAACTTGCCGTGGTCGCCGGCCACCGATGGCTTGCGTCAGATCACCGGCCGCGTTGATGCGGATGGCAAGGCGACCATCTGGGCGATTACGTCGACCATCAGCGGTGGCGGCGATGTCGGTGCCGATCCGAACCGGTTGGTCGCGGTTCGCGATGAGCTGTCGAACACCACCATTGCCGGTGCTGCACGTGAGCAGTTCGTGACCTTGCGTTCCGCGAAGTTTGGCGAGGTGTTGCGCGGCGTATCGTTTGCGCCGGGTACAGATGTGCGCGAACGCAGCTGGCATTGATTAGCTAAAGACAGGTATGCCGATACGCGCAAGCTGTCGGCATACCTTGTTGGCTTGCCATGGCAGATGATTGGCTTTCAACAGCATCTTGCTGACGCGATCGCGATGTGCGCGTGACACATAAACGATCCACGCGAACACGACCGTTTCACCTGGTTTGAGTTTCAGGCTTTGCGGAAACGAGGTGAGCTTGCCGGGCTTCACGTCATCGGCCAAGCATTCGGTGTAAGCCAGTGCACCGTGTTCCGTGCATATTTTTCCGCACTTGCGCGTCATGCGCCGGTCCGGCCGCAGCTTTTCCACCGGTACGGCAATAGAAATTCTCCCCGGCGCGTGGCCTGGCCGATGCCCCGGTGGCCCGGCATACCGGTCTCAATCAGGCGCCCGGCCGGGGGCCGGAACGAGTGCGAAAACCCACGCAGATAAACCGATAAGGGGTCGCAACGGCCCGGTTTGGCGACCACTATTGGGGGGCCGGGACCGCCCAGAGGGCCCTGGTATCGGCCGACATTGAGGCCGAGACGACCCTGTATTCAACACTAAGTGGAGACTCACACATGCACGCACATTTCGAACGCACCGGCCCCCTGACTGAACTGTCCAGCTACCCGACCTGGGCACAAGACATGGTGATGGCCTGCGAAGACACCAAGCAGAGCGTTATCCGTCACGATCTTTGGCCGATCATGCGCGAGGCAAAGCTCAATCACATTGCCACGCGCCATTTCATGGTAGGAATCTGGCCGGTGATCGAACGTTTCCCGGGCTATATGGCGATGAATCTGCTCAAAACCCGTTTTGGCCGCAGTGAAGGCGATAATCTCGCCCGTCGCTGGCTGGTGCGAAATATCCGGGTCGAGCAAAATCACGCCGAATACTGGCTTACGTGGGCCGAAGGCGCCAACATCAAACGTGAAGAGGTCCTTCACGGAATTGCCCCCGGTGGCACGGAAGCCCTGGCCAATTGGTGTGAAGAGATCAGCAAGTCCGGTTCGCTGGCCGCTGGCGTGGCCGCCACGAACTACGCCGTGGAAGGGGCAACGGGAGAATGGTCACAGTTGTTGTATGACAGCATCGCCTATCGGGAGAGCTTCCCCCAGAATATCCGCGTCGGCAGCCTGCGCTGGCTACAGTTACATGCGGCTTATGACGATACACATCCGTGGGAAGCGCTGGAAATCGTCTGTACCCTGTTAGGCAATTCGCCAATGCCGCATGATGTGGCGCATATTACGGAATGCGTGAAACGCAGTTACATTTGCATGCGTCTACTCGCGGATCGTTGTGTAGATGCGCGGACTGAGTCGGTGGTAGTGAGTGAGGCGGCTGCCTGAAAGCGTATTTCTTCGTGCCATGCGCTACAGCCGTAGGGATGTATCGGTTAACTAGGTAAGGATCCGATGCGTATCGCTCGTACCGTGTTGCAGAAGCCGCTATCGCGACGCCTCATGCCACTGGCCTATGCGCTGGTGGCCATGGTGGCGTTGATCCTTGGTCTTACCTGGGGCGCCATGAAGATCCAGGTTGCTCTCGCCGGTTTTCTCAACGGCGAGAGCGTCTGGTCCAAGGCCCAGAAGCAGGCAGTGATCGATCTGCAAGCGTATGCCGCAAGTGGTTCGCCGGAGAATCTAGATAGTTTCAAGCGTAACTATGCGTTGCTCGGCTATGACCGCTGGGTCCGCGATGTCACGGCCTCGGGCCATTACGATTACAGCGAAGTAAAAGTGGCGCTCAGCCACGGCAATGCGATTCCCGAGGCAGTGCCGGGAGTGGTTTTCATGTTCGCGCATTTTCCGAATGCGCCTTACATGAAGCAGGCGCTGCGGGCCTGGCGCTCTACCGATAGCGCCATCGCGGAATTGAACAGCATTTCCGACGAACTACAGCGCTCTTACGCCGCCGGCACTCCCAGTACACAGGAAATCGAACGGCAGCGGGTTCGCATCCGGGCATTGAACAGTTTCATCGAGCCGCGCAGTAACGATTTCTCCCTGCAGATCGCCCACGGTGCGTCGTGGATGGGCGAGATGCTGTTCATTGGCGTGTTGGGTGCCGCGTGTCTGGCATCCGTGTTCTGGTTGAGCCTTGCCCGACGCATCCTGGCCCGAATCCGCGGTACTGAAGAGCGCTTCCAATTGCTGTTCGACAGCGCTGCCGATGCGATCGTGATGGTGGATGAGTCGCGGGGCCGGATACTTGGCGTCAATCGCACGGCCAGCGTGTGGACAGGACAGGATCCACTTGAGCTGGTCGGCAAGAATTTCCATGATCTCTTTGTAGAAGGCAGTACCCGCGCAGCGGGCGCTTCGACCATTGGCCTGCTTCGCGCAGTGAATGGTCTGGCTCGCACGGTAGAGACCCACAGCAGCCTCACGACCTGGGGTACCCAGCCGGTACGTCAGGCGATCATGCGCGATGTCTCCGACCGCGTGGCGATGGAGCAGGAGCGCCGCATCGCATCGGAAGCCATGGCTAGCGTGGCCGAAGGTTTGATCATTGCCGACGCGGAACGTCGCGTTACCACGGTCAATGCCGCACACACGCGCATCACTGGTTATACCTTGCAATACCTGCAGCATCATCGTTTCGATGAGTTGCGCCGGCTGCCCGATGGTTCACCGTTGCCTTCATCGATCTGGAGCATGGTGGCCGACGGTGGCAACTGGGTCGGGGAAGTGCAAAGCTGGCGTTCGGATGGGTCGTCCTATCCGGAGCTGCTAAGCATCAGCGCGATCCGCAACAGCGATGGTCGCGTGCAACATTACGTGGCAGTCATTACCGATATCACCCGCAGCAAGGCCGATCGCCAGCGCCTGGAATACATGGTGGCGCACGATCCGCTCACGGGCCTTGCTAACCGCAGCGAATTCCAGCGTCATTGCTCGCATGCCATCGAAGCCGCCGGGCGTATGAATGGTGCGGCGGCGGTGCTGTTCGTGGATCTCGACGCATTCAAAGCTGTGAACGACAGCTATAGCCACGCTATTGGCGATCGTTTGTTGGTGAAGGTGGCGCAGCGCATTCGTCGCGAACTGGGTGAGAACGACGTGGCAAGTCGTATCGGCGGTGACGAGTTCACCGTACTGCTGGGTGGTCTGCGTACGCGCGAGCAGGCGGCGCAATTCGCCAGTCGCCTGCTGCTTAGCCTGTCCGAACCGATGTTGATCGGCGACTACGAAATTGTGATGAGTGCGAGCATCGGTATCGCCGGTTATCCGCTGGATGGCAACGATCCGGTGATCCTGATCGCCAATGCCGATGCGGCGATGTATGCGGCCAAGACGCAAGAGCGCAACACCTACCGTTTCTACACGCCGCTGATGCACGCCGACGCACGCATGCGCCTGATGCTTGGCGCGGACCTGCGGCAGGCGCTGATGCGCGACGAGTTCCATCTGGTATTTCAGCCCAGCGTCGAGCTGCGCAGCGGGCGCATTGTGGCGGTGGAAGCATTGCTGCGCTGGCGACATCCCGAGCGCGGTGAGCTGATGCCGGATGAATTCATCCCGCTAGCTGAAAGCCTTGGTTTGATCCGACGCATCGACGCATGGACCATGCGTGCAGTCTGCGCACAGATACGGCAATGGGATCAGGCCAAACTGCCGCAGATACGCGTAGCACTGAATGCCTCGGCCGCGACATTTGGCCATCCGGGCTTTATCGAGAGCGTGAAGCAGGCTCTGCAGGTTAGCCAGATTTCACCAAAACGCCTTCTGTTCGAAATCACCGAAAGCGCGATCCTGCGTCTGGGCGAGGCGACCGAGCAAACCATGCATGCGCTGCACGCGCTGGGCATCGGCATTGCCATCGATGATTTCGGAACGGGTTACTCGTCGCTGGCGTACCTGAAACTGTCGGGCATCGATTTCCTGAAAATCGATCGCTCTTTCGTCAAGGATCTTCCCGACAGCACCAACGACGTGGCGATTGTCGAGGCCATGCTGGCGATCGCCAAGAGCCTGGGAATGTGCACCATTGCCGAAGGCATTGAAACGGCGGCGCAGCATGATTTCTTGCTGCGCGCCGGGTGCGTCGAGGGCCAAGGGTATTACTACTCGCGCGGATTGCCGGCACCGGAGATCGAGCGGATGCTTTCGCCCAATCCCCGGCACGAAACGTCTCGGTTGCGCCTGGTGCCGCCGAAATAGCCGGCTTTACAGCTTTACTTCGACAAAGTCCTGTTCCGGCTGATAGAGATCCGGAAACAGCTGCTTGAGATTCGCCACTTTCGGCGCGTCGTTAATCACGATGTACGCAGCATGCGGATGGGCGCGTGCGTAATTCTGATGATAGGGCTCGGCGAGGTAGAACGCCTTCAAGGGTTGCACCATCGTCGCGATCCGCGAGTCGTACACTTTTGCCGCGTCGAGCTGGGCAATGTACGACGTGGCGATCTGCTGTTGCTGCGGACTGGTGTAGAAGATCTCCGAGCGATACTGCGTTCCCCTATCGGGGCCTTGCCGATCGATTTCGGTAGGATCATGGGCGACGGCGAAATACACCTTCAGCAATTGCCCGTAACTGATCACCGCTGGGTCGAACTGCAGCTTGATCGACTCGGCGTGGCCCGTATTACCTACGCTGACGTCCTCATAGTGAGCGTTCTGGGCATGGCCGCCGCTGTAGCCCGTCCATACACCTGTTACGCCACGGACATGTTCGAAGACTGCCTGCATACCCCAGAAGCAGCCGCCTGCCAGCACGGCGGTTTCGGTGCTGTGGGTGGCCGACTTGGGGGCGTCGTAGGCGGGGTCGGGCAGGTTGGCGGGGCTGGCCATGGCCGAGCAGGCAGTTAAGCCGGCTAACGCGAATAGCATGACAAAACGACGGGTTTGCATGGGAGGCCTCCACAGGAATCCGGATATCTCGTATTCGCTGGTGGCGTTGCGGCGGTTACGTCAGAAAAACAGGCCGACTAACCACCGAGGACGACCTGAATTTCCACATCTTCCAGCTGCACGACTTGCCCCGCATGAATCTTGCAGGTCTTGCGCAGCTCTTGCTGTCCATCCACATAGACCGCACCGCTGGCGACGATCATTTTTCCGGCGCCGCCGCTGTCGCATAAGCCAACCAGCTTCAGCAGCTGGTTGAGTTCGACGTATTCGCCGTCGAGTTCGAAATCAATGTGTTCCATGGTCAGCGATGTGATGGCAATGCGATGGGATGTTCGGGGAGGCTCAGAAACGCGAAGAACGGGCGATCCTGACCGATGGCGAAGCTGGCGGCATCATGCAGGATGCCAAGCAGGGTATCGAAATCCTTGGTGGCGGCCTGGCGCAGATCATTGGCGTGATCGAGCAGCAGGGCATGTCCCACGCCGTGCAGCCAGCCAAGATCGCGCAGACTGTCGACCAATGCATCCCAGTTTTGGCCGAAACCGGCCGGTAGCTTGAGTGCGGCGGCGAGGCGTCGCAGCAGCTCGCCTTTGTCGTGGCACCCGGCCAAGTCGGCGCGGCACACGTACAGATTGCCTTGCACCGCCGCTGCGACGAGTGCGTCGAAATCGGCCGCGTCGACAAAATAGACGCCGCCGTCGTTGGCCTGGGTTAGATCGAGGGCGCCTTCTGCGCTCATCGGTTCACCTGGAAAGGCTGGAAGCTACGGTAGTGATCGCCGGTGTAATAGAAAACCTGCGGCGGTGTGCCGCCCGTGATGATGCGCCGAGTAGCGCGATTGCGTGCGCCGGGAGTTTCCACGGTGTACTCGTGATAATAGCCGCGCGGTTGCTGCGGCAGCAGACCTTCGTAATTGCCGAACACGACGCCGTCCTGGCTGTACGGGAACGGGCCGCCTTGCACGATCAGAGCCAGCGTAACGCAGGCTTCCGGCGGCATGAAGGTTGGCAGATTGGTCTTGGCGGCGGGGCAGTTGACTGCCGCCGGCAACGTGACGTTGCCTTGCGAAACCATGCTGGGCGGTGGCGCCGCGTGGCGGTTCCAGAAGAGCAGGGCGCCAACCAACAGCACCAATAACAACACGGACGTTAGGCGTGATACGGACACCGCAGGTTCCTTTTGGGCGATACGGTTCAGTGTAATGCGTTCCATGGCCGGCGTTGGCATGCACGGTGACTTTAAGGACATGCGGCACGTGACGACGCCCGATATACAACAGCCTCCGCATCCCTGCAGGAAGAGTGACATGATCCGCAAGCCTTTTTGGTTAGTGGTTGTGGCCGGCCTGTACGCCGCAGCCGGCTCGCTATGGGCCGCTGATGCGGCGATGGATACACCTGAAGTCTTCGCGCCTGGAGTGATTTCCGGCGCAGCCGGAGAGGCTTGTCCCGCGTTTACGCCAGACGGCAACGCGGTGTACTTCGATGTGGGCTCGATGATCCTCGTATCGCGTCGCACGCATGGCACGTGGTCCAAGCCGGAGATCGCACCGTTCTCGGGACAATGGCTGGATCACGATCCGACGATGTCGCCCGATGGCTCCTATCTCGTCTTCGTTTCCAATCGACCCGTCAAGGCGGGTGGCGAAGCATTGGGTGTCACGGTGCACGGCAAGTTCTATCCAGCCCGCGGCGGTCATTTGTGGCGAGTCGATCGCAAAGGCGATGGGTGGGGACAGCCCGTGCATTTGCCGGATGCCGTCAACGCCAGCGATCGCACCTACGCCCCGAGCATCGCTGCAGACGGCAGTCTGTATTTCATTCGTCCGGACACTGGTGGCGTATTCCACATTTACAGTTCTGCGTTCGTGCAAGGCGCATACCAGCCTGCCGCGCAAGTTGCGGTTGGGGATCTTGCTGCCTCGACGCACGATCCGGCCATCGCGCCAGACCAGTCCTTTATGGTGTTCAACTCGACCGATGCGAAAGACAGCGGCATGGGCGATTTCTACATTGCATTCCGTGAGGGCGATCATTGGGGAAAGCCGATCGATCTGGGCGAGACGATCAACGGCAAGCCCGGCAAGTGGAGCCAGTGGGGTGCGCATATCAGTCCCGATCGCCGCACGCTCTACTACACCAGCGACCGCACGACGGAAGTGACCTATCCACGTACCATCGAGCAGGCCAAGGCGCAGCTTGCCCGGATGGAGAGTTGGGATAACGGTAACGACAACATCTGGTCGGTCTCGCTGGCGCCTTGGCTGGACGCGCATCGGGCCACTTCGGCGGGAACAGTTCGAGGCGGGTCAAGGTAGGACAGCGTGACTTCCGGGCTGTAAACCGGGTAGGTCAAGCAAGCTAGACTGCGGCTTTGCCACATGCGGAGCGGCTATGCCCTTGTCACCTTTGTCTTTGCGCTTGACCGGGTGTTGCGCCCTGTTGGTATTTGCCTCGGCCGTGTCGGCGTCCCCGACATCGGAGGGTCCTGAAGCGGCACGGGTGACTACGGGAGCAAGCGCGCAAGCCGGTTTGCCGCCGATGCTGCAAGACTTCGGTACCTACGTGGACAGCACCCGCAATACCTTCAACGTGCCAGGCATTGCCGTGGCGATCGTCAAGGACGGCAAGGTGGTGTTCGAGCAGGGTTACGGCCTGCGCGAGAGCGGCAAACCGGAAAAGGTCGATGCGCACACTTTGTTTGCGATCGCATCCAACACCAAGGCGTTCACCGCCGCCGCGCTGCAGATGCTGGCCGAGCAAGGCAAGGTGGATATGGACGCACGGGTGATCGATTACCTGCCGTGGTTTCGCATGTCCGATCCTTACGTGACGCATGAGATGCGCGTGCGCGATCTGCTCGCGCATCGCAGCGGCCTGAGTTTGGGTGCTGGCGATCTTTTGTATTGGCCGCCGACCAGTTACTCCACCAAGGAAGTCGTCGAGCGTCTAGGCAACGTGCCGCTCACCAATGGCTTCCGTAGTCACTACGCCTACGACAACATCCTGTTCGCCGTGGCCACGCTGATCATCGAGAAAGCCTCCGGCCAGACTTACGCCGACTACATTCGCGATCACATATTCAAGCCGGTCGGCATGGACGAATCGCTGATCGACATGACTTATCTGAAACCGAGCATGGATTACGCAACAGGCCATGCCTTGTCCGACTTCAAGGATCTGAAACCGGTGCCGCCGATGGCGTGGCTCAACGATCCGGGTGCGGGCGGCATCTATGCCAGCGTGCACGATCTGGCCAAGTGGATGAATGTGCAGCTGGCCGGTGGTGAGTTGACGACGACGGGCGGCGACGGCAAACCGCTTCGTTTGTTCTCGCAAGACAGTCAGAATCAGATGTGGACGATGCTTACGCCGATCCCGGTGAGTAAGCCGCCGATTCCGGAGTTGCAGCCGTTGATGCCGAATTTTTCCGGGTATGGCGAAGGATGGTTCCTCAGCGACTATCACGGGCAGAAGCTGGTATGGCACACCGGCGGCTGGCCCGGCATGGTGTCGCGCGTGACGTTGGTGCCTGGCTTGAAGCTTGGCGTGGTCGTGCTTACTAACCAAGAATCCGGCGCGGCTTTCAACGCGGTTACCTATCGCGCGCTCGATGCTTACCTCAACCCTGGCGAGAAGACGGATTGGGTGGCTGTCTACGATAAGGCGGTCAAGCACGCACATGGCGATGCGGACGAAAGCTGGAAGCAACATGAAGCTGCACGCGATGCCAACAGCAAGCCCTCCTTGCCGCTGGCTCATTACGCCGGAACGTATCGTGATCCGTGGTACGGCGATGTCGTGATCAGTAACGAAAACGGCAAGCTGCGGTTGCGCTTCAGCAAGACCAAACAATTGATCGGCACGATGGAGCCCTGGCAGCACGACACCTTCATTGTGCATTGGGACGATCGCGCCTTGAACGCCGATGCCTTTGTGAACTTTGCACTGGATGTGGATGGCCATGTGCGCGAATTGCGCATGCAACCGGTATCGCCGTTAACGGATTTCAGTTTCGACTTCCAGGATTTGCGGTTGGTGCCTTTGAAGGATGTCGAGGCGGCCGCGAAGGCTGAGTAAACCCGCGCATTGATGGCGTTGCCCCTGAAACCTGCAAGGAGAGAACCATGCGTCATCGTCGATTGATCCCGGCTGCGTTACTTGGCGTCGGCCTGCTTGCAGGTGTTTATGCGTGGGCGCGACAGGATGTGCAGAGCATCCCGACACATCGCTTTTTTCACGTGCAGCTCGGCGCAGGCGAAACGCAGCCCCTCTCAGGGAGGCTGCTGTTGTTCGCCATGGACGCCGCCAGAGCCAAGGCGCAGTCCAAAGATGGCAACGTAACTGAGGTCGATGCCAATCCGTTCTTCGCCACGCAGACGTCCATCGCGGCGGAAAACGTCGACCGACTGGTGCCGGGGCAGATGATCGATATCGATGCCGACCAAATTGCTTTTCCGGACGCGTGGTCGAAACTGCCTGCTGGCGACTACGTGGTGCAGGCGGTGCTGGATGTACGCCACGACTACAACTACCTAGGTCGTGAGGCTGGCGATGTGGTCAGCGACGTCGTGACGGTGCATCTGCCCGCGAACGACATACCAACGCTGACGCTGGACAAAACATTGCCCCGGGAGGATCCCTGGGCACTTCCCGATTCCATGCCGGCGGCGATGCAACAAGCCGTGGATGCTGCGCACAAACATTCGCAGCTGATCGATTTTGTCAGTCCGTCCTTGTCGGCATTCTGGGGACGTCCGATTCATATGCTTGGCCACGTGTTGCTGCCGCCGGGTTATGAAGCCTCGTCCGACAAACACTATCCCACGGTGTATTTCACGCATGGTTTCACTGGCAATAACGATCGTTTTGCGCGCCCGATGGCGTATGTGCAGGCCGGTATGGCGAGCGGCCAGATGCCGCCGATGATCTGGGTGTTTCTCGACGAATCCAGTGCTACCGGCACGCACGAGTTCGCCGATTCGGTGAACAACGGGCCATGGGGACAAGCGCTGACGACGGAACTGATTCCTTACCTGGAATCGCACTATCGGATGGATGCCGATGTGAAGGGCCGTTTCCTCAATGGTCATTCCTCCGGTGGCTGGGCCACGCTGTGGCTGCAGACGCGCTATCCGAAGATCTTTGGCGGCACCTGGTCGACCTCGCCCGATCCCAGCGATTTCCACGATTTCACCGGGCCGAACCTTTATGCACCGCACGCGAACGTGTACCGCAAACCCGACGGTACGCCATGGCCGCTGGTACGCGACAAAGGAAAAGTGCTGGGAACGTTTGAGCAGTTCGCGAAGATGGAACGTGTGCTGGGTCCGTACGGCGGCCAGTTGGCCTCGTTCGATTGGGTGTTCTCGCCGCGTGGTAAGGATGGACGGCCGCAACAGATGTTCGACCGCGATACCGGTGATGTCGATCCTGCCGTCGTCACTTACTGGCGAGATCATTACGACATTGCGTATCGGCTACAGAACAACTGGACCGCATTGAAGCCAGATCTGGACGGCAAGATCCACCTGTACGTCGGCACGGCCGATACCTTCTACCTTGATGGCGCCGCGCATCGATTGAAGGCGGTGCTGGACGGCCTGAATGCCCACGCCGATATCCGCTTCTTGCCGGACCGAACCCACTTCGACCTCTATACAAAGGGCGACGACCGTTACGGCTTGATGAAGCAGATCAGCTGGGACATGTATGCCGTCGCCCGGCCGGACTCCAAGCTGAAACCGAGCATAAACCAGACGCCTTGATCCGCAGGATTTTGCTGGCCGGCGCGCCTGCCGGCCAGTTTTTCAGGCATAGTTGTCCGCGCAGGCGCTGTAGGCAGATAGCGCCTTGGGGTGTCGGTTCATGCTGAAACGACATAGCGGGAACACCGTTCATCTAGGGCGGCGCGCTTCCTGTATCGAGGCTTTTCATGCTGGAGGGAATCACAATGAAATCGTTCGGGTTGATCGCAGTAGTAGCAGCCGCACTGATGGCTGCTCCGGGTGTTTATGCACAGCAGGCCGCCGCGCCGGCCAGCATGACGCTGCAGTGCAATGACGGTACCTCGGTCACTGTCACCACCACCAAGGGTGCCTGCCGCGGGCACAAGGGCGTAAACAAGTCGGCTAGCGGCAGCTCCAGTGCCACCAGCACCAAGGCCGCCACGCCAGCCGCCGCAGCCCCGGCAGCGACGCCTGCCGCAGCTCCTGCAGCGGCAAGCAAATCGACGGCCGCGTCCAAGTCCGCTCCGGCCGCTACGCCGGCAGCTGGCGGCGGCGCCGGTCAGGTGTGGGTCAATACCTCTTCCAAGACCAAGGCTTATCATTGCCAGGGCAGCAAGTGGTATGGCACCACCAAACAGGGCAAGTACATGAGCACGGCGGATGCGCAGGCGGCGGGTTATCACGCGGCCAAGGGCGAGAAGTGCCAGTAAGTTAAGGCTTCAACGCGTAAGTGTTCCGACAACGGGCCGGCCTATACCGGCCCGTTTTTTTTAAGGCGTGTGCCAGGGATCGTAGCTGCCGAACGACCACAGATGACCTTGCGGATCGCGGCAACCGTAGCCGGCTCCGCCGTAATCTTTCTCGCTGTATTCCTCGATGATCTCAGCGCCAGCCGCCTTGGCTTTTTCGTAATGCGCCTTGCAGTCGGCGACGACCACGTAAGCGCATTGCGTTTCGCGACCCTGTATCTCATCGGGCTGCGCCATATGTCGGCCGAAACCTTCGTCGCGTATCTCGCCGAGCATGACCATGCCGCTTCTGTGAACGAGCTGTGCATGCGCGATGCGGCCCTGGTCATCTTCGTAAACCGCGTGCTTTTCGAAACCGAATGCGTTGCACAACCATTCGATGGCGGCGTGGGCATCGCGATAACGCAAGCCGGGAATGATAGTGCTGCCGTTAACGACCTTGTTCATGGCGGTGATACCCGACAGGGAGGTATCCAGAGCCTAATACGCAGTCGTGCCTACTGACCAGGCGCCGCGGGACTGTCTTCGCCCAACGGGCCGAGGTTACGCACGATCATGCTCTGCGGCGACGACAGCGGCAGCTGCGCTTTTGCCAGGCGCGCCAGAATGTCGAACAACAGATCGCTCTTCACCGCGGACGCTTCGCGCGGACCACGCACGTAGGCCACGCCGGTGAAGGTCATGGCCGTATTGTTGATGTCGTCCAATGTGACCGACGGCGTTGGCGTGGGCAACGTTGCCGTGTTGGCGTTTAGCGCTTCCATCATGATTTCGCGCATTTTCGCCGCATCGGTGTCGAGCGGCATCGGCAGGCTCAGCTTCACGCGGCCCAATGCATTGCCATGCGTCACGTTGCGCAGGTTCTGCGTGATGAACTGCGAATTGGGCACGATCATCGTGGAGCGGTCGCTCAGCTGGATCTCGGTAGCGCGCACGTTGATACGGCGGATGTCGCCTTCCACGCCAGGCATGCTGACCCAATCGCCCACCTTCACTGGTTGCTCGGCTAGCAGAATCAGGCCCGAAATAAAGTTCGACACGATCGCCTGCAGGCCGAAACCGATACCAACGGACAAAGCACTGGCGATCCAGGTGATGCTTTGCAAGCTGACGTCGGCGGTCTTCAGCGCCAATGCGAAGACGATCACCACGGCCACATAACCAAGCAGTGTGACGATCGAGTTTTGCATACCCGCGTCAAGCGTAGTCTTGGGCAGCAATTGTTCGGCAAGCCAGCGTTTGATGACACGCACCACCAGCAGGCCAAGCACGAAAACTACCAGCGCGTTGAGCACGGCGGCTGGCTTGATCGTCAACTGACCAACCTTCAGCGCGCTGAAGACGTTGCCGATGTGCGAGAACAAATCGTTCGGGCCACCACCGAACGGCATGAGCAACGTACCGACCGCGACCAGCAGCAACAGTACGCGACATACCGCCGACAGGATGGTCGATGTCTGCTCGAGGGTAGTAGGCGCAATACCGAAAGAAGACTGCAGCCGATGGCCGCTACGTCCGTGCGGCGTAAGAAGCGCTTCGAACAAGTCGTGTTGCAGATGCGACAGTATGTAAAGCGATGCCACGATCATGCCGATCCAAAGCATCTGCCAAGAGATGAAGAACGCAAGCGCTACGTAGCCTGTGAATACAGCCAGCCACGCGATGACCACCGCCAGCGTAGCGAGCCCGGCGAGTGCGCCGACCCACAGCGGATGCTTCACCGGTGGCTTGTCTTTACCGTGCGAGTGCTTCTGGCGAGCGCGCTTGACCCGCAACAGTCCCGCGCCGACCAATCCGCTGATCAACAGCGCCAGGGTGGCGTGTGTGCAGACAGTGGCCGGAAGACTGCCACCCGCAATGCTGTTCAGATGTTCGATAACGCCGAGCAGAAGAAATGCGGCGCCCAACAACCATGGGAACCAACGCAAGTCGCGTGCCGTGCTGTCCATCAGGCCCGGCAATCGCCAGGAGGGATGATTGAAAGAGAGCAGGGCGCGTCCCAACCCCGCGACGAATGCGGCAAAGAATGCCGAGCGCACGATTTGCTGCGCGAGCGTATCCAGATCGTCGTCGAGCGTGCCGTTCCAGTCGAATCCCTGGTAGACCAACCACACCGCCACACCGATGGAAAGCGTAACGGTCAATGTGAAAATCACGGCCAAGGCGCTGCGCCGCAGGTGCCCATCGGGCATGTAGTGGCTGGCTAGCATCAGCGCCAATCGCTCCGCCAGCCAACGTCCCGGCACGATCAGCAATACCGCGCCGATCAGGCAAAGAATGAGCGGCAGGCGATTTTCTGGCTGCCATGCCATGCTGCCGCCTTCGACCAGCATGTCTCTGACACGTGCTACATGCGCGCTGTCGTCCGGGAAGGATTTCGCAAGACTCGACCAGAAACCGATGGTGAGCGGCGAGCCGGAGCGCGTACTGAGCTGCGTCTGGAATTGCTGATTGCGCGCATCGACGATTTGCGTCGTCAGTTTCGCGGCATCCTGATTCAGCAGCTGCGCCTGCTTGATTTCACTGTCCAGCTTGCTCTTGTCGCGTTCCAGCTGGCGCCGTTGCTGGCTGACGGCAGGCGTTTCCGGCGGCGCGCCAGTGGCTGGTGGAGGGCCGAGCACGGTCAGTCGCGCCTGCAAGCTGTCCATCTGCGGGGTCAATGTCTCGACCCACTGACCGGCCTGCTGTTGAACTCCAAGGGATTCCGAGCGCAGTTCAGTGAGCGGTGCGTCGGCCGGCTTGCTGCTCAGCGTGGTCTTGATGCCATCGAGTTGCTTGTTGAGACTGACGATGGCCTGTGACGGGTCCTGCGTGGAGCTGGCGCTGGCCGGAGCCGACGTGGATGCGGCAGGGGTCTGCGCATGCAGGGACAGTACGCCCAGAGCGAGCGGAAGGACGAAAAGCTTACGAAGAAGGTTATGCATCCCAGCATGATCGGAGGGGCGTGCCGGACGGTCAATGCATTCGTTCAGTGGCAGGCTTTTCAGGGGCAGTTGGCATTCAGCCACGTTGTTGTTGGAGGCGCTGCGAAGGAAACGTGATGAGCCGGCATGGGCGCCCCCTGTATATTGCCACTTCGATCCCCATTTCTATGGCTCGATAAATGGACAACGCGCCATGATCTTCCGCTGGTTCGAATCGCTGATCGATGCCTTTAAGGAGCCGGTCGACAGCATGCCACCGCCGTCCGTTGGGCGGTTCTATGTGTTCTATCTGCGCCAGGTCTGGCCGGTGTTTGCCGCTGCCATCGTGGTGGGATTTGGCGTAGCCCTGGTGGAAGTCTCGCTGTTTGGCTTTATCGGCAGCATTGTCGATATGACCAAGGGTGTTCCCGGCAAGGCATTCTTTCAGGTGCATGGCCGCGAATTGCTGTGGATGGGTTTCGTGGCGCTGGTGCTGCGTCCGATCTTTATCAGCCTGCATGATCTGCTAGTGAATCAGGCCGTGGTGCCGAACCTCACCAATCGCATTCGCTGGCAGAACCATCGTTACGTGATCCGCCAGAGCCTGGGTTTTTTCCAGAACGATTACGCGGGGCGCATCGCCAATCGCATCATGCAGACCGGCGCGTCGTTGCGTGAATCGGCGGTACAGATTGTCGATGCGATCTGGTACGTCGCCATCTACACCGGCAGTGCGATCGTGATGTTCGCCAGGGCCGATGTGTGGTTGGCTGCGCCGTTGGTCGTGTGGCTGTTCGCCTATGTCGGCACGTTGTATATCTTTATTCCACGCACGCGGCAGCGCTCATGGCTGGCGTCGGAAGCACGCTCGAAGCTGATGGGTCGCATCGTCGATGGCTACAGCAACGTGCTGACGCTGAAACTCTTCGCACACACCCAGCGCGAGGAGGCCTATGTCGCCGAAGCGATGGAAGAGCAGACCGAAAAACTGCGCAGCATGACGCGCCTCACCACAGCGATGGATGCCACCATCACCACGCTCAACGGATTCCTGATCGTCGGCACGACGGCGCTGGCGGTTTGGCTGTGGAGTGAAGGCAAGGTCACGGTCGGTGCGATCGCACTGTCGACGGGGCTGGTGATCCGCATCAACAACATGTCCGGCTGGATCATGTGGGTAGTCAACGGCATCTTCGAAAACGTCGGTACCGTACAAGACGGCATCACCACCATTTCGCAACCGCGCGCGGTGCAGGACCGGGAAGGCGCCATGCCGCTGGAGGTCGTCGCCGGCGAAGTGCATTTCGACGATGTCCACTTCCATTACGGTAAGCAGGGCGGCGTGATGGCCGGCTTGAACATGGCTGTGCGTCCGGGCGAGAAAATCGGTCTGGTCGGCCCTTCCGGCGCCGGTAAATCCACCCTCGTGAATGTGTTGCTGCGCCTCTATGACATTGAAGGCGGCCATATCCGTATCGACGGTACGGACATCTCACAGGTGACTCAGGAAAGCCTGCGTTCGCAGATCGGCGTGGTTACGCAAGATACATCGCTGCTGCATCGTTCCGTGCGGGACAACCTGCTTTACGGCCGCCCCGATGCCACCGAAGCCCAACTGCTAGAAGCGGTGCGCAAGGCGCGTGCCGATGAATTCATTCCCAACCTGATCGATGGCGAAGGACGTCGCGGGCTGGATGCGCATGTGGGCGAGCGCGGCGTGAAGCTGTCAGGCGGACAGCGTCAGCGTATTGCAATCGCGCGCGTGCTTTTGAAGGATGCACCGATTCTCGTGATGGACGAAGCGACATCCGCCTTGGATTCGGAAGTGGAAGCGGCGATCCAGGAGAGCCTGGAATTGCTGATGGAAGGCAAAACGGTGATTGCGATCGCGCATCGCCTTTCGACGATCGCACGGATGGATCGTCTAGTGGTGATGGACAAAGGGCAGGTGGTCGAGACTGGCACTCACGCGGAGCTGATCGCGCACGGTGGATTGTACGCACGCTTGTGGCAGAGACAGACCGGCGGGTTTGTCGCGGCTGACGACGCCCTGGTGTAATCGGGCGATGACACCTTCGGTCAGTTAGCCGGGTGTTTCTTCCCCAGATGCCTGGATACTTGTCGTGCTTCCTTCAGCCGCTTGGCATGAGCCGCCAACAAATCGCCACGCGTAATGATTCCAATCATATGATGCGGCGCGTCCTTACCGACAACGACCAACCGACCTACATCCATCTCGACCATGTGATCGGCGGCTTCGCGCAGGGTGTGATCTTCCCGCACCACTAACGGCCGGCGCTGTATTAGCGATCTGACCTCGGCCTTGTCACCCAATGCTGCGTCATAGAAGTGGCGACGCGTAACGACGCCCAAGAGACGATCCTGTTCATCCAGAACAGGGAAGCCCTGATGCTTTGTAGCGGCACTCGTTGAAGCCAGCCACGCGCGAATTTCCGCGATGGTCTGATTTGCACGCAGACTCACCACATTCCGACTGCAAGCATCGCGGACAAGAATCTGATCCAGATAGTCGGCAGCGTAGTCAGAGGGAACACGCACGCCACGACGTGCGATCTTTTCCGTCATGATCGTGTTGCGCATGAGCAAGCCTGAAATCAGATAGGCCGCGGCGCAGGCGCCGAGCAATGGCAACAAGCCGTGCGGTTGTTGCGTGGTTTCGAACGCAAACACGACGGACGTAAGAAATGCCCGCGACGCCCCCGCGAAGATCGCGGCCATGCAAACCAGCGCTGCCATGCGAGGGTCGATATGCAACCACGGCGCCAATGCTGCGAGGCCCAAGCCCAATACACCGCCCAAAGTGCTACCGATGGTGAACAGCGGTGCCAATGTTCCGCCTGACGTGCCGCTGCCCAATGCCACCGACCATGAGAGCAACTTCAAAAGGCACAGCGCGAGCATGGCGCCCAAGCCGATCTGTCCGGTGAGGGCGGCGCCGATATTCGAATACCCCACGCCCAATGTCAGCGGCATGAAATAACCAACAACACCAACCACGATGCCGCCGAGTGCAGGCCACCACATCCAGTGAATGGGCAGCTTCTCAAAACCGTCTTCGATGGCGTAGGTCAGCTTGGTGATACCCACGCTGACCACGCCAATGATCAGGCCCAGCACAACGTAAGCACCTAGGGCGGGTAGCGTGGGGGTGGCGATATCCGGCATCGGGAACATCGCCTGATTCCCTTCAAGCAGATAACGAACGCCCGTGCCGACCGTGGTGGCCAAGGCGACGGGGATCAGCGAACGCGCGCGGCGTTCGAACAACAACAGTTCGATAGCCAGCAACACGGCGGAAATGGGTGCGGAGAACACGGCGGCCATACCGGCCGCAGCACCTGACGCCAGCAACGTTTTGCGCTCGTCGGCTGTTACGTGCATAAGCTGCGCGACCAGCGACCCCAGTGCGCCGCCGGTTGCGATGATCGGACCTTCCGCACCAAAGGGTCCGCCCGTGCCGATGGCGATGGCCGACGACACCGGTTTCAGCCAGGTAATGCGCGGCGGAATGCGACTTTCATTGAGCAAAATTTGCTCCATCGCCTCGGGAATGCCGTGGCCGCGAATCGCGCGCGAACCCCAGCGCGCCATCACGCCCACGATCAGGCCGCCGATCACCGGAACCACGATGACCCACTTGCCAAGGTGATTGCCCGCAGGGCTGACGAAGTCAAAACCCCAGCTGCCGTAAAAGGCGATGTGGGTGATAAGCCCGATCAGAGCAGTCAGTAGCTTGGCGACGACTGCCACCGCTGCGCCTAGCAACATAGCGATGAAACTGATCCACAGCACCCGGCGATCCAGCGGTCGGAACTGTCGCGGCATATGCGCAGCGGCCAGTGTTGGATCGAGCGAGGGCGCGATGGGGACCGATGCGCGGGTGTTCTGATGACTGTCGTCGGTATGCACTGCTTCGATCCGCGCTTTCAAGACGCGCAAGGTTACAGACGTGGCGTCGCAGTAGCTGGCTGGAAAATGAACGGCAGAATGAGCGACCTGGTGTCCACCAATCCGGTGCTTGACTCTAGACCTTGATCAAGGGTCTAGACTTGTCTCATGAATAGTCAAACTCCCTCCCTGACCATCGGTACCGTCGCCAAGCGCGCCGGTGTTGCCATCGACACCATTCGCTTCTACGAGCGCGAGGGGCTGTTGCCAGAGCCTTTGCGCCGCGCCTCGGGCTATCGCAGTTACAACGAATCGGCCATTAGTCGCCTGCGTTTTATCCGGCGTGCGAAAGATCTAGGTTTCACACTGGAAGAAATTCGCGACTTGCTCGCTTTGTCGGCAGACCGCCATCGTGGCGTGAAAGCAGTGAAGCAGCGCGCGGAGCAGCGATTGGCCGATATCGATGCGCGTATCGCCGAACTCACACGTATTCGTGAGGGCTTGGAGCAATTGATCGAAGCATGCCCTGGGCGAGGCGATCCGGAGCACTGCCCGATCCTGCGCGCGCTGGCCGACGAGGAGCCACTCGCATGAGCGCGCAAGGAACATGCTGTCACGCGACACAGAGCAATGCGCGCGATCCAATCTGTGGCATGAGTGTGGATGTGGCGAGCGCGAAGCATCGCAGCGAATACGAAGGTCAGTCGTTCTATTTTTGCTGCGCCGGCTGCAAGACAAAGTTCGATGCCGAGCCCACGCGCTATATACAGCCAGCACCGGCAGCGCTTGTGTTGCCCGCGCATGTTGCCGTGTCACCGGTGAAAGATCCCGTATGCGGCATGACAGTGGACCCTGTCGCCACGCCTCACCACGCCGAACACAAAGGCGATGATTATCATTTTTGCGCGGCACGTTGCCGAGATAAATTCGTCGGCGATCCTGCGAAATATCTACAAGCGGATCGTAATCAGGATGTAGTAGTGCCCGGCGCCATCTACACCTGTCCCATGCATCCGGAAGTTCAGCAGGAAGGTCCGGGCGATTGCCCGAAATGCGGCATGGCACTCGAGCCGATGATGCCAAGCCTGGAAGAGAACGACAGCGGCGAACTTCGTGACATGCGCCGCCGGTTGTGGTCACTGATCGGATTGACACTTCCCGTCTTCGTGCTCGCCATGCTGCCGCACGCAGGCGTGCATCTGCAAAACGCATGGGCTGGCTGGGTCGAAGCATTGCTTGCCAGTGCCGTGGTGCTGTGGGGCGGTGCGCCTTTCTTCGCGCGCGGCTGGCGCTCGCTGCGGCCATGGCAGCCGAACATGTATACCTTGATTGCCGTGGGCACCGGCGTGGCGTGGGCTTACAGCGCCTTGGCCTTCCTTTTGCCGCAGATCTTTCCGCCCGGTTTTCATGACAGGCATGGGCACGTTGCCGTGTATTTCGAATCGGCGGCAGTGATCGTTACGTTGGTGACGCTTGGCGACTTTCTGGAATGGCGGGCGCGTCGGCGCACCGGTGAAGCATTAAAGGCGTTGTTGAGCCTTGCACCGAAAACAGCGCGAAAACTCTCCGGCCACAACGAAGAGCAGGATGTGCCGCTTGAGGCGGTACAGGTCGGGGATGTGCTGCGCATTCGACCAGGCGAAAAAGTGCCAGTGGACGGCGTGGTGCTGAGTGGATCCAGCCAGTTGGACGAATCCATGCTGACTGGCGAGCCCATGCCTGTCGCAAAAAAACAAGGCGATACGGTGACCGGCGGTACGGTCAATATGGACGGCGCGCTGACGATGCGCGCTGAAAGAGTCGGTGCATCGACTGTGCTTGCACAGATCGTTGCGCAGGTGGCGCAGGCACAACGCAGCAAGGCGCCACTACAACGCATCGCCGATCGCGTGGCTGCTTGGTTCGTGCCAGTCGTTATCGCGGTAGCGCTGCTCGCTTTCGCGAGTTGGGCGTGGTTTGGGCCAGAACCACGTTTTGCTTACGCGCTAATCGCCGCGGTGTCGGTGTTGATCGTCGCGTGTCCGTGCGCATTGGGGTTGGCGACACCTATTTCCGTCATGGTTGCTAGCGCGCGTGCTGCGCAGCAAGGTTTGTTGTTCAAGGATGCCGCCGCTATCGAAACCATGCGTGATATCGACACATTAGTGCTCGACAAGACCGGCACGTTGACCGAAGGCAAGCCGTCGCTGACATCCATTGTTACCCTCGGTGAACACACACGCGGACAGGTGCTTGGGCTGGCGGCGAGCCTTGAACGATCCAGCGAACACCCTTTGGCGAAAGCGATCCTGGCCGCAGCCACTGAAGCGCAAATGCCTATGGCGGACGCAACTGGGTTTCAGGTTCTTGCCGGCGGTGGCGTAAGTGGGCGTATCGCACAGCATCACGTCGCTTTTGGTAATGCACGATTGATGGAGCAGCTTGGAATTAGCCTGGATACCGACATCCTGGCGAAAGCCGATGCTCTGCGTGGCGACGGCGCCACGGTGATGATCTTTGCCATCGATAGCAAGCCCGCAGGCCTGTTCGCGGTCAGCGATCGCATCAGGGCGGATACGCCCCAGGCGATCAAGGACCTCAAAGCATTGGGTCTGCGCATCGTGATGCTGACGGGCGACAACGCGATCACCGCAAACAACGTGGCACGTACCTTGGCGATCGATGAGGTGCACGCCGATGTGTCGCCTACCGGCAAAGCAGCGGTGATCGAATCCTTGCGCAAGCAGGGCCGACGCGTGGCGATGGCTGGCGACGGCATCAACGACGCTCCCGCTTTGGTGGCAGCCGATATCGGCATCGCCATGGGGCACGGCACGGATGTGGCGATGGAAAGCGCGCAGATCACCCTGGTGAAGGGACGGTTGGGCGGCATCGCGCATGCGCGTGCGCTGTCGTGTGAGACAGTGCGCAACATCCATCAGAATCTGTTCTTTGCCTTTGTATATAACGCGTTGGGTGTGCCGCTTGCCGCGGGCGTGCTGTATCCGCTGTTTGGCTTCATGCTGTCTCCGATGATTGCGGCCTTGGCGATGAGCCTTTCGTCGGTGTCGGTCGTTGGCAACGCGTTGCGTTTGCGCCGATCTAGATAAATGCCGCTCAAAATCTTTCGCGCCGGCAAACCAACAGAAGCGTAATATCCTGTCTGTAGCCGCCGCACAAAGCGGCTCCATGGTGAGCATGTCGGCCGGGAGGCCACTGTCATGTCACGACGTGGATGGATCGCCCTGAGCATTAGCCTTTGTGCAGCGCTGGCGCTGACGTGGACGCGTTCGACCGCCGAGACTTCCGTCGCCGCGCAGCCCAATGCTGCATTTGTGGCACGTATCGACCTGATCGGTCCGATCGGCCCGGCTGCCGCGGAATACGTCGATGGCGCGATCCAGCGCGCCACCGACGACGGCGCCTCGGCGATCGTGCTGCAGATGGATACGCCGGGCGGCTTGGTCGAATCGATGCGCGACATCATTGCGCACATTCTCGCGGCGAAGGTGCCGGTGTTGGGTTACGTGGCGCCGGCAGGTGCGCGTGCCGCCTCGGCAGGCACGTACATTCTTTATGCGTGTCCGATTGCTGCGATGGCTCCTGCGACTCATTTGGGTGCCGCGACACCGGTCGATCTTGGCGGAAATACGCCGACGCCATCGCCGCTGGGCAAGGGAGTGCCTGTGCCAGCTCGATCGACGGACAAAGCGGCGCCAGGGAACAATGCTTCGCCGGATGCGGAATCCAACAAGATACTTAACGATGCAATCGCGACCATTCGCTCGCTTGCGCAAATGCATGGGCGCAATGCGGTATGGGCGGAGCAAGCGGTGCGCGGCGCGGCCACACTCACAGCGAATGAGGCAGCGGCGCAGCACGTGATCGACTTTGTCGCCGCCGATACATCATCGCTGCTGGCGCAGGCTGATGATCGCGTCGTGCGAATAGGTGATCGCAACCTCACGCTAGCTTTGCGCAATTTGCCCGTGCGCGACTATCCGGCGGATTGGCGCGCGCACTTTCTCGGCATCATTACCAATCCCACCATTGCCTACGTGCTTTTGCTGGTGGGCATTTATGGCTTGATCCTCGAAGCCTTTCATCCGGGTACGTTTCTTCCCAGCGTGGTCGGCGGTATTTGTCTTTTGATCGGCCTGTACGCGCTGCAGCTTTTGCCTGTGAGCTATGCCGGATTGACCCTGATGGCGCTGGGCGTGGCGTTGCTGCTGGCGGAGACGTTCGTGCCGACGGCCGGTGCGCTCGGGGTAGGCGGTGTGATCGCCTTTGTGCTGGGTTCGATCATGTTGTTCCGCAGGGACGTGCCGGGCTATACGGTGAATCTGGGTGTGATCGTAGGCATCGCATGCTGCGCCATCGTTCTGCTTGCGCTGTTGTTGCGTTTGGTGATGCGCGCGCGTCGTGCACGCGTGTTCAATGGCAAAGAGCGGATGCTGCAAGACACGGGTGAACTGCTGCAGGCTGTTACAGCCGGTGGCGAGAGTTGGGCGCGCATCGGCGGTGAACGCTGGCGCGTGCGAAGCGAGGCGGCGCTTCCCGCCGGTGCGCCTGTGCGTGTAGTGAGCCGGCAGGGATTATTGCTGCGGGTGAAGGCTGCGCGTGCGGGCGAAGGAGAATCCCTATGATTGGCTTTACGGGCGTTATCGTGCTTATCGTGATTGCGCTGTTGTTTTCGTCGATCAAGGTATTGCCGGAATACCAGCGAGGTGTTGTCCTGACGCTTGGACGTTACACCGGTACCAAAGGTCCCGGTTTGGTGATTTTGGTGCCTGCGGTACAGCGGATGACGCGGGTGGATCTTCGCGTGACGGTGATGGATGTGCCGCCGCAGGATGTCATTTCCCGCGATAACGTTTCCGTGCGCGTCAATGCCGTCGTGTATTTCCGCGTGATGGAGCCGGACAAGTCAGTGCTGCAAGTCGCAAACTTTTTCCAAGCCACCAGCCAGCTGGCGCAAACCCGCTTGCGTTCGGTACTTGGCCAGCACGAGCTTGATGAAATCCTGTCGCAGCGCGATTCGATCAATCACAGCTTGCAGCAGATTCTGGACGAGGCGACCGATCCCTGGGGCATCAAGATCACCAACGTCGAGATCAAGGATGTGGATCTCAACGAAACCATGGTCCGCGCCATCGCCCGCCAGGCCGAGGCCGAACGTGAGCGACGCGCCAAGGTGATCCATGCCGAGGGTGAAATGCAGGCCGCGGAAAAATTACGCGATGCCGCCGCGATGTTGTCGCAACAGCCGCAGGCCTTGCAGCTGCGCTACCTGCAGACCTTGGCCAATATGTCCAACAGCGGCCAATCCAGCACCATCGTGTTTCCGTTGCCCATCGATCTTCTGAAACCGTTGCTCGATAAGAATCCCTAGGTGACGTCTGTCAGATGCGACAGATGACGCCTGCGCCTGCCGTACAGATGGCCGCAGAGGGATGATTTGTCCCGCACCGCTAGGGGTGCGGGAGGATCAGATCATGAACGTCGTCAACGACACACGCAGTACTCTCGAAAAATACATGCCGCTGCTGGTCGGCCTGCTGGTTGCTTTCCTCGCTGGAAAGGCGCTCAAGCGTGCGTTCTGGACCTTGTTTGCCATGTACTGGGCGGTGCACGCCACAGGTATGCATATCTTCTAAAAGGATTGTGCACGAGAGGCTCTACCCTTATGGTGCGCGGGCCTGCAAACGGAGTCCCGCGTGAAGCCCAGAACCCTCGCCGAATGGTTGGATTACCAGCAAGGCGTTCATGCGCTTGGCATCGATCTTGGCCTGGATCGTGTGCGCGCCGTCTGGCAACGCATGGGCGCGCCCAGCCTGGCAAAGCGTGTGATCACGGTAGGTGGCACCAACGGCAAGGGCTCCACCGTCGCTTTTCTCGAGGCCATACTGTTGGCCGCTGGGCAACAAGTGGGCTGTTACACTTCGCCGCATCTCATGCGTTACAACGAGCGCATCCGCATTGACGGTGTCGATGTCGACGATGCCGCATTGATCGGCAGCTTCGAGCGCATTGAACTGGCTCGCGGCGACATTCCCTTGACCTATTTCGAATTCGGCACGCTGGCGGCGTTCGATCTGTTCGCCCGCGCTGGTCTTGATGTTGCTGTGCTCGAGGTCGGGCTCGGTGGTCGTCTTGATGCAGTCAACCTGATCGACGCCGATGCTGTGGTGATTACTACGGTGGACCTGGATCATGTCGAATGGCTGGGACCAGATCGCGACAGCATTGGCCGCGAGAAGGCCGGCGTTGCGCGCCGCGAGATGCCGGCGATTGTCGGCGAAAGCGATCCACCGAATGGATTGCTGGAAGCGCTCGCATTGCAAGGCGCGAATATCGAGCGAGCGGGACGCGATTATCACGTTGAGCGCTTGGCGCAAGGCTGGCGCTGGCGGTATCGCGATGGAACTCAGTTGACGCTACCCGATCCCGAGCTCGCGGCGCCCGTGCAATACGCCAATGCTTCGGCAGCGATAGCGGTGCTGCATGTGATGCATATCTTCGACAGTGCCGAGTTGGCGCGTGCTGCCACAGCGGGCATGCATGTGACGAGAGCTCCGGCGCGTTTGCAGTCGCTGGGCGGCGATCCGGCCTTAATTGTCGATGTAGGACACAACCCGCAGGCGGCGAGGGCGCTGGCCGATTGGTTGGACGCAACGCCGGGTGGCCGCGTGCATGCCGTGTATGGCGCGCTGTCTGATAAAGATGTAGGTGGCGTGATGACGGCATTGGGCGGCCGTATCGCGCATTGGCATCTAGCAAGTCTGGATCAGGATACCCCGCGCGGCTTGCCCGCCGCCGTCTTGGCGGACGTACTGCAGCAAGCGTTGCCACATGCGGGCTTCGACGTGCACACCGACGTTCGGCATGCGCTGGCGGCCGCTCGCATCAGCGCGAGGCATGGCGAACGCATCCTGGCATTCGGGTCGTTTTTTGTCGCCGCTGCGGTGCTGGCAGAAACAGCCAGCTGAATCGGGTATTCGATTCTGTCATGTCGGATGGCGCGGACAGGTATAATCGCCGCGTCACGCACAAGCTGGTTGTCTGGAGTCCATCTTGAACACACGCCTGTTGGGAGCCGCCGTCCTTTTTGCGCTGGCGATCCTGTTCGTGCCGATGTTCTTCTCAAGCAAGCCCCCCTCGACGGGTACCGATCAGTCGGTCAGCCTGGCCATTCCGCCAGCGCCCGATCGCGATCTGCAGACCAAGACAATGAGTCTGTCCGGCCAGGGCGCGGCACCTGCCGCCAGCGTGACGCCAGCTACATCGGTGGCGCCGAACGCGAACGGCATGGCTACGGTGAATATCGGCAGCAGCCATCCGCAGCCTGCAGCCACCGCGGCGGCTCCGGCCGTTCCGGCCGCGGCGCAGCAGCCTGCGTCGCAACCCGTCATTCCCGCGACAGCTCCGCAGACGGCAGCCGTCAGCCGCCCGGTGGTTGCGCCGCCACCGCAAGCCACACCGCCGCCCGTTCCGGCACTACCGCCAGCGACTGCTGCGCGCGGTATCTATGCCGTCAACCTGAGTGCCTACGCTCCGGAGGGCGCCAATCGCTTGATGCAGCGCGTGCGCGGCCTGGGCTATCCGGTGCATGGCGAGTCGATCCAGCGCGCCGGCAAGACCTTGACCCTGGTCAGTGCCGGCCCGTTTGAGACCCGTGCAGCAGCCGAAGCGGCGCGGTTGAAGATCAGCCAGTCGATCCCCGGCGCCCCGGCCCGGCTCGAAGCCGGAGCGACCACGCCGCAGGGCGACGTACCCGCGCCCGCTGCTGCAGCCGGCCCCGTGCGGGCAGGTGCATGGGCGGTGCAGGTTGCGGCCATGGGCAGTCAGGCTGACGCGGTGGCGCTGCGAGACAAGCTGCGCGCCAACGGTTTCGACGGTTTTGTGGATTCGGTGAACGCCGGGGGCAAGCGCTTGTGGCGCGTGCGAGCCGGCCCGCAGACCCAGCGCAGCGATGCGGTGTCCCTGCGCGACCAAATCAAGGCCAAGCTCGGTCTCGACGGCAACGTCGTCAGCGCCAACTGACCCCTCTAACGGACTGGACGCCACATGAACGCGGTCGACCTCATCATCATCGCGGTATTGGCGCTTTCGGTCCTTGTAGGACTCTGGCGCGGCCTCATATCGGAGGTGCTGGCGCTGGCCACCTGGGTGGCGGCGTTTTGGGTGGCATGGACGTATGGCCCGGCTGTTTCGGCGCACTTCGATCGGACGATCGAAACGCCGGTGCTGCGGCTGCTGGTCGGCTACGGCATCTGTTTTATCGCGGTGCTGATTCTCGGTGCGCTGGTGCGGTTCATGATCCAGAAGTTGGTGGATGGAACCGGGCTTGGCGGCACGGATCGTTTGCTCGGCATGATTTTCGGCTTCGCCCGCGGTTTGCTGCTGGTGACGCTGGTGGTGTTCCTGGTTAGTTTGACCTCGTTCGTGCATCAGCCGATGTGGCAGCAGTCGACGCTGTTGCCGCAATTCAAAGGATTGGCGGCATGGCTGGAGCAGGAGATGCCGGCCGATGTGCGCGAGCATTTGCGTCCGGGAAATTTGCCGGTGCATCTGCAGAACCTGAAAAACGTGTTGCCGGACAGTTTGCCGGCACACAACTCCTCATCTCCGGCTGCTGCTTCGAGCGCGGCCAATGCAACGCATTAACAGTAACGGGTAAAGCACCATGTGCGGAATCATCGGCATCGTCGGTACCACTGAGGTGGCATCGGCGCTTTATGACGGCCTCACCGTCCTGCAGCATCGCGGGCAGGACGCGGCCGGTATCGCGACCGTGGACGGCGCGCGACTTCGACTGCACAAGGACAACGGATTGGTGCGCGACGTGTTCACCCAGGCGGCGATGAGCCGTCTGCGCGGGCGCATCGGTCTTGGCCATTGTCGTTATCCGACGGCAGGTTCGGAGGGTTCCTCCGAATCGCAGCCGTTCTACGTGAACTCGCCTTACGGCATCGCTTTCGCGCACAACGGCAACTTGGTGAACACCGAGACGCTGCGTCGCGAAATGTTCGAAGACGACCGTCGTCACATCAATACCGATTCGGATTCCGAAGTGCTGCTCAACGTGCTTGCGCACGAGCTGCAGATTCAGGATCGGATGGCGCTCACGCCGGATCATATTTTCAAGGCTGTCGCCGGCGTGCATGCGCGCGCTCGTGGTGGTTATGCATGCCTCGCGCTGCTGTTGGGTTACGGCTTGCTGGCGTTCCGCGACCCGAATGGCATCCGCCCGCTGGTACTCGGCGAGCGCATCACGCCTGAAGGCCGCGAATACGCAGTGACGTCTGAATCGGTGGCGCTGGATATCCTGGGCTTCAAACGCTTGCGCGATGTGGCGCCGGGCGAAGCAGTGTTCATCACCGACGATGGCCAACTGCATACACGCATGTGCGCCGAAGGTGCCGTGCATGCGCCATGCATCTTCGAATATGTGTACCTTGCACGCCCAGATTCGATGATCGAGAACGTGTCGGTGTACAAGGCGCGTTTGCGCATGGGCCAGAAGCTGGCCGAGAAAATCATGCGCGAACGCCCCGATCACGGCATCGATGCGGTTATCCCGATTCCGGATACCGCGCGCACCGCCGCCAGTGCGCTGGCCGAAGTGCTGGGTGTGCCGTTCCGCGAAGGCTTCGTCAAGAATCGTTATATCGGCCGCACCTTCATCATGCCGGGGCAGGGCGAGCGTGTGAAATCGGTGCGCCGTAAACTCAATCCGGTCGAGCTGGAATTCCGCAAGAAGAACGTGTTGCTGGTGGACGATTCCATCGTGCGTGGCACGACCTCGCGCCAGATCATCCAGATGGCGCGCGATGCGGGCGCCAAGAACGTGTACTTTGCATCGGCCGCGCCGCCGGTGCGTTACCCGAACGTGTACGGCATCGACATGCCGGCCGCTTCCGAGTTGGTGGCCGCAGGCCATAGCAACAAGGAAATCGAGACGATGCTCGGCGCCGATTGGTTGATCTACCAAGATCTGCAAGACCTGATCTGGGCCGTGCAGGATGGCAACGAGAATTTGAAGCACTTCGATACATCGTGCTTCTCCGGCGAATACGTCACCGGTCTCGACCAGCACTATCTGCAGCAGATCGAAATGCTGCGTTCCGATGATGCGAAAGCTGCGCGCCGCAGCGCGTGATCCACTGGTCGTCCCGGTGAAAGCCGGGACCCAGTGACTTGGCTTACAGTAACAAAGACGCTAGGTGACCAGCTGCGCTGTTGTAAAGCGCCTCTGGCTTTCGCCGAGACGACGGGTTAAGCAGAGTTTTGTGGTTTCCATGACCAACCTTCACGCTGCCGCCAAACGCTGCCTAGATGCACACGACCCTGCCGAGAAACTACGCCTTACGCACGCAACGTGGGCGGCGTTGCAATCGGGCGAACTTCATCCGGATCCAGCTTCTCCAGCTCCAGAGCCTATCTGCGCGCCGGGACGTCCCGAACGCCCACAACTTGTTCCCCAACGTCAGGTTCCACATCGCGGTCTGGGCACGCCCGAGGGCCGCGCTGCTCTCGTGCATGCCGTAGCGCATATCGAATTCAACGCAATCAATCTGGCGTGGGATGCGGTGTACCGTTTTCGCGGCATGCCCGATGCGTATTACCGCGATTGGGCGAGTTGTGCCCACGATGAGGCGCGCCATTTCGCGATGCTCTCCACGCGTTTGGCCGAACTTGGCCACGCCTACGGCGACTTCGATGCCCACAACGGTTTGTGGGAAATGGCCGAGAAAACTGCACGCTACGACACTGCACGCATGGCGCTGGTACCTCGCGTTCTGGAAGCGCGCGGGCTGGATGTGACGCCCGGCATGATCGATCGCCTGCGCGGCGTGGGCGACGAGCGCACCATCGCGATACTTGACGTGATCTTGCGCGAAGAAGTGGCGCATGTCGCCGCCGGCACTCGCTGGTTTCGTTGGTGCTGCGAACGCGATGGATTGGAGCCGCGCGAAGCCTTTCTTGATCTGCTGCGCGACTACATGGGGCGCAATTTGCGCGGACCGTTTAATCGCGAAGCCCGCATCCAAGCAGGCTTCGACGAAGCCGAACTTGATCAACTCACCGCATTAGCGCTGGAAAGTTGAGCATCGTTCGCTATTGCAACGGCTTGCGAAATTTGTAGATGAACTTGTCCGTCTTGCCTTTGATCTTCGGATCGAAAATCTTAAGGCTGTGATCGTCCGCGGGGTTGCTCAACACATCGCTCTCGCCAACGAATTGAAATCCCGCGGCAGTCACTTCCGCCTTCACGGCAGCCGGGTCGATGCGATGCAGATCATTTGTTTTTGAAACACCGGTCCCGGCCGCAGCCGCGTGATCGAGCACTATATAGATGCCACCCGGCTTCAGCGCGTCGTAAATCGTTTTGTTGATGGCTGCCATATCGGGCGAGCCCATGAAGGGATCATGCAGATCGTGATAGTTCTGCGATGTCCAAATCATGTCGACGCCCTTGGGAAGCGACAGGGATGCAATAGGTTGTACCAGCACCGTTACGTTCGGATAAGCAGCCGTACCGGCAAAACTCTGCAGACTTTTCAGGCGCTTCGGGTTGACCTTGTCCATCTCGGTTGGTTGCACGGCATACACCGCTCCCTGCGGGCCGACGACCTTGCTGAAGAGGCGCGTGTAGTAACCGGCACCGGGCATCAAGTCGACCACTTTGTCGCCCCACTTGATGCCCGTGAAGGCCAATACCTCAACCGGCTTGCGATTGACGTCTTCCGCTTTTTCGTCGGCTGGCCGCGCAGGGTCGGCTACGGCGAGCGCGATGCGAGAAGGGACATTGGCTGCCTGCGCGGGCAAGCACGCGTAGACGGCAAATACGGCAGCAGCGGCCAACAATCCGTGAAGCTTCATGGGACCATCTCCTGAATATTGGGCGGGGGAGGGACGTCTTCAGCGCGTCTGGTCGTAGGCATCGGATGCGCGCATGCCAGAGCGGAGCCAGCTTACTAGTTCCGCCTTACGGCCCTGTGAAGGTCATAGCCTACCGTCGTATTCGCGGCGATCGAAGCTCAATACACGTAGTTGATCGCGATGGCTGGGGTGACTGTGCCAACCGTGTTATGGCCACCGAAAATCACGCGGGTGCCGAGTAGTACGCCGATATTCGGCGTCCAGTTGTACTCGATCGCAGGTGCCACACCGAACGCTTCGCTGGGCCCGGAGTTCAGCGTGATGTTTTGCGGATAGGGCTCATTGCCCGGATCGATCAGCTCTTCGCCGCTCATATGCGTATTGCGGTTGTGGCTGTAAGTGAAATCCATCGCCAGCACCCACCGCTCGGTCACGCTGTACTCCAGCGATGCATCGGCAAAAAAGCTACTGCCCGGTTTCACATGTCCATGGAATCCGGCGCCCGTGCCGTAGACGCTGACGCCTTGCACATCGGCAGCGCCGGAAACCGACTCTGATACATCAAAACGTGTACGCAGGATGCGTCCGTTAGGCAGCCAGAAATACATCTGGGAGTTGATCGCCAACGTCGTAGTGTAGGCGCCTGCGCCCAAGCCATCGGCGGCGCGATCGCCGAGTTGATCGTACTTGCCCGTAGGCAGTGTCTCCTGCAGCTGAATGGCTGTCGTTGGCATCCAGCCGCCTTGGTGAAATTCCGTAAGGCGGTATTGCGCCTGCAGAGTGAGATCGCCGAAACCGATGCCGGAGCTGCTACGACCCTCGCTGATACGGTTGTAGCCGAACGTTGGGATCATGCCAATCGAGAATCGATTAACTAGCCCGTACAGAATGTAAGTACGTGAGCCGAAGCTATCGGAGCGGGGCGCGCGTATGTCGTAAAGATAAGGCTCGAACAGAAAGTGCCCGGGCGGCAGTGTTTCCGCCGAGTTCGCCAGCATGGGGCCGGTCCACCATGCGTCGCTCATCGATTGCGTGGTGACGGAAGGTGGTGTGGATGGATCGGTCGATGATGCCGCCGTTTGTGCCTTGGCGCGTGCAGACCACGCGCCAAGGCAAAGCACGCCGAACGCAAACGACATCCATGCATGCCGTCTTGCGATCATGGGCTGATGCGTGTCAATGAGGCAATGAAGTCGGGTTGCCACGTCTTGCCGTTGTCGTCGGAGAACGATTCTTCAAAGTGATGCGAGTTCGGCTGGATGTCCGACCAAACGTCGCGAATAAGAACGGTTCGACCGTGTAACGTGTCCTGCGAAATCAACTCGCCACGCCCATCCTTGAATGCACCGATCGCCGATTTGTTGATGGCGCCGTTGCTGCTATCGACCCACGTCTGGCTCCACTGATGCGATTGCGGGTTGTAGAGAAACAGTGTCAAACCTTCGAAGTGGCTGTCCTTGCCACCGGCTTCGATTTCTTCCATCGAAGCCTTGCCACCCCAGATCTTTCGGACGGTCACGGTGCCGGTCATCTCCCCCCAGACGGCGGAGCCAAGCGGGTCCTGCAGGGCTTTGATGTGCGTCCGCCAGGTGCCGATGTTGAAGTCGAAGTCGCGAGCGCCATCGCGGTAGGCAGAGGTGGCCGGGGCAGTGGCGTCCGCGGCAAGCGCGGCGCTGCCGGCTACACCTAAGGCCAAGGCGGCGGCGATAAATAGAGCTTTTTTGAACGTCGTCATGGCTCGATTTCCTGGCAACGCGGATTGCGTGGCTGAAAAAGTAAGCCGATCAGTGGTTCGCTGAAATAACCACTTTTGTGTAATCTTATATAACCACTTCAGGCCCTGCGCTATGAAACGGATCCCCGCCAGTTTCCTGCCGCCCATCGCCCTCGACGCCGCCAGCGGCACGCCGATGTACGACCAGCTATCGGAATGGTTCCGGCGCGCAATCATCGACGGCCATTTGCGCGCGGGGCAGCGCGTACCTTCCACGCGCAATCTTGCCAGGGAACTCCACATTTCCCGCGTGCCTGTGCTGAGCGCCTACGAGCAGTTGTTCGCCGAGGGCTATCTGGAAACTTTCGTGGGCGCGGGAACCTGCGTGGCCAAGTCGATACCGGGGCAGGCCATGAAGTCCGCGGCTGCCGAGAGTCGCACTCAGTCACGGCAGACAGCCGAGCAAAAAACACCGCGCAGAATCGCCCAACGCGTGGACACACTACGCACGGCACCGCAAACCTGGGCCAGCACCCAAGGTGCATTTCGTATGGGCGTGCCAGCGCTCGATCACTTTCCGGTGAACACGTGGTCGAAGCTGGTGAATCGCCATTCGCGCAAACCACCGATCGAGCAGATGATCTATGGCGATCCGATGGGTTACCTGCCGCTGCGCGAAGCTATCGCCGAATACCTGGGCACGGTGCGTGCCGTGCGCTGCGATGCCGAACAGATCCTGATCACCACCGGCTCGCAGCAGGGCCTGCAAATCTGCGCCAACGTGCTGCTGGATGCGGGAGCACCGGTATGGATCGAAGAGCCTGGTTATCCTGGCGCACGGCAGGCGTGTAGAACCATCGGCGCGGAGCTCGTTCCGGTACCGGTGGACGAGGAGGGGCTCAACGTCACCGAGGGCATCCGCTTATGTGGTGATGCAAGGGCGGTCTACATCACGCCATCGCACCAATTCCCATTGGGCTGCACGATGAGCGCCGCACGGCGACTACAACTTCTTAGCTGGGCATCGCGTAGCGGTGCGTGGATCATCGAGGATGACTACGACAGCGAGTACCGCTTCGGCGGTCGTCCGCTGGCGTCACTGCAGGGCATGGATACCGATGATCGCGTGATTTACGTGGGCACCTTCAGCAAGGTGATGTTTCCCTCCGTACGTATCGGTTACGTCGTCATTCCGAAAGATCTCGTCCCCGCGTTCGCGCGCGTGCGCGACGCGTTCGATACATTCTCGTCCATGTTGTACCAAGTGGTGTTGAACGATTTCATTCGCGAGGGCCATTTCGCAAGGCACATCAAGCGCATGCGTGCGCTTTATTCGGAACGGCGCTCGGTGCTTCTCGAGGCAATTGCCAAGCACGCAAGCGGCAAGCTCGAGCCTATCGGCACCGATGCGGGCATGCAGCTCACGGCACTACTTGCACCGGGTGTCGACGACGTAGCCATCTCCATCGCCACCGCGAAAATCGGCGTTTCGGCGCGGCCACTGTCCATTTCCTACTTGAAGCCACCGCCTCGCGGTGGCCTGATCCTTGGCTACTCCAACGTCAACGTGCATGAACTGCGCGAAGGGATGCGCAAGTTGGCAACGTGCATATGAACCGCTCACCTACAACACATAGAAATTTCAAATCTGATTGCGTATTCGGAGACGAGGGCGTCCCCATTTTCCAGTAGCCGGATGCTCCCGGCACAAATAAAAAAGGCCGCCCAGCGATGGCGGCCTAATTCATTGAAAATATTGGTCGGGGAGACATGATTCGAACATGCGACTTCTACGTCCCGAACGTAGCGCTCTACCAGGCTGAGCTACACCCCGCGGGAGCCGCATATCTTATCGGGCCCGGGTGACCTTGGCAACAGGTGCCGGGCTGCCGGAAAGGGGGTTTCGTGCCTGATAGAGGGTGGGGCCGGCGGGTCCATCTGTTACGCTATGCGGCTGCCGTCACACGGCTTTTTTCAACGTTAGCAGAGGATTCCATGGCGCTTACCCAGGCCCGCACCATGCCCGGCGTGCTCGAGCTATTGCCGCTCGACCAGATCGCTTTCCAGCGCATGCTCGACGTGATTCGTCGCAACTACGAGCGCTTCGGTTTCCTGCCGGTGGAGACGCCGGTTATGGAGTATTCGGACGTATTGCTGACCAAGACCGGCGGCGAGACCGAGCGACAGGTGTATTTCGTGCAGTCGACCGGCGCGATGGAGCAGGGCGAGAAGCCCGAGCTGGCACTGCGCTTCGACCTCACAGTGCCGCTGGCCCGTTACGTGTCCGAGCATGAGCACGATCTCAGCTTCCCGTTCCGCCGCTATCAGATGCAGCGCGTCTACCGCGGGGAGCGCGCGCAGCGCGGGCGCTTCCGCGAGTTCTATCAGTGCGACATCGACGTGATCGGCAAGGACAGCCTGTCGATCCGCTATGACGCCGAATTGCCGGCGGTGATCTATAGCGTTTTCCGTGAGCTGAATATCGGCGCGTTCACGATCCAGCTCAACAACCGCAAATTGATGCGCGGCTATTTCGAGAGCTTGGGCGTGACCGATCCGGAACAGCAGACGCTGGTGTTACGCGAGGTGGACAAGCTCGACAAGCGCGGCGCCGATTACGTGCGCGAGACGCTGACGGGCGAAGCCTTCGGCTTGAGCGCGCAGGCGGCGCAGAAGATCCTCGATTTCGTACAGGTGCGCTCCACCTCGCTGCAGGATGCGCTCGACAAGCTCGATGCGCTTGGCGCAGGGCCGGAAGGGATGGAGCAGGGTCGCGCCGAATTGAAAGAAGTGCTGGGCCTGATCCACGCTTTCGGCGTGCCGGAAACGCACTACGCGTTGAATCTCTCGATCGCGCGTGGCCTGGATTACTACACCGGCACCGTCTACGAGACCACGCTCAACGATCATCCGCAGATCGGTTCGATCTGCTCGGGTGGCCGTTATGAGAACCTTGCCGGCCAGTACACCAAATCGCATCTACCGGGCGTAGGTATTTCCATCGGTCTGACGCGTCTTTACTGGCAGTTGCGCGATGCCGGCTTGGTCAGCACCGCGCGCAGTACGGTGGATGTGCTGATCACGCAAATGGATGCCGCACAGTTGCCTGCGTATCTGGTGTTGGCTGGCGAACTGCGTTCGGCGGGTATTGCCACGGAAGTGGTGCTGGAAGGCGGCAAGCTCGGTAAGCAGTTCAAGTATGCGGACCGCGCTGGCATTCGCTTCGTGATTGTGTTGGGCGAAGACGAACTGGCCAAGGGCGTGGTGACGGTGAAGGATCTGCGCCGCGAAGATCAGTTCGAAGTCGCACGCACCGAGCTGATCAAGACATTACGCGTGGAGCTTGCCCAGGCCGAGATCGTCGGCTGAGGTGAGCTTTGCCATAGCGATCAAAGCGAAAGCCGCGATCCGGCTACATCGACAATTATTTGAGGTACGCGTTGACGACTCCCCATCGGCAACGCGATCGATAACAAGACTGGCCCCAACGGGCGCGGAGTACGCATGACCGCTCATTCGATCTTGCTGGATGGCAACAGCCTCAGCCGTCAACAACTCGTGGCCGTCGCTCGCCAAGGCTATGGTGTGCGGCTTGATCCGTCGCAACTGACGCGCGTACAGCGCGCGGCGGATTTCTTGGCTGAGAAGGTGAGTTGCGGCGAGCCGACCTACGGCGTCACCACCGGCTTCGGTAGCAATGCCGACAAGTTGCTGGGTGCCTATCGCCTGCGCGACAAATTACCAGGCGGCAATCCGCACAAGCCCGAAGGCACGCTGCTGGAAGAGTTGCAGCACAATCTGATCACCACCCACGCGGTGTGCGTCGGCAAACCATTTTCTGCTGAAGTGGTGCGCGCGATGTTGGTGATCCGCATCAACACACTGATGCGCGGTCATTCGGGTATCCGTGTCAGTACGCTGGAAGCGCTCACGGCGTTGCTCAATCATGATGTAATTCCGGTTGTGCCGGAGAAAGGTTCCGTCGGTGCGAGTGGCGACCTGGCGCCGTTGTCGCATCTGGCGATCGTGCTGCTCGGCGGTGGTGAAGCGTTCTACAAGGGCGAGCGTCTGCCGGGTGCCGAAGCACTCAAGTGCGCGGGACTCGAGCCGATTCGTTTGTCCTTCAAGGAAGGATTGGCGCTGAACAACGGCACGGCGCAGATG
>OUNK011150746.1_pt1 | contig 47141 bp, 40 predicted proteins | sample 1755341 | NCBI WGS metagenome assembly OUNK01 (sample SAMEA3914788, study PRJEB12502) | metagenome | biome: forest; material: soil | place: Canada | collected 2011-07-03 | depth 0.1 m | reverse complement strand
GCGCAGCGACGCAAGTTTTTCCGGAGAATACGCAACAGTGCCACCAGCAAGCTCCGTGGCCTGCACCGTCGCCGGCAAGGTGTAGAGGTAATACAGCGGCGCCAGAGTGGCCAGCGCCAGTAACGCCACGCACGCACGACTAAGCAGTCCGTGCCCACGGCTGCGCTCGAACCACCACAGCGTCATCGACAGCAGCACGGCGGCGACAAGCAACAAGCCCACGGCATCGGCACCGCGTTGATGCGCCAGCACCCAGGCAAGCCATACCGCGGTCAGGTACATCGGGAAGGCCAACACTTCTTTCAGTGTTTCCATCCAGCGTCCCGGGCGCGGCAGCAAGCGTGCGACCGCGGGCACGTAACCCACCGCAAGAAAGGGCAGCGACAAACCAATGCCGAGCGCCACAAAGACGGCCATGGCGTTCAACACCGGTGCAACGAAGGCGTACGCCAACGCGGTGCCCATGAGCGGCGCGGTGCACGGACTGGCGACGACCACCGCAAGGACACCGGTGAAGAAATCGCCGGCGGGACCGGAGCGATTCGCCAGCGAGCTGCCGGTGTTGCCAAGCGATGCGCCAAACTGCACGACGCCCGACATCGACAAGGCCACGGCCAGCATCACAAGCGATAACCCGGCGACCACGAGCGGGTTTTGCAGCTGCGCGCCCCATGCCGCTTTCAACGCGATGATGGCCAGCCCTAATACGATGAAGCTGACCAGCACACCGGCCGTATACATCAGCGCATGGGTGCGACGGCGCGCGGGATTTTCACCGCTCTCCAGCAAGCTGACTGCTTTGATCGAAAGCACCGGCAACACGCACGGCATCAGATTCAGCACCAGGCCGCCGCCCAGTGCGAGCAACAGCGCGTACCACAGGCTGACGTTGTCGGAGCTGCTCTTCACATCGGCGGGCGGCATTTCCGGTGCGGGACCCGTGACAGGCGTGCCCGTTGCCATGGCGCCACTGGTCAAATCGATGCTCGCCTCACGCGTCATCAGCGGATAGCACAGGCCACCGTCCTGGCAGCCCTGGAAGCTGGCAACGAGCGCGAGCGATTTCATCTTGGATGCATCGCCGTTCACGGTCACCGGCAGTGTTACGTCACCGAAGTACACCGTGGTGTTGCCGAAATGCGCATCCTGGTGCAGTGTTCCTGCGGGCCACGCGGGCGACAGTGAGAGTTGCGGCGCATCCTTCACCGACAGCGTCGTCTGGTCGCGATACAAGTAGTAACCCTTGGGCATCGTCCAGCGCAGCAGCAGGTGATGGGGATCCTGCGCGATCGCGTCGAAATGGAAAGCTTGCTCCGCAGGTAATGCTGCGTTGCTGTTGCCATCGATGGATTGCGGCGGAGAATTCAGCAGGTCGCCGAGCTTGTTCGTCGCGCCTGTTGCGGTGGGAGCCGGCAGGTCGAGTTGTTCGGTATGCGGCGGATAACAGATCTTCGGATCGGTTTCGTGGCAACCCTGGTAGCGCACGCTCAGCGTGAGGTGCGTCGTGCCGGGTGCCAACGTGTAGGGAATCGTGGCATCGATGCTGTGGTGATACGTCTCCACCGGGCCGAGATACTGATCGACATGCTTCTCGCCATCGGGCAGCTGCGGTGTGCCCAGGGTGACGCCGTCGCCGGCCTTGAAGTTCATGCGTCCGCGATAGAGGTAGTAATCCTGCGCGATGGTCCAGTGCAGCTTCACCACGCCGGGCGTGCTGGCATCGGCACTGAGTTTGTAAGCCTCGGTCACGGGGAGGAGGTTTGCGGTGTCCTGGGCGAATACCGCCGAAGAGCCCAGCAACAGCACGATCAGAACCAACAGGTGTGCGGCGAAGCCGCCGTAACGAAGCGAACGCATTCCAACTCCAGCGTTTTGGGTCGCGTAGACGCGAATGAACCCGATTATGAACCAGTTCGCTGGGGATGCCGGAATCGTTACCTAGGCATCTTCACTCGCAGCGGCGGGTTGCGCGACAGGACGAAGGCGCAGCATCCCCGTGGTCAATGCCACGCCGAGCAGGATCACCGCGCAGCCGCCCGCCATCGTCAGCGTGATCGTTTCGCCCAGGAACATCGCGCCCCACACCACGCCGAACACCGGAATCAGGTATAGCACCGCCATCGCCTTGGCCGAGCCGACATGCGCCAGCAATCGGTAGAACAGAACGTAGGCGAGCGACGTGCAACCTGCGGCGAGTCCGAACATGGCAACCCAGGCCTGCACGCTCGGCATCCTTGCCGGCCAAAACCAGACGGTGAAGGGCAGCAGCATCACCGCCGCCGCAACTTGGCTGCCGATGGCCACGGTCAGTGGCGTCACCGTGCGCATGCGACGCTGGCTGTAATGTGCGCCAAAGGTGTAGCAAACGTTGGCGCCGACGCAGGCCGCCATCGCCCAGCCCACCGATGAGCCGCCATGCCCGAAGCCCATGGTGCCGCCGATCAGCCACACCACGCCGGTCAGGCCGATCACCAGTCCGCTGGCGCGCGAAGCGTTGAGATGTTCGCCTAACCACAGCCAGCCGGAAGCGGCCACCAGCAAAGGCGCAATTGCGTCGAAGATGGCCGATAGGCCTGCCGGCAAACTCTGTGCGGCATACGAGAACAACACGAAAGGCAGCGCCGAATTCGCCAGGCCGATCAAGGTGACCGGCCACCAGTTGGCCCGCAATTCGGTCCAGCGCTCCCGCGAAACCAGCAGCGGAATCGAGCAGATGGCCGCGCCAATCGCCCGCATGCCGGCCAGCGCCATGCTGCCGAACTGATTGGCACCCATGCGCATAAAGAGGAATGAGGCACCCCACAAGGCTCCCAATAGCAGCAATGCGGCGAGGTCGGACTTTTTCATCGTCATGCGCTCGTGGGGTGGATGGTTAAGCCTAAATCCGGGCAGTGACAGAATCTGTCAGTGGCGTTGTTGTTCAACGAGCGCGTTGCCCGAACAAAATCTGCCGCTCTTCCTCCGACAGTGTTTGATGCTTCGGCGCATAGACGTTCTCGACACCCTCATAGGCACGAAGCGTCGCGGGGCGCGCCGCCATGGTTTCGAACCAGCGCTTCAGATGCGGGAAGGCGTCCAGGTTTTGGCCGTGCGCTTCATGCGGCACGATCCATGGGTAGCAGGCGATATCGGCAATCGAAAATTCGCCTGCGATAAAAGAGCGATCGGCCAGCCGTTGATTGAGCACGCCGTATAGACGGCTGGTTTCGCGCGTGTAGCGATCGATGGCATACGGCACTTTTTCCGGCGCATACACGTTGAAGTGGCCGATCTGTCCGGCCATCGGGCCCAGCCCGGCCATTTGCCAGAACAGCCACTGCAATACCTCGGCTCGACCGGCGGTGTCCGTCGGAATCAAGCGGCCGGTTTTCTCGGCCAGATACAGCATGATCGCGCCCGACTCGAACAAGGTTATGGGCGCACCGCCGCCGACAGGTTCGTGGTCGACGATCGCTGGAATCTTGTTGTTCGGCGAAATGGCGAGGAACTCCGGCTTGAGTTGCTCGCCTTTGCTTAGGCTCACCGGTATCACGCGATAAGCAATATCGGCTTCTTCCAGAAATAGCTTGGCCTTCAGCCCGTTTGGGGTGGCGGCAAAGTAAAGGTCGATCATGGAGTGCGCCTATGTTGGGGAGTGCGGGTACGAGGTGGCTTGGTTGCCTGTCCCGCGTTAGCGGGATTCGAGCATCGTGCGTCGATTCGGCGGATTGTTCCGAGACTCAGTCTTCGCCCGCGGAGCGTACCCAATCCAGATAAGCGGTATGGCCGCGTTCCACCGGCACGGCGATCAATTCCGGCAGTTCGTAGGGATGAAGCGCGAGCACCCGTTCCTTCAATGCTTCGAACCGTTCCGTGGTGGTTTTGATCAGCAGCAACTCCTCGGTGTCGGTCGTGACATTGCCTTTCCAGCGATACGTCGACTGCATGCCTGGGATGCGATTCACGCAAGCTGCGAGCGACTCGCCGACCAAGGCCTCGGCGAGACGTTGCGCGCTGGCCGCGTTAGGAAAGCTGCAATAGCAAAGCAGCACGTTGTTGGAATCGGACATGGCGCATCACTCCTGTGGGGCGTGTCAGGTCGACGCGGATCGTGCCGCCATCAGCCCGTAGTTGCCGAATTTTTCCAAGGCCTGCGCGACTTCTTCGTCGTTCAGCAGCATCGGTTTGCCGGCTTGCAGTGCCAAGGTGTATTGACGTGCGAGCGCTTCGACTTCAATCGCGCGCCACATTGCCTGTTCCATCGTGGCGCCGGTCGCGATCATGCCGTGATTGGCCATCAGGCAGGCTAGGCGTCCTTCCAGCGCACGTACGACGGCATCGGACAGATCTTGCGTGCCGTAAGTGTAGTAGTCGCAGCAGCGGATCGAGTCGCCACCGCTGACCGCGATCATGTAATGAATGGCCGGAATGGCCATGCAGCATATCGCCAGACCGGTGCTGTACGGCGGATGGGCGTGGACGATGGCATGCACATCCGGGCGGCCGGCGTAGATGTCGCGATGGAAGCGCCACTCGCTGGAGGGTCGCTGCCGGCTCTCATGACTGCCGTCCATGCCGACCTGGACGACGTCCTCGGGACGGATTTCCTCGTAAGGCGTGCCGCTGGGGGTGATCAGAAAACCACCGCCCGAGCGCACGCTCAGGTTGCCCGAGGTGCCCTGGCTGAGCCCGGATGGGGTCAGCTTCTGGCCATACACGACGATTTCCTTGCGTAGCGAGAGGTCGGTGCTCACTGCCGATAGCCTTAGGTGTTCCTGCAAAGGCCAATCGTTGACGTTCCGGGCGCCGCTGTCGATAGGGGCGGGAAAAGATCGTCTCCCGGGCCTTGAAAGCGGGTCCGCGGGCCTCATGTCGAGCTACAGAACCCGTCCGGCCCTGTTGCGCGGGTTTTTTTGGAGGCTAAAATTGGCACTCGTGTATCCCGAGTGCTAACAGCACGCCTCTCACGGGCCGGTCCGGGATCACCCTTTTTTTCAACCTCAAGCCATAGCTGGAGTTAGTCCCATGAGCAAACTGCGTCCGCTGCACGATCGCGTCATCGTCAAGCGCCTGGAAGAGGAGCGCGTCTCCGCCGGCGGCATCGTCATCCCCGATAGCGCCACCGAAAAGCAGACCCGCGGCAAGGTTATAGCCGCCGGTGAAGGTCGCATCCTGGAAGACGGCAAGGTTCGTCCGATGTCCCTGAAGGTCGGCGAAGTTGTGCTGTTCGGCAAGTACGCCGGCCAGGAAATCAAGATCGACGGCGAAGAGCTGGTCTTCCTGAAGGAAGACGACATCGTCGCGGTGATCGAGGGCTAATCGGCCTCTCCCGCTTCTCTTCCCACCTCATTACCGAATTCAAGGAATACACAAAATGGCAGCTAAAGAAGTCCGCTTCGGCGAAGACGCCCGCGCCCGCATCCTCAAGGGTGTGAACACCCTGGCGAACGCCGTCAAAGTCACCCTCGGCCCGAAGGGCCGCAACGTCGTGCTCCAGAAGAGCTTCGGCGCTCCCACGATTACCAAGGACGGCGTCTCCGTCGCCAAGGAAATCGAGCTGGCCGATGCCTACGAGAACATGGGCGCGCAGATCGTCAAGGAAGCCGCTTCCAAGACATCCGACATCGCCGGTGACGGCACCACCACCGCCACGGTGCTGGCGCAGGCGTTCATCCGCGAAGGCCTGAAGGCTGTTGCCGCCGGCATCAACCCGATGGACCTCAAGCGCGGTATCGACAAGGCCGTCATCGCCGCCGTCGAAGAGCTGAAGAAGCTCTCCAAGCCCACCGCTGACGACAAGGCCATCGCCCAGGTCGGCACCATCTCCGCCAACTCCGATTCCGCCATCGGCGACATCATCGCCACCGCGATGAAGAAGGTCGGCAAGGAAGGCGTGATCACGGTTGAAGAAGGTTCGGGTCTGGAGAACGAACTGGACGTCGTCGAAGGCATGCAGTTCGACCGTGGCTACCTGTCGCCGTACTTCATCAACAACCAGCAGTCGCAGCAGGTTGAGCTGGATGATCCTTACATCCTGATCCACGACAAGAAGATCTCGAACGTCCGCGAAATGCTGCCGGTGCTCGAGGCTGTCGCCAAGGCCGGCAAGCCGCTGCTGATCGTTGCCGAAGAAGTGGAAGGCGAAGCGCTGGCCACCCTCGTGGTCAACACCATCCGCGGTATCGTCAAGGTTGCCGCCGTGAAGGCGCCGGGCTTCGGCGACCGTCGCAAGGCCATCCTGGAAGACATCGCCATCCTCACCAATGGCCAGGTCATCTCGGAAGAAGTGGGCCTGCAGCTTGAGAAGGCCACGATCACCGATCTGGGCCGTGCCAAGCGCGTGGTGATCACCAAGGAAAACACCACCATCATCGACGGTGCCGGCGAAGCTGCCCGCATCCAGTCGCGCATCGGCCAGATCAAGGCGCAGATCGAAGAGACCTCGTCGGACTACGACCGTGAGAAGCTGCAAGAGCGCGTGGCCAAGCTGGCCGGCGGTGTTGCGGTGATCAAGGTTGGCGCTGCCACCGAAGTCGAAATGAAGGAAAAGAAGGCCCGCGTCGAAGACGCCCTGCACGCCACGCGCGCAGCCGTTGAAGAAGGTGTGGTCCCCGGCGGTGGCGTTGCGCTGATCCGCGCGCTGAAGGCTGTCGAAGGCCTGAAGGGCGACAACCACGAGCAGGATCTGGGTATCGCCATCACCCGTCGTGCACTGGAAGCTCCGCTGCGCGAAATCGTGTTCAACGCCGGCGCCGAGCCGTCCGTGATCGTCAACCAGGTCAAGGAAGGCAAGGGCAACTTCGGCTACAACGCCGCTACCGGCGAGTTCGGCGACATGGTCGAGATGGGCATCCTGGATCCGACCAAGGTCACCCGTTCGGCCCTGCAGTACGCCTCGTCCGTTGCTGGCCTGGCCATCACCACCGAAGCGATGGTGGCTGAGCTGCCGAAGAAGGAAGAGCACAACCATGGCGGCCCGGGCGGCGGCATGGGCGGCATGGGTGGCATGGACTTCTAAGTCCTGCGCTCAAACGCAATGTGATACGGAAAACCCCGCGCAAGCGGGGTTTTCTTTTGCGTTGAATATTTGCTGTGAACGTCACGCCATTCGCTGATGGGAGGTCTGCGCGAGGCATGTTCAAGGCGACAAGCCGCGCGTATTGACTATTGCGGACTGGCGATTAAGCGACGTGCAAAAAGATCGCGTCTCATTGGTCGCGATCAGCAAACGCGAGCAAGTTGTTTGGAAGCGAATGCGTATTAGCGATGCATACCCATCGCAGCCCCTGGCGGCATGGCTTCGTCGTCGTCATCCTGCTTCGCCACGGCCGTGTTGCTTGGGAGCATGCTTGCCGGCAGCAACTTGTCCAGCTTGCCTTTCATGCGTAGCACCGACACGCTGGCCATATCGCTATCGAACTGCTGTTGCTGCGTATCGATCGGCGGCGGCGTCGCGCCAGGAGCGCGCGTGAGTTTCGCCAGCGACGGCGCCAGCACCTGCGTCAGCGCGTAATACGCGTCGTCGTGAATGCCTGCGCGTTCCAGCAGCAAGCCAGGCAGCATCCATGACGCCATGTCGACACGCTGCGGATTGCCAGGATTGCGTGGATCGATCAGGAGCCAAGTGCCCGCTTGGCCAAGCATGTTCTGGCCGTCGACAAATCCGGCGGCGCGATAGGCTTCATTGAGGCCAGGCAGATGGTCGCCATAAAACAGCAGCAGCGTGGGGCGGCTACGCTTGGCGAGGAGCGCAGCGAGTCGGCCTAGTTCCTGGTCGGCGTGCTGCATGTGATAGATGTAGTTCTGTACCTCAACCTTGTCCCTCGCATCGACTGCGAACGGCACCGGAATCGCGTCGCGCGCGGCGGTATCCTTCGGCGTCACGTCATACGGACCATGCGCTTCCAGGCTTATCGCAAACAGAAATTGCGGTGCGCCTGAATCTTTCAGCTGCGACATGATCTCGTCAGTCATTGCGCTGTCGGCCATGTATTTGCCGTCCATCGCCGCATTCGCCGGAAAACTCGATTGCGATACAAAGCGATCAAAGCCAAGTGCCTTGAATGCCGTGTTGCGATTCCAAAATGTTGGATCGTTGCCGTGGATGGCCACGGTTTCATAGCCGTGCGAGCGCAAGGTACGCACCATGCTCGGCACAACCTTGTCATTCAATTGCAGATACGGAAACTGCATGCTGCTGAAGTAGCGCAGTGACAACCCAGTCAGCACTTCGAACTCGGTGCGGATGGTGCCGCCGCCGAATGTCGGTACATGCAAGGGTCCACTCATGCCGTTTGCGGCAAGGCGCGTGAGGTTCGGCGTGAGGTTTGCGTTTTCGTAACCATGCAGAATGCTTGGATCGAAGAACGATTCACTTTGCACGACCACGATATCCGGTAACGCCGTATCCTGATCTGCAGGCGCCTGCATGCGTGCACGCACTTCATCGCCGGTTGTCTGCAGCAGTTGACCCACTGCGGCGGGATCGGCTTTTTGCTTGGTGCGCCGATCTTGCAGATGGAACATCACCAGCGAGCTGACCAATCCCGAATGGCTGGTGGTGGCCGCAGCCGACCACGGTTCGAGCCACAGCTTGTGGCCGTTGTAGAGATTGCCCCAGCCCGGCACACCGATAAGCAGTGTTCCCAACACAGCAGCAAGCATGCTGCCCCCGATCAGGCGCTTGCCGCCGGTGCGGGTGGCGAACAACGGCGGTTCGAGACGCCATAGAGCCACGATCAGAGCGATGCCGCCCACGATGGCGAGATAAGGCCAGGGGCTGTGCGGCAGATAGCCGCCCAAAACATGCATGCCACCTTTGCGCAGCTGCCCGACCATGCGGAAGTCCGCCGGCAACAACGGCGTCCCAAGGTTGGCTACCTTCAAGGCATTCACGCCGTACATTACGGCCTGCATCAGAAACGCCAGGCCGAATGAAAGGAAGGTGCGTCGCGTCAGCGCCAACAACAGCACTGCGACGAGCACTCCGGGCATCGCATTGGCCAGCGGGAACGCGGGCTGCGCAAGCAGCTGCGATGCGGCCACGCCGTCGTCGCCGTCGAGCAGCCCGGTCAGCAGGATAAATGCGACAATCAACACAGCAACCAGCGCCGCGCGTGCTGCCACGCTGCGCTTTGCAAGTAGGTTTGAGTAAGCGGGGGTCATGCAGTCCGACAACCTGTCATGCCAGGGGATGCGGACTGTAACGCGACTGACATGAATCCGTTGTCAGGCGCCCGAACGGGGTTGGGGTGGGTTCAGGCCAAAATGACGCCAACCTTTGAAAAAATGTAGAAAAAAGAGCCGGATGTATCTGACATCCGGCTTTTTTTGGATCGTTGCGCCAAGCCGTCAATGCTGCGTATTGCTGAATCGCAATAAACGGAGGTAGGGCTTGAGGGTGCGCCAGCCTTCTGGAAACAGTCGTTTCGCATCTTCATCGGAGACCGACGGCGCAATGATCACCTCGTCGCCCGGACGCCAGTCCACTGGCGTGGTCAGCTTGCGGCCATCGGTGAGTTGCAGCGAATCGAGCACGCGCAGGATCTCGTCCACATTGCGGCCGACGCTCGGCGGATAGGTCAGCGTAAGACGAACCTTCTTCTGCGGATCGATCACGAATACCGAGCGCACCGTAACCTTGGGGTCGGCCTTCGGGTGGAACATTCCATACAACTTGGCCACTGTGAGGTCGGGATCGGCCAGGATCGGATAGTTCACCGCCGTACCACCAACGTCTTGGACATCCTTGATCCACGCCTTGTGCTCGCTCACCGGATCGACAGATAGACCGAGCAGCCGCGTATTGCGCTCATCGAACTCTGCCTTGCGACGTGCGAACGCGCCTAGTTCGGTGGTGCATACCGGCGTGAAATCTTTCGGATGCGAGAAGAAAACCAGCCAGTGATCGCCGATGTAATCGTGCAGCTGGATCTGGCCTTCGGTGGAATCGAGCGAGAAGTCGGGGGCGATTTCGCCCAATTGCAGGCTCATGGTGATCTCCGTCAAAAGTTGCAGTAGGTCATGCCGCATCGGCCAGGGCATGTGCCGTGACCGAGTGGTGTGGAGGGGCGCCGAGCAGTTCGCCATACCAATGCGAGGCGTCGGCCAACGCCGCGACTTCGCCCAGGATGAGCATCGCGGGAGCGCGAATCGCATGGCGTTTTGCAAGTGCCGGTAAATCGTTGAGTGCGCCAGTAAGCGTGCGTTGGGTAGAAAGCGAGCCGTTTTCGATCAGCGCGAAAGGCGTGTCGGGTGCACGTCCGTGTGCCAAAAGTTGATGGGTGAGTTCGTCGAGTTTGCCGACCCCCATATAGATGGCCAATGTCTGCTTCTCGCGTGCCAACTCGGCCCAATCCAGCGTATCGAGCGAATGCTGGCAATGTGCAGTCACCAGTCGCACCGATTGTGCGTGGTCGCGATGCGTCAGTGGAACGCCGCTGTATGCAGCGCAGGCAACCGCAGCAGTTATCCCAGGGACAACTTCGTAGGTGATGCCGTGCGCGCGCAAATATGCGAGCTCCTCGCCGCCACGACCGAAGACGAACGGATCGCCACCTTTCAAGCGCACCACGCGCCGACCGGCACGAGCATGTTCGAGCAGTAGCGCATGAATGGTTTCTTGCGGCGTATGCACGCCACCGCCGCGTTTGCCCACCGCAACCTGCAAGGCGTCGCGACGCGCCAGGTCGAGTATCTGCGGACCGATCAGTTCATCGTGCAAAATCACATCGGCTTCGTTTAGCACACGCAACGCACGCAGCGTCAGCAATCCCGGATCGCCCGGGCCTGCGCCAACGAGTGCCACGGAGCCGTGTGTTTTTTGCTCGCGGCCATCTGATAGCGCAGCAAGTAATTGCTGTTCCGCGCGCACTGGATGTGATGCACGCAGCAGCGCACTTACGGGGCCGTCGTGCAGCCAGTCGTAGAAGCGTCGGCGCGAAGCAAGATCGGCATGGCGTGCGCGAATACGCGCACGATAACGCTGTGCTAACTGCAGCAAAGGGCCTAATGCTGGGTCGATGAGGCTTTCGATCCTCTCACGCAGACGACGTGCCAGTACTGGCGCCGTGCCGCTGCTTGAAATCGCCACCAACAAAGGCGAACGATCGATCACCGCCGGCACCTGGAAGCTGGAAAGTGCCGGGTCGTCCACGACATTCACCAGGCGCTGCTGCAGATGCCCGTCGGCGGCGATGCGTGCATTCAGCGGGCGTGAACGCGTGGCGGCGATAACCAACCACACACCATCGAGCCAATCCGATTGATAAGCGCCCGCGCGATAGGTCACGCGGCCTTGCTGCACCAGTTCGCGCAGCTCCGGCCCTAACATCGGCGCACCCACGGTGACCCTGGTGCCGGCGCGCAGCAGCATCGCGACTTTCCGGGCCGCTACATCGCCGCCGCCCACCACCAGGACGGGGCGGTCGGTCAGATCGGCGAAAAGTGGGTAAAGCTGCATGGTGAAGAGTCTTCGGCATGCTGGGTGGTCCATCACGCTAACGCCGGCACGTATGGGGCGGAAATGACTGCTAGGACCGAAGATATGCCCGACCGGCATAGCCAAAATGGCCGAATCCGAGGGACTTATAGATGTATAGACGTCCAAATAACGCTGTGTTAATGTCGATAGACAGCCGGCATAGTGCCGATGTGGAGACCATGATGAAACGCCGTCCAGGGTGGTTCGTGAGCTGTATGTGCTGCGCCATGCGCATCGCGCAGCCCTGCACGCAACCCATCCTGGAGCCGATCTCATGACCCTCACGCAACTCCGCTACATAGTCGCCATTGCCGACGCCGGCCTCAACATTACCCTGGCCGCCGACAACGTCCACGCCACCCAATCGGGCATCAGCAAACAGCTCAAGCAGCTGGAAGGCGAGTTGGGTTTTCAGGTATTTACCCGCCGCGGCAAGAGTCTGGATGCGATCACGCCGGCCGGCAGCCAGGTGCTGGAACGGGCGCGCAGCATCCTGCACGAGGCGCGCAATATCCGTGCGCTGGCAGCCAACCTGCGCGAAGAGGCGCACGGCGAGCTCTCGCTGGCCACCACGCATACCCAGGCACGCTTCGTGTTGCCAGAGGCGATCGCCAAGCTGAAGCAGCAGTACCCCGACCTGGGCGTGCATATTCGCCCGCAGGGTGAGGGTCGCATCATCGGCCTGTTTGAAAGCGGCGAAGTCGATCTGGTTATCGTCAGCACCAGCGGTCAGGCGCCGGAGGGTGGTATCGCGGTGCCGTTATTTCGCTGGTATCGCCGCGCAGTGGTTCCGCTTGGTCATCCGCTGGCGAAGCTGGGACGGCCGCTGCGCATCCAGGACCTGGCCGAGTATCCGTTGGTCAGCTACGAATCCTCGCTGCAGCCGGAATCGTCATTGCGCCGCGCCTTTGCTGCCGCCGAACTCACCCCGCGCATTGCTTGCACCTCTGCCGATGCCGACCTGATCAAGACCTATGTATTGGCCGGCCTAGGCGTAGGCATTCTGGCTGAGATGGCGATCGGCGCGGTCGACTCGCGCGAGTTGGTTACGCTTGATATCGATGACCTGCTTCCCGTGTGCACCAGTTGGCTGGTCTTGCGTCGGGATCACGTGCTGCGCAGTTACGTGGCGCAGCTGGCACGGCTGGTGGCACCGCAAATCGACGAAGCCGAGTTGCGACGCGTGGTGGCCGGAAACGCCGAAGCCCATTGGCCTTCGCCGCCATTGTGGAGCGATCTGCAGCATCGTGGTGTTCGCCGCGCGGCGACACGTGCTGCCTGATAACCCGATTCGTCGCCCCGGTTTTCGCCGGGGCGAACATGTGCACTTCAATGCTCAAGCCAGGGCTTGACTGTGCAGCCAATCAATGACGCGATCGGCTGCCTCCGACACCGACACCTGGCTGGTGTCGACGCGCAACTCGGGCGATGCCGGCGTTTCATAGGGGTCGTCGATACCCGTAAAGCCCTTGATCTTGCCGGCGCGGGCCGCCGCATACAGGCCCTTGCGATCGCGCGATTCGCACACCTCCAGTGGCGTGGACACATGGATCTCGATAAAGCGCCCGTGCGATTGCACCAATTGGCGTGCTTCCGCACGCGCGCCCGCGTACGGTGCAATCGGGGCACAGATCGCAATGCCGCCGTGACGCACCACTTCGCTGGCGACGTAGCCGATGCGTGTGATGTTGGCGTCGCGGTCCTCGCGCGAAAAGCCCAACCCCTTCGACAAATGTCGCCGTACCTCATCGCCATCGAGCACGGTCACCGAGCGGCTGCCCGTCTCCAGCAATCGTGCCAGCACGGCCTGAGCGAGCGTGGACTTGCCCGAGCCGGAAAGACCCGTGAAGAACAACGCGAAACCTTGCTGCGCATTCGCGGGGTGCCGCTCTCGCAGGATCTGCACAACTTGCGGGAAGGTGAACCATTCGGGGATCGTCTCGCCGTTGTGCAATCGGCGCCGTAGCTCCGTGCCGGAAATATCGCGCACTTCGTCCTGCGCACTCACTTCATTCTGCGGAAGATAAGCGTCGCGATTGGCAACGTAGACCATCGCAGGAAACGGCACGATCCGAATGCCCAGCTCGCCCTCGTGTTCGGCGAGCAAATGCTGTGCGGCATACGGGTCGTAAAACGGCTTGCCATCCGCCCCGTTGCCGGGGCCGGCATGATCGCGGCCGACGATGAAATGGCTGGCACCGTAATTCTTTCGGATGATTGCGTGCCACAACGCCTCACGCGGACCACCCATGCGCATCGCCAAGGGCAACAGCGAAAGCGTGGCGTGGTCGTGCGGATAATGTTCGAGCAATGCGCGATAGCAGCGCACGCGCGTGTAGTGATCGATGTCGCCCGGCTTGGTACGCCCGACTGAAGGCTGAATCAGCAACTTTGCGCCAACTTGCTCCGCGGCGCGCAAAGTCAGCTCGCGATGTGCGCGATGCATGGGGTTGCGTGTCTGGAATGCCACAATGCGATGCCAGCCGTGTTGCCGAAACCAATCACGCAACTGGCGCGGGCTGTGACGCAGCGTGGTGAAGTCGTAGTGCGCGGGAGGCTGAATGCCCTGCAAGCGACCGCCGAGATAGACCGGCCCGGTGTGATCCAGCAGTTCGGCGACGCCCGGATGCGTGCGATCCGTTGTGCCGAATACGGCGCGCGCTTCGGCGATGCGATCCGGGAAATAGACATTCTCCACCGTAAGCACAGCCAGCGGCGTGCCTTGCGTGTCGTTGAGACTGATTTGTGCGTCATCAGGCAGGTTGGCCGCGAAAGCTTCGTCTACATCCAGCGTGATCGGAATCGGCCATAACGTGCCATCTGCAAGCCGCATCTCCGCCACGACGCGATCGTAGTCCGCACGACCTAGAAAACCCTGCAGCGGCGAAAAACCTCCGTTGAGCAGCAGTTCCAGATCGCATAGTTGACGTTGGTTGAGCGTCCATTGCGGGAGCGATGCAGCGTGGCGCTTGAGCGCTTCGGCTTCGACGAAAGGCAGGTAGAGCTCGCGCAGTACGCCGCCGTGCGGCGGCACTAGCGCGTCTATTTCGGCCGAGACGATCTCGGCGGCAACGGCTTTCATGGGTTTTCCTTGTCGGGGCGTGCTTGTGCAGTGTTTTTGTTGGGGTGGTTCAGACGTCCACGTGCAATCCGCATTCGCGCTTGATGCCGAAAAAGCGGGTGTCCTCTTCGCGCATGCCCGGCTCCCAGCGGCGCGTTGTATGCGTATCGCCGATCGAGAGGTAACCCTGTTCCCATAGTGGGTGATAGGGCAGCTCGTGTCGGCGTAGATAAAGACCGACGTCGCGATCGGTCCAGTCGATGATGGGATGCACCTTCCAGCGTCCGTGGCGATAGTCCAGCACGGGCGTCGCCGCACGGCTGATCGATTGCTGGCGCCGTAGCCCCGCGAACCAGGTGCCCGCACCGAGATCCGCGAGTGCGTGCTGCATGGGTTCCACCTTGGCCAGGCGGTTGTAGTGATCGAGCCCTTCGCGACCTTGTTTCCACAATTGGCCATGGCGCGCTTCCAGCCACGCCGGCGACAGGAGCGGACGCACGATCTGCAGATTGAGCGACAGGCGATCGGTCAATGTATCGATAAACCGATACGTTTCCGCGAAGAGATACCCGGTATCCACCACGACTACCGGAATCGAGGGAATCCGTTGCGTGAGCAGATGCAATGACACCGCCGATTGCGCGCCGAAACTGGAGGACAGCACGTACGCGCCGGGGAGATGTTTGAGCGCCCAATCCACGCGTTCTTCCGCGCTAAGCGCTAGCAGCCATGCATCGAGCTTGGTCAGGGCTTGCCTGTCGTTGGCCGCTCTCTCGGGTGTAGGGAGGCTCATGCGAAAACCTCGACGTCAATGGCGTGGTGAGTCGTCGGCAGCACACCACTGCGCACGAGAAAATCACCAAAGCGTTCCGCGGCGTGCCGTTCCGTCGCATAGCGCGCGAACAAGGCATCGAGTTCGCGCAAGATCTCTGCTTCGCCGATATTTTCGCGCAGTGTGCGATTGAGTCGTTGGCCGGCGAAGTCGGCACCCAGGCGAAGGTCGTATCGGCCGATAGCGCGGCCTACCAGCGCGATCTCGCCCAGGTAAGGGCGCGAGCACCCGTTCGGGCAGCCCGATAGTCGCAAGAGGATCGGCTCCTCGCGCAATCCGTGACGGTCCAATAGGGCTTCCAGGTGTGGCAGCAATTGCGGCACATAGCGTTCGCTTTCTGCCATTGCCAGGCCACAGGTCGGTAATGCAACGCAAGCGACGACATGTCGGCGGATTGCGCTGAGTCGGCGATAGCCATCCAACTTGTATTCGGCGACCAGCGCATCGATGCGATCGCGCTGGGTAGTCGGCACGTTGGCGATGATCAAATTCTGGTTGCAGGTCAGGCGAAAATCGCCCTGATGCACTTCGGCGATCGCGCGCAGGCCGCTTAGGTGCGGTTGATCGGGAAGATCGGCGAGGCGACCCGACTCGATCTGCAACGTGAGATGCGAGCGACCGTCGTCACCTTCGGTCCAGCCATAGCGATCGCCGTTGTGATCGAAGCGATACGTACGCGAGGGCTGCAGCGTAAAGCCGATGCGCCGTTCCAGCTCGGCCTTGAAAGAGGGCAGGCCCATGCGATCGATGGTGTATTTCAGCCGCGCGTGTTTGCGTTCCTTGCGATCGCCGTGATCGCGCTGAACTTCGATCACGCCTTCTGCGGTGCGCAGCAATTGTTCGGGCACGACAAAACCGATCACGCTGCCCAGCCGCGGGTATGTACTCGGGTCGCCATGGCTGGCACCCATGCCACCGCCGATGGCAACGTTGAAGCCGAGCAATTCACCACCCTCGATGATGGCGATTAGGCCTAAGTCCTGCGCGAAAACGTCCACATCGTTAGTCGGCGGCACCGCCACGCCGATCTTGAACTTGCGTGGGAGATAGGTAGGGCCATACAGCGGCTCGTTTTCTTCCTCGCCGCCGGCAACCAGTTTTTCGTCCAGCCAGATCTCGTGATATGCACGGGTTCTGGGCTTCAAGTGTTCGGAGAGGCGTTCCGCCCAACGATATGCCAGGCGATGTGCTGGCGTCGCCACGGGATTGGCGCTGGCGACGACATTGCGATTCACATCGCCGCAAGCGGCAATCGTGCTAACCAGCGCGTGATTCAACGCAGCGATCGAGCGCTTCAGGTCGCGCTTCAGTACACCATGGAGCTGAAACGTCTGACGGGTGGTGATACGCAATGTATCGTTGGCCCAAGTGCGGGCGATATGGTCGAAGGATAGCCACTGCGCGGGGCTGAGAACGCCGCCTGCCAAGCGTGCGCGAACCATGAACTGGTAGGCCGGTTCCAACTTCTGTTTGCGGCGCTCTTCGCGCAAATCGCGATCGTCTTGTTGGTAGCTGCCGTGAAACTTCAACAGCTTGTTGTCATCGTCGCTGATTGCGCCGGTGACAGGGTCGGCGAGACTTTCGATCAGCGTGCCGCGCAGGAATCGGCTATTGGCCTTGATGCGCTCGAATTCGGAAACGGTGGAGTCGCTCATGGCTGGCCTCAATACACGTCACGGGCGTAGCGGCCCTGCTGGATCAATTGGTTTAGCCACGCCTCGGCGTCTTCTGTCGCGCGGCCTCCGTGTTCGGCGACGATCGCAATCAAGGTTTTGTGCACATCCTTTGCCATGCGATTGGCATCACCGCAGACATAAAGGTGCGCGCCACCTTCAAGCCACTCATAGATATGCCGACCTTGTTCGCGCAGACGATGCTGCACATAGATTTTGTCGGCTTGATCGCGCGAGAACGCGAGATCGAGACGGTGCAACTGGCCGTTCTTGAGTGCCTTCTGCCATTCCGTCTGATAGAGGAAATCGGAATGGAAGTGCGGATTGCCGAAGAGCAGCCAATTGCGTCCGGCCGCCTCGCGTTCCGCGCGTTCCTGCACAAAGGCGCGAAATGGCGCCACGCCGGTACCCGGGCCGATCATGATGATGTCGCGATCATCGTCGCCAGGGAGATGGAAGCGCTCGTTGGCTTCGATGAATACCGGGATCGTTTCGCCTTCCGTACGTCCGGCAAGATAGCGACTCGTCGCTCCCCAGCGCGCTTCGCCATCGAGCGAGTAATCGACGTGACTGACGGTGAGATGGACTTCATCGCCGACGACGGATTGACTTGATGCGATGGAATACAGGCGCGGCGCAAGCGGTCGCAAGGCAGCGACGAGGGAGTCGGCTGTCCATGGAGCGGGGTGCCGACGAAGCACATCCAACACCTGCCAACGGGCGAAGAGATCCGAAAGCGCGTCGCGGGAAGCTGGCGACAAGAGCTCGCGCAGGGAGTTGTCGCCGCTGCGTTCGGCATGTGCGGTGAAGAACGGGCGTGTGAGTTGCGTCAGTTCCCGTCGTTCGCAGAGCCAGGTGCGTAGCGGGTGTTCCTCGCCATTCACTTGCACTGGGGTATTTCCGTCGAGCTGCGCGGCTTTTAGTACGGCGTCCACCAATGCGGGCGATTGTGTCGGCCAGATGCCGAGTGCATCGCCGGGCGCGTAGCGCAGGCCCGAGCCGTCCAGGGATAGCTCCAGGTGGCGTACGTCGCGATTACTTCCGCGACCGGTGATGCGCTGGTTCAGCAGTAGCGATGACGCGAATGGCTGCTCACGATGCCAACTCGGCGTGCTGCGTGCCGTGCGCAAAGGTGTCACCTTTGCCAGCGGAGTCGAGGTTTTCAGTTGCTCGCGCGCTTGTTGTAGCGCCCCTTCCAACCAAGGATGTGCCACTGTTTCGAGATCGACGTCTGCTTCGCCTGCATCGAGCAGGCGTTGCGCGCCAAGCGACGCGAGGCGTTCGTCCAACTGGCGACCTATCGCGCAGAATTGCGGGTAGCTGGAGTCGCCAAGGCCGAGCACGGCGTAACGCAGTTCTTCCAGTTTTGGAGCGCGCGCCCCCGCGAGAAATTCCACCAGGGCGCGGGCGTCATCGGGCGGCTCTGCGTCGCCTTGAGTGCTTATGACGACGTACAGCAAACGCTCCTGTTTCAGTTCGCGCAACGGGTAGCTGTCGGCGCGTATTACGCGTACGGCAAGACCCGCCGAACTTGCCCGGCGCCCCAGATCTTCAGCCAGACGCTTGGCGTTGCCGGTCTGACTTCCATAGAGCACCGTGAGCCGAGCCTGGGTATCCACGGCGGATACCGTGGATTCGGCGGCTGCGCCTTTCGCGCCACCCAGGCGCTGGGATGCGATACCTGCGACGTAACCGGAAAGCCACTGCAAAGCCGCCGCGTCCAACCCTTCGACCAGTCGGGCGACCAGGGGTTGCTTGTCTTCGGGCAGAGGCGATAGCGTAGCGGCCGTCATCGTTGGTCATCCTGGACGTATAGACGTCCATCTAATTCAAGGATGTTAGAACTTCGTTTTTTTGCGAAGAAATGATGGCCCGGCATATCTGCATGCCATTCCCTCCTTTCCCCTGATCGAAAGTGGCCGGGCAGCATGGATCCTGGGGCGCTGTGACGTCCCACGGGGAATCTCATCATCAACCACAAGTACCGCGTCGCCGGTACCGGAGAACGCTATGCCGCGAAGATCGCCGTCTACGAAAACCGTGTTGGCGCTGGCTGCTTCAATAGGCCTTGCGCTGGTTGTGCCTGCGAGTGCCAAGGCCGACGACTACGACTGGCTCAATAATTGGCCGACGCATGCGCAATTCAGCGATGGCACGGACATCGGCCTGGTTTTGCGCTACCAGTATGACGTGAACGATTTTTCGCACGACGACAACAAATTCGTTAATTCACACACAAATCGCCGTAAATACCTGGGTTTCTACGTTCGTAAGCCCGGTGTCTACGACGCCACGGTGTATTACGACTTTCAATCCAAGCAATGGCAGGACGCTTTCTTCCGCCTGCAAACGAAAGCCATCTTTGGCGACGATGATTTTGGCGCGATTCGTTTCGGGCAAAGCAAAACGCCGGTGAGTTTCGAAGGTGTCACCACATCGACCCAAACCACCTTTATCGAACTGGCACTGCCGTCCACGGCGGTGTACGAAAACCGCCGTATTGGCGTCGACTGGGCGATTCAGCGGCCGCATTGGCTGGCGAGCCTGGGCTATTACGGGCAGAACTTGCAGGGCAAAAACGACGGACACACGCTAGCTGCGCGTGCGGCGTGGGTGCCGATCCATCAGTCGGGGGAGGTGCTGCATCTGGGCGTGGCAGCGTCGCAGGAGCGTCCATATGGCCTGGTAAACGCGTTGGGCGTGCAGCAGCCGGCCACGGCCAGCTTCAAGACGCCACCCGAAGCAGGGCTTACCACCGTGAGCTTGATCAGTTCGGGAACCCTCACCGGCGTGGATCACATCAATCGCCTAGGCCTGGAAGGTTTGTGGATCGACGGTCCCTGGTCGGTTCAGAGTGAATATCTGCAGGCGCAGACCACTTTCGACACTGCCAAGCCTAACTACGATCTGAGTGGTTACTACGCTTTCGCAAGCTGGGTTGTCACCGGCGAATCTCGGCAATACCACGATGGCAATGTGAGCAACGTCATCCCCTCCCATCCTTGGGGAGCCGTGGAATTTGCGGTGCGCTACAGCAAACTGGACCTCGATGATGGGAAGGTGTTGGGTGGCACCGAGCACGATTGGACGGCGGGTGCGAATTGGTACCTTGGCACCCATCTGCGTCTGCAGGCGAATTACATCCGCGCTTTCAGCGACAAGCGCGGGCTGGTGATCAATCCGCATGTGTTCGAGCTGCGCGCGGAAGTTTTCATATAGCACTGATCGTTCGTAGGGAATATGCATAGAACGATCCGCGCTTTCGGGCGTCTGGCCATCCAAATCTATAGTCGATGATGGGCATTTTCGGCTTGCTCACAGGAGATTGTTCCGCATGAAACGGTCTTTGCTTGTACTTGCAGCGGTATTTTCCGTGGTCGTCGGTCATGCGTCGGCCACGGATACGAAACTATTGAACGTGTCGTATGACCCGACGCGTGAATACTTTCAGGACGTGGACACTGCCTTTAAGGCTCAATGGGCTAAGCAGACGGGACAAAATGTAACGGTCACCACGTCCAACGGCGGATCGGGCAAGCAGGCGCGCGCCGTGCTCGACGGATTGCAGGCCGACGTGGTGACCCTGGCGCTGGCATACGACATCGACGTATTGGCGGACAAAGGGCTGTTGGCAAAGAACTGGCAGTCGCGCCTTCCCGACAACAGCTCGCCTTACACGTCGACCATCGTATTTTTGGTGCGCAAGGGCAATCCGAAGAAGATCCATGATTGGCCGGATCTCATCCGCTCCGATGTACAGGTGATTACGCCCAATCCGAAAACATCCGGTGGAGCGCGCTGGAATTTCCTCGCTGCCTGGGGTTGGGCGGTGCGCCAGCCGGGCGGCAATGCCGACAAGGCGCGTGCTTATGTGACGGCGCTGTACAAGAATGTGCCGGTGCTGGACACGGGCTCGCGTGGTGCCACCAACACCTTCGTTCAGCGTGGAATCGGCGATGTGCTTATTGCCTGGGAAAGCGAGGCTTTGCTCGCCCAACAGGAATTCGGCAAGGACAGTTACCAAATCGTGGTGCCGTCGGCGACGATTCTGGCTGAACCGCCCGTTGCGGTGGTCGATTCGGTAGTCGCCGCGCATGGCACGCAAAAAGAGGCGCAGGCCTATCTGCAATTTCTATACAGCGCGGAGGGACAGGCGATCGCTGCCAAGCATTTCTTCCGTCCAAGATTGACCTCGGTGGCATCGAGCTATGCCGCGCAGTTTCCAGCGGTAAAGACCTTCACGATCGCCGAGCAGTTCGGCGACTGGCGCAAGGTACAGGCAGCGTATTTCGCCGACGATGGCGTATTTGATCAGATCACCGAAGGGGGGCACTGATTACGTGACGCGCCATGTGCTACCTGGATTTCGCCTTAGTACGGGCTACACACTGGTTGTGCTCGGCGGCTGCGTCTTGTTGCCCTTGGCGGCCTTGCTATGGACGGCCTTCGAGTTGGGGCCATCCGGTTGGTGGGCGCAAATGGGTACGCGGCGCGTATTGGCATCTTTGCGTTTGAGCTTTGGTGCGGCGTTGTTGGCTGCGACGATCGATATGGTGCTTGGCCTGCTGATCGCGTGGGTTCTGGTGCGTTACCGCTTCGCGTTTCATCGTCTATGCGATGCGCTGGTCGATCTCCCGTTCGCGTTGCCCACGGCGGTGGCTGGTATTGCATTGACGGCTCTGTACGCGCCAAACGGCTGGCTCGGTAGCCGCCTGGTTCCGCTTGGCATCGAGGTTGCCTATACGCGTCTTGGCGTGCTGCTTGCGATGGTCTTCGTCGGCTTGCCATTCGTAGTGCGTACCTTGCAGCCAGTGTTGGAAAGTATGGAAAGTGATCTGGAAGAGGCTGCTTACACGCTGGGCGCATCGTCGTTGCAGCGATTCTTTCGTGTGCTGTTACCGTTGCTTCTGCCGACACTATTGACCGGATATGCGTTGGCGTTGGCTAGAGCGATCGGTGAATACGGCTCGGTGGTGTTCATCTCGGGCAATCGTCTGTTCCAGACGGAAATTGCGCCGTATCTGATCGTGCAGAAAATCGACTCGCAATACGACTACCGCGGCGCTGCCGCATTGGGAGCAGTGATGCTTGCCGCGTCGCTGCTGCTGTTGGTAGCGATGGCCTTGTTGCAGCGCTGGACGCATCGCTGGGCGGTGGCGCGCTGATGGCGGCTATTTCCGCCATGGTATCCGTTGGGACGCGATCCTCGTGGTCGACCCGAGCGGCACGCGCCGCGCTGGTGTTTACCGCGTTGATCGTGCTGGCGTGGTTGCTGCTACTGCCGCTGATCGCGATTTTCGCCGAGGCCTTTCGCCAAGGCTGGGCTTTCTACCTGGATGCGATCAGACAGCCCGATAGCATCGCCGCCGTTCGTCTGACCTTGACTGTCGCGGCAATTGCCGTGCCGTTGAATCTGGTATTCGGCCTCGCTGCAGCATGGACGATGACGCACTTCAATTTTCCTGGGAAGACGTTGCTTGGAGCCCTGATCGACCTTCCATTCTCGGTGTCGCCGGTGGTGGCAGGGATGATGCTGATCCTGGTTTATGGCAAATATGGCTGGCTGGGTGCGTGGCTGGAAGCGCATGGTTTCCAGGTGATCTTTGCACTGCCAGGCCTGGTGTTGGCGACCGTGTTCGTCACGCTTCCATTTGTGGCGCGCGAGCTGATTCCGCTGATGCAGGCACAAGGCTCGGAGGAGGAAGAGGCCGCCCTCACGCTGGGGGCGGGCGGATGGCAAATTTTCTTTCGCGTCACCCTGCCGCGCGTGCGTTGGGCATTGCTGTATGGGGTGCTGCTCTGCAATGCGCGCGCCATGGGTGAATTCGGTGCGGTATATGTCGTCTCCGGCCATTTGCGCGGCTTGACCAACACACTGCCACTGCAAGTCGATCAGCTCTACCAAGAAAATTTTACCGCTGCCTTTGCAGTGGCTTCACTTCTCGCCTTGCTTACTGTGCTCACGCTGGGCATCAAGCGGCTGCTGGAATGGCGCCACGGCGACACACCGAACGGGTTTTAAGGAACACGGCATCATGGGTATAGAGATCTCCCGCCTGCGTCGCCAGTTCGGCCAGTTTGCCGCGTTGGACGACGTCAGCCTGACTATCGCCGATGGCGAATTCGTCGCCGTGCTCGGGCCGTCGGGATCGGGCAAGACCAGCCTGTTGCGCATCCTCGCTGGCCTCGATCAACCCGATGCAGGCAATGTGCATCGCGACGGCGAAGATCTGCTTGCACTGGATGCACGACGACGCGGCGTGGGTCTCGTGTTCCAGCACTATGCGTTGTTCCCCCACATGACGGTCGCGCAAAACGTGGCATTCGGCCTGCGCGTACGCCCGTGGCGAATACGGCCACGCGCATCGGCCATCAAAGGTAGCGTGGAAGAATTGCTGCGGCGGGTCGAGCTTGAAGGCTTTGCAGCACGTTATCCCGCTCAGCTTTCTGGCGGCCAACGCCAGCGTGTGGCCTTGGCGCGCGCATTGGCGATCGAGCCGCGATTGCTGTTGCTGGATGAGCCCTTCGGCGCACTCGATGCGCAAGTACGCGTCAATCTGCGTCGCTGGCTGCGCGAATTTCATCGCTCGCTCGGCATCACGACGTTGTTCGTCACGCACGATCAAGACGAAGCGTTGGAGATGGCCGATCGCGTGGTGGTGATGAATCGTGGTCGCATCGAACAGATTGGTACGCCTGAACAGATCTATCGTCATCCGGCCACGCCTTTCGCCTCCCGTTTCATCGCGCGCGGCCAATCGGTGCCGGGGGAAGTGGAAAACGGAATGTTGCGTGTGCTGGGTCGTGCGTGGCCTATCGATGGATTTTCCAGCGCTCAGGTGCGCACGGTTGCCGTGCATGTGCGTCCTGAAGATATCGTTCCCGTGCCGGGTCAGCGCGACGAGTGGTCGGCGCAGGTGTTGAGCGTGCGGCCTGTTGCGGGCACAGTGAGGGCTAGCTTGCAGATGGCCGGTATGGACGAGCCCCTGGAAGCGGAATGGAGTGAGCGAGACTGGCTGCGCCAGGGTACGGCGGTTGGCGATGCGATTGGCGTGCATTTTCAGTCGCTGACGGTCTTCGGCATCGATGACGACGGGCATGTACATGCGCGGACGGAGTTCCATCCGCCGCACGGAGCATCGCCAGTCACCGTAGGGCCATGGCGGCGGCTGGAAGCTTGAAGGCGCCGTAACGCACGAGCCTGCGACAGGCGTCGGCAACGGCGGGGGATGCAGTCATAATGCGCCCATGACCGTTGCATCACCTTCGCTTGAATCTCCCGCGCTGCGTGCCCTGATCGATGATCGTTACGCGCAGCTGGTTGCCCGTTGCCGCGCGGCGGGCGTTCCCTTGCACGATGACGCTGGGGTGGCCGAACGCATCCGCCGCACCTTGCTGGCCAGCGATTTTGCTTTCGAGACATGGCGCAGCCAGCCACAGTTGTTGTCACCGCAAGGTCTGGAACGCTTGCGCTCAGGCAGCGATGCAGCCGCGCGCATCGATGCGCTGAAGCTCGATACGGACGAAGCGTCCTGTATGAGAGCGCTGCGTCGTTTTCGTCATGCCGAGGCCTTGCGTCTCGTATTCCGCGATGTCAACGGTCTGGATGAATTGCCGGAGATTCTTTCGGCGACCAGCGTGTTGTACGAAGCGTTGTTAGGCAGTGCTCTGGATTGGTCCGAGCGCATGCTCGCCGAACGTTATGGGCATGCGCGCAGCAGCGACGGCAGCTTGCAGCGCATGGTCGTGGTCGGCTTCGGCAAGTTGGGTGGTAGCGAGCTGAATTTCTCTTCCGATATCGATCTTGTGCTGGCTTACCCGCATGGTGGCGAAAGTGACGGCGCACGCACGCTGGATAACAGCGAGTATTTCGTGCGCATGGGACGCCAGCTGGTGCGTTTGCTCCACGAGCCCACCACGGATGGGATCTGCGCGCGCGTGGATCTGCGTTTGCGCCCTTTCGGCAATGCCGGCCGGCTCGCGTTGCCTTTCAGTGCAATGGAGCAGTATTACCAGCGCGAAGGCCGCGATTGGGAACGTTACGCCTGGATCAAGGCGCGCACGGTGGCTGGCGATCGCAGCGAAGGCAAGCAATTGCAGGAGATGTTGCGGCCGTTCGTTTATCGCAAATACCTCGATTACACAGCCTTTGCTGGCTTGCGCGAAATGAAGTCGTTGATCGACGCGGAGGTTGCGCGCAAGGATCTGGCCGATAACCTCAAGCTCGGTCCTGGCGGTATTCGCGAAATCGAATTCATCGTGCAACTTGTGCAGCTTATTCGCGGTGGTCGCGAGCCAAGCCTGCGTGTGCGCGGCCTGCTGCCGGCGCTGACTGCTTGCGAAGCGCGTGGGCATATCCCAGCAGCACGCGCTCGTGCCTTGCGCGAGGCATATGTATTCCTGCGGCGTCTGGAAAATCGCGTGCAGATGCTGCGCGATGCGCAGACACACGATTTGCCCGAGGACGCGCTGACGCGCGAGCGTTTGGCACTAGGTCTCGATTATCCCGTGTGGGAACCGTTGGCCGAAGAACTGGCAAAACATCGCGAGATCGTAGCCGCCGAATTTGCTGCCGTGCTGATGCCCGAGGGTGGTTCTAAGGCGAGCGTGCCCGCAGCCGATGCGATCCTATGGCAGCGCGCTTGCGATGAGTCGCTCGACGCCAGTGTGCTAGAAGCCTCCGGCTTCGTGCCCGGTGCGGAAGCGGCCGAAGCGTTGCTTAAATTGCCGCAAGCGGCGCAGCTGCGCGCGATGTCGGCGCGTGCACGCGAGCAGCTCGATCACGTGATGCCGCAATTGCTTGCCGTTGCACGCACGACGGCAGCGCCGGTGCCGTGTCTGCTTCGCTTGTGTCGATTGGTGCAGACGGTGGCGCGTCGTCCTTCCTATCTCGCACTGTTGGAAGAACAACCCGCAGCTCGCAGGCGTCTGGCACAACTGTTTGCGGACAGCGCCTTCCTCGCGGAACGCGTTATCGCGCAACCTTTGTTGCTCGATGACGTGCTCGATCCTCGCATCGATCAGCTGCCACTTAAACGCGCCGATATCAGCGCCGAGATTACGCACGTGCTCACCACGTTGGACGAGCGCGAAGCAGAAGCGGAGCTGGAGCGAATCAATGAATTCAAATCGAGTATCGCATTCCGTTTGGGCTTGGCTTTCAACGACGGCCGCGCCGACGCAGTGGCGACTGCGCGCCGGTTGGCGGCGTTAGCCGAATCGGTCGTCAACGCAGTTGCTGCATTGGCTGAGCGTGAAGTCGTCGCACAACATGGTCGCCTTCCGGGTCACGGTTCGGGATTTTCGATTCTTGGCTACGGCAGTCTCGGCGGCGAGGAACTGGGTTTTGCCTCCGATCTGGATTTGGTGTTCATCTTCGATGGACAGCGTGCGCAGGCAATGAGTGATGGGCCGCGCCCGTTGGATGGCTCACGTTGGTATCAGCGACTGACGCAGCGTGTGATGAATTGGTTGACCGTGCTTACGCGAGCGGGCCGTTTGTACGAGGTGGATACGCGTCTGCGACCGGATGGTTCCAAGGGATTGCTGGTGGGCAGTCTCGAAGCTTTTGTCGCGTATCAGGAAAGCCGCGCCTGGACGTGGGAACACCAGGCGCTGCTGCGCGCCAGGCCGGTGGCCGGTGATGCGGCGTTGAATGCAGAGCTTGCCGATGTCCGTCGCCGCACGCTTGCAGTGCCGCGCGATCGCAGCGCGGTGCTCGCCGAAGTCAGCAGCATGCGGCAGCGTTGGCGTGCCGAGCGTGATCGTTCGAATGCCGCGCAGATCGATCTCAAGCAAGGTCATGGCGGCTTGCTCGACATCGAATTCGCGTTGCAAGGATTGGTGCTGGCCCACGCTGCACATTCACCGGCGTTGCTGGGCGTGACCGTCAACGCCGGTTTGATCGAGAGCTGCCGCGACGCGGGATTGCTCGATACCGCGCAGGCGAATTGTTTTAGCCGTGCCCATGCCGAGCTGCTACGTCGCGCGCTGCTGTGCACGCTCGATCTGCGTTCGCGTATTGCGTTGCGTGATGCGGAGCTGGATGCCTTGTGCAACGACGTGCGTGTCGTGACGCACGCATTGGGTTTCGACTTCTAAGCGTCTTATACGGAGGCGATGCGTTGACGCAACGCCTCGGCCATCGCCTCGGTTTCACGTAACGGTGGCTGTGGCAATGCAGGCTCGCTATCCAGATCGTGCAGCAAGCCCGCGTCGCGCAAGCTTTGATGGAAACGCGCAATTTTGGATGGCAGGCGTGCTGCCGCCCATGTCTGCACGGTGCAACCCACGGCGCAGGCTTCACTGAGCATGTTGACCGAATCGGGCGTCACGACCAGGCGATCGGCCCAACCAAGAACGCCTGGATAAGGATTGCTGCCATCGTCCGGATTGGCCCAGATCAGGCCCGGAATGCCATGCATCCGACGACGAAACACGGTTATCACCGCGGCAGGCGTCCGGCGCGATGCCAGCACCATCACGCTTCCGCCTTCCTTGTGTTGGCGAGCGAGTAGCCGATCGGCCAGTTGTTGCGCGTAATCCTCATCGATGCGAATGCCTGTGCGCGGACCGCCGAGCAATACGCCCACGCGCGGGCCCGGCAGGTCGCCCAATGTCGGCCACGCTTCGCGGCCGTCTTCCAGCCACGCATCGTCGACCGGATTGAGCGAGCCCAGAAGCTGCAGCACGTTGGTGCCGGTCAACTGATCGTGGCGGGGCGCGATCACCGTGTCCCAATGCACCGGATCGATGCGCGGATCGAGGATCTGCACCGTATGGCAGCGGCCGTTTGCAACACCCCGCAGCATCCGGGTAAAAAGCGCCGCGCTACGGCCGCATCCGATGGCCACCGTGGGCCAGGGCGGTGCGAAGGCCATGCGTTGCGCCCTGGGCACCGCGAAGCGCCCTCCCAAGACGATTCTCGGCGACAGCCACGACCACGGCGGCCGCGGCGAGACCACAAGGTGCCGAACCGGCATCCCCAGCCGAGCGGCCAGCGACAGCGCCTGGCGCTGGTTGCCGGCGGCATGGTCCGTGATCGCCCAGCATTCCCCCAGCAATGCGGTCGCGGTCATGGGATTGTCGTCGGATTCTGCACAGTTCGTTTCGCCTTGTTCACTCGTGGGATATCCGGCTTGCCCCTACACTGTTGGTCTGTTGCGCTGATAAAAGGCGCGTCCACATGTCAGAGGATACCTATATGAGCGACAAGCTTGCCGACGCGGCCCTGGATCAGTTGTTCCGCGAAGCCCGCACCTATAACGCGTTCCTGCCCAAGGAAGTGACAGACGAACAGCTGCACGCGCTGTACGACTTGGCCAAGTTCGGCCCGACCAGTGCCAACTGCTCGCCGATGCGGGTGGTGTTCGTGAAGTCCAAGGCGGCCAAGGAAAAGCTCAAGCCGTTCCTTTCCGAAGGCAATCGCGCCAAGACCCTCGCGGCGCCGGTGACGGCGATCATCGCCAACGATCACACGTTTTACGACAAGCTGCCGCAGTTGTTCCCCCATGCCGATGCGCGCAGCTGGTTTACGGGCAATCAGCAGATGGCCGACGTCACGGCTTTCCGCAACGCTACCCTGCAAGGCGCCTACGTCATCATGGCGGCGCGTTCGATCGGGCTGGATTGCGGTCCGATGTCCGGATTCGACAATGCGGGCTTGGATGAGGCGTTCTTCGCCGGTACCCCGATCAAGTCGAACTTCCTGATCAACATCGGCTACGGCGATGCCAGCCGTGATTTGTATGCTCGCAGCCCGCGTCTGTCGTTCGACGAAGCGTGCCGCGTGGAGTAAGTCAGGCGTTGGCGTGCTGTACGCGCGCTGGACGTTTTGCTTTTGAAGGTATTTGAATAGGCGTCGTAAACGCCGCTTTCCCCCCAACTGATTGAGGCAGGAGATACACATGCGCACTCTTCGTTACGTGATGCTGGCCGGCTTGCTGGGCGCGGCGATGTCGGCCCAGGCCGCCCCGGTGACCTATAAGCTGGACCCCGGCCACACCATGGTGCTGTTCAGCTGGAGCCACTTCGGCTTCTCCAATCCCACGGCCAACTTCGGTATTTCCGATGGCACGCTAGTGTTCGATCAGCAGAATCCGTCCAAGTCCTCGGTGGAAGTGACCATGCCGTTGGCCAACCTGGACACGCACGTGCCGGCGCTGGACAACCACCTGAAGGAGCCCGACTTCTTCGATGCCGGCAAATTTCCCACCGTGACCTTCAAGAGCACCAGTGTGCAGTCGGTGGGCGGCAACCACTACAAGGTGACCGGTGACCTGACCGTGCACGGCGTCACCAAGTCGGTGGTGCTGAACGCCACGCTCAACAAGAGCGGCGCGCATCCGATGACCGGCCAGCCGGCGATCGGCTTCAACGCGACGGGTACGCTCAAGCGTTCCGATTTCGGCCTTGGCGCGTACGTGCCGAAGGTGAGCGACGAAATCAAGCTGGACATCACCACCGAAGCGGAAGTGCCGAAGGCTGGCGCTGCGCAGTAAGTCTGCTTTGCGTGTCCCTCTCCCCTGAACATGTGGGGAGAGGGAGCAGGGCGCACCGGGCGCCGGCCTGCTAACATTGCCAGTCCCATGTCCTACCCGGAGCAATACCCCATGTCGGGTTCCTCTGCCGCGGCGACGCCAATCCTGGCGAATGCCGAAAATCGTTATGAAGTGACGCGTTCGGACCTCCCGCTGTCTTGTCCGATGCCCGGCATGGCGCTGTGGAACTCCCATCCGAAGGTCTATCTGCCCGTCGTCGAAGACGGTGGCGAGTCCATTTGTCCTTATTGCGGCGCACGTTACGTGCTGCGCGATTGAGCCTTGGCCATCGCCCGGTCGCTGAGGCGCCGGACGGCACGATTGGTGCTTGCTTCTATGGATGAGAGTTGCAAATGAGGGAACCATGTCTGTTGCCGCCACGCCGGCCAGGGCGCTGACTGTTGTCCAGCTGATCCCTGCGCTACGCGCAGGGGGAGCAGAGCGCTCGGTGTTGGAGATGGGGCAGGCATTAGTGCAGGCCGGCCATCGCTCGGTCGTTGTTTCTGCCGGCGGCCGCATGGCGACCCAGCTGCAAGCCGAAGGCAGCGAGCACATCACGCTGGATATCGGTCGCAAGTCGCTGGGCACCCTGGCCCGTCTGGGCCGTTTGCGACGTCTTCTGCGCGAGCTGAAGCCGGACATCGTTCATGTCCGTTCGCGTCTACCTGCCTGGATGGGTTGGTGGGCCATCAAGGGCATGTCGCCCAAGCCGCATTTCGTGACCACCGTTCACGGGCTCAACTCGCCGGGCCGCTACAGCTCCATCATGCTGCGCGGCGAACGAGTCGTGGTCGTGTCGCAGACCGTGCGCGATTACCTCATCAGCCATTATCAGAACCTGGATACGGCGCGCATTCGGATCATCCCGCGCGGCATCGACCCGGAAGCCTTCCCGTACGGCCATCGGCCCGATGAGGCCTGGCAGAAAGCCTTCTTTACGGAATACCCCAACCTGGCGGGTGCGCCACTGCTCACCTTGCCTGGCCGTGGCACGCGCCTGAAGGGACATCGCGACGCGATCGAGCTGGTGGCAGAACTCAAGCAGCGCGGCATCGAAACGCGTTTGCTGCTGCTGGGCGTGATCGAGCCTGGTCGTGAAGCCTACGTGCGTGAGCTGGAGGATCTGATCCAAGCGCGCGGCATCGGCTCACAAGTGGTGCTGACAGAGTCCCGCGAGGATGTGCGCGATATCTACGCCATGTCCGCACTCATCCTGCAGCTTTCGAACAAGCCCGAAGCCTTTGGTCGCACGGTGGTGGAAGCCCTCGCGTTGTGCCGCCCGGTGCTGGGCTACGCCCACGGCGGTGTCGGCGAACTGCTGGCCGAACTCTATCCCGCCGGTCGCGTGCCGCCGGGCGACAAAGAGCGCCTGGTCGAGCGCGCCGCCGAACTGCTGCGCGTGGCACCGCCCATTTCGCCGCTGCAACGCTACCGTTTGGTCGACATGCAGCGCGCTGCGCTGGCTCTTTACGAGGAAGTGGCTGGCTAACAGTCTGTAGGCGGTGATGACTCGCCTACAATGCGGGGGACATCGTCCCGGACCCTGCATGAAATCCTCCGTCTCCGCACTTAAAAACCTGCTGCGTTCGCCATGCCTGCCTTTCTGGTTGGTCATTGCGTTGCTGCCGTTCGGGCGCAGTGCGGAGCTGGGTACTTTCTTGTGCTTTGTGGGCATCGCATTTGCGTGGCGTCGCAATGGCAGCGGGTTGCTGACGTCTCCGAGCGCGCGTTTGCTGTTTTGGCTGCTCGCCTGCTACATCGGTGCCGCATTGCTCTCTGCATTCACGGCCGTTGTACCAGGAAAGAGTTGGACGACCGTGCTGGGGCTGTTGCGCTATCTGCCGTTAGGCCTTTATGCCTGTTATGCAATGCGCGGTGAACAACGTTTGCACGGGTTCTATGCCGCCGTTGCAGCGGTCATCGCGTTCTGGGTGCTCGATGCCTGGATGCAGATGCTTACCGGCTGGAGTCTGCGCGGTCACGCCGAACCCGAACGCATATCCGGCCTTTTCGGTGCGGACGATCCCAAGTTGGGCCCGACACTAGCGGTACTTTCCCCATTCGCGTTGTGGGTGTCACGGCAGCGCGGGGGGCTGCGCGGTTTGATCGTTGCGTTCCTGCTCTTGCTTGGGCCGGTGATGTTGAGCGGTTCGCGCGCTGCGTGGCTCTGCTATGGATTGGTCGCACTGGTGTTTGCCTGGCGCGAAGCCGGTTCACTTCTGCGATTTGTCGCGATTTGTGCGATGGGCGCAGCGATATTGCTTGTTGCCGGCGGCGTTGCGTGGAAGACGTCCACACGCTTCGATGCGCGCATGCAACGCACACTCACAGCATTGAGTGGCAACGAGCAAGATCTGAATCAGGCGATGACAGGGCGGCTCGATATCTGGCACAACAGCCTGCGCATAATCGCGGCCCATCCGTTTACGGGTGTGGGCGTTCGCGATTTTCGCTACGCGTATCCCCAGTTTGCGCCGGCCAATGATCACTTTATGACGGCGGAAACGTGCGGCGAGGGCGAAGGTGCCTGCCATGCGCATCAAATCGTGCTGGAGATTCTCACCGAAACCGGCGCTATCGGATTACTGTTGTGGCTGACGGGTGCTGCGATTGCATGGCGTGCCTGGCGGCGCGTAGGTGAGGTCGGTCGTGCTGCCGCGTTTCCTGTCAGCGTGTCGCTGGCGGTGATGCTATTTCCAATCAACACACACCTTGCGTTTTATTCGGCCTGGTGGGGCTTGTTGTTCGCCTGGTTGTTGGGCCTATGGTGCGCGGCGCTTTATGCGCCAGCGAAGGAGCCGCGTGATGGCGCGTGAATTGCTCTCGGTCGTCCTGATCACCTACAACAATGCCGACACGCTCGACGTTTGCCTGCGTGAAGTGGATTGGGTGGATGAGATCATGGTGCTCGATTCCGGCTCAACGGACGATACCGTCGCCATCGCGCGCATGCACGGTGCGCGTGTGGAAGCGCATCCGTTCGACGATTATGGGCCGCAGAAACAGCGTGCCTATGACCTGGCACGCAACGACTGGATATTGAACCTCGACGCGGACGAGATCCTATCGCCCGGCACGCGCGCGATCATCGAGCGCGCGTTGGAAGATCCCCAGCACGCCGGTTTTCGTTTGCCACGTCGCGAGCGCATGTTCTGGACTGTGCAACATCGCTGGAGTCATCGTAACGGTCATCTGCGCTTGTTCAATCGCAGGCGCGGTGGCATGAATGACGTGGAAGTTCATGCGGCGGTGGAAGTGCGGGGGCCGGTCAGGACGCTATGGGGTGCTGATTTCGTCAACAACGGCGATGGCGACATCGCCACACGCGTGGAAAAGATCAATCGTTACAGCAGCGGCATGGTTGCGCATAAGCTGCGTCGCCGTCAGCGTTTCACGGGCTTTCGCATGGTGATCTATCCGCCGCTGTTTTTCCTGCGACAGTATTTGCTCAAGCGTTATTTTCTCAGCGGCTGGGCCGGCTTCATCGCCAGCGTGCTTGGTGCGTTCTACGTCTTTCTTAAATACGCCAAGCTGCACGAAGCACGCAGGGCGAAAAGGAACGACGGTAACTAGCCGTCGCCCAAAATCCGCACGAATTCGTCCGCGATCACACGCGTGCTGAAATGCCGGTCGACGAAATCGCGCGCCGCGACACCCATGGGTTCGCGTACTTCCGCATCGCACATGCGCAGGATCGCATTGCGCCACGCGGTGACATTGCCCGGCGGCAATAACAGGCCGGTTACATTGGCCGAAAGCGTTTCGGGAATGCCGCCGATATTGCTGCCCAGCACCGGTGCGCCTGCAGCTTGTGCTTCCACCGAGACGCGGCCGAAGGTTTCGGTGGCGATCGATGGAAAGGCCAGCATGGAGATGGCGCTGTAATACGGATGCACATCGTCGATCCAACCCAGCATGTGGTGCCGGTGAGCGAAGGCGCCGGCATCGATGCGTTCGCCCAGCGCTTGCGAATCCGGGCCGTGGCCAAGCCACATGCAATGCAGTCGCGCCTCCTGCGTCATCGCGCCGTCGAGCGCTTCGAGTAGGGTGTAGATGCCCTTGCTGCCATGCATGCGGCCGAAGTAGCCGAGCACGATCGCATCCTCCGGAATGCCCAAGTTGTGCAGGATTTCGCTGCGCCGTTTTGGATCGGGCTGGCACCACGCCATATTCACGGGGTTGTACAGTACGCGCACCAACTGCGGCGGTACACCGCGATCGAGATAGGCCTGGCGTGCATGATGGGAGACGGCAAAAAAGCGCTGCGCCAGGCGCGGTATGAGATAGCCCGATACGCGCCCCATCGCCGGTGTACGATGGCGGAACAACGCCACCGGCACGCGCAGCAATCGGCTCACCAGAATCAGCGGCCAGTATTCCTTGCCGAAATTGCCGACCAGCCAATTCGGGCGCAGGTCACGCGCGGCTTTGAATGTGGCGAAGTAGCCGCGCAGGTCGAACACATTGCGGAATTTTGCCGGATAAAGGCGTACTCCCGAGTTGGCAAGACTATTGGCGATCAGCCCATTGGGAAAAACCACCGCGCTGACTTGATGGCCGGCTTCGACCATGGCCTGCGCGAGCGCCACGAAGTGCGTGGCAGCCCCGGTATTTTCCGGGTTGGTGCCGACGAAAAGAAATTTCATGTGCGCTTGCTCTCGTAACGCTTGTTTTCGTAATTGGTGAAAGCACGCATGGCGAACTGCGGCAACACATGATGTCGCGCGACTTGCACGCGCGGCAGGTGCCAAAGATCGGTGCCGATGACGGCGCGGCCCCGCTGGGTGGTGGTGGCAGCGGCATAGCCGGCCGTACGAGTGACGTCCGCGACGCGCTCATTCATGTCGCCGTAGGGATAGCAAAACTGGGTGACTGGCGAGCCGAGATGATCTTCCAGATCGGTCTTGCTGCCGGCGATTTCATCGTGGAGCTGCGCGTCGCTGCATTGGGTCAGATGCGGATGGCTGCGTGTATGCGCGCCGATTTCCATGCCGCCGTCGCGCCATGCGCGTAGTTGCGTGGGCGACATCAGCGGTTTCTGGATGCCGAGCTTTTCCGCATCCCAGTTGTTGAAGCGCCCGATGCTGCCGCTGACCACGTAGCAGGTTGCAGTGAAGCCATATCGTTGCAGCACCGGCATTGCGGATTCGAGGTTGTCGACGTAGCCGTCGTCCAGCGTGACCACGGCGATGCGGCCGTGCTTCTCGCCGCGCAGATAAGGCATCGCATCCGACATCGACAGGCCGGTATAACCCAGGCGCTTGAGCAGCCACATCTGCCGCGCGAACGCGCCCGGGCTCACGTATAGGCTGCGCCAGCGGCGCAGGCCGCGGGGGGCCTGGGCGATGTTGTGATACATGAAAATCGGGCAGGCCCGATCCTGTCCTTGCGCTGCGCTCATGCGGCACTCCGTGTCAGCCACGCGTAAGAGCTTACGGCAAACGACAGGGCCGGGCGGCGTTTCGACCGGAGGGGCGGACGGCAGTTGGGCATGGAATAGAGGCTGGGGAGGATAGCTAGCCCGCTTATCTACCGGGAGAGGCTGACGCTAGCCTGTCGTGGATCTAGTAGATCGGCGGCGACCCTTCCGGACGCGTCTTGAAGCGCTTGTGCACCCACAGATACTGCTCCGGAGCCTCGCGCACCATCTGCTCGATGCTCAGGTTGACCCGGGATGTATCGGCTTCGGCATCGGCGCTCGGCAAGCCTTCCAGCGGCGCGCCCAGGCGAAGCGCGTAGCCCTGATTGCCGGGCAGGCGGCGATGAAAGAAGGGAATGACCACCGAACGTGACATCCTCGCCAGGTGATGGGTGCCGGTGATGGTCGCCGCGATGACGCCGAAGAACGGCACGAACGCATTGTCCTTGCTGCGCATGTCCTGGTCGGGTGCGTACCAGAGCGTGCCGCCGCTGCGCAGGTATTTCACCGTGCCGCGGATATCGTCCTTGTCGAACATGGCGCGCGCATAACCCAGGCGCGCACGTAGCACGGCCCATTCGAATACCGGGTTATCCATGTGCCGATACATGCCTGCGATGCGGATGCGCTGCGAGACCAGTCGTGCGCACAGCTCCAGATGCGAGAAATGACCGCCGACCAACAGCACGCCGCGCCCTTGCGCGTGTGCGGCTTCGAGATGCTCGAGTCCTTCGAAGCGCACCGGAATGCGTGCGATGGCGCGATCGGAGCCCATCCAGCCCAGCGCGAATTCGATCAGCATCATGCCGATGTCGCGTAGGTGCGCGTCCACCAGCTTCTTTTGCGCGGCAGCGTCGAGCTCCGGGAAGCACAGTGCGATATTGGTGGCAGCGACCTCGCGCCGTGGCGAGGGAAAGCGTTCGATGCCCGTGCCCAGCGTGCGCCCGATCGCCATCAGCACTTTCCACGGCAGCATGGCGATCAGCTTCATGATGCCCACGCCGATCCACGCCGGCCAGAGGCGTGGTGCGAGCAGGGAGCGGGTGAAGACGGGATAAGGCGTACCGGGCATCCGCACCATTGTACCGGCCTGGCGCGGTCTTGGCCTGCTTCCCGGTCCGGGCTCTTATACTGCGTAGCCACTGCAGGGAATGTCCGTTGCGCTATCTCTATACGATCCTCATGTACCTCGCCACGCCGCTGATCGTGATGCGGCTGCTGACGCGCGGCATGCGTTATGGCAATTACCACCGGCGCTGGCCTGAGCGTTTCGGCATCTTCAAGGCGCCGGACCTGCGCGGTAGCATTTGGGTGCATGCGGTATCGGTGGGCGAGGTCAATGCGGCCGAGCCACTGATCAAGGCCTTGCGCGACGACTATCCCAATGCGCCGCTGGTGGTGACGACGGTGACGCCGACCGGTTCGGCGCGCGTCCATCAGCTATTCGGGGACAGCGTGTTTCATGTGTACTTGCCGTACGACCTGCCGTTCTCCGTGCACCGATTCCTCAAGCAGGTGCGGCCGCGGCTGGCGCTGATCGTCGAGACCGAGATCTGGCCCAACCTGTATTTCGGCTGCCATCGCCGCGGCATTCCGCTGATGATCGTCAACGCGCGTCTATCCGGGCGTTCGCTGCGTGGCTATGCACCGATGCGGGCGCTGTTGCGTTCGGCTCTGCGCTGCGTGCGGCATATCGCTGCTCAATCGCGTACCGATGCAGCGCGCTATCGTTTGCTGGGCGCCGATCCGGCGCTCGTTACGGTTAGCGGCAATCTCAAATTCGATATGCCCATACCGGACGGTGCGCTGGAAGGTGGTGCGATTTTCCGCCAGCAATGGGGGCATCTGCGTCCCGTGTGGACCGCCGCCAGCACGCACGAGGGCGAAGAGCTGGCCGTGCTGGAAGCGCATCTGGAAGTGCTCAAGCGATTGCCCGATGCGCTGCTGCTGATCGCGCCGCGCCATCCGGAGCGGTTCCGGCTGGTCGAGCATTCCGTTCGCAGTCTTGGTTTCTCGATGGCGACGCGTAGCGTGGACCACGTTCCCGGCGCGTCGCACCAGGTTTTCGTGATCGACACGATGGGCGAGCTGATGCCGTTCTTCGCAGCATCCGACATGGCCTTTGTCGGCGGCAGCCTGGTGCCGATTGGTGGCCACAACGTGCTTGAGCCGGCGGCATTATCCAGGCCGGTTTTGGTGGGCCCGCATACGTTCAACTTCGAGGAAATCACCCTCACGTTGATCCGGGGCGGTGGCGCGAAACGCGTATTGCAGAGCGAAACGCTAGGTGCCGAAGTACTTGAGCTGTTGCAGGACGCCGATCGATGCAAACACATGGGCCGGCAAGCGCGAATCGTGTTCGACAGCGAGCGCGGCGCGGTGGGCCGGGTCATGAGGCTGATCGATCGCATGTTGCAGGAATAAAAAAAGGCCGGGATATCCCGGCCTTTTTTACAACGATGTCGCGTCGAATCACTGCAGCAGCGAGTTGGCGTACTCGAGATCCTTGAACTCGATCGTGCCGGCCGACTGCTTCAGCAGGAGTCGATTGAGGACCAGCTGATGGCGTGCCAACGAATACGTGCTTTCGGACTGAGTCAATGTCTGAATCGCCGTCAAGACGTCCAGCATGATCTGCGTACCGACCTGGAATCCGGCCTTGGTGGCATCGAGCGATTCTTGTGCGGCATCGACAGCGGCCTTGCCCGATTTCACTTCGCTGATCCCGGCGTTCACCGAGTTGTAGAAGTTCAAGGTGTTCTGCACGGTCTGGCGGCGCACGGATTCCAGAGAATCCTGCGCTTCGTCGCGTTGATCGATCGATTGGCGAACCTTGGACTGCGTTGCGCCGCCAGCGAAGATCGGCACCGACAGCGTGAGGCCGATGGTGTTGCCATAACGGCCGTTGCCGATCACGTTGTAGCTGCCGTTCTCCAGCCAGCTGGTGCTCTTGGCACGGCTCAGGCTGGCGGTGATCGTGGGCAGATGGCCGGCACGTGCGACATTGATGTCGTGGTTGGCGGCATCAACCGACAGCTGCGCCGAGAGAAGCGTCGGGTTGTTCTTCATCGAACTGTCCACCCATGCCTGCGGGTCGGCGGGCAGGGGCGCATCCAACGGAAGGTCGGGCTGCAACTTCTTGAGGTCGCCGACGGGTTTCCCGGTGATGACGGTCAAGGCCTGGCGGTCATTGGCGAGCGTGTTTTCATCGCTGATCGTCGTCGCTTTGGCCGATTCGTAAAACGACTTGGCCTGATAGACGTTGGTGACAGCGGCGATGCCTACTTTGTACTGCTGCTCGGCCTGGTCGTAAGTGACCCGGAAGGCTTCTTCGTTGGCCTTGGCGAAGGTCACCTGATCTTCGTCGCTGAGCACAGTGAAGTAGGCCGTGGCGACACGGACGAACAAATCCTGCGCGGCGGCCTCGTAAGTCTGTTCCTGGGCATCTGCCGTCGAATGAGCGGCCTGCAGATTGGCGATGTCGCCAAGATTGAGGATCGTTTGATCCAACTCGACGCCCAGTGAGCGTGTGCGCAGGTGACCGGGGTCCAGGGTGGTGCCGGAGTTGGTGGCTTCACTGCCACTTCCACCGCCGCTCTGCTGCTGCAAGCTCATGGTGCCGTTGATCTGCGGCAGCAGCAGTGCACGTGCCTGCGGAATACCTTCGTGCACGGCGAGACGGGTTGCATCGGCCTGAGCCAGGACAGGGTCGTTCGCACGCGCCTGACGGTATGCATCCAGCAAATCCTCGCCATAGCTGGGCAGGGAAACTGCGGCCAGGGACAGGGCAAGGGTCAGAAGCTTCAAGCGCATGGTTCGCCTCGTGGGGTCGGGGTCGGTGGCGGAATCAGAAAACGAATTGGCGGGGTGGTTGGGCATGTGCGAGATACGGCAGATCCGTCTCGAACAGGCTTTCTTCGCGATAACGTCCGTTGCCCTCGTGGGTGAGCAGCATGACATGCTGCACCGGCGACTCGCCGCGAACGACGAGCAATCGGCCGCCCGGCTTGAGCCAGCCGAGGAAACGGTCGGGAATACGATAAACAGCGCCAGTGACAACCAGCGCATCGAAGGATTCTTGCGGCTGCCAGCCGTTCACCGCTTCACCGGTGACCAGCTGCACGTTGCCGATGCCTGCGGCCTGCAGGCGCTGACCTGCGGCGACGGTGAAATCGGCATGGACATCCACGCTGGTCACGCGCCCAGCGAGGTTGGCCAGGCATGCGGTGAGGAAACCCGAACCGGTGCCGATTTCCAGCACGCTGTCTTCCGGCTTCAGGTCCAGCGCCTGCAGCACGCGACCTTCGACCACCGGCTTCATCATCACTTCGTCGTGGCCGATCGGCAGGCACAGATCGGCGAAGGCAAGCTGGCGATGCGCGGGCGCGACGAAATCTTCGCGGCGAACGCGGCCCAGGACCTCGAGCACGCGACCATCCAGCACCTCCCAGGGGCGCACCTGGTTCTCCACCATGTTTTGACGCGCCTGATCGAAGTTCATCGCCATGAGAAAACAAGCCTATGTGGATCGAAAAAAGGTCAAAAAGGATAAGCGTTTAGACCCTGCTTCGACAATGGTTAGCGTGCGGGCTATGCCATCTTGCACGAAGTGCCGGAAGTCATCGCAATGACCTGACGTAAGTCATGCAAATGACTGTGTCCGCGGACACTTACGCACTTTTTCGACTACGCACAAGAGCTGGCAAAGCGATGCCGGCAGGCAGACGCGCAAGCGCATCGATGGTGCTGGCACCTAACATGAGATCCAGTCGCCGAATCCGCCCGAGGATCGACGTCCCGCGACTCGCCGCCGCCACGCACAGCCACGCCAGCCAGCGCGAGAGGCTATGCCGCTCAGCCGCGTTGAGACGAGCCAGCGCCATACGCACAGCAAAGACATGGCGCTGCGCCCCGGCACGGTCGCGCTCCAGCCAGTCGGCGAGCGAACGCTGCGCCTGGCGGTAGGGGGCGCTAAGTACCAATTCTGGGAAAGTGGGGCGCATTGGGCGAATATTGGGTATCATTCAGGAAATAATTAAACCGTCCCGTATAATAAATTGGGTTTTCTGATTTGTGAAGGTGCAACCATGAACTCGATGCCGCTCACCAAGCCACACGGGCCAGGCCGCCCGAAGGACATGGAGAAGCGTGCGGCCATCCTGGAGGCCGCCAAGGCTCTGTTCATTCGCAACGCCTTCGCCGGTACCAGCATGGATGCGATTGCCGCCGAAGCGGGCGTCTCCAAGCTGACCGTCTATAGTCATTTCGGTGATAAGGACAACCTGTTCCGTGAAGTCATCCGCGCGCGAATCCAGGACCTATTGCCCGAAGAAACCTATAGCTTTGATCCTAGCGCGGACATCGGCGATATCCTCAATCGCATTGCCCTGATCCACGCCCACCTCGATTGCGACCCGGAAAACGTGGGAACCTTCCGCGCCATCCTCAGCGATTGCCGCCAGGGCAATCCGCGCTACGGCAAGCTGATGTGGGAAGAAGGCCCGATGCGTACCCGGGCCCTGATGGAACGCCTGCTGCAGAAAGCGGTTGACGCCGGCAAGCTCGATATCGGTGACATCACGCGTGCAGGCATCCAGTTCATGTCGTTGATCAAGGGTGACATGATGATGCGCCGCATGTTCGGTTGCGCCGACTGCGTGCAAACCTATGCACGGGAAGTCGAAGAAAACGCCCGCGCTGGCGTGGCGATGTTCCTGCGGGCCTACGCGCCCCGCTGAAAGCTTGTCCCAGGCAGAACCTGTCCGCACTCGTCTCGCACCCCGCTTCGTGGTCAAATACCGCTTTGGAAGCGGGGGTGCCGACCGCAGTCGGCTGAGAGACACCCTTCGAACCTGATCCGGTTAGCACCGGTGTAGGGAGCTTCGCCGCACAGATCACCGTGCGTGGGCGCCGTCGCTTCGATCCTGTGCGGATTTCCGCACGAACTCCGCGCATGCCTGTGCGGATAGCAGAAGGACGAATGTCGATGAATGCCTTGCCCTCCGATCTCGCGCGCGCCGCGCAAGCCCTCTCCGAAGCCGTGACGCGGCCTATCCCCGGATCGCGCAAGATCCATGTGCAGGGCAGTCGCCCCGACCTCAACGTGCCGATGCGCGAGGTCGAGCAGGCGCAGACGCCGACCCTGTTCGGTGGCGAGTCCAATCCGCCGATCACCGTATACGACACCTCTGGTCCGTACACCGATCCTGATTATTCCGTCGATCTCGCCGCCGGGCTGCCCGCGTTGCGTGCCGGCTGGATTGCCGAGCGCGGCGATGTGGAGCAGCTTTCCGGCCTCAGCTCGGCCTTCGGTCGCCAGCGCGCCGCGGACGCAAAGCTCAACGACGTGCGCTTCAGCCACCTGCGCACGCCCTTGCGCGCCAAAGCGGGCGCCAACGTCACGCAGATGCACTACGCACGCCGCGGCATCGTCACGCCGGAAATGGAATACATCGCCATCCGCGAAAACCAGCGCATCGAAGCGCTGCAAAACAGTGCGCTGTGCAAGCAGCATGCCGGCCAATCCTTCGGCGCATCGCTACCCAAGCTGATCACGCCCGAATTCGTGCGCGATGAAGTAGCGCGCGGCCGCGCCATCATCCCCGCCAACATCAATCATCCTGAAAGCGAGCCGATGATCATCGGCCGCAACTTCCTTACCAAGATCAACGCGAACATCGGCAACAGCGCCGTGTCGTCCGGCATCGCCGAAGAAGTGGAAAAGCTGGTGTGGTCGATCCGCTGGGGCGGTGACACAGTGATGGATCTGTCCACCGGCAAAAACATCCATGAAACCCGCGAGTGGATCATCCGCAATTCGCCGGTACCGATCGGCACCGTGCCGATCTATCAGGCGCTGGAAAAAGTCGGCGGCGTGGCCGAAGACCTCACCTGGGAGCTGTTCCGCGATACGTTGATCGAGCAGGCCGAGCAGGGCGTGGACTACTTCACCATCCACGCGGGTGTGCTGCTGCGCTTCGTGCCGCTCACCGCCAAGCGCGTCACCGGCATTGTTTCGCGCGGCGGCTCCATCATGGCCAAGTGGTGCCTTGCGCATCACAAGGAAAATTTCCTTTACACGCACTTCGAAGACATCTGCCAGATCATGAAGGCGTACGACGTCTCCTTCAGTCTCGGCGATGGCCTTCGTCCTGGTTGCGTTGCCGATGCGAACGATGCGGCGCAGTTCGGCGAACTCGATACGCTGGGCGAACTCACGCAGATCGCGTGGAAGCACGACGTGCAAGTGATGATCGAAGGCCCCGGCCACGTGCCGATGCAGTTGATCAAGGAAAACATGGAGCGCCAGTTGGAGAAGTGCCACGAGGCACCGTTCTACACCTTGGGGCCACTCACCACCGATATCGCACCCGGCTACGACCACATCACCAGCGCCATCGGCGCGGCGATGATCGGTTGGTTCGGCACTGCGATGCTTTGCTACGTCACGCCCAAAGAGCATCTGGGCTTGCCGAACAAGCAAGACGTGCGCGACGGCATCATCGCTTACAAGATCGCTGCCCACGCGGCCGATCTCGCCAAGGGCCACCCCGGCGCACAGGTGCGCGATAACGCACTCAGCAAGGCGCGCTTCGAGTTCCGCTGGGACGACCAGTTCAACCTTGGCCTCGATCCGGAGAAGGCCAAGGAATTCCACGACGAAACGCTGCCCAAGGACGCGCACAAATCCGCCCACTTCTGCTCCATGTGCGGACCGAAATTCTGCTCGATGAAGATCACGCAGGACGTTCGCGACTACGCGGCCGAACATGGCGTGGACGAAATCGTTGCGCTGGACGAAGGCATGGCCGAGAAGGCAGCCGAGTTCCGTGCGCAGGGTGCCGAGGTCTATCGCAAGGCTTGAGTGTGGTGACTCCGACTTTTAAGCAGCTGGCGGATCGCCGCTGCTTAAAGGTTTGGACGGGAACGGCCCGCAGAAAGACAGAGCAGCAGATAAAGCGATCCAATGGCCGAGCCGCGCCATAAATCGAGTGCGTCGTGATTGATCAACGTCGCGGGTAAGTGCATCAATCGGAAAGCCGCGAGTGAGAACAGCAGTATGGCTGCAATAAGGCCGATTCCCCGGGCCGGGGCGGCGGCTGATGCAATTCGCGCGGTGGGCGTCTTCATGGGCGGCATTGTCTGGCTCGCCGCATAAAAATCACAGTAACGCGAGGGGGCGCCGCGTACAAATCGCATAAAAATTTACCGCTGATTGCCGCTTCTGTTGGACTCGTTAACTTGGCTTGCCTTCGCGTCGCGCGTATTCGGCAGGCGTGCGTCCGACCAGTTTGCGGAAATCGCGAATGAAGTGAGCTTGGTCGAAATAGCCAAGCTCTAACGCTAAATCAGTCCATGCTATCGGCACGCCAGCTTGCAGCTGCGCCACGGCTTCGTGCAGCCGGTAACGGTTGATCGCCCACTTGGGGCTCACGCCGACGTATTGGTTGAATAGTCGTTGCAACGCGCGCTTGGTGAGTCCAGTGCGCAAAGCTAGTTCTTCGACCGAAGTAAGGCTGCGGTCTGAGGCAATGCTGGCGACTAGTGCACTGACGTGTGCAACGTTTGGATCGTCGGACGGCAGGTGAGTCAGCAGTAACTTTTCGGCAGCGGCTGACATGGAATCGAAGCTGCCGCTGGCGAATACATCCGTCTCAAAACGCGCAGCGTCATCACCGAAAATTCGCAGCGCTTCGAGCGAACGGTTCATCAGGCTTGAAACCGGCATGCGATAGAACGGGAAAAAGCCGCCGGCCTTGAACTTGATGCCGAACGCGCGCCCTTGTCCTTCGAGCTGACGAACAAAGCGGCTAGTGTGCACGCCATAGATCGCCGTCGAACCCGGCTCGACCACGTAGTGCACGTTTGGGTGAGGCAGGGTTTCCTGCTGCTGTGCCGGCAAAGCGCGCAGATCCCAGGACACATACCAATAGTGCTCGATCAACGCTGCCAGTGCCGATGACGGCGATCGGCGAGCATGCTGAAACTCCCCTTGCTCCAGGCGCCGGTGCAGCACGCCTCGTGGTTGATCTGCGCCCGTATTCATCGCGGATCAACCGAGGTGCTGCGGTCTTGTCGCGTTTTTCCAATCGCCATGGAGGCACACTGTACTAATCTCAGAGCAAGAGGACGAGTAGGCGCTTTCGATATGGCGCCGATCTTGCGCCGACACCTGTTTGCTTATTCCAAGGAGAACACCACCATGCATGCAAGCGGACCCTTCGAAGTAAAGCTTACGCCGCAACCCGCCGCGCCTGGCATCGAGCCGGCGAATCTAGGGCGACAGACGATTAGCAAGCAATTCCAAGGCGATCTGGACGCCACCAGCCTTGGCGAAATGCTGTCGGCGATGGGCAATGCGCAAGGCTCAGCCGGCTACGTCGCCATCGAACGCGTAACGGGTGCGCTGCATGGCAAGCGTGGAAGCTTTGTGCTGCAGCATACGGGAACAATGAATCGTGGTGTGCCGCAGCTCGTGATTACTGTCGTGCCTGATTCGGGCACCGATGAGCTGATTGGTTTGAGCGGATCCATGCAGATCCAGATCGAGCAGGGTCGGCATGCATACACCTTCGATTACAGTTTGTCTCAAGAAAGCAGCTGAACGCGGGAAACATCAACTTACTGCATTTTCACCCGCACTTCGCAGTTGCGAAGACAGGATGGGCCAACAGCATTGCCAGCCACTCGCCACGAGGAGATAGCCATGGCGGCCAAGCCTTTCCTGACCGATATCAAGACTATCCGTAAGCGTGCCCGCGAACACATCGAAAAAGGCGCCATTACCGACGGCTACAAAGCCGATCGCAACATGGTGATCAAACTGCTGAACGAAGCGCTTGCCACCGAGATTGTTTGCGTGCTGCGCTACAAGCGGCACTACTACATGGCATCTGGCATTCACGCCAAGAGCGTGGCGGCCGAATTCCTGGAGCATGCGAACGAAGAGCAGGCGCATGCCGATCTGATCGCCCAACGCATCACTCAGCTCGATGGTGCTCCGAACTTCAATCCGGAAGGTCTGCTCAGCCGCAGTCACGCCGACTATGTCGAAGGCGACGACTTGGTCGACATGATCAAGGAAGACTTGGTCGCCGAGCGCATCGCCATCGACAGCTATCGCGACATCATTCACTACCTGGGCAACGACGATTCCACATCGCGCCGCATGCTTGAGGGCATCCTGGCGATGGAAGAAGAGCACGCCGAGGATTTGGCCACCTTGCTCGACGAACTGGGCAAGAAGGGTGAGCCTGCCAAACCGGCCAAGCGCAGCCGGTAAATCGCGTAAGCCGTCGTCCTGGTGAATGCCGGGACGACGGAACGATCACGCCATGTTGTGCGAACTAGCGCGTGCGCGACTACCAACCCGACACCACCAGCTTGCCGATCGTACTGCCCGACTCAAGCCGACGATGCGCCTCACGCATGTTGGCCGCGTTGATGGGGCAGAGTATTTCGCGTTGGATGCCGCGCAGCTCACCGGCGTCGATCAATGCCGCCACACGCGCGAGGATGCGTCCTTGTTCTGCCATGTCGGGGGTCTTGTAGCGAGGACGCGAAAACATCATTTCCCAATGGATGCCGATGCATTTGGCCTTGTACGGATCGCCGATATTCAGCGGCGCCGTTGGTTCAACGATCAATCCAACGTGTCCTTGTGGCGCCAGCAATTCGCCAAGTTCATCCCAATAACGCTCCGTGTTGGCGAGATTGATCGCGGCGTCGATCTGCGTGAAACCGAGCGCCGATAATTGCGGTGTCAGCGGCTGGCGATGATCGATCACGTGCTGCGCCCCCATCGCACGGCACCACGCTTGCGTTTCGGGTCGTGATGCCGTGGCAATCACAGTGAAGCCTGCGCGCCGCGCCAATTGGATTGCGATGGAACCTACGCCGCCCGCACCGGCAATCATCAACATCGATTTTCCTTCGCCGCCGTTTTCGCTGTTATAGGGCATGCGCTCGAACAGCAATTCCCACGCGGTAATGCTGGTGAGCGGCAACGCGGCAGCGGCTGCTGCGTCGAGCCGGCGCGGACGGTGCGCCGCAAGCCGCGCATCCACTGCTTGATATTGCGCGTTGCTGCCGGGGCGGGTGATATCGCCGGCGTAGTACACCTCATCGCCAGGCTTGAAGCCGCTCACCTCGGCGCCGATGGCTTCGACAACGCCGGCAGCGTCATAGCCAAGGATGCGTGGTTGCGATTCCACTTGCGGTTTGGGCGAGCGCACCTTGGTGTCGACAGGATTGATCGATACGGCTTCGATGCGCACCAGCAAATCATTTGCGCCGATGTCGGGCTTGGGCACTTCCACGTCGACCAGCGATTGCGGATCGTCGATGGGAAGGTAACGAGTGAGGGCGATGGCTTTCATGGGGATATCTCCATCTGTCTATCGATGAACATGTAAAAGGGGCGCGCGGGGTTTTACGATGATATTTGCCGCGCGATGGAAGATGCATGCTGCGATTACGTCTCGCCACTTGCACAAGCGATTGTGGGCAGGCGTTCGTCGCCGATATCGCGTTGACGGCCCCATAGCGCCACCATCAGGCCAGCTAGCGTGATTAGGGCAGCCACCCAGGTCAGCGCACCGAGCCCCGGGCCGCGCGCCACTACTACGCCGCCCAACCACGCACCCAATGCGTTGCCGAGATTGAAGGCGCCGATGTTCAGGCTCGATGCCAGGCTTTGCGCATCATGGGCCTTGTGCAACACCCATAACTGCAGCGGCGGCACGGTGGCAAATGCCGCCACGCCAAGCAATCCGACAAAGACCACCGTCAAGGCCTTGTTGTGTAGCGCGAAGGTCATCACGCCGAGCACCGCGATCAGTGCGACCAAGGTCAGCAACAGCGCAGGCATCAGTTTGCGATCGGCGAGTTTTCCTCCCAACAGATTTCCCGCGATGAGGCCGACGCCGAATACCAACAAGATGGGCGACACCGCACTTTCGGCAAAGCCGGTGACTTCCGTGAGAATCGGCTGGATGTAGGTGAACACGGTAAACACGCCGGCGAAGCCGAACACCGTCATCAGCAAACCAAGCAATACGGCGGGATTGCTGATGGCGCGCAGTTCGTCACGCACGGCGATGCCGGCGTTGTTATCGCGGCTGGCCGGTACCAACGCGGCGATCACGATCATCGCGA
>OUNK011150723.1_pt1 | contig 47264 bp, 30 predicted proteins | sample 1755341 | NCBI WGS metagenome assembly OUNK01 (sample SAMEA3914788, study PRJEB12502) | metagenome | biome: forest; material: soil | place: Canada | collected 2011-07-03 | depth 0.1 m | reverse complement strand
GGCGACGGGCTCCCCGCCGCCATGACGCGGTGGCCGTTGCGGCAACATCAGGTCGCTGACGTCGACACGATCGCCGTCGCACATGGCCACTGCACGTTCCAGGATATTTTCCAGCTCGCGCACGTTGCCCGGGAAATCGTAATCCTCCAGCGCTTGACGCGCCTCGGGCAGCAGGCGAACCGGAGCACCGCCGCCGCTCTTGGCGGCCAGCTGTTTCAGTACGAAGTCAGCCAACAACGGCACGTCGCCGCGACGTTCGCGCAGTGGCGGAACGCGCAGTTCGATCACATTAATGCGATAGAACAAGTCCTGGCGGAATTGACCCTGATCGACCAGCGCGGCGAGATTCTTATGGGTGGCCGAAAGAATGCGCACATCCACGGCGACTTCTTCGCGCGCACCGATCGGTCGCACGGCCTTTTCCTGGATCGCGCGCAACAGTTTCACCTGCATGTGCAGGGGCAGCTCCGCCACTTCGTCCAGGAACAACGTGCCGCCGTGGGCAGCCTGGAACAGGCCTTCCTTGTCGGCGACCGCGCCAGTGAAGCTGCCTTTGCGATGGCCGAAAAATTCGCTTTCCATCAGCTCGGAAGGAATCGCGCCGCAATTGACCGGCACGAACGGACCCGTTGCGCGCGGACCTTGCTCATGGATCAGTCGCGCGACCAATTCCTTGCCAACGCCCGATTCGCCAGCGATGTAAACCGGCGCCTGATTGCGGGCCAGCTTGCCGATGGTGCCACGTACCTGTTGCATGGTGGCGGAGTCGCCGATCAGGCGATCGCTGAAATTGGTTGCTCCACCGCTGGCGCTGACGCCGGTGCGCTTTTCTTCGGCGAGCTTCAGCGCGGTGCGCACCAGCCGGCGCAACATCTGGATATCGACCGGCTTGGATACGAAATCGAAGGCGCCGGCCTTGAGCGCAGTCACGGCAGCGTCGACGTTGCCGTAGGCGGTGATCATGGCCACGGGCGTATCGGGATATTTGTCCGCGATCAGCTCGATCACTTCCTGACCGCTGCCGTCGGGCAGCCGCATGTCGGTGAAGCACAGATCGTAGCTACGTTCGCCCAAGGCGTGGCGCGCTTCGGCCACGGTGCCGACGGCATCGACCTTCAGGTCCATGCGCCCAAGTGTGATTGTCAGGAGTTCGCGGATATCGCGTTCGTCGTCGATGACCAGTACGGTCTGTTGGCTCATGATTCAGAGGCGAGAGTGGGTTGTCGTTCAGGATACTCGCCACACTAGCAAGTGGCAAAGCGTAGTGTGTGTGCGTCGCGTCAACGACCTAGGTGCCGTAGGAAGAAATGGACAATGGTCTGATAGGCCTCTTTCGATTCGGGCAGTTCCGGATCGGAGAAGAAGGAATGCCACATGCCCTCCCAGACGTGCAGTTCGGTCTGCGCCCCCGCCCGGTCGAGCAGCTGCTGGCTATAGATCACCGAACTCATCGTCATGTCCCGAGTGCCCGTAATGAGCAAGGTGGGCGGGAATTTGGCCAGCAGGGCCGGCGACAATCCCGGCAAAACCAGCGGATCGTTGGGCTTGGCGCCACGGAAATAGGGGAGTTCGGCCACGCCGAGCAGGTGCGGCGGGATGCCCTGACCATTCAGTACCGGCGCGACGTAGGACGAGTCACCCTCGACATTCGCCACCGAGCCGCAAAAGGTGCCGATGGCGCCGGGCGTCGGTAGCTTGTCCGTGATGATGCGGGCAACTGCTTCGCCGGTAAGGATGCCGCCGGCGGAACAGCCATAGATGCCGATCTCGGTGGATTTGTATTGCTTGAGCAACGCACGATAAACCGCCTCCACGTCATCACTGGCGGCAGGGAAGGTGTGCTCGGGCCCTTGCCGATAATCGACCGTGATCACTTTGATGCGACCGATGTTGGCGATAGGAATGGCCTCGACCAGGCCGCCGCTGTGCGCGCCCCACAGGAAGCCGCCCCCATGCAGGTTGATCAGTACGCGATCGCGATTCTCCGGCGCAACACCCTGTGCGGGCAGCACGACATCCGTGCCGACGCCGGCAATCGTTTCGCTGTGAATCGTCACCGGATACAGCTTTTGCATACGCGCGGCGCGATCGCTGTTCATGCGATCGTAGAATGCGCGGCTTTGCTCAATCGGCGCGGTGATCGGCGGTGCCTTGCTGCCTGCGGCCAACATCTTCGGGAAAAAAGCGCGAGCCTCGGGTGAGGCCAGGCTGGAGTAGGGAATGGTGAGCGCTGGCGAGGTCACGCTACCGTCGGCGTTGAATCCCGGCGATGTCGTTTGCGCTGAGGCGGTCGTACCTAGTGAAGCTGCGCACAATAAAAAAGTTGATACGACATATGAAAGACGCGGTGCTTGCATCGTGTTTCTCCCGATCGCTTGATCATGTACGGCGAAATACGTCGCCTGTTAGCACTAATTTCCAGTCGCTGCCGGTTTGGTGTCAGCGTTGCCGTTGAGGATTTCCTGCATTTTCAAATAAACGCCGTTGGTCCAACCAAAGCCGATGACGTTCTGCGTGTATCCCGCGCTGATTTTCACATCGGCATTGCCAAGCGCCATGTTGTACTTCTCGCGGATGGTACCGTCGGCGGCGAAACTGCGATCGATCGTGGCGTTGAATTTGCCGGCGATGCGGTGCGCATCGTCATGGAACCCATAAGCGTCCAGGCCGGATACAGCAAGCCAATTGGTCGGCGCCCAACCGAAAGGACTGTTCCATTGCGTGCCGCTGGGGCGGTTGTCCATCGTCAAGCCGCCAGGCAGTTCAAAGATGGAAAGTTTGTCGCGAACCGCAGCGGCTTGCTGCGTTGACGCGGCGCCCGCCCAGAGCGGATAGAACGTCGTGAGGTAGGGACCATCGGACGGTTTGCCGGCAACCACATCGTAATCGCGATACATGCCGAACTCAGGTCGCCATAGATATTTGTTCATCGCATCCTTGCGTGTCGCTGCCGCTTGCGTCCAGCGTTCGGCATCTGCGGAGTTCCCCAGTTGCTCCGCGAAATCGTGCAAGTCCTTTTCATACCGATAGAGCAGGCTGTTCAAGCCGACTGCTGCGTAGTGATGCGTAGAGCCGCCAAACGGGCCGAAGTGGAAGTTGGTGTCGAAGCCCGATTCGCGCATGGCGCGGTCGCCAAGGTAGTAGTCGGCCGTCAATCGATAGCCGCCGACCCACGCGCCTGCGCAGACTTTCGATGCCCGCACATCGCAGCTCTCCGTCTTCAATTGCACTGCTTCGGCATCGTTCGGATGCTCGGACGCCTTGATCAGATAGCCGGGATTTTCCGAAGGATGCGCGATCAGCCACTTGATGACGCCGCGATAAAACTCGCTATCCTTCGCTTCCAATACGGGGCCGTTGCCCAGGTCGTAGTAGCGGGCCAGGCCTGTGTCGCCAGCGAGATGTTCCGGGCGTGTCCAGATTTCATAATTGCGTACGGCAAGCGGATATGCCTTTTCCAGCCACGCGCGCTTTGCCGCTACATTGGGAAAGCTTGCCGGATCGTTCAGTAGTGCCGCAATCATCGCACTGAGGAACGGCGGCTGTGACCGGCTCAAGTAATAGGTGCGATTCGCATTGAGCACGCCACCGTAGTACTGCACTTCGAACAAAGCGTTGTCGACCATGTTGCGCGCCAGATCGACGCGATGATCGGCGAGCAGCCCGAGCATGATGAAATAGCTGTCCCAGCCGTACATCTCATTGAAGAAACCGCCCGGCACGACATAAGGATGGGGCAGGTAGAGCAATCCTTGCGTGGCAAGCGTGGTCGCATCGATATCGCCCAGCTTTTCGATCGGACGCGGCAGGGTTCGTATATCGACGTTGCAACGTTTTCCCACCTGAGTGAGTTCCGTCGACAAGGGGAACTGCGCCGGCACATACAGCACTGGACGGGTGGCGACCTTGCTATCGGCCAGCGAGGCGCAGTCGTCCATGGAGCGGGTCAGCGTGCTCCACGCCTTGTCGATGTACGCAAGTGTCTTGGCGGCATCGGGCTGCGCCGCCGAAGCGGTGGCAACAAGCGTCGACGATACGATCAAGCTGGCCACGCAAGACTTGATGTGAAGAGGCGTCGACCGGCGAGAATCGGCAGCATTTCCGTGTGCAGAGCATTTTGGACTTTTCATGTCAGTTCCCCATTCAGTGCGATCGACGACGATGGAAGCACGACGTCGGTCGCGTGGTGCAACGATTCATAATGCGTGACGAGTCAGTGTTACTTTCCCCTGCGCATCACGCTGGATGGCGATGTCGTAGCGTTCGCCGCGGAAGGAGACGTGCTTTAGCGTCAACGCTTTCCAATCCGTTGGGAGCATGGGTGGATAGGCCTGGACAAGACCCTGTTCCTCGATCCGAAGTCCACTGAATCCATAGATGAGATTCTGTAGCAGGCCGCCACTCGCTGTTGTGAAATAGCCGGTGTTATTGGTGGCCGTTTCGGCGCGCACATTGAATGGTGGTTTCAGCACATGAGCGATGAGGTTGTGCTGGAACCAGTCGCCAGCATCGCCACTGTTGCCCGAGGTGGAGGCTGCGACGGATAAAGGCGTGAAGCCCATGCTGTTTGGGTCGCGATGCGATTGTTCGATGGGAGCGATCGCGTATTTGTAGTCGCGTTCGCGCACCTCCGCGCTCATTGGCATATCGAGCGACGGATAGGAAAGCATCGGTAGCGAACTGCCGCCCCACGAATCGATGTCGTGCGCGACGGATTCGTCGAAATCCAGGTAGTGACCATCTTTGGCGGAGAAGGGGATGTATAGCTGCTTGGCCACATCGGTCCAATGCGGATCGGCTTTTTCACCGACGATCGCTGCGGCTGCCGAAGCAATCTCCAGCGCCTTGCGTGCCGATGCATTGGTGAACGTATCGTTGGGTACGTCGTTATAGTCTTCGTCGACAGACGTGACATGCTGGATCTCATATCGCTGCCTGGCCGCCACATAGGTGGCGCGACTGGCCCAGAAGTCGGCGACAGCGCGAATCACCGGCCAACCGTGATGAACAAGCCAGTCGCGATCATGCGTCGCGAGGTAGTACTGCCACTGCGCTATGGCGATATCCGCGTTGACGTGAATCTCGCGTTCGTCCAGCACCCAGGCGAAATGCGGTGTCTGCGAGCTGCCGTTGTCCGGATCGGCTTCCCATGGATACATCGCACCGCGCCACCCGCGTTCGTGCGCGCGCTGCTGAGCCTGTTGCAATGTGCTGGCGCGAAACATCACCAGCGACTTGGCGCGTTCGGGGTGGAGCAGAAGCAAGGCGGGAAACACCCACGAATCGCTATCCCAGAAAACATGCCCGGTGTATCCAGGCGTCATGCCGCATGCGCCGATTGGCCAAGACGTGTCGGGCGTTGAATTCGACAGCAGATAATAAAGATCGGAATGCACAATCTGTTGAGCCTTGGCGTCCCCATCGATCACGATGTCCGATTGCCACAATGCGTGCCAGGCGTTTTCATGTTCCGCAAGCACATGGTCGAAGCCTGCATCACGTGCAGCAGTGGCCAGTGCCAGATCCTGCCTTGCATCGCCGCCCCAGTTTTCGCGCGACGCTGTAACATATTTGGTGAAGGTATAGGTCTGGCCCTTATGGACTTCGACGCGAAGATTTAGCGCAAGGCGATAGCCATCCTTGTAGAGCTTGACGTCGCTGACATGCACGCCTTGCGGTAACGCAACCGCTACCGCTTCGGCCATGCCGGCACCTTGTTTGGCGCGTCCGTCCAGCCACAACGTAAGCGTGCCGGTGTCGCCATCGCTGGCGATCACGTGCGTATCGCCGTGGTACCAGAGCGGCGCACGGTCGGGCGTGGCGGGCGGTATCGGTTGCAGCTTTAGATTGTTTGCCGCAACCGCTTCCTGCATCTGCGGGCCATCCAGCTTGCCGAGCGGAAAACGCGGCTGATGAGGCGCCCATAGATTGAGCGCAAAAGACAAGTCGATCTCGCCATCGAAATCCGGGGTGATCATCAACTGATTGACGGCCAGATGAGGCGATGCCTGGCTGACTAGCGTCTGCACATGGATATCGGTCGACTTGCGTCCATCGACGTAGCGATAACTTGTGGTCAGAACGCCGTTGTACATGTCCAACGTCTGGCGATAGTTCTGAAAACGAGTCGGACCGATATCCACCTGATTGAGCCAGAACTGTCCTGCATGCGACGGGCCAGTGCTGTAGTCGATCTCGGTCCAGCCAGGAATTGCCGCGGGTCGCGAGACATCGCCCTTGGCGTAATCCATGAAGGCGACCATGTAGGCAAGATTGCCTTCGGTGCCGCGTGGTGCGGTCATGGTCGAGAAGTAACCGTTTGCGATCTGACCAGGGAAGTACGCGTTGAGATCTTGCAGATTTGCACTGAGGAGGAAACTGGGGTCGGAAGCAGCGCAAGCGCGGCCGGCGATCAGCACTAGGCACGCCACCATGACCCGTGAGGATGTCACGCCGAGTCCCCTAGTGGCTTCAAGGGCGCACATGAGTGGCGTGCGCCGGCAATAAGTCATCGGTAGAAATGCGAATCCATGCCGTGCTGTTCTGGCTCCTCGACGCCTTTTCGACGAGATGCACCAATTGGAAGCTGGACTTGTCGACCAGTTCATCCAGTGCTGTCAGTTGATCGCCGTCGAGACCATGACGTAGCACTGCCGGAATGCGCTTCGCATTCAACATACGTATCAGACTATCAAGCATCCAATACGACGGAAGGTAAGTCGATGCGCTGTCGATATAAATGGAAGACGTCGCGTTCATATGCGGCAGGTACGCGCCAAGCAGCGGAATAATCGTATTGGGCGCGTGATTGAAATCCGAAAATAGCAAGTCGATTTTCTGCCCCTTGGCCACCGCATCTACCGCGCGCGCATTGAAGCCGATATCGCCTTTGACGAACTGGACCTTATCGGCGACTTCAGCATGATCGAAGATCCATGCCATGCATTCTTCGTAAGAACCCGCTTCGGACAGTCGCGCTAGGTCGTGTAACGACCCAGTGAGCTGAGAGAGAAAAGCTCTGACTGACGCATCTTGAAAGTGGCTGCCATTGTCGAACGTGTAAATACGGCCATCGCCGAGTTCCTTCAAAGCCGAGGCTACCCAGACGGTACTCGCTCCGAAACCGGTGCCCAGCTCAACAACGACGCGCGGCTGTTCGCGGCGCACCATGCTGTAAAGAAGCATGCAGAGGTCTTCGCTTCCATACACCGGCCCCAATTGATCCCGCATTGCAAGGAGGTAATCAATGTTTTGCTTGATGTTCCATGCCTGCACAAATCTCTCCTAGGCCGTGTGAGTCCGAATATCTCGATACGCCGTCATGCCTACAGCTCAGGCACTACATCGAAGGCCACCGTAAGCCGGGCCTTCTCACTATGGAAAGGTACCGTTCCGTGCCAGAAATACGAAGGAAACAAAACTAGCCTGCCTGGCTCGGGACGCACTACGTGCTGGGCGTGCAATGGCGGCTTGGTGGCGATGCTGGGCTCGCCGAATGCAAGGCATCCATCCTGCGTGGAGGCTTGCGCCATGCCATCGGGCAAGTCCACGTAGAACGCAGAAGAAATCCAACCGCGCGGATGCACATGGCTGGAGTGATAGCCCGCGCTGCGCAATCGCACCGACCAGCCGCCGTTAAATCGGTACGTTCCGCGGTTGCGACGACGCAATGGGTCGGTGCCGTTGCCGATGAAAGCTAGGTATTCGCGGATCGGTGCGTCGAGGGCTTTGAACAAAGCCTGGATGACCGGGTCGGCGTCGCGCGTGAGATCACCTGTGGTTTCCGTGCCATGGCGCAGCGATTGGAACAGCAGCGGATGACCGTGTGGATTGTGCAGGCGTTCGAGGCTTTGCTTTAGATCATTTAAGAAGCTGGATAGATCCGGCCACGACGAAGGCGCTTGCAATAGGTAGGGCCGCACCAATTGCGGGTAATCGCAAAGCGCGTCGTAGCGCGTATCGCCGAGCAGTCGCCACGCGGTGGTTTGTAGCGCCACCAGGTATTGATCATCCGGCGCGGCGGACAGCAGCGCCTCGCAATGGCTTAATGCCTTACGTGCATCGCCGACGCCCAACAACGCAGCTGCCAGCAGGTTTCTCGGCGCAGTCGCAGAAGGGGATCGTTGCAGTGCACGTTCCGCCAATGTCAGTGCGATAGCCGGATCGAATTCCAGTGCAGCAAGCCCCGCGCGCACCAACAGGGAGGGTGTGGCTTGCGCGCGTGCCGCCGAGGCTTCAAGGCACATGTAAGCACCGCGCGCATCGCCGGCGCCTTGCAGGATGGCCGCCTTGGCGGCGAGCAATGCCTCTTCGCCCTGAAATGTTTGCAAGGCCTGGTCGAGCGTTGCGGTGGTTTGCGCGCTGTCACCCGTGCGCATCCATACGAGTCGCGCAAGATGATTGTGTGCGTCGATGTGGCGTGGCTCCTGCCGCAGGCATTCGCGCAGGGACGCTTCCGCACGTTCGAACTCGCCCAGCGCGATCAGGTTGTTCGCATGAGTGAAGTGGACGGCTGCCGTCTTGTGTCCTTGATCGAGAGCGTGCTGAGTGGCGCGTTCGGCCTCGGTGTGCTGGGACGCTGCAGCCAAGGCAATTGCCAGTGCATGCGCCAAGGCGGGATTGCCGGGCGACGCTTCCGCCAGCTTGCTATATAAGGTGACGGCTTCCGCCTGGCGACCGAGCGCCGCGAGCGCAGTGACGTGTTGTGTGACGAGCTCTGCTGGTGCCTGTCCGGAAGCGCACAGCGGGGCGACGATGCTCAGTGCTTCGGCCGGACGCTGCTGATCGTTGTAATGGCGAGCGAGCAACAGCGCCGCATGTGGCATGCGCTGGGCTGCTCGTTGAAGCAGCGGTATCGCCTCATCCTGGCGTCCGCTGTTGAGCAGCAACTCGCCGAGCGTTGCCAGCGAGGGTGCCCAGCCAGGATCGGCGGCCACCGCTTTGCGCAAGAGTGCTTCAGCGCCCTCGCTATCGCCGAATGCCTGTCGAACGCCACCGAGCAGGCGCAGTGCTTCCGCATAGTCAGGATGCTGTTCGACGATCGTCTGGAGTCGGTCGTGCGCGCCACGAAAATCGCCCGTTTGCAACAGCGTGCCAACATGCCGCATGGCGTCGAGAACGGTGGGCGGTAAGTTGGACATCGGTTCGTGTTGTTTGTCGAAAGGGTTATAGCGGTTGGCGAATCAGTTCTGCTTTGCCCGACGCGTCGCGCCGGACGGTAATGTCGTACAGCTTGCCACGGAAACTGACATGCCGAAGCGTCAGCGATTTCCATGATGGCGGAAGTTGTGGTGCGTAGGCGCTATCCAGGCCCTTGTCGTCAATGCGCAGGCCCGTGAAGCCATACACCATGCTTTGGACGAAACCGGCGGAGGTCGCAAGAATGTAGCCAGCGTTATTGGCAACGGTCTCGGTGCGCACGTTGAAGGGTGGCTTCAGGAAACCGACGAGATTGCGCTGAATCCAGTCGCCCGCGGATTTTGCGTCGCCCAGCTCCGAAGCGCCGACGGCGAGCATCACCATCATCATTTCGTTGGGATCGTCGCCGTGGACTTTCAGCTCGTGCAGCTGGAAGTCGAAATCGTTGCGACGCACGGTGTCGGACATGGAGAGATCGAGATTGGGGTACATCAACCACGCCAGAGAGGAACCCATCCAGGTGATCTTGTCGTGCGGGACCGATTCGTCGAAATCGAGATGGCGCTGCTCCTTATCTAGGAACGGTATGTACATCTTCGATGCAATTTCCGACCACTTCGGGTCCGCCTGTTGTCCCGTCAGTTTTGCTGCTTCGACGGCAATAAGCAGTGCCCTACGTGCGGCGGCGTTGGTGAAGGAGTCGTTCGGCACATCGTCGTAGGCTTCATCAGGCGATGTGACATGCATGATTTCGTAGCGATCTTTCGCTGAGTTGTACGTCACGCGACTCGTCCAGAACTCGGCGACATCGTGAATCACCGGCCAGCCGTATTGCTTGAGCCAGGCTGTGTCGTTGCTGGCCAGGTAGTACTGCCACTGTGCGATGGCGATGTCGGCGTTGACGTGAATCTCGCGATAAACACCGTATGCAAAGTGCGGCGTATTGTCGACGCCGGTTTGCGGATCGGCTTCCCACGGATACATTGTGCCCTTGGCGCCGTACTGGATTGCACGCTCACGCGCCGGCTGCATGGTGCGGTTGCGGAACATCACGATGGGCTTCGCCCGTTCGGGATGAAGCAGCAATAGCGACGGAAATACCCACGAATCGCTGTCCCAGAACGCATGCCCCGCGTAGTTCGGCGTGATGGCGCATGCGCCCATCGGCCACGCCGTGCCTACCGTGGTGTTGGAAAGAAGGTAATAGAGATCCGAATGAACGGCTTTTTGTACCTGCGGATCGCCGTCGATGACGATGTCCGATTTCCACAGATCGTGCCATGCCGCCTGATGGCGGCTCAGCAGCGTCGCGAAGCCTGTCTGACGTGCTTGCTTTGCGAGTGCTACGTCGTCGGTTGCCTCGCCACCCCAATCCTGACGGGAAGCGGCGAGGTACTTGGTAAAGGTATACGTCGTGCCTTGCTTCACCTTGGCTGTGACGTGCAAGGAGAGCAGATCGGATGTCTTGTCCAGCTTTACGCTTTCCACGGTAAGCGCAGCGGGCAGTTCGACCGCTGCAGCCTCGGCCATGCTCAGGCCCTGTTTGGCGCGGCCGTCCAGCCACAGCGTCAGTTCCTTGGTGTTGCCATCGTTCGACAGTACTTGCGTGTAGCCCGGGTACCACACCGCGGCGCGATCGGGTGTCGGCACCGGCTTGTTGTCGAGACTCTGCCCGCTGGCGATGACCGCGGCGATCATCTGATCGCCGGTCATGCTGCCGATCGGAAAACGTGGTTGATGTTCAGACCACAGGCGGATGGGAAAGGTGAGTTCTACGCTACCGTCGAAATGCGGCGTGATCGATATCTGGGTGGCGGCGAGGTGCGAATCGGCCTGGCTGACAAAGGTGACGACCTGCACATCGGTGGACTTGTTGGCATAGTCGAATCGATAGCGCGTGGTGAGCGTGCCGCCGTACATGTCCAAGGTCTGCGAATAGTTCGCGAAGATCTTGCTATCCAGACGCGTCGAATTGATCCAGCCACCGCCAGGGTTGTAATCGATCTCGCTCCAGCCGGGAATCGCGGCAGGGCGCGAAATATCGTCCTTGCTGTAATCCATGAAGGCAACCATGTACGCACGCGACGGTTCGGTGCCGCGCGGCGAGGTCATCGTGGAGAAGTATCCATTCGCAAGATAGCTCGGAAAGTAGCTGCCGAAATCGCTGGACGACGCGGTGAGCGTGAAACTTGGATCCGTAGCGCCCCATGCTGCGGAGCTGGCTGCGGCAGCCATCAGAAACAATCCGGTAATGCCGATGTTGCGAAAGATCATGAAAGCTCCAGCAATGACGCGTTGCAATCTCCAGCCCTGGCAACGCTATTTGGCGATAAAGCGGGGGATGCTCGCGGTCTTCGTTCCGGCGCGGTCGGTCTCGCGCTTGAAGAAGAACAGGGTGATCAGAATCAAGGTCATGGGAACCAGCGAGAAATAGAAAGCGTGGATCCCGTCGAAGCGCGAAAAGACGATCGCCGTGATGCGTGAGCCCAGCGTTCCGCCAAGCGCGGAGAAGATCACGATCAGGCCGGTCATCGCGGCGTGCGAAGGTTTAGGCAGCGAGCTCAGCGCCACGGAATTGATCACCGGATAGATCGGCGCCATCAGCAGGCCGATCAGTGGAATCAGGTAGGCGGCAATAGGCGCGTTGAACCAGCCCACATTGCTGCGCGCCACGACACCATGCGCCAGCGGCAAAGTAAGCATCACCAGCATGCCCATGCCGACCACGCACAGATTCAGCAGTACATACCAGGGTATGCGGCGCAGAACTTGGCCCGCGACGATGCGTCCCGCTGCGGAGGCGGCCGCCAATATCGTCGCCAGCTGGATGCTCATCGCATTCGGTAGCATGAGGATTTCGTTGTTGAAGGTCGGCAGCCACGTACTGAAGCTTTGTTCGATCAACACGTAAAGGAACGCCGAGGCCAGGAAGACGTAAACCAGTGGCCGCAGGAACAAATGCAGCATCTCTAGCAAGGAGCCGTGGATGGACTTGGTTTCGTCGCTACGTGCCTCCGATTCGTCGAGCTCTGAGGTGGCAAGCAGCACTATGACAAGTGCGCAAACCACCGCAAGCACCCAGTAGACATTCAACCAGGAAGGATTGGCCGGCGCGGTGCGATCGACGAAAGCGCTAAAAAGCCAGCCGGCGATCAGCACGCCGACCATGAACAAGCCTTCGATGGTATTGGTAAGACGCCCGTGCTCGCTTTTATCGTTCGTCAGAAGGCCGATCGAGGAATACACCGACACCTTGGTCAGTGCGAACGAGATGCCAACGCAGGTGAAAAGCAGTTCGGTGGTGTGGAAGCTGGGATAAAGCGGCATCAATACACATGCGCACGCCACGATGCCGAGCGCGGTCATCATGGATCGCCGGTAACCCAGCAATGGAAGAAACGACGCGACCAGAAACGAGGTGATCGCAATCGGGAGATCCTTGAACAGCTCGAGCAGGCTTGCTTGCGGCTTGTCGACACCAAAAGTGTAAATCGATTGCAGGATGACCGTGCCGACGCTGTTGAGCAGAATCGCGAAGACCATGTAGATCAACGCCAGCGCAGCGATCATGCGAAATCGATTCATGGTAACCAGCCTACCCGAGTGAATGCGTGGTCGAATACATGGTTGTCTCCGTCGCGGTTGATACGTGGGCCACGCATGGCAGCACTTACTTTACAACTCACGCGATCAGGAAAATCCATGGCCGGGTGTTTTCACACCCGGCCATGGGTGCCCCAGGGAGGGGAGGGCGATTAACGCTGGAGCAAGCAGTTCTCAGAAGTTGTACTTGATCTGACCTTGAACCTCGCGGCCCATGATGGATCGAGCCAGAATCACGCCATTGGTGCTGGCAAAGCCGAACAAACGCGCATTGCCTTCGGTGATGCCGATCTGGTTGGTCATGTTGGTGCCGTTCACGCTGTACACCCAGTGCTGACCGACATTGGCGGCGAAGAAGAAGCTCAGGTCGTAGTAATTGCCTAGCGGCTGCTGTTCGATCAGGTCGCCGTAGCGGGTGCCCACGTATTCGTAGGTGATCCCTCCACGCAGGCTGCCCCAGCTGGTCGGATAGGTATAGGCCGGCGTGAGACGGAACTGCACCCTAGGCTGACGCTGGAGCACCTTGCCGTACATGCTGGCGAACTCGGCCGCGCCCGATTGCGCGGTGAATTCCTGCAGGCCTGTGTTGCTGTAATGGCCGTCCATGTAGTCGCCGCTCAGTGCGACCGTGAAGTTTTCGAATGGCTTGAATGTCGTTGATAGATTCACGCCCTTGGTATTGCTGCCATACACCAACGAGATCTGCTGGCCCTGCGGGTCGGTGTAGGTGTATGGCACACCGTAGAACAGGCGATGGTAGGCGCTAACATCGACATACACCCAGTCGGCCTGATACTTGAAGCCGATTTCCTGGTTGTGGATCTTCTCCACCGGTACGGAGCCGGGGTAGGCGCCGCGCAGATCGTCGAAGCCCGGGAAGTGCACGCCGTCATTGGCGCGAATATATGCACTCATGTTCGACGTGAATTCATAGTTCGCACCGAGGGTCCACGACGGCGCGCTCTTGCGGTAGTTGATGTAGTTCAAGCCAGGCGCGAACACTTGCGATCCGTTGTTGAACAGCGTCAACGGATTGTTATCGAGATCGACCGTCGTGGTGTTCTGAATGCCACCACTGGCCTGTTCGCGCTCCTCGCGGATGCCGGCGTCAAACAACCAGTTGTCCAGCTTCCAGCTGTCAGTCAGGAAGAACGCGGTGTTGAAGCCGTTCCAACGCTCGTAGATCGCCGTGCTCGGTCCGCTGACGAAGCCTTGGTTGCTGCTCAACTGATACGTGTTGGCGCCATCGGCGAGATCGACCACGATCGGGTTCGGGTTGCTGACGGCCTGCAGCAACATGTTGTTGCCCAGGTACCACGTGTCATGATCGTTGTAGACCGTGGTGAAGTTGCCCAAGGTCAGCGTATTGCCGTCAAATAGCTCCTTGCTGATGTGGAACTCATTGCTGATCGCGGCGATGCGCTTGTGTACGTACCACAAACCTTGTGTGGTGACGTTCTGGTTTAAGCCTGCCGCTTGTCCATTGGTCAATGAAGCGGTGGCCGCAAGTCCCGTAGGCAAGCCATCAGCAGTTTCTTGGCTGGATATGTAACTGCCGAGCGTGGTGGGATTTGCACCGGTGCTGAAGAACGAGATGGTATTCATCTGGCCGGCGGTGAAATTCAGCTTGTCCGACAGTGACCAGCCATTGCCGAAATCCCAGTCGAAGTTGCTGCCGAACATGTGGATGTTGCTACCACGGCCCTTGGCCAAGTTCAGCGGAATGCTGCCGGGTGTGCAGCCTGCGGTATTGCAGGGCGAGACCTGGATGCTTTCATACTGATCGGCCTTGCTGCTGAAGGTGCCGTATAGCGGATCAAATCCCGGGTAAGGTGAAAAGCTGCCCTTGGTCGGATTGAGAATGGGCGTATCGGTCACGAACTGGTTGTGGTCTTTGATCGCGCGCGCATAAAACATCAGCGAGCCGCTATCCCAGTCGCGTGTCAGCGTGGCGGACAGAGAGCCACCGTTGTCGGCCGGGAATTGCGCATCGCGATAGTCGTCGCGCCGATACCAGCCGCCGAAACTTCCGTACCAATTGTTGGCAACCTTGAAACCGACGAAGCCATCAATTCGCTGCAGGCCATCGGAGCCAGCCGTATAGCCAATATCACCGGAAGGCACGTCCGTACCTTGCTTCTGGATAAAGTTGGCTGTGACGCCGGGCTGTCCGGTGCCGTAGAGCACCGCCGGGCCGCCTTGCACGATTTCCACGCGATCGATCGTGTCGTCGGGAATGCGCATCAGCGACGACTGATCCAGAAAGGACAGGGCCATCGGATAAAGCGGCGAACCGTCGATCTGGAACGTGACGTAAGGCGCGTCGCCGCCGCCTGGGAAGCCGGCCACTTCGATGTTCGCACCCGTCTGGCCGCCGGACGATTCCGGGAAAACACCCGGGGATTGTTTCAGCAGGTCGGCCGCGCTTATCGGGTTCGCTTCCTTGATTTGTTGAGAAGACATGGAAGTGATCGAATAGGCCGCATCGATCTTTTTCACGCCGCCGAACGTCGCCGTGCCCGTCACGACGACCTGCTGCAAGGTCGACGCATTTTTGGCGTTCGCTGCTTGCTGTGCGCCGGGGCTTATGGGTGCCGTTGTGGTAGTCGAACTTTGAGTGGGCGGCGCTTGATTGGTGTCCTGCGCATACACAGTGCCGGAGATCAGCGTTGCCGCGATCGCCCCCGGTAGTGCTAAACGAGTTAAGTGCTTGCTGTTCATCGATCGTTCTCCCCAAACGGTTTTTGTAAATGTTCGCGTGGCGTAAACCACGTCTGCTGTTGGCCGCGTTACGTCTTGAACAAGCTGATGTCGAACGCGGCGACGTTCGGCAACAGCACGTCTGCTCCGGCCAACGCTTGCGCGTGACCAATTCCCACCGCTTTCATTCCAGCCGAGTGGATGCTGGCAATGCCCGCCGCGGCGTCTTCCACGCCGAGACATTCGCTCGGTGCCAGACCGAGGCCGCGCGCAGCGGCCAGGAAAATTTCGGGATCCGGTTTGGCGCGACGAATGTGGTCGGCGTTGACCACGTAGTCGAACAAATCGGCGATGCCGAGTTTTTCCAGCAAAAGAGGTGCGTTGCGACTGGCCGAAGCCAATGCCGTTTTCAAACCCGCGCGGCGAACCGACTCGATCGCGGCACGCGCGCCGGGTAAAAGGTTCTCCGGTCCGAAGCCTTCGATCTGCTGCCGGTAGTAGTCGTTCTTGCGTGTCGCCAGCGCTTCTTTTTCTGGTTCGGCGTACGGACGCGAGGCTTTCTCCAGCAAAATGTCGAGCGAGGCGCGGCGATCGACGCCCTTCAGGCGCTCGCCCACGCTGTCATCGAACGGGATGCCGATATCTGATGCGAGTTTTTTCCACGCGGCGTGATGCACCACCGCTGTGTCGGCAATGACCCCATCGAGATCAAAAATGACCGCCTTCAACGCACCTGGCGTGGATGAGGCGGTCTGCAGGGGAAGATGGATGGATTGTCCCGCGCGCAGCAGCAGCGGCTGACCGTGATGCAGTATTTCTGTTTGTGTGCCTTCGGTTAGTGCGTATTCGACGCCGCCTTTGCTGACCGACACGCGGATGTGCGCATCCTGCCAACGCAAGCCGAAGCGGTAACCCTTCCAGGCATCGGGAAGTGTCGGTGCAAACGCGGGGCGCCCGTCCACGGGGCGCATGCCGCCGAAGCCCCACGTCAGCGCGAGCCAGCTGCCGGCCATCGCGGCCATGTGCACGCCGTGCGAGGTGTTGCCGTGCAGGTTGTCCAGATCCACCCGCAGCGTATCGAGGAAGTAACGGTAGGCCTTGTCGGCATAGCCCACATCCGAGGCGACGATGCTGAAGGTCGAAGCCGACAACGTGGAGTCGTGAACAGTGACGCCTTCGTAGTAATCGAAGTTGCGTCGCTTACTGTCTTTGTCGATGGCGTTTCCGGCCAACACAAAGGCTTGCAGTACGTCGGCCTGCTTGCACACCTGATGACGGTAAATGGTCAACGGATGCATCTGCAGCAACAGTGGACGATGCCCCTGCTCGCTGGAATGGGAGACGGGCAGCCGCGGTTTATCGAGAAAGTCGTCGTCTTGCGGAAAGATGCCGAGCGCGGGGTCGACGGGCAGATACATCGCATCGGCAGCGGCAAGCCATCCGGCGATTTCTTTTTCGGAAAGATGGATGGCTGTTGCAATGCGTGCGTATTCCACCGGGCGCTCGTGTGCCAGTTGCGCGGCGATCACGGCGGCGTAGCGCAAATGCTGCTGCGCCATGTGATTGGTGTAGTAGTTGTTGTCGACGAGCGCCGTGTATTCGTCCGGGCCGGTGACTTGGCAGATGCAGAATGCGTTATCGCGTCGCGGGTTGTAATAGCCGACGTTGTGCCAAAGGCGCGCGGTTTCGAAGAGCACCTCGGCACCGCCGTGGGCGAGAAAATCCGTATCGCCGGTGGCATCGACATAAAGCCGTATCGCAAAGGCGATCGCTGCGTTGATGTGGTATTGCGCCGAGCCCGAAGGGAAATAGGCCGAGCATTCGTCGCCGCTGATCGTGCGCCATGCGTAAAGCGCGCCGACGGGGTGATTCATCTCGCGCGCATGGGCGCGGGCACGATCGAGCGTGTGCACGCGATAGTCGAGCATGCTGCGTGCCTGCTCGGGCGAGGTTAGTGCCAGCACTGGCAGGATGAAGGCTTCGGCGTCCCAGAAGTAGTGACCTTCATAGCCTTCGCCGGTGAGGCCTTTCGCCGCGGCGCTACCGCTGCCGTCGCGACCGGTCGATTGCAGCAGATGAAACAGGTTGAAGCGCAGCGCTTGTTCGACGGCCGGGTCGCCGTCGATCATCAGGTCGGCTTCTCGCCAGAACGCGGCGCAGGCGCGTGCCTGGTTTTCGCGATGAGTATCGAAATCCTGCGTGAGTGCCTGCCCTAGCGATGTCGACATGGTGTTGAGCAGCGAGGTTTCGGTGTCTCCACCACCCGGCAGGCTCCAGGCATAGGCGACGTACTTTTCCAGCACGATGCTTTGGCCTGGCTGCAGATCTGCGGTGTAGTGCTGCTGCACACCTTGGCCGTCTTCGATGATGGCGCGGGCGAAAACGAGGCCCGATGCCGACGGCAGGCGATGACGCTGGCCGCTGGCGAGACGAATGTGGCTGTTCTGAGTGCGCTGGCAGATCGATGCCAGGAGCTGGTCTGAGTCGGCCGCGGTGATGCTCAAACCACCCGCTACGCGCGCGCCGATGCGAGGGTCGTCGCCCTGCTCGGCGGCGGTGTTGCTGGCAATCAGGGCCGATTCGAGAGTGATCGGGCCGCTGTAGTCGATAGAGGTGACGCGGTAGCGGATGCACAGCAAGTTCGGCGTGTGCAGGGGAACGATCCGCTCCGCGTCGATCTGCAGGGTGACGCCAGTGGGAGAGCGCCATTGCAGAGTTCGTTGCAAAGAGCCGGCGCGAAGATCCAGCGCCTGCTCGAAGTCCAGCCATTCGCCCTCGTCGAGATCGACGAGGGTTTCACCCAGGCGCAGGCCGATGCGGGTGCCGTCCGGGGCGGGAATGCGTGTATCGGTCGTGCGGGCAAAACCTGGGAAGCGTTCGTGGTATTCGATCGGGGTGCGTTCCCAGACGCCGGTCAGGAAGCTGCCTTGACTGTGGCTGCGTCCTTCTTCCAGGCCGCCACGCACACCCAGTGACCCATTGGCTAGCGCGAAGAGGCTTTCGAGCTTGGCTTGTTCGTCGATGCTGGGGCGATGCGCATGCACCAACCGCCAGGGATCGACGGATGTCTGGTGTGCCGCATCCTTGGCGTGGGTTGGCGCATCGTGGCTGTGCACGCTTTCTCCCCTTGGCATTTTCTTCTCTTCGGCCCTTGGGGCCTGTCGTTGGGGCGGAGCATAAAAGCGAATGATATCGATATCAAGATATCGATATCATATGCGGCGTCGCATCATTTTCAGCTCGCTTGCGCATTCGCAATGTCAACCGATTGGACGAAGCGTTAACCGCAGGCCACACTTGCCGCGTTAGGTATCGCATCCGCCCATCGCCGCTTCGAGGGCCGCCTTTTGACGCACGCCAAGAAAAAACAGCCCCTTGCGCATCGCCCCAGCCTGACCATGGCGGATCTGGCGGAGTTGGCGGGCGTCTCGAAGATCACCGTTTCGCGAGCGTTGAGCGAAAGCCCGCTGGTCAATGTCGAGACCCGGGAGCGCGTGCAGGCGCTGGCGCGCAAGCATGGGTACAAGTTGAATGTCAGCGCGCGCAATTTGCGCTTGCGGCGCAGCCACACGGTGGCCGTGATCGTGGAAATGAAGCCATCCTCGGGCCGCACCATGTGGGACCCGTACCCGCTATCCCTGCTCGGCGGCATTTCCCAGGAACTGACTTCGGCCGGATACAGCGTGCTGTTGACCACCCGCCAAGGTGCGGCGGATGCGTCGGTGCAGGCAGCCGATGGCCTGATCTTGCTGGGCCAAGGTGTTCGCCAGGATGCCGTGCGTCTCTACGACAAACTCGGCATGCCGATGGTGGTCTGGGGTGCGGCAGCACAAGGCGGCGACAACCACATCGTGGTCGGCAGCGATAACCGTCAGGGCGGTATCAGTGCGGCCGAGCGTTTTCTTTCCATCGGGCGACGCAATCCGGTGTTTATCGGCAACCCCGATCACCCGGAAATGGCGCAACGTCTGTTTGGTTTTGTCGACGAGCTGGCCGATCACGGCATCAAGCCGCTGCTGTTGCGTCGCGCCGATTTCACCCTGGAATCGGGCGTCGACGCGGTGCGTTCGCTGCACAGCCGCAAGGTGCGCTTCGATGCGATTTTTGCTTGCAGCGACTTGCTGGCGATGGGCGCGATCCGCGCCTTGACCGAGCTTGGGCAATCGGTGCCGAACGATGTATCGGTGATCGGCTATGACGACACGCCGCTAGGCGCGACTTTCCTGCCGCCATTGAGCACGGTGCGCCAGAACTGGCAGGAGGGTGGTGTGCTGCTGGCGCGCAAGGTATTGGCGTTGATCCATGGCCAGCCGGTGACGTCGCAGATGATGGCGACGACGCTGGTGGTGCGATCAACCTAGGTTTTACGCAGTCGGTTCGATGCGCGCAGGCGGCGTCAACACCAGACGGAAGCAACTGCCGCCACCAGCCACACGCACGTATTCCAGCGCGGCCTGATTGGCTTCCGCCATCTGCCTAGCCAGATAAAGCCCTAAACCCGTGCCGTATTCGTGCGTGGTGTAGAACGGTTCGAAAATCTGCGCCGCGACTTTCGGCGCGATGCCAGGGCCGCGATCGATCACTTCCAGGATCGGCACGCCATGTTCGCCATGACGAATCACCACCATCACGCGCGCCGGCTCGCCCGGCATACGGCCATAGCGCAGCGCGTTTTGCACCAAATTCCACAGCACTTGCTGCAATTGCTGCGGATCGGCCACGGCAGCGACCGGCGCCGCGCTGTTATCGATCACGCGCAGCGAATCCCCGCCCAGATCGTTGCCTTGTTTGTATTCCTCCACGAAGTCGTGCGACCAATCGCCGAGGTTGAGCGTTTCCGGGCGCGAGCGTTCGCGCCGCGACAACTGCAGGATGTTCTCGATGATTTCGTTCAAGCGACTGCAGTGGTTGTTGATGATCTCCACCATGCGCAGGTCGGTGGGATTCATCTCGTTGGATTCGGCCAGCAACTGCGCCGAATAACGAATCGCGGCCAGCGGATTGCGGATTTCGTGGGCGATCGAGGCTGACAGGCGCCCCAGCGAGCTGAGCGTCAACTCCTCTGCGCGGCGGGAAACCAGCGACGTATCGTCCAGAAAGATCAGCACCAGCGAATCGTCGTTCGGCGCCAGGCGGCTGAAGCGCGGAACCACTTCCGGCATGCCATCGGCCAGTTGCGTGGCGGTCTCGTCCAGCTTGCCGGAGGTGATCCAGTGATACAGGCGACGCGAAAGTTCGGGCGCCACGCGCCCCAGGTCGCGCTGGTCGGACGATGGATTGCCCAGCAGCATCCAGGCCGATTCGTTGATCTGGTGAATACGGTTGGCATCGTCCACCAGCATCACGCCGGTTTTCATGCGGCGGATGATCAATTCATTGACTTGCGACAGATTGACCAGGTCGATGCTGCGCTGTTCGGCCAAGGCCTCGCTGGCGCGCAACTGTCTTCCAAGCACGTTACACAGCACGACGATTGCGAAATAGGCCATGCCGAACAGACCGGATTCGAGAAAATCCCGGTCATCGGCGACCGCCAGGTGCGGCAGCCCCAGCAAGGTGCGGCCCAGTACGCCCAGCGTGGCGAGCGCGGCCAGGAACAGCGCCAGTCGAAGGGGCAGCAGCAGGGCACCCGCGGCCAGGTTCACGGCCAGCATCATGGCGATGCCGATGCGCGCGTCGTTCATGGCGGTGATCGCCAAGACGGCCGCAACGATATCGATGAACAACGTGCCCAGGATGGCCAGCCAGCCCAATGTCCGGGTCAGGTGGGTGATCGTCACCACCAGGATGGCGAACAGCAAATAGAGCGCGGCGACAATGCGCGCCAGGCCGATATTGTCGAGATGAGGCCAGCCTATGCCCGCCGGGGTAAAGGCCAGCCCGACGTAGACCAGCGCCTGGGCCAGCCTGAAATAATTCAGAAACAAGAGTTCGTGGCGGGTCGTCGTGCTGTTGGGCGAGTCGGACATCACGCGGCTGGACACGGTTTCTGGCACTCGGCGGCATGGTTCGGGGCAGTGTATCGGTAGGCGAGCCATGCCTGCCATGCTGCCGAGCCCATATCTGACGCGGTCTGGCGGGCGCCCCTTTCCATCGGGTCCGGCTTCCGCGAAAATACCTGGCCGTATTGCGCGGTTTTCGTCATGCCCAGGCATGGCCGCGGCGCACTGCACGCCGGTAGTGCGTTCCACCGCCGTCCGTTCTCCCTAGTCTGTGCTGCCGCCACCGCGCAGGCTTGATCCTTCCCCATTCACTCGAGGTATCGAATGAATTTCCACGAGTACCAGGCCAAAGAGCTGTTCGCGCATTACGGCATTGCCGTACCGCCGGGCAAAGTTGCCAATTCCCCCGACGCCGCTGTCGACGCCGCCAAGCACCTTGGTGGTTCGCAATGGATGGTCAAGGCCCAGATCCACGCAGGTGGCCGCGGCAAGGCCGGTGGCGTCAAGTTCTGCAAGAGCCTGGATGACGTCCATGCCGCCGCCAAGGGCATGCTGGGCAAGACCATGGAAACCTATCAGTCCGCCGGCCGCGCGCTGCCGGTGAACCTGGTGCTGGTCACCGATGCCACGAACATCGCCAAGGAGCTGTACCTGTCGATCCTGGTCGACCGCGACAGCAAGGCCGTCACCTTCATCGCCTCCAAGCACGGCGGCGTGGACATCGAGCAGGTTGCCAAAGAGACGCCGGACGACATCCACACCATCGTGGTGGATTTCATCGAAGGCCTGCAGCCCTACCAGTGCCGTCAGCTCGGCTTCGCGATGGATCTCAATCCGAAGCAGGTCACCCAGCTGACCAAGATCATGCTGGGCCTCTACAAGCTGTTCAACGAGAAGGATCTGTCGTTGGTCGAGCTCAACCCGCTCGCCATTCTCGAAGACGGCAACCTCGCCGCCCTCGACGGCAAGGTCAACTCCGACGACAACGCCGAGTTCCGTCACGCGGACCTCGCCAAGATGCGCGACCTTACGCAGGAAGACGCCGCTGAAGCGGCTGCCGTGCAGCACAACCTCAACTACGTGACGATGGATGGCTCCATCGGTTGCATGGTCAACGGTGCGGGTCTTGCCATGGCCACCATGGACGTGATCAAGCTGGCAGGCGGCGAGCCGGCCAACTTCCTCGACGTCGGCGGCGGCGCTACGAAAGAGCGCGTCACCGAAGCATTCAAGCTGATCCTTTCCTCCGACAAGGTGAAGGCCATCCTGGTCAACATCTTCGGCGGCATCGTGCGCTGCGACTTGATCGCCGAGGGCATCATCGCCGCGGTGAAGGAAGTGGGCCTGAAGATTCCGGTGGTGGTGCGCCTGCAGGGCACCAACGTCGAAAAGGGTCGCGAACTGTTGGCCAACTCCGGTCTGGCGATCACGCCGGCCGACGATCTCAACGACGCGGCGAAGAAAGCCGTCGCTGCCGCGAAGTGAGGAGCAATAAATCATGAGCGTTTTGGTCAACAAGAACACCAAGGTGATCGTGCAGGGCTTTACCGGCCAGCAGGGCACCTTTCACGCCGAACAGGCAATCGACTACGGCACCAAGGTTGTCGGTGGCGTGACCCCGGGCAAGGGCGGCACCGAGCACATCGGTCTGCCGGTTTTCAACAGCGTGCAGGAAGCGGTCGACGACACCGGTGCGGATGCGTCCGTGATCTTCGTGCCGCCGCCGTTCGCGGCTGATTCGATTCTCGAAGCGATCGATGCGGGCATCCGCGTGATCGTGGCGATCACCGAAGGCATCCCGGTGCTGGACATGCTGCGCGTGAAGAACGTGCTGCAGCAGCATCCGGAAACCGTGCTGATCGGGCCGAACTGCCCCGGCGTGATCACCCCGGGCGAATGCAAGATCGGCATCATGCCGGGTCACATCCATAAGCCGGGCAAGGTCGGCATCGTCTCGCGCTCCGGCACGCTGACGTACGAAGCTGTGTTCCAGACCACCAACGAAGGCCTGGGCCAGTCCACTTGCATCGGCATCGGTGGCGACCCGATCAACGGCCTGAGCTTCATCGACTGCTTGAAGCTGTTCCAGGATGACCCGCAGACCGAAGGCATCATCATGGTCGGCGAAATCGGCGGCAGTGCGGAAGAAGAAGCCGCTGAGTTCATCGGTGAGTACGTCAAGAAGCCGGTGGTGTCGTTCATCGCAGGCGCTTCCGCTCCTGCGGGCAAGCGCATGGGCCATGCCGGCGCGATCATCTCTGGCGGCAAGGGCACGGCGGCAGCGAAGTTCGCTGCGTTGGAGAAGGCTGGCGTCACCACGGTGAAGTCGCCTGCCGATCTGGGCAAGACGCTTGCCAAGCTGTTGAACAAATAAGTCGATCCCTTCGAACGATCTGGAAAGGGCCGCGGCGACGCGGCCCTTTTTTATGCCCGCGCACGAGCAAGGCGGTGGCTTTTACGCCGTCATTCCGGCGCAGGCCGGAATCCAGTTGGAACACTCGTGCGAAGCACTTCCAACTATTTTGTGTGCTGCGCACTGCGTATCTCACTGGATTCCGGCCTGCGCCGGAATGACGAACGTTAAGAGCAGGGCTCCCGTCTCCCAATCGCGCACCATCGCCCTGACACAAAACGTAAATCGACAAACGCCCCAAATCGTGCCAGCGTAAAGGTCCACGCATGATGCATTGGGGGTGCCGCATGACTGCTTCGTCACGTCCTCCGTTTTTGTATCCGCCGGGTTCGCCCTTGATGCACCCACCACTGGCGCTGGACAAAGCGCGCCTGTACGGCTTCTGGGTGCCTGGCAATCTGGCCGCATTGCAAACCAGCGTCGATCACACACTCAACGCATGCAGTCGCGGCGAGATGCATTTCACTGTGCTCACCCATTACGTGCTGCTGAGCTTCGCCGAGATCAGTCACGCGCACAGTGCTTATCCCATGGATGTGGTGAAGGGCTGGGGCAAGGAAATCGATATTGTCACCTGGGTCATGGTGGGCGCGACAAAACCGGGCGATGAGTTGCCTACGTTTTACGCCTATCCATTGCATATCTGGGTCGACGATTGCATGGCGCTGATCAACGGGCGCGAGTTGTACGGATATCCTAAATTCGAATGTCTGTACGCGATGCCGGAGCCCGACGAACCGCCCACGACATTTCGTCTCGCGGCAAAAGGGTTCCATCCGTTTTCGCTGGAAACGGAATTGGCCATGCATCCCTTGCTCGATTTGAACGCAACGTTGGGCGTCAAAGACGAGCCAGAGAAGGATGTGATCGCATGGCGCGAAGGTTTGATTGCCTGCATGCACCAGACGCCTGGTTTCTGGGATACGCATCCGGCGTGGCGACAGACTTTCGATAAGTGGTTCGAATTTTTCCCCGGCGTGGATCAGGTTTTTCTCAAACAGTTTCCCGATGGCAATGGTCATCGCGCGGTGTATCAGGCCATCGTCGCCGCACCAGCGAAAGTGAAGGAAATTCGCAAGCTTGCCTTGTTGGACGGCCGATACGATCTTCGACTGCACGCGTTCGACAGTTTTCCACTCAATCGCTCTCTCGGCTGGATCGTCGGCGAGCAGCAGGCGCACTGCGGTTTTCGCATCGATTTCGATTTCGAAGTGGGTGACGGTATCGAGCTGGTCAACAACTCCATCAGCACGGAGGGCAATTGATGGCGACGCAACCCCGGCGCATTGCCATCCTTGGCGGTGGTGTTGGTGCGATGACAGCGGCGTTCTGGCTTAGCAGCGGTGATAACTGGCAAGAGCATTATCAAATCGACGTTTACCAAATGGGCTGGCGGCTCGGCGGCAAAGGCGCCAGCGGTCGAAATGCGGATATGGCCCAGCGCATCGAAGAGCACGGGCTGCACATCTGGTTCGGGTTTTACGACAACGCATTCCAGCTAATGCAGCAGGCTTACGCCGAACTCGGTCGGCCCGCGGGCAGTCCGTTGGCGACGTGGACAGATGCCTTCAAGCCCCAGCATTACGTATGTCTCTCCGAATTGATCGAAAGCACCTGGCGCGTATGGCCCATCGATACACCCGAGCTGCCCGGAACACCCGGCACGCCGCGTGCACCGGAAACACCAAGTGCGGCGATTGCCGAATTGCTGGATTGGCAGCGCTCCTGGCTGGAATCCTGGGCAGTGACGTATTTCAAGCATCTGGGCTCGCCGTTTCGCATGGGCGAGCATCGTGAAAGCCGCTTGCACGACATCTTTGCGGCAGCACATGCCGGGCTCACGGCGTTTGAAGATGTGGGCGATCCGCTGGTAGTCGCGCGCAAGGCAAGAGATCTTGCGCGCACTTCCGCGCAATCGCCATCGGCGCATGGTGCGGCCACAGCGGATTGGCCGGCCGTTCTAAAACTGCTGCAGGATCTGCAACACGCGCTGCACGATGTTGCCGCACCATTCGGCAATCCCGATACGTGGTCCGACGATTGGCGCCGTCTTTATCTTGCGATGGATCTGTCGCTGGCCATCGGCATCGGCATGTTGGCCGACGATGTGATCGGCGACGGTTTCGAGGTGATCAACAACGTTGACTTTCGCGTGTGGCTTGCGCGGCACGGCGCACAGCCGGTGAGCGTGGACAGCGCACCCGTGCGCGGCTTTTACGATCTGGTATTCGCTTATCGCGACGGCGACCCGATGCAACCCAACATCGAAGCCGGCACGATGTTGCGCGGGATGCTCAAGGTCGGGCTGTGTTATCGCGGTGCGCTTATGTACAAGATGCAGGCCGGCATGGGCGATGTCGTTTTTGCGCCGATATATGAAGTGCTCAAGCGCCGCGGCGTGCGATTCCACTATTTCCACAAACTCTGCCAGCTACGGCCCGATTCCACCAACCAAAACGTGGATGAAATCGAGCTGGAACAGCAGGTGGCGTTGATCGGCGATCAGTACGATCCATTGGTCGATGTGAACGGTTTGCCATGTTGGCCATCGCAGCCGCTTTACAGTCAGATCGATCCGCAGCAAGCGGCGCTGCTTCAACAACACGGGATCAATCTGGAAAGCCATTGGTCAAATTGGCCGGATGTGTATCGACAAGCCACCGGTTCGCCGCTTCCGCACAAGACGCTGCGCCTGGGCGTCGATTTCGATCAGGTCGTGTTCGGTTTATCCGTGGCGAGTCTCGCGCAGGTCGCGCAGCCATTGCTCGCGGTCCATGCGCCGTTGCAGCAATGCAGTCAGGCGATAGCGACTGTTGCGACGCAGGCCTATCAGGTCTGGTTGAATCAGGATCTGCAAAGCATCGGCTGGAATTATCCGGATGCGCGCGGTGAAGAACCGGTGCTGTCAGGTTTCACCGAACCGTTCGATACCTGGGCTTCGATGAATCAGCTGCTGTGCCGCGAAACGTGGCCTGCGGGTGACGAGCCGAAGAACATCGCGTACTTCTGCAATGCGCTGGCGCTCGATGCCTATCCACCGCCGGACGACCAAGGGTTTCCCGCGCGTTGCGCCCAGCTGGTGAAGACGACTGCCATCCATCAGTTGCAAACACAGATCCAGGCGTTGTGGACGCATGCCGGTTCCGATGGATTTCCCTGGGCATGGCTGATCGATCCCGCTGGCAGCTCGGGTATTTCGCGCTTCGACAGCCAGTACTGGCGCGCCAATATCGATCCATCCGAGCGCTATGTGTTGTCGCTGGTCGATACAAGTCATTACCGATTGCACGCCGATCAGTCGGGTTTCGCCAATCTGTTCCTGGCAGGTGACTGGCTGAAAACCGGGCTCGACGCCGGATGCGTAGAAGCGGCCGTAATGGGCGGCATGCAAGCGAGCAGGGCGATCTGCGGACTACCTGCCAGCATCCAGGGCGAACACGGTTGGTGATGCGCGCGACGTGCGACGGCGGCCTACTCGCTTCGCACTTCCGGCAAAGGTTGTTCACCGGTACGTTCGGTGCGACGCCGTGATTTATGCGCGTACATAGTGCGGTCCGCTTCACGTACCAGTTCGGCAAAATCAGCATTGCTGAAACGGCGCTGATCGGCCGGCGCACTGCAGATGCCGAAGCTGACGCCCGCATCCGGAAAATGACTTTCGCGCAGCATCTTGTCCAACTCGGCCAATGCTTTGGCCAGACGTTGCTGGCTGAGTTCGTCGCCATACGCGATCACGGCGAATTCGTCGCCGCCCAGTCGAAATGCGCGAATAAGATCGCCAAGGCGTGCCAATCCTTCGCCGACCGCTCGTAGCAGTTCGTCGCCACGGTCATGCCCCAGGCTGTCGTTGACCTGCTTGAGTCCATCCAGGTCGATCATCGCGATCTGCCACGTGCCTTGCGCCGGGTCGGTGTTTTCACGCCGCGTGATTTCTTCGACCATCACGTTGAATGCGAGCCGATTGCCGAGCCCGGTCAATGCGTCGATCGAAGCTTTGGCAATGGCTTCCTGCATGCCGCGGCGAAAACGCTCGCGACCGTCCTCGACCAGTTTGACGTGATCGGCCAATGCAAACGCGAGCAGCATGGCTTCGCAGCTGTTGCCCATCAAGGTCAAAAGGTCGGCGTTGTCGACGATGCTGGGCACCAAGCCGAAATTGACGGGAAGAATGATCGAGCCAGGTATCAACACTGCCATGTAGGCCAGCGTAAAGAAGCGCGCGCGGCGCACACCGCGCAAAAGCGCCCACGCGCCCATGCAGGCGGAAAACAGCACGACGATCGAAACGGCGAAGGTCGCTATCAGGAACGCGAGCGACGGGAAGAACAACGAAATAGGTAGCGCAATGATCGATGCGATCACGATGGCATAGCCAACGCGTGCCATGCGCGGCGCATGTCGCCACAGATCGAGGAAGCGAATGGTAAACCGCGCATGCACGACAGGCAGCAGGATGAACCATTGCGTGAAATTGATCGGTCCCGTGCTGATGCCCAACCAGCTTTGCGGCACACCGAAAAAGAAACCCCAGCCCAACACCAGGATCAACGCCTGGCATCCGTAAAGCGTGTAGCTGCGATCCTTGATCCACAGCCCCACGAACAGAATGAAAACGCCCAGGCCGAACAAAACGCCAAGCGAGCCGAGCATCAATGCCGACTCGTTCGTTCGGCGCCTGTGATATTGGGCGCGCGTCTGCACATCGATGCGTGGCATCGCGGTGAAGAATTTCGAGGTTACGTGGACGACGACGACGTAGTGGTGATTCGGCGCAAGTGTTACGGCGACGGCACCGCGCGGCACATCGTTGATATCGGTGTCTGCGCCTGTCTCGAAGGTCTTGCTTAGGCCGTCGTCGCCAAGCACAACGAACTTGGCGTTTTCGTAGTAGGTATTGTCGAAGGTCACCACCCAGTCAGAACCGGGTTGGTTTGGGCTGAACTGCGAGACCAGCCAGAAATCGCCGCCGAGCATGTCGACGGATCGAACGCGGGTGCGTTCGGCGAGCCAGGCGCCAAGGTCGGCGTAATTTTGCGGTGCCTGCTCTCCGGGTGCTGCCTTATAAGTGGCGACGGAGGGTTCTTGCGAGCGTGGCCCGAACAGGGGGTAGGGCTCATCCGCCTGGCACGTGGGATACACGAATAGGCCCAGGAGAAATAAAAAAAGAACGACCCAGCCACGGCCCGACGACCGCGACGACGCGGGTTCCTGCGCGTGCGAATGATGACGCAAAGCTGCCCCTTCGCCAGTCTGCGTCTGGGGATGGTAGCACCGGCACTGTCATGGATGCGCAATAGGTTCCGACAGGGTGAGCGGGAGAAGGAGGAGAGGCCCCTGAGACGTGCGCGTTTGAAAAGGAGCCAGAAGGGCTTGTGGCCGGCCTGTTCGACTACCATTTAGCACCGAACGATCCTGGATAAGTACAACGATGGCTGCCCTTCGCCTGGCACTCGCCCAATACGATTTCCCCGTCGGCGCAGTGGCCGCCAATGCCGCCAAAGTACGCGAACTGATGGCGCGCGCACGCGCCGGCGGCGCGTCGCTGGCGGTCTTTCCTGAGCTGACCATCAGCGGTTATCCACCGGAAGATCTGCTTTTGCGGCCCAGCTTTCTTGCTGCTTGCCAGGAGGCGGTGCAGGACCTGGCCACCGACACCGACACCGATGGCATGGCTGCCATCGTTGGGTTCCCGCACAGCCAGGGCGAGGTGTACAACGCCGCTGCGTTCCTGCGTGGCGGCGAAATCGTGCAGATCACGCACAAGCAAGCGTTGCCCAACTACGGCGTGTTCGACGACAAACGCTATTTTCGCCCCGGTCGTACGAGTGCGATTGCGGTCGTTGACGGTGTTCGCGTCGGCTACCTGATCTGCGAAGACATCTGGCAGGCCGAGCCCGCTGCTGCTGCCGCTGCGGCCGGCGCGGAATTGATCGTGGTGATCAACGCCTCACCCTGGGACGACGCCAAGCAGAGCACGCGCGAAGAGATCCTGGTGACCCGCGCTAAGGAAACCGGTTGCGCGCTGGTCTATCTCAATCTCGTCGGCGGCCAGGACGAAGTCGTCTACGACGGCGGCTCATTGATGGTGAACGGCGACGGCAGCATTGCGGCACGCGCACCCGCGTTCGTCGATGCGTTGCTGTGGGCCGACTTCAATCCGATCGATCGCACTTTGTCTGCACGAGACTGGCCTGCCGCTGCCGACAACTCGCGTGAGGCGACGCTTTATGCCGCACTCGTGCGCGGCGTCCGCGATTACATCGACAAGAACGGTTTCGGCGGTGTGCTTTTGGGTCTCTCTGGTGGCATCGATTCGGCCCTGACCCTTGCGCTGGCCGTGGATGCGCTGGGCCCGGATCGCGTGACCGCCGTGATGATGCCGATGCGATACACCTCGCAACTTTCGCTGGACGGTGCGCGCGAACAAGCCGAACGTCTTGGCGTGGAATATCACGTGATCAGCATCGAGCCGACCTACGGTGCATTCATGACGACCCTCACGCCCTTCTTCGGCGGCAAACAACCCGATACCACCGAGGAAAACCTGCAATCGCGCACACGTGGCGTAATGCTGATGGCGCTGTCGAACAAACACAGTCGCCTGTTGCTGGCCACCGGCAACAAGAGCGAGATGGCAGTCGGCTACGCCACGCTCTACGGCGACATGTGCGGCGCATACGCGCCGCTAAAAGATGTTTACAAGACCGTGGTGTATCGCCTGTCGCGCTGGCGAAACGAAGCACAGGCGCGCAAAACGGGTAATGCTGACGACTGGGCGATTCCGCCGGCAGTGATCGAGCGCCCGCCCTCGGCCGAGCTGCGCGACAACCAGACCGATCAAGACTCGCTTCCGCCTTACGACGAACTCGACGCCATCCTCGCGCGCTTCATCGAGGAAGAACAATCGCAACCCGAGATCATCGCCGCGGGCTTTGACGAGAAAACCGTCCACCGCGTGGTGCGCCTGGTGCTGGTGAATGAATTCAAACGGCGTCAGTCGGCGCCGGGGCCTCGCGTCACCACGCGGGCGTTTGGTCGAGAGCGGCGTTATCCGATTACGTCCGGCTGGAAGTGATCGACACGGCCTTCCGCAGGTTGAGCAAAAAAGAAAGCCGGTAACGCGAGGCGTACCGGCTTTCGTATTTTCAGCGGTGATTCGCTAACTCAATAGTGACCCGAGAACGGAATCATCTTTCGAATCGTCGACGGCGAATGCGGCCACTTGGGATCTTTCAGATACGGGTGATCCGGATAGTTGAGCGCAAGCACCTGGCGGGTCTGGTCAGCCAGCTGCTTTTGACCCAATGCCAGATAGCTGCGGCACAGAATGGCCAGTGCATCGCCCGCCTGCGGAGCTTCCTGATAGTGCTCGATCACGTACTGCGCGCGATCGGCCGAGGCAACGTAGGCTTTGTTGCGGATGTAGAACTCCGCCACGTTGATCTCGAACTGGGCCAGCACGTTGCGCAGGTAAATCATGCGCTGGCGAGCATCGGCAGCGTAGGCGCTATCCGGGAAACGGCGGCTGAGCTCGGAGAAATCGTCGAACGATTTCAGGTTGTAGCCCTGGTCGCGACGCGTCTGGGCACCCTTGTGTTCGCTCGCGAAAGCGCGCTCGATGACACCGGTGGTGCGATCGAAATTGATCAGACCGCGCAAGTAATAGGCATAATCCACATGGCTGTTGAGTGGATTGGTCTTAATGAAGCGGTTGACCGTGGAATACGCATCATCCGGCTTGTTGTTCTTGTACTGCGCGTAAGCCAGTTCCAGCTGCGCCTGCTCATTGAACGGCCCCGACGGGAAGCGGGCGATCAGACGCTGGTAGGCTTTCTCGGCTGCCGAATAATCGGAATGGATCAGATCATTGTGTGCCTTCGCGTAAAGCTGCGGCAGCGGCAAGGTGTCGAGCGGGTCGCCGTTGTGCCGGAACCACGAGCAGGCGCTCATCGTCAAAGCCAGGGCGAGCACGATGAGTACTTTCAAAACAGGCGTCGGGTTGGCCGGCAGCTTGGTTACGCGCATGAGTTAGGGGTTCAGATGTTTGAGCGAAAAGGGATCATAGCTGGGAACCTCGAAAAACGCCCGTCCTGGACGTTTTTCGGGTCGCTACGGCTGGTACATGTCGGGGTCTACCTCCAGCGATCAAGCACTTATGTGCCTGGTCGCGAGCGGGGCAGCCTTGTCCGGCTTGTCGAAACCCAGCGTCTGCTAGGGGGTTTGGCATGACCATCATCCATCACGAGGCGGTCGTCCCCCTGTCGGCCGCAGGTCGGAGGTTCGACCAGGCATTGGCCGAGATGTTCCCGGACTACTCGCGTTCCCGTCTCACCGCGTGGGTGAAGGCCGGCGCGGTGACCCTGGATGGGGCGCCGGCCGCGCCCCGCCAGCTGTTGCGGGGCGGCGAGCAGGTTCGGTTGGAGGTGGAGCTGGAGACCGAGGTCACCAGCGCGCCCGAGGCCATCGAACTGGACATCGTCTACGAGGACCCGCATCTGCTGGTGCTGAACAAACCAGCGGGCCTGGTGGTGCATCCCGGGGCGGGCAACCCGGCAGGCACCGTGCTCAATGCCTTGCTGCACCATGATCCGAAACTTGCCGAACTACCGCGCGGTGGCATCGTGCACCGGTTGGACAAGGACACCTCTGGATTGATGGTGGTGGCCAAGACCCTGGCCACGCATACCGCTCTGGTCGAGATGCTGTCCCGGCACGATGTCGAGCGCCAATACGAGGCCATCGTCCTTGGAACGTTGATCGCCGGAGGCACCGTCGACGCCCCCATTGGCCGCCATCTCGGCGACCGGCTGCGCCAGGCCGTGCGGGACGAGGAGGACGGCAAGCACGCCGTTACCCACTACCGCCTGCGCGAGCGCTTTCGTGCGCACACCTTGCTCCAGTGCAACTTGGAGACGGGGCGAACGCACCAGATCCGCGTGCATCTGGCGCATATCGGCCATCCGCTGGTGGGTGATCCTTTGTATGGTGGTGGTCTCAAGCTACCCAAGCGCGCTACACCTGAACTCACCGCGTCGCTGAGGGGTTTTCGGCGACAGGCGCTTCATGCGGAGCGGTTGTCGTTCGTACATCCTGCAAATGGCGAAACTTTGACCTTCGAAACCCCGCGCCCCGCAGACATGGATGCATTAGTAGTCGCGCTTCGCGATGATCTGGCCGCCAATGGGCCGGATGAGTATTGATCGCCATGGCCGACGCTTGGATTTTTCCCGATTGGCCTGCGCCGCGCCGCGTGCATGCGGCGGTGACCACGCGTGATGGTCCTGGCATATCGCAATCACCGTTTGGCCGGTTCAATCTCGGCTTGCGCAGCGGCGACGACATACATGCAGTGCACGCCAACCGCACCGCATTGCGCCAGTCGTTGAATTTGTCCGCAGAGCCACGCTGGCTGCGACAAGTGCATGGCACCGTCGTGGCAGAGCTTGGCCCACTGCCGAGTCCGGAAGAACCCGAGGCAGATGCAGCGGTATCGCGCCTGCCTGGAACAGTGCTGGCGATCCTTACCGCTGACTGCCTGCCGGTGCTGTTCTGTGCTGATGATGGGAGCACCATCGGTGCCAGCCATGCCGGCTGGCGCGGATTGGCCGGCGGGGTGCTGGAAGAGACCGTCGAGCAGATGCAGCGGCCCGCGGTCGGCCTCATGGCATGGCTTGGGCCTTGCATCGGCGCGGTTTCGTATGAAGTGGGGGAGGAGGTGCGTACGGCTTTCGTCGACCACGGGCCCGCCGCCGCCGAGGCCTTCGTGGCGACACGTCCCGGCCATTGGTTCTGCGATCTTGCATTGCTGGCGCGCCAGCGTTTGCAGGCGGCCGGTATTGCGCGCATTTACGGTGGGGGCTTCGATACCCGTGTCGATACGCGCTTTTATTCCTACCGCCGGGAAGGCGCGCGCAGCGGCCGGTTCGCCAGCCTGATCTGGTTGGCCGAGAGCTAAAACGTCACTTCACTTGCTCTTGGCTGAAGCTTTGGCAGGATGCCATCCTTACATCTGCTTGAATCGCACCGCGCTGTCCGCATCTCATTCGGCAGTGGCGGCGTGTCCGCCAAACCTTTTTGGGGATACTCCGATGCGAATGGATAAACTCACCTCGCGTTTTCAGCAGGCACTCGCCGATGCGCAGTCGCTGGCAGTCGGACGCGATAACAACATGCTCGAGCCGGTGCACGTGATGGCCGCGCTACTCGACCAGCAAGGGGGCTCGACCGGGCCGCTGCTCACCCAGGCTCAGGTCAATGTACCGGCACTGCGCCAACGGGTTGGCGAAATACTCGAGCGACTGCCCAAGGTCAGTGGGCAGGAAGGCAATGTGCATGCCGGCAACGAGCTGACCCGGCTGCTCAATCTCACCGACAAACTTGCGCAACAGCGCGGCGATCAATTCATTGCCAGCGAACTGTTCGTGCTCGCGGCCTTAGAAGAAAAAGGCGAACTGGGCACCGCGCTCAAGGCGGCCGGTGCGACGAAGGCGCATCTTGAAGCGGCCATCGACAAACTGCGCGGCGGCGAAAAAGTGCAGAGCGAAAACGCTGAGGATCAACGCCAAGCGTTGGAGAAATATTGTGTCGATCTGACCGCCCGCGCCGAAAGCGGCAAGCTCGATCCGGTGATCGGTCGCGACGAGGAAATTCGCCGCACCATCCAGGTGCTGCAGCGTCGCACCAAGAACAATCCCGTGCTGATTGGCGAACCGGGCGTGGGCAAGACCGCAATCGTGGAAGGTCTCGCGCAGCGCATCGTGAAGGGCGAGGTGCCCGAAGGTCTTCGCGACCGCCGCGTGCTCGCACTCGACATGGGTGCGTTGATCGCCGGCGCCAAATTCCGCGGTGAGTTCGAAGAGCGATTGAAGGCCGTGCTGAACGATCTGTCCAAGAACGAAGGTCAGATCATCCTGTTCATCGACGAATTGCACACCATGGTCGGCGCCGGCAAAGCCGATGGCGCGATGGACGCGGGCAATATGCTCAAGCCCGCCCTGGCGCGCGGCGAATTGCACTGCATCGGCGCGACCACGCTCGATGAATATCGCAAGTACATCGAAAAAGATGCAGCACTGGAGCGCCGCTTCCAGAAAGTTTTCGTGGGCGAGCCCAGCGTCGAGGACACCATCGCGATCCTGCGTGGTTTGAAGGAGCGCTACGCCGTGCATCACGGCGTGGAAATCACCGATCCGGCCATTGTCGCCGCCGCTACGTTGTCCAACCGCTATATCACCGATCGCCAACTGCCGGATAAAGCCATCGACTTGATGGATGAAGCCGCCTCGCGCATCCGCATGGAGATCGACTCCAAGCCGGAGGAACTTGATCGCCTGGAACGTCGCCTGATCCAGCTGAAAATCCAGCGCGAGATGTTGAAGAAGGAAACCGACGACGCCTCGAAGAAGCGCCTCGCCGATCTCGAAACCGATATCGCAAAACTGGAGCGCGAATTCTCCGATCTCAACGAGATATGGAAGTCGGAAAAGGCCGCCCTGCAGGGCGCGATCAAGGTGAAAGAGCAGATCGAACAGGTGCGCGTGGAACTGGAGTCGGCGCAGCGCCGGCAGGACTACGCCAAGATGAGCGAGATCCAGTACGGCAAGCTGCCCGAACTGGAGAAGCAGCTCGCCGCCGCGCAAGCCGCCGAGAAGCAGGACTTCAAGCTGGTGCAGGACCGCGTCACCGAAGAAGAAATCGCCGAGGTCGTATCGCGCTGGACCGGCATCCCAGTCACCAAGATGCTGGAAGGCGAGCGCGACAAGCTGCTGCAGATGGAGAGCTCGCTGCACAAGCGCGTGGTCGGCCAGGATGAAGCGGTGCGTGCGGTGTCCGATGCGATCCGTCGCGCACGTGCGGGCCTGTCCGATCCAAATCGTCCATATGGTTCATTCCTGTTCCTTGGCCCAACCGGCGTAGGCAAGACCGAGCTATGCAAGGCGCTGGCCGAATTCCTGTTCGATACGCCGGACGCGATGGTGCGCATCGACATGAGCGAGTTCATGGAAAAACATTCCGTGAGCCGTCTGATCGGCGCACCTCCCGGTTACGTGGGTTACGAGGAAGGCGGCTATCTCACCGAAGCGGTGCGTCGCCGTCCGTATAGCGTGATCCTGCTGGACGAAGTGGAGAAGGCGCATCCAGACGTCTTCAATATTTTGCTGCAGGTGCTGGACGATGGACGCCTGACCGACGGCCAGGGCCGCACCGTGGATTTCCGCAACACCGTCATCGTGATGACCTCGAACCTGGGCTCGCAATTGATCCAGGAACAGGCGGGCGATTCGGAAGCGGACTATCTGCAGATGAAGGCGTCCGTGCTGGGCGTGGTGCAGGCGCATTTTCGTCCCGAGTTCATCAATCGCTTGGACGAGCTGGTGGTATTCCGTCCGCTGGAGAAAAAGCAGATCCGTGCGATCGCCAAGATCCAGCTCGCGTATCTGGAAAAACGCCTCGCCGAACGTCAGTTGAAACTGGAGATCGGCGACAAGGCGCTGGACCTGTTGGGCAACGTCGGATTCGATCCGGTATACGGTGCGCGTCCGCTCAAGCGTGCCATTCAGCAACAGCTGGAAAATCCGCTCGCGAAGGAAATTCTGGAAGGCCGCTACGCACCCGGTGCGACCATCGCCGTCGACGCGGAACACGGACATCTGACTTTCCAAAGTCGCTGATAGCTGCGTCGAGAAAAGCATGTCCCCGGACTCATTCGCGTCAATGAGTCCGGGTTTTTCATGGATGCAGATACCGTGTGCACGCGCTGCGCAAAAAAAATCCCGGCCGGAGCCGGGATGTTCGATGCGATGCATCGCAGAGTTTGGCAGTGGGTCGAATCACCAGTGATAGATCACTTTGGTGTAATAGTAGCGCCCATTGAAGCCGTCGGGTGAAAATTCTGAATACGGGATGGTTCCGTTGGTGTTGTTCGCGGCAATCACCTTATCCGGATAGCTGTTGGTTGCGTTGTCCACGCCCAACGTAAACGTCCAGTTGTCGAGGTTGTAGCTGCCTGCCAGATCAAGCACCCATTGCGGGCTGTACGTCTGGTTGAGCAGGTACGTACTGTTGCTGTACGCGGTAAAGCTGCCGTAACGCGTCAGGTTGCCGTTGAACACCCAATGTCCCAGCGTGTAGTTCTCATTGAAGATCAACTTGCTGCGCGGCGTGGAATTTGCCAGCAGACCTTTGATGTCGCGATAACTGACACGCTCCAACTGCAATCCGAGTGCTTCCAGTTGCGGTGGATTCGGCGCCACGCCGGTGACCTGCGTGCGGTTGTAGTTGTAGCTCAACGTGCTGTCGAGTACGCCATCGTTGCCGAAATCCGAGTGGTAGCTGGCAACCAGGTCACCGCCTTGCGTGCGGGTATTCACCGCGTTGGTGAAGTACTGCGCCGAGCTATAGCCCACGTTGGTGATGCCGTTCGCTGCCAGGTAATCCACCACTACCGGATCGTTCAATCCGCTGAGCGTGCTGGACAGCACGATGCGGTTGTAGATCTGGATCTGGTAGATGTCGAACGTCAGCGTCAGCGGATCGATCGGATTGAACACCGCGCCAACGGTGTAGTTGTGCGACTTCTCCGGCCGTAACGCCTGAGCGCCCAACAACTGCGCTACGGGATTGCCCACCGGCAAAAGACCGGTTTGATAGATGCCGGGCGCGACGCCCGGTCCTGCGCTGCTCGGCGTCAGGTAGAGGGAGCCGATCTGCGAGTAATCCTCCTGCGCCAGCGACGGTGCGCGGAAACCGGTCGATGCGCTGGCGCGCAATGCGAATCGGTCCGTGAAGTCGTAACGCGCAGCCAGCGAACCGGAGGTGGTGTTGCCGAAGTCGTTGTAGTCCTCGTGGCGCACAGCGACCGAGGTGCCCAGTTTGTCCGTGAGATTGGTTTCAAGGCTCACGTATTGGGCAATATCGCTGCGGCTCCATGAGCCTGTGCTAGCCGGGCTGTAACCGCTGAAGCCCTGCGCACCACCACTTACGCCCGACGTGCCGACGTAATAGGAATCCGGATTGCCGGCGCCGATGCTGTACGTATCGCGCAGGTATTCCGCACCGAAGGCCAGCGTCACCGTGTTCGGCAACCAGCTGACATTCAAATCCTTGGCGACATCCACATCCACCGCCTGCTGCGCCGCCGAGACGGTGCCGTCGAAGAAGCTGGTGGGCGTGTAGCCGAAGTCATGCAGGAAGGCGTAGTTGGCGCTGTTGATCGTGTCGAGCGAGACACGATTGCCGCCGTAGTTGGCGCTGACGTCCCAACGCCAGCCGTCCGTCGTGCCACGAACGCCGGCCACCAGCGCCTGGTCGGTGCTGTGGGCTTGCAGCAGCGGCTGGTAGCCATTCGGATACAGCGCGTTGAGCGCCGTCTTCACTGAGGAGGAATACGAATACGGGTTGCGATACAGCTCATCGGAAATCGCATCGCGCTCGTGATAGCTGCCGAACGCGTAGAACTGCACATTGTTAGTGATGTCGTACTGCGTATTGAGGAACAGGTTGTGCTGGCTGATCGACGGATCGCCAAACACCTGTTTCTCGCCCAACTGCGGATAGCGCACATCGACGCCGCCATGGTTGGTCGGGTCTTGATGGCCATCATCCACGCTGATGCGCAGCCACCCCTTGTCGCCGCCCAGCGGAATACCAAAGTTAGCGGAGCCCAACCACTGCCGGCCGCCGCCCTTGTCGTACTGACCGCCATCCAGCTCGATCGAGCCGCCCTGCGCGCCATGCTTGAGGATGATGTTGATCACGCCGGCGATAGCGTCGGAACCGTACTGCGCGGATGCACCGTCACGCAGCACTTCGATGTGGTCGATCGCGGAAAGCGGAATGGTGTTCAGATCGACCGGCGCCGAACCACGGCCGATGCTGCCATCCGTGTTGACCAGCGCACTGGTATGCCAACGCTTGCCGTCGACCAACACCAACACCTCATCCGGCGCCAAGCCACGCAGCTGCGCGGGACGTTGCGAGTCGGTGGTATCCGTGGCGGCGGGGCGCGGGAAATTCAGCGATGGGATCAAGCGCGCCAACGCCGTGGCCAGCTCGTTGGTACCGCTGCTTTGCAACGCGAAAGCTGGAATCACATCGATCGGCGACAGCGAGGTGCTGTCGGTGCGGTTCTGCGCGCGCGTGCCGGTAACGATCACGGCCTGCAGATTCTTGGTGTTGCTGGGTGGGGGTGGGGTTTGCGTTTGCGTTTGCGTGGTGTCCTGCGCGGCGGCGGTGGTGGCGATCGCGAGTAGTACGGCCGCAGCGAGTGGTGTCTTTGTTCTATGGAGCTGTTTTTTCATGCGGTATTTCCCCTAACGTGTATTTGCTGCTCTGCAACAATTTCAGATTAATGACAAAGCAGCTCGGCAGCAACCGATGATTGGGCGTCTAAAAGTCCAAATAAGAATATCGATGCTAAACATACTCTTACTTGCATATGTCGGCGCATGTTGAGGCCTGTCGGGAGGGCGGGGATGGCGACAGAGGACTCATCTGCATGAGCCCTTAGTTGGAAAGAATGCGTCGTCGCAGGGTGTAGACGACGTATAGGCGTTGCGACGCATCTCGGGCTAGGCGCAAATAGGGGCAGGCACTACCATGCCCGGGCCTGAGGTGACTGTCGGCGTGAGTCGACGGTTGAAACGGGAATCCGGTGAAATCCTGCGATCCTGCATGATCATTCCGGAGCTGCCCCCGCAACGGTAAGCGCGCAAAACCATCCACACAAAGTCACTGCGTCAAACGCGGGAAGGCGTGGAGGTGAAGGCCCAGCCTTCGCGTGCAAGCCCGGAGACCGGCCTCAAGCTAGAACCGGACGGCGGAGGGCCAGGTCGGGGACCGCTGCGTCGCAGTCGGTGCCATCCTCCTTCTCTGTCTGACACCAGGCATGCCGCGCGAGCAGCTGCGTCAAGGAGCGTTGTGCCCATGAAGTCCATCTTCCGATCCACCTTCGCGCTTTATCTGCGCTACGACGCAAAACAGGTGTGCGCATGAGCAACCAACCGCCGCGCGAGACGATGACCCCGGAAGAGCGTCATCGCGAGCGTATGCAACGCAAAAAAGAATTGATCGATCGCAAGATCGCCCGCGCCGCCATCGATCGCGGCGTGCTGGTGGTGAATACCGGCAACGGCAAGGGCAAGAGTTCGTCCGGCTTCGGCATGCTGGCGCGCTCGTTGGGGCATGGCTTCAAGTGTGGCGTGGTGCAATTCATCAAAGGCACCTTCTCCACCGGCGAGGAAGCGTTCTTCCGCCAACTGACCAGTGATCAGCTGGATTACCACGTGATGGGCGAAGGCTTTACATGGGAGACGCAAGACAAGGCGCGCGACATCGCTGCCGCGCAAGCGGCTTGGGCGATTGCAGCGGAGATGCTCGCTAACCCCGATTACGATTTCGTGCTGCTGGACGAACTCAACATCGCGCTGGTGAAGCAATACGTGCAGCTTGAGCAAGTGCTTGCCGCGGTCGCCGCGCGGCCGCCACGACAGCACGTGGTCATCACCGGTCGTGGCGCCCCCGATGGACTGGTTGCCGTGGCCGACACGGTTACCGAAATGCGTGTGGTGAAGCATGCGTTCGACGCCGGCATCAAAGCGCAAAAAGGCGTCGAGCTGTGATCGAGAGTCGCCACTGTCCCGCCTTGTTGGTTTCCGCACCGGCATCGGGGCAGGGCAAGACATCGGTCACCGCAGCGCTTGCACGCTGGCATACCAGGCAAGGTCGACGCGTGCGCGTGTTCAAGACGGGGCCGGATTTTCTCGATCCCATGGTGCTCGAACGTGCTGCGGGAACACCGGCATATCAGCTCGATTTGTGGATGTGCGGCGAAGCGGATGTACGTACGCGGTTGTTCGATGCAGCTGGCGCGGCGGATCTGATCTTGGTGGAGGGCGTGATGGGCCTGTTCGACGGTGCGCCATCCAGCGCGGACCTCGCGCAAAAGCTGGGATTGCCGGTTATGGCGGTGATCGACGGCTCCGCGATGGCGCAGACGTTCGGTGCGCTTGCGTGCGGCTTGGCCGCTTATCGCGAAGGGCTGACGATCTATGGCGTCGCGGCCAATCGCATCGGCAGCGCCTATCATGCACAACTACTCAAAGAGAGCTTGCCGTCATCGCTGCATTGGCTCGGTGCATTGCCGCGTGATGAGGCGCTGACGTTGCCAGAACGCCATCTCGGCCTCGTTGCAGCCGGGGAGTTGGCCGATATCGATGTGCATCTGGACGCACTGGCCGAGGCGTGGTCGCAACACGCGGCGACCGCATTGCCGCCGTCTGTCGCCTTCCATGCATCGGCTGTCGATCCCGTTCCCTTGCTGTTGAAAGGAAAGCGTATCGCCGTGGCGCACGATGCGGCGTTCTGCTTTCTGTATCCGGCAAACCTCGATCTGTTGAGCGAGGCCGGTGCCGATCTGCGCTTTTTCTCGCCGCTGGCGGGCGATGCACTGCCCGATTGCGATGCGGTGTGGTTGCCGGGCGGTTATCCGGAATTGCATCTTGCGGCCTTGTCGGCCCGACACGATTTGCACACGGCGCTGCGCGCGCATCGCGATGCGGGCAAACCCATGTTGGCCGAATGCGGCGGTCTTCTGTTCGCGCTGGAATCGCTGGCCGATCGCAACGGCAACGAAGCACCCATGGCGGGCCTTCTTTCCGGTCGCGCCGTGCTGCAATCGCGCTTGGCCGCGTTGGGTTTGCAAAGCGTCGAGATGCCGGAAGGGCTTTTGCGCGGCCATACCTTTCACTACGCGCGGGCTTGGATCGACGCGAAGCCGCTAGCGCAGGCGACCAATCCAAACAACGGTTCGTGCCAGGAAGCCGTATATCGGGAGGGGCGCCTCACAGCCAGCTTCGTGCACTTCTATTTCCCCTCCAATCCGCTTGCCGCGTTGCGGCTTTTTCTGCCATGAGCACGGTCTTGGCCATGGTCACAGCCTTGTTGCTCGATCAGTGGCTTGGCGAGCCAAGGCGTGCGCATCCGCTGGTGGCGTTCGGTCGCATGGTCAGTTGGATTGAAAAGCGTATGCATGCGGATCAGCGATGGGTCGGTGTATTGGCCTGGGCGCTGGCGGCGTTGCCGTTGCCGCTGTTGTTGTGGGGTGTGCAGCGCGTGATGCCTGCGTGGATCTCATGGGTTATTGCCGTGTGCGTGCTTTACTTCACGCTGGGCTTGCGCAGCCTCGGCGAGCATGCACGTCCCGTGGCGACGGCTCTACAGGCAGAAGATCTCGATACGGCGCGCAGCGCGGTAGGGCGCATGGTGAGCCGCGACACCGCCGCGTTGAACGCAAGCCAGGTTGCAGCGGCGGCAACCGAGTCGGTGCTCGAGAACGGAAACGATGCCGTGTTCGGTGCTTTGTTCTGGTTCGCTGTATTGGGCGCACCGGGTGCATTGCTATTCCGGCTGGCGAATACGCTCGATGCGATGTGGGGTTATCGCACGCCGCGCTACGAGCGCTTCGGCTGGGCGGCCGCACGAATCGATGATGTGCTCAATCTCCTGCCTGCGCGACTCACTGCTTTCACCTACGCGCTATGCGGCAACTTCAATGGCGCAATGCATTGCTGGCGCACGCAGGCTCCTCAGTGGGACAGCCCGAATGCCGGTCCGGTGATGGCCGCTGGCGCGGGCGCGCTGGATGTGCGTCTTGGCGGTGCGGCGCCTTATAACGGCGTTTGGGAAGATCGCCCCCAACTAGGCGAGGGTGATGCGCCGGATGCTGTATCGATCTTTCGTGCGCTGCGCTTGCTGCGCAACGGCGTGATCCTTTGGCTGGCTGTTGCGCTGTTAATGGCGTTGGCGATTCGTGGGGGCGCACATGCTTGAACATGGCGGCCGCCTGCACCGTGCAGCGCGCGAGTACGGTATCCCTCTTGAGCAATGGCTGGATCTTTCCACCGGCATCAGCCCGTTCGGTTGGCCCGTGCCTGCGATTCCGCCATCGACTTGGCATCGCCTTCCCGAAGATGACGATGGATTGATCGACGCCGCACGCGCTTACTACGAAGCGTCACACGTGCTGCCGGTTGCAGGTTCGCAGGCAGCCATTCAAGCTTTGCCTTTACTGCGTGGTCCATCGCGAGTGGGTGTCATCGCGCCGGGCTATGCCGAACATGCGCATGCGTGGGAGCGAGCAGGTCATCGCGTGGAACGTCATGCAGCCGGCACGTTGCTGGCGCATCTGGATCGCTGGGATGTATTGGTGCTGATTCATCCCAACAATCCGGGCGGCGAGCGTTTCGATCCAAAGGATTTACTGCGCGTGCATACGGAATTGGCGGCGCGTGGTGGCTGGTTGCTAGTCGATGAAGCCTTCATGGACGTTACGCCGCACGAAAGTCTTTGCCGATACACGGATCGTGATGGATTGATCGTGTTGCGCTCGGTGGGTAAGTTTTTCGGACTCGCTGGTGCGCGCGCTGGTTTCGTATGCGCAACGTCGGCACTGCTCGAAGCTCTGCAAGAAAAGCTGGGGCCGTGGACGCTGAGTGGGCCGACACGTTATGTGCTGCAGCAGGCGTTGCATGATCGTGATTGGCAGACGCAGGCGCGATCGCGGTTGCTATCGGCAAGCGAGCAGCTGGCTGCTTTGCTAACCGGGCATGGTCTGGCACCTACAGCAGGTTCTAGCCTCTTCCAGTGGTGTCACCATGGCGATGCATCAAAGCTGCACCGCGTCCTCGCGAAACGCGGCATCCTCACCCGGCTGTTCGACGCGCCACCAAGCCTGCGCTTCGGACTTCTTCCCAATGACGCAGCATTTGAACGACTGGACGCGGCGTTTACTGAGGTGATGCGATGACGGCCCGCGTGTTGATGGTGCAGGGTTGCACATCCGATGCCGGCAAAAGCACGCTGGTCACCGCATTGTGTCGTTGGGCACATCGACGCGGCATGCGAGTGGCGCCATTCAAGCCGCAGAACATGGCATTGAATTCGGCTGTCACGATGGACGGCGGTGAAATCGGGCGCGCACAGGCTGTGCAAGCGCAGGCGTGTGGGCTCGAGCCGCAAGTCGATTTCAATCCGATTCTGCTCAAGCCGAACAGCGACACCGGCGCGCAGGTGATCGTGCACGGGCATGCAGTGGCGAACATGGATGCGCGTCACTATCACGATTACAAACGACGCGCTTTTGATGCCGTGATCGCCTCGCATACAAGACTGGTGTCGGCCTATGACGCGGTAATCGTGGAAGGTGCGGGAAGCCCTGCCGAGATCAATCTGCGCGACCGCGACATTGCCAACATGGGATATGCCGAAACGGTGGATTGTCCGGTGATTCTTATTGCCGATATCGACCGCGGCGGTGTGTTCGCCCATCTTGTCGGCACCCTGGCATTGCTATCGTCGAGCGAACGGCAACGCGTCGCCGGCTTTGTCATCAATCGCTTTCGCGGTGATCCTGCGTTGTTGCAATCGGGGCTCGACTGGCTGCAACGCGAGACAGGCAAGCCCGTGCTGGGTGTGTTGCCTTATCTGCATGGCCTTCATCTGGAAGCAGAGGATGCCTTGCCGCGCGAGCGTGCAGACAAGCGCGATGCCACGCTGCGCATCGCGGTGCCGGCATTGCCGCGCATCAGCAACCACACCGATTTCGACGCGTTGCGTGCGCATCCGCAAGTGGATCTGCAGTTCGTCGGCCCTGGTGAAGCACCGCCATCGTGCGATCTGATTATCCTGCCAGGCTCCAAATCCACGCGCGCGGATCTGGCGTGGCTGCGCCAGCAAGGTTGGGATGCAGCGATTGCTCGACATCTGCGCTACGGCGGCAAGGTGATGGGTATCTGTGGCGGCCTGCAAATGCTGGGCCGCGCCGTGCACGATCCGCAAGGCATCGAGGGCGAGCCCGGTTCCAGCGAAGGGTTGGGTTGGCTGGATCTGGAGACCACGCTTGAGCCGTACAAGCAGCTGCATCGGGCGCAAGGTCACCTGGCTTTCGTCGACGCCAGCGTGCTCGGGTACGAAATTCATTGCGGCGTAAGTCACGGTTCCGCGTTGGCCGAACCGTTCGCGCGACTGGGCGACGGGCGTCGCGACGGCGCACGCTCGGCCGATGGTCAGGTCATGGGCAGCTATCTGCATGGATTGTTCGATGATCCCAGCGCTTTGCATGCCTTATTGCAGTGGGCCGGCTTGCGCGATGCCGTTACAGTGGATGTGCACGCCTTGCGCGAAGCAAGCATCGATCGGCTGGCCGATGCGATCGATGCGCACCTGGATATCGCTGCGCTGGAGAAACTGCTGGGCATGACGACATGCGTACCCTGATCCTCGGTGGCGCCCGTTCGGGCAAGAGCGCGTTGGCCGAACGGCTGGCGTTCGAAAGCAAGCGCGACGTGGTGTATGTCGCCACGGCGCAAGCCGGCGACGAAGAGATGGCGGCGCGTATCGCCCATCACCGTATGCGTCGTCCAGCGTCGTGGCTGAGTGTGGAAGAGCCCATGCATCTCGCCGATGCGTTGCTCGGCAACGCACGAGAGGATCGATGCGTACTTGTGGATTGCCTGACACTTTGGCTCAGCAATCTGCTTGGCGATACCGATCCGCAGCGCTTCGAACATGAACGTTCTTTATTGCTTGACGTCCTGCCAAACTTGCCCGGCGACGTGCTGATGGTCAGCAATGAAGTCGGGCTGGGCATTGTGCCGATGGGCGCGTTGACGCGTCGCTTCGTCGACGAGGCTGGCCGCTTGCATCAATCCATCGCCGCGATCAGTGAGCGCGTACTCTTTGTTGCGGCGGGTATCCCACTTGTTATGAAAGGAACGTTGCCATGAGTCTCGATTGGCTTTCCACACCATGTGCGCAGCCTGATGCTGCCATGCGCGAGACTGCCGATGCGCATCAGCAGCAATTGACGAAGCCACCCGGTTCGCTGGGCATGCTGGAGGCGCTTGCGATCCAGTTGGCTTCTTTGCAGCGCTCGTCCACGCCTGCCGTTGATCGTGTGTGGATCAGCGTGTTCGCTGGCGATCATGGTGTGGCGGACGAAGGTGTGTCTGCCTTTCCGCAAGTTGTCACCGGTGAGATGGTGCGCAATTTCGCCACCGGCGGCGCTGCCATCAGCGTGCTCGCACGCAGCGTGAATGCGCATCTGGAAGTCGTGAACCTTGGCACGGTGAACGATCCGGGCGAGATCTCCGGTGTGCGTCGCGCGATCATTACACCGTCGACGGCGAATTTCTGCCTGGGTCCCGCGATGACGCTGGCTCAGCTTGAAGCGGCGCTGGCGATCGGCGCTGAAAGCGTACAAGCGGCCAAGGCGTGGAACGCGCAACTTTTTATCGGCGGTGAAATGGGTATCGCCAACACGACCTCGGCGGCTGCTTTGGCCAGTGCGTTGCTTACTGAGCCGCCATCGAGCGTCGCCGGTGCCGGTACCGGGCTGGATGCGTCCGGCATCATGCATAAAGTGACCGTGCTCGAACGCGCGCTGGCGCAACATGCCGACGCCACCACGCCGCTGGAACAGTTGCGTTGCCTGGGCGGATTCGAAATCGCTGCGCTCGTCGGTGCCTATATCGCCGCGGCGCAAGCCGGCATGCCGGTGCTGGTCGATGGCTTTATCACGAGCGCTGCGGCACTGGTCGCGGTGAGTATTCAACCGGATGTGCGCGCATGGTTGTTCTTCGCGCATCGCTCCAAAGAACACGGCCATGCGCGATTGCTGCGGGCGCTGGATGCCGAACCGATGCTCGATCTCAATTTGCGTCTAGGCGAGGCGAGCGGTGCGGCCATCGCACTACCGGTGTTGCGCCTGGCCTGCGAGCTGCACAACGGCATGGCTACGTTCGAGCAAGCGGGTGTGTCGACCGCATGACGATGTCCATTGAACTGTTACGCCACGGCGATACGGGGCAGCGCAGCTACCGCGGTCAGATCGACGATCCGCTCACCGACATGGGTTGGACGCAATTGCGTGAAGCCGTGGAAGGGCGCACGTGGGACATCGTCGTGGCCTCCACGCTGCAGCGTTGCGCCGCTTTCGCACGAGAGCTGGCGCTGGCGCGCGGATTGCCGTTGCGTCTGGATGCGCGACTGGCCGAGTACAACTTTGGTCGTTGGCAGGGCGTGCCGATCGAACAGATTGCCGAAGAGCAGGGTGATGCATTGGGGCGCTTCTGGGCCGATCCCGTGGCGCATCCGCCACCGGGCGCGGAAACCTTCGATGCTTTTCGTGATCGCTTGAGTGCGGCACTGGATGATGTCGCTGCGGAAGCCGTTGATCAGCGCGTATTGGTGATTACCCACGGCGGCGCGATCCGCTTGCTGCGTTGCCTTGTGGAAAAGCGCAGCTACGGCGATATGGCCGGGATCGATGTATCGCACGCTTCGTTGCATCCTCTTCCATGGCCAGTGCCGGTGACGGCCTGATGCGCAGCCTGCTCGTCGCCATCGGTTTTCTCACGCGCTTGCCGGTACCGGCGGCCGTTTACGACGATCCGCGTGCGAAGTCCGAGTCG
>OUNK011150695.1_pt1 | contig 47463 bp, 42 predicted proteins | sample 1755341 | NCBI WGS metagenome assembly OUNK01 (sample SAMEA3914788, study PRJEB12502) | metagenome | biome: forest; material: soil | place: Canada | collected 2011-07-03 | depth 0.1 m | reverse complement strand
CTTACGGACGTCGTGCAGCGAAAGGTTTTCGATCAACTGCTGGGCTTCCTGCCAGCGCTGATAGTGGCTCTTGAGCACGAACTGGTTGATCACGTCGTAGCGTCGCAGCAGTTCCTTGAAATCCGGCTTGCGGATATAGCAGATCATGCTGGGCGCGAGCGTTTGCGCGTAATGCGAATAACTGGGCTCGTTGAGGACATCGCCATCGCCGAAAATCACGCTCGGCTGATAGACCGTCCAATCCAGTGACGAGGCCTTGATCACCTTCTCCGCCTCGCCACGCGCTTTTAGATAGTTCGAAAGACCCTGTCCGGCCTTGAGCGAGCTCATCAAATGCAAGCGCTTGATGCCCGTTGCTTGGCAGGTATCGATCAAGCGACGCACCAGATCCACGTACACGCGCTGAAACGTGTGACGACCTTGCGGGTTGAGAATGCCGATCAAATTGATCACGACGTCGGCGCCTTCGATCTGCCGGCGCAATACGGCATCGTCGTAGACGTCCGCGCTACGGATGACGACGTTTGGCATCACCGCCATCGTGCGCCGCGATTCGCGATTGCGCGTCAGCAAGGTGATGTGATGACCATCGGCAGCGAGACGGGGCACGAGATAACTGCCGACGAAACCGGTTCCGCCGAGCAGGACGATGCGCTGGATTGTCATGGCGAAAATCCTTAGTTCAGTGCGCCTTTTCCCTGGCGGGTGCGCTGCTGCTCGAAGGTGCGGGGGCCGAGCTGGCCGGGGCGGGTTCGGGCGGCATGGCGCAGCTTATGTCTTTGCGTGAATCGTTTGCATCTGGACGGCTATATGGCTGTCCGATCGGTGTCATCCGCGTCGACATCAGTGCAGCCTTACCGTGCAGACGCCAATCATAGATCACGCTGTAGTACATCACACGCGCCACGTATTCGCGGGTTTCCTTGAAGGGCATGGTGGCGACGAACAGGTCGGGCGGCAGGGTGCCGCGCGCGTCCAGCCATTGGTTCACCCGCCCGGCGCCCGCGTTGTAGGCGGCGCTGGCCAGCCATGGTGCGCCGTTGAAGCGCCCTGCCATCTGCGCCAGGTAGCGTGTACCCAGTTGGATGTTAACGGTCGGGTCGTACAGGCTATTTCCGCCGTTCCAGGGCAGGCCATTGCGGCGTGCCACTTCGGCGGCTGTGTCGGGCACCAACTGCATCAGTCCACGCGCATCGGCGCCCGATCGCGCATCGCTCATCCATGCGCTTTCCTGTCGCAGGATGCCGTAGGCCCACGAGGGGTCGATCCCGGCCTCTTCGGCTTGTTGCACCACGCCATCCTGGCTGGCGAGCGGAAAGCGCAGCGTGTAATAGCCCAGGCCTTGTCCGTTATTGAACGTGAAGATCGCGCGGTCGTACCAGCCACGTTGGTCGGCGAGGTTCACCGCTTGCCGCAACGTTTGCGCGTCGGCGTTGGCCAGCGCCTGCGTCCATTCGCGGCGCGCCGGTTTCAACATGTCGACAGCGAATAGTTCGAACGCGCGTTGCATGCCCGGCATCGCCAGCACCGATTGTTCGCCTTGCGGATTGACGACCGGGTGCAGCACGCAAAGGGAGTAGGACGTGCCTTGATGGTCCGCGGCCAGGTAGCCGAAGTAGCTCGATTGCGCAGCGGCGGTGGCATAGGCATGTTGCGCCTGGTCGGTTTGACCCAGTGCACTCAGCGCGCGTGCGCGGAAGTAAAGCCATTCATCGTTTTGCTGTTGCGCGGGAGGCATCGCGTCGATAGCCGCAAGAACAGCTTTCCAATCCTGCTCCGCCAAGGCCACGCGTACGCGCCATTCGCGGCTGATGTCGGTCTGCGCGGTGGGCGGAAGATCGATCAGCCGGGCCAGCGCATTGGCGTCATAGTCGGTGGCGTGAAAGAGCGCCAGCGCGTTGAGTATGTTGTCGCGCTGCGTTGGAGCGAAATGAAACTGGTTCTGCAGGTTTTGCCACGCTGTGTCGGCGGTATCGGACTGGCGTCGCGCCAGGCGAACCAGGGCGAGCGTGGCCGCTTGTCGTGTCCGCGCTGTGTCTGACCAGCTGGGGGCAGCGCGTATCGCGGCGGCTGGGTCGTTCAACGCCAGCGCGAGGCGTTGCGCCGCTTTGGCGTCTTCGTCCGACAGCCACGGCGACATGGACGAAATGGTGCCGCCCTTGCCGGCATCGGCCGCCAGATCGATGCGCGCCCATATGCGTTCAGGCGTCAGCAGCCCCTGGTCGTGCGCCGCTTGCAACACGGGGTCGCAGGAGGATGGCAGGGTGGGTTCGGTCCAGAGCGCCGCGAGATCTTTGTCGAAATCGAGCGTCGCGCCGCCTTCCAGCCGACCTTGCAAGGCGTCGCAGGTCAGCGCGTCGCCGAGGCCAGGCTGGTACATCGCCTGGAAATTGCTCCAGTCCTGGCGCCGCGCCAGTTCCTGCAGAAAATTGCGACGCAGGTCGTCGGCGGGAATCAGGTCCGGATACTGCTTGAGATACGCCTCGACGGCGGGCCGATCCACCAGCTGGATGTCATGTTCCAGCGATGCCGCCTGCAGATAGGGATAGAGCGGATAGTTCTGCAGACTGCTGGCAAGCGCACGCCAGCTGTCGCCGCCCTGGCTGGCGGCTGTGTAGGCTTGTTTGAAGGCAGCGCGTTGGGCCTCGAGGGTGGCGGTGTCCGTCTGTGCCGAAGCCGGGCCGACCAGCATCCAGCTGATGAGCGCGATCAACAAACGGCGGCCTGGGCGCGGTGCGGCTTGCGGGGCCATGAAAACTCCTGCTGGCAGTCCGGGCAAAGTGTAATGGATGCTTGGTGGACGCCCTGAACGAGTCATAAGCTTTCCAACAGTGGCGTAGACGATGGGTAACCGTTTGTCGGATGTCCGCCACGGACAGGCTGCTAAGCTTGCGCGCTTCGATCGTGCTTACAGGACCCGCATGTCGTCACCGTCCAACAACGCTGTTTCCTACGGATTCGCCTGGCTGTTGCTGGTGTTGACCGCGCTCACGGGCGGTGTCTGGTGGTGGAGTGTCGGAAGGCCAGTGGATTTGCCCGATGCGCCCTCGGCACGGATTGCGTGCGTGTCATATGCGCCGTTCCGCAAGCCGGGCGAATCGCCTTTGAACGCCAAGTTTGTCATTCCACCCGAACGCATCGACGAAGACTTGCGCGCGCTGTCGCAACGTTTCGACTGCGTGCGCACGTACTCGCAGAGCAACGGGCTCAGTGCCGTGCCCGCCATCGCCGCGCGCTATCACTTGCAAGTGTTGATGGGCATCTGGATTGGTGGCATCGATAAAATAAATCAGCGAGAAGTGGCGATGGGTATTGCCACGGCGCAAGCGAACCCGCAGACGATCCGCGGCATCATCGTGGGCAACGAAGTGCTGCTGCGCGGCGAAATGTCGCCCAAACGCCTGATCACGTACATCCAGGCTGTGCGTGCGGCGGTACCGCAGTCGATTCCCGTCACGTATGCCGACGTATGGCAATACTGGTTGCGTTATCCGCAGATGGCCAGTGCGGTGGATTACATCACCATCCACATCCTGCCGTATTGGGAAAACAATCCGGTAGCGCCGGTCGATGCCATTCAGCACGTCAAGGATGTATACGCGCGCATACAACACGAGTTTCCCGGCAAGCAGCTGATGATCGGCGAAACCGGATGGCCGAGTGCCGGCCGGTTGCGTCGCACGGCCGAGCCCAGCATCGTCAATGAAGCTCGTTACCTGCGCGATTTCCTTCGCTTCGCCGCCCAGGTGCATATGCCTTACAACGTGATCGAGTCCTTCGATCAGCCGTGGAAGCGTGAGCAAGAGGGCACGGTGGGTGGCTATTGGGGCATCTTCGATTCCGACGCGCAGCCGAAATTTCCGATGCTGGGGCCGGTGACCGAAGAGCCGCGCTGGTGGTGGGGCTGGTTGGCTGGTGCAGCCGGCGTGATCGCCTTCATGGCGTTCGGTGGCTTGGGTCGCACATGGCATGGTGTGCGCGGTTGGCTTGCGTTGCTGCTGGCCGGTTTTGCGGCTGGTACGGCGACGGCGTGGCAGGTGCGAAAAATGATGTACGCCTGCGGGCCGCTGTGGGAATGGGTGTTGTCGTCGGTCTGTCTTGTGCTCGCGTTGGCGGTTGCCATATCGCTGGCACGACGCATCGCGGCGCATCTTGCCGATCGTTACGACCATACGGAGCCCGCGTCATGGTGGCGCTTCGGCTCGCTGTTCGGCTTGGTGTTCTACGGCATCTTGATGGCATTCGACGGCCGCTATCTCGATTTCCCGATAGGGCTGTTCGCGCTACCGTGCATCGCCTATGCGGTGTTCGGTTTGCTGACGCGCGAACATGTCATGCCGTCGGCCGAACAACGTTTTCTTGCGTGTGCCGGACCTCTCTTAGCCATCGTGCCGGTGGCCCAGGAAATCGGTATGAACAAGGTGGCATGGTTATGGTTGGGCTTGAACCTGGCCATTGCGCTGCCGGTGTTCGTCAACTGGCGACGCCACGCGGTTAGCTTGTGCGCGAACCAGGCGTAGGCAGCCGATCAGCAGCGCTACGGCGCCAGCGTAATAGCAGTACATGATGACGGCGAACAGACCGAGTGCGGCGGCGAGCCACGCGATCGCCAACTTTTTCGACGGCAGTGCGATTAGCGTGACGACCAGTGCGGCGATGCCGTAGCTGTAGTTGTTGAACCCAAGCACGAGCACCTGGCGTATGCCGCACCAGCCTGGCGCGTTGTTGTCTTCGCACATGTTGCCGATGGCGGGTGGCTCGATAAAGCCGTAACGCAGCCATGCCGCGAGCAGCCCTACCAGAACGAGCAAGATCCATGGCATTAAGGTGGGGAGCAGTCGTTTGGCTGTCATCGATGTAGACCGGTTTTGAAGGGCAGCTGGATTTCTGCAGCCAGTGCCAGGTGATCGGAAAAAGCCTGCGGCAAGGTCCATACCTTTTCGATCCGGATCTCGGGCGAGACCAGGATGTGATCGAGTGCGCGCCGCGGCTTCCAGCTTGGAAACGTCGGCACCGGATCGACCGGCGGCTGCAGGTTGCAACGCGCGAAGAGGTGCCGCATTTCCGGGCTATGTGCGTCGGTGTTGAGGTCGCCCATCAAGATCGCATGCGGGTGTTCTTGCAGAACTTCCGCGATGAAAGCGAGCTGTTTCGCCCGCGCCTGCGCACTCAGCGAAAGGTGCGCAATCATCACGGCCAGTCCGTTGCTGTCATCGCCGAAGCGCGCCAGCAATGCACCGCGGCCGGGTATGCGGCTGGGCAGCGGATAGTCGATCACTGCCTGGGGTTCGATGCGGCAGATCAGCCCATTGGCGGTATGCGAAAGCTGCGCCACCGGGCGATTCGGCTGATGGCTCCAGAACGGCATGCCGGATGTTTCGGCGAGGTAGCGCGTCTGGTTGAGGAAGCCGGAGCGCAGGCTTCCGGCGTCGGCTTCTTGCAGGCCGATCACATCGAACTGTGGCAGCAATTCCGCCAGACGATCGAGATTGTCGAGTTTGCTGCGCGCCGGCAGCACCGCATTGATGCTGCGTGTCACGTACTGCCGGTAACGCTGCACGCTGGCGCCAGCCAGAATGTTGCAGCTCAACAGGCGCAGCCGTTGCTTCGTGGGGGCGGGTACGGCGCGGGTCATTGCTGCAACGTTACATCTTTGCGGTGCGGCAGGCGTGAAACGGCTGCCGCACCGGGGTTATTTGCCCTTGGAATTCAGTTCGCGCTGCACCAGCCACTTTGTCAGGGCGGACAGTTCGTCGAAGCTCTTGACGTTGGCGGTGCGGTATTTGCCGTCCACGACGATGGTAGGAGTGCCATCTACGCCCCAGGTCTGGATCAGCGCCAGGTCGTGCTTGATCTGAGCGTCCACCTCGGGCGATTTGGCAATGCGCAGGAATTCGTCGCGATTCACGCCATGGTTGGCGTAGAAGTCGGCGATTTCATCCATGGAGTTGATCGGGTAGTTCTCCTGGAACTTGGCCTCGAACAAGGTATCGTGCAGCTGATCGACCACGCCCAATTTCTTGGCGGCGTAATAGGCACGCGCAAAGGGGACCCAGGCCTCATTGAAGGGCGCCGGCACGAGCTTGAATTCCACGCCTGCCGGCAGCGTTTTGCGCAGCTCATCAGCGTAGGGCGAGAACTCGGCGCAATGGATGCAGGCGTAAGAGAACACTTCCACCACTTCGATCTTGCCGCTTGGGCTGACGCGTTGATACGGCGCCGGCAGCGTTACGTACTGATCGCCATCCGTATAAGGGGCTTGGGTCGAGGTATCGGGGCTAGACGCACTGCAGGCGCCGGCCAGCAGTACGCCGCAAAGCGCGGTGATCAAACGGAATCGGGTGGTCTTGAACATGATTCTTCCTGCGCGATGACGACGGAGCTTCCGTCGCTAGGCTCTTGTCGCGACATCGGCGCGACACGTTGAAAATAGAAAAGCGCCCGGCGAACCGGGCGCTTGGTGATCATGATTATTTACCGGCCGCTTCCTTGGCGATCAGCCATTTGGTTAGCTCGATCGATTGCGCATAGCCGCCAGCGTCATTGGCTGTGAAGCGGTACTTGCCGTTGACGATGATGGTCGGCGTCGAATCGACGCCATAGACCTTGACCATGTCATCCGCGCGCTTCATCTGCGTATTGATGCTGAAGGAGTTGGCCACCGCGACAAATTGCTTCGGGTCGACGCCGTACTTCGCATAGAACTTCGCCACGTCGTCGATGGTGGGCCATGCTGATTGGGGTTTCGGACGACCGGTGGTGAGATCGTCGGAAGACAGCTCGCCGCTCTTCCAGATCGCATCGAACATGGCGTCGTAGGTCTTGTCGGCCACGCCCAGCGCCTTCGCCGCGAAATAGGCGCGCTGGAACAGCGGGAAGTTTTCGTCCGGACGGAACGAAACGGGCAGGTAGGTCATCACCGCATTCGACGGCAGGCTCTGCGCGAGCTGATCAGCCGTTGTGTGGAAGGCATTGCAGGCCGGGCAGGCGTAGGAGAACGCCTCGGTCACCACGATCTTGTCCGGGATACCGGTCGGCTGCGCGGGTTCAATCGTGAAGTAGTTCTTGCCCTCGACCCACTTGCCGTCGTCGACGAACGGGGCGGAAGGTTTCTGGACTGCCGTGCTGGCGGTGGCCGGCGTCGCCGCACTGCTGCTGGCTGCGGCGGCAGTGGAGGAGGCAGCCGGGGTTGGCGCGGTGGCTGCCGGAGCCGGCTTCGCCACCGATGCCGGTGCTGCGGGTGCCGAGCTTTGTGCGGGTGCGGGTTGTGGCGCGGTGCCATTGTCGGAACCGTTATGACTGCAGGCGGTAAGCGCGAGCAGTGCCGCACAAAGGAAAGACAAACGCTTAAGCATGACTAGCCTCGAAATGGGAATGACAAGAACGCCTGAGACAACATTGCCGGACGGAAGTTACGGCGATGCGGTCGTGGGAGCACGCGTATCGTTGACGTGCAGGCCTTCGATATAGCTGGCCACGGCGGTGATGTCCTGTTGCTCGAGCTTTTTGGCGATCAGCGGCATGATTTGCGCATGCGGCTCGTTGCCCCAGGTGACGCCGTCGTGGAAATCCTTGAGCTTGGCTTCGATGTATTGCGCGTGCTGACTGGTGAGCTGCGGATACATCGCGCCCGGGTTGCCGCGGCCATCGATACTGTGACAAGCCATGCAGGCAGGTATGCCGCGGGCGGTGTCGCCCTCGCGATAGAGCTTTTCGCCCTGTGCGACCAGCGCCTGGTCGGCCACGCCCGGCAGCGACTGCTTGCTGGCGAAATAGGCGCCGATGTCTTGCATGTCCTGAACGGACAATGGGGTGGCCATGCCCATCATGATCGCGTTCTGGCGCGTGCCGGATTTGAAGTTCTGCAACTGGTGGGCGATGTACGCCTCGTGCTGCCCAGCGAGCTTCGGATACTGTGCATCGCTGGAGTTGCCGTCCACGCCGTGACAAGCGCCGCAGGCGGCGGCCTTGCCCTGACCGGCCGTGGCGTCGCCGGGTTTGGCGGCCGCCATGGCATCGTCGTTGGCGGCGGGTGCTGCGGCTGCAGGTGCCGCAGGCTTCGCAGCCGTGGAGGCAGCGGCCGGAGCCGGTGTTTTCTGGGCCGCCTGGCCCGTTGCGCTCTGCGCAAAAACCACGCTGGCAGACAAAGCGAAGACCAGGGCTACTGCATTCACAACAGCGGGCCGAAAACCGGCGAGCCGAAAACTCATACACTTGCCTCCAGGAAATACTGCTACGGATGTACGGTACGCACCCTCAGCGACCGTGACTGGCAGAACCTCGAAATTATCGCCACGCCATACTAGCCGGTCAAACTATCCCATATGAGTACTAATCCGCTGCAAGGCGCACAATTCGTGCTGGCAGCCCATCGCATCAACCAGTTGCCCCCCGATGAAGGGGCAGAGGTTGCGTTTGCCGGGCGCTCGAATGCAGGAAAATCCAGCGCATTGAATGCGTTGACTGGCCACAAGGGTCTCGCGCGCACGTCCAAGACGCCGGGCCGCACTCAGCAGATGGTGGCGTTTTCGCTGCCGCCGATCGTGCATGGGACGGCGTTGCCGGTCGTGGAGACGCGGCTGATCGATCTTCCTGGTTACGGCTACGCCAAGGTTCCGGAGGCGTTGCGCGAGCACTGGCGGCACGAGATCGATAGGTATTTGCACGAGCGACGCAGCCTGCGTGGCGTGGTGCTGATCGTCGACATCCGCCATCCCCTGAAGGAATTCGATCGGACGATGCTGGATTTCTGCTTCCGCACCGAGCTTCCCTGTCATCTACTGCTGACCAAGGCCGACAAGCTGTCGCGCAACCAGGCGGCGCAGGCATTGGCTGCGCTGCGCAAGGAATTGGATGTGGGGATGCCCGTCACCGCACAGGTGTTTTCCTCCGCCAAAGGCACCGGCGTGGAAGAGGCGCGTGCAGCGGTGATGCAACTGCTGGAAGGCAATATCAGGAGCGCTAGCCTGATCGGTCCATGACAGCGCGTGTTGGCGTGATTTAAGCGGCTAGCGCCTGCATAAATACATTGCACAACGCTTCCATGCCGGCACGGTCTTCCTCATCGAAGCGGGCGATCGATGGGCTGTCGACGTCCCACACACCGAGCAGGCTGCCGTCGGGTTTCACCAGCGGCACGACGATCTCCGATTGCGAGGCGGCGTCGCAGGCGATGTGGCCATCGAAGCTGTTCACGTCGCGAATGACCTGGGTTTCGCGCGACTGCGCTGCGGTGCCGCAAACGCCCCTGCCGAGTGCGATGCGGATGCATGCCGGCTTACCCTGGAACGGACCCACCACCAGCTCGGTGCCGTCATAGAGGTAGAACCCAGCCCAATTGAGATCGGGCAGGCTGTTGAACACCAGCGCGGCGAAGTTGGCGGCATTGGCGACCAGGCTCGGTTCCCCGGCGAGCATGCCTTGGGCCTGTTGGACCAGATCGGCATACTGTTCCGATTTGTTTGCCGCTTGGTTGTTTTTGATCTCAAACATGACGCGCTAGCTCGATTGCTGCAGACTGGTGTACCAAGATGGGACGTCTGCTGCCCGGGCACAAGGGGGAGAATATGAGCGAGCAGCACGAAGCTGCGCATGTTGGCCGTGTCGAAGCGCATCGTCTGGACGGTTTTATCGACGCGGCATTTGCCTTCGCGGTAAGCGTGCTGGCCATCGCTGGCGCCGAGGCGCCGCATAGCCTGCACGATCTGCTGCTGGATCTGGATCGGATTCCGGGCTTCGCCTGCAGTTTTGCCACGTTGCTGGTCTTCTGGCACCGGCATGTGCGTTGGCGCGACCGCTTTCGCATCCACGATGGAGTCAGCATCATACTCAGCCTGATGCTGGTGTTTTTCGCGCTGATTTTCGTTTATCCGCTCAACATGCTTTTCCAGTCCTTGTTCAGCTCCATCTACGATGCGTTTGCGCACACGGTGTTGCCGAATGAACCGACGATCGGCAGCGTGCATGAGCTCAAAGCGCTCTATATCTGTTACGGCTTGGCGTATGCCTGCATGGCAGGCTGTCTTGTTGCGCTGTACGGACATAGCTTGCGGCGATCGCAAATCCCGCATGCGGAGCGCATTGAGGCGCGCGAGACCTTCTACGTGCAACTCGGCTCGATGGCTGTGGCGTTGTTGTCGTTGATTGCGGCACTGCTGATTCCCGATAGCGTCGCGTGGAGTGGTCTACCGGGCTACCTGTATTCCTTGCTCATGGTGGTCTACTGGGTGGCGGGGCGTTGGTCGAGACGGGCGTTGGCGAAAGCGGCATGACGAGCGCGTTGTTTATCGCCGGTACCGACACTGGCATCGGCAAGACGCATGTGGCTTGCACCGTCTTGCACGCGGTGCGTGCGACGGGACGCAGCGTTTGTGGCATGAAGCCGGTCGCCAGCGGCTGCGTCGAAACGCCGCAAGGTTTGCGCAACGAGGATGCGCTTGCGTTGATGGCCGCCAGCAGTGCGCCGCAGCCACCCTACGAGCAGGTCAATCCGATCGCCTTGCGCGACCCGCTGTCACCGCATCTGGCCGCTGCGCACGAGAGTGTGACGATTGCGCTGCCGCCTTTGCGCGCTGCATTCGATGCGTTGCGCGCGCGCTACGACACCGTTGTGGTGGAAGGCGTGGGTGGCTGGCGCGTGCCGTTGGCCCCGCCCGAATTGTTCGCCTCGGATATCGCCAAGGCATGGTCGTTGCCCGTGGTGCTGGTGGTGGGGCTGCGGCTGGGTTGTCTCAGTCACGCGTTGCTCACCGCCGAGGCCATCCAGGCTGATGGTTGTCAGCTGATTGGCTGGATCGGCAACCGGATCGATCCACAGATGGACGCCGTGGAGGAAAATATCGACACCTTGCGCATGCTGTTACCGGCACCTTGCCTCGGCATCCTGCCGCACGGCTTGGCACCCGGGCAGGCTTCCAGCTTGCTGGATCGGGTGGCAATGGGATTTTGAAGTAGGGAAGAACCGGCATATGGTTCTTCGTGAGTTGGGTCAACTACAAGGGAGAGTCCATGACCAATCGCAGCCATTACTACTTGCAGATCGCTGATCTCGCGCATGCGCATGGTGCGCAATCGGAGTTGAGCTACAGCGGCGCAGGCCCGAACGATTTCGCCGCGGCTTTCCAGGAAGCCTTGCGCAGTCCGCTTCTATTCCAACGCTGGCGCGCTCTGCAGCCCGATCCGGATCAGGTGGATGAGCGTCTCGGCGTGACCGATCAGCTCGCGCAGGTAAGCGCGAAAACGGTGGATCTTCACACCGAAGTTGAAGTGATCAGCGATTTGCCGATGAGCATCCTGCGTCAGCGTCTGAACTGGCTGATCGGCACGGGGTGGCAATTGCACGATGTGCGTCCGGGCTGACTGCGGTTGCGCTGCCCTATGGATACATCACGCTGACTCCGTCTTGCCTGGAAAGAACAGTCGAAACGGATTAGTGAAGATATAGCGCCAGATCGCCCGATTGATTTCACGTCGCGCCCGGCGCTGTATCGGCCGGGCGCGCAGCGCCATCTGGAACGCCATCGTAAAACTCACCGCCACGTTGAGCACCGCCATGCTTGCCGTACCAGCGACGGCCCACCAAAGCTCGCCGGCATCGAGCGTAGCGGTGCCCAGCACACCCAGCGAGACGGCGATCGCGCCCGTCGACAAAGTCACGTGGCGCACTTCGAACGGCAACGCGAACGCCGTGAGGATGGATGGCACCAACCCGAGCATGAGGCCGAGCGAGAGATTGCCGACGATGCCCGAGATATTGCGACGCCAGAAGTTGGCATAGCGCGACGCGCCGCGTTCGCCAAACACAAAGCGCAAGCGACGATTGTAAGAAAGCACGTCGCGCACGCGATGCAACACGAACCAATTGTCGGCCCATCCGGCCAATAAGCTCGACGACCACAGCAGCACGCCCGTGATTGCGGCATAAACCGGTGTCGCGCCAAGCAGCGAAAACGAATGCAGCGTTTTGTGAGCTTTTTCCGGCGTAATGAGGTTAGCGCCGAACAGATAGTGAGCTGCCAGCTGTATCGCCAGACACACGGGAAAGACCAGCACCAGATTGCCCAGAATGGCTGCGGCCTGCGTGCGCATCAACGCCACCACCGATCGCACGAACTCGTCCATGCCCTGCGGTGAGCCGATGCCTTCCAGTTTTTGCGCCAGCATCGGTGCGGTCATCGCCGGCTGTTTGGTGGCCAGCGTGAAATGCAGAAAATGCATCAGCAGGAACGACAGCGCGTAGTTGATCCCGGCGAAGAGGCCTTCGATCATCGGATGCAGATGCGCGTTCGTGATGAAGAACTTGATGTAGACCGTTCCCGCGGTGATCAAGCCGCCGCCGGCCGCCATCCACAGCATGTGGAAATATTCCTTGCGGTCGTAGGCAACGTAGTGCTCGCCATCTTCCGCACTGCGATCGACCACCTTGCGCGCAAGCAGTGAGAAATTGCTGCGTATCAGATTGCCGACGCTGTGACTGGCGCGATTCGCCGCAATAAGGTCGGCAAACAGGCTTGCAATCGCTTCGATGGATTCACCTTGCAGGCGGATCGCCAGCCACGCCTCAAGCAAACGTTCCGTGCGACGAATGCGCGCGCGCATCCGTTCGAGCTGATAGACGATGTCGACGCTGACGCCGTTATCGTTCAGATGTGTGTGCACGTCGCGCATCGATCGGTGGCATTCATCGAGTAGCGCGCGCAGATAGTTCACTTCCTGAAGCAGTGGCTGATTTGTCCGGACAGCATGCAGATCCGTTTCATCCGGCGTCTCGTTTTCGCTGGCCGTCTCGACTGCCAGCATGGCGCGCGGCAACTTGTAAAACGGCAGCGCATCGAGGCGTTGCTCGGTCAGGCGCGTGCGGATGGCTTTCGACAAACCCGTAGAGGCAATCTGCCCAGCGAGATTGTGCAGCGCCGCCAGCAGTTCGAGCGATAGGCGGCTTTGCGATTTTGGCGCACCGGTTTTTGGTACGGCCGTCGCGGTGTCGTCCTTGGTTTGTTCGTCATCGCGATAGGCGAACAGCTCGCCGAGTTTCACCAGCAGTTCGCGCGGTAGCGCGGCAACCCATTGCGCATCGTCGGCCGAAGGAAAGACCAGGGTGAATAGTGCCGATAGGTCGCGCGTGTTGGGTGCGGGCGGGATCAGCGAATCTTGCAGGCGCTCGAACAGCGCGCCGATGAAGCCCGAGTGAGCTGGCATGCCGGAATCGCAGAGCAAGGTCATGGCATCGCTGTCGCGCACGATGCTTTGCAGCGTAAGCGCGACGCGCTCTTTCCATTCGGGATTGCGATCGAGCAGTTGCAGCAAGTAACGCAATCGCACGTGAGGCGGGTATTTCGGCGCATGGTCGGGTTGCGCGGCATCGCTGGCGATCGAGCCTTCGCGATGCAGCCAGTGCGATACCTCGATCAGCCATTCGTTGCGCGATGCGAGTTCCGCGCGCGGGTCGGCATGCGCCAGCAGCCCATCGATCTGCCGCCCTGTGCGGAGCGCGGCATGCCATTTTCGCCAAACCTTAGCGATTGATTTGAACATCGGTCATGCCTGGTAACGTCTTTCCTGTCGTTTTCGCATCGGCGAATCCGTCACGGCCCCTGGCTCCGGATTCGTCACAACGATCAAGCGCCAACGTGCTTGACCGCGAGCGGCACATTCCTGTGCTGCAGCACACCTTACGTTACGTTATGCCACGCGTGCTATCAGTGATCGCGTTGCTGAATATGATCGGCCAACCAAAGCAGCGGCTCGGCCTCGCCCGGCAAGCTGCGAGCGGCGTCGCGCGCTTCGTCGAACAGGACGTTAGCGCGCTGTTGCGCCTGTTCCAGACCCATCAAAGAAGGGAAGGTCGATTTATTCTGTGCCTGATCCTTGCCGGCGGTTTTGCCGAGCGTTGCCGTGTCGGCGATCTGGTCCAGTACATCGTCCTGGATCTGGAATGCCAGGCCGATCGAGCGGCCATACCGTTCCAGCGTCTGGCGAACGGCTTCCGGCGCACGTGCCGCAATACCGGCGAGCTGGCAGGTGACGAGTATCAGCGCGCCCGTCTTGCGGGCATGCAGCGATTCCAGCTGCGGCACAGTCAAGGTGAGGTTTTCCGAAGCCATGTCGACGGCTTGGCCACCGACCATGCCGAGCGAGCCGGAGGCATGAGCCAGGCAGCTGATCATCCGGACTTTCTGCTCGGCATCGAGCGCATCGGCGTTGGCCAGTACTTCGAAGGCAGAGGTTTGCAGGGCATCGCCAACCAGGATCGCGGTGGCTTCGTCGAACGCCTTGTGCACAGTGGGGCGCCCGCGGCGCAGGTCGTCATTGTCCATGCCTGGCAGGTCGTCATGTACCAGCGAGTAAGCGTGGATCAGTTCGACGGCGCAGGCTGCCGGATCGAGTTGCTCCGGCGCGACGCCCAGGGTTTCGCCAGTGGCGTACACCATCAGCGCGCGCAGATGCTTGCCGCCCTCGCAGGCATAACGGATGGCTTGATGAAGCCGGTGAGGATCGGTGGCGGCGGCCGGCAGAAGTGCGTCCGTCGTGCGCTCCAGCCTGCGCAGATACGCAGGGACACGGGCGTCGAACGTGGAAACCTCTGGGGAAATCAGGCTCATGCGATATCCGGGCAGGAAACGGTCGGTAGCGGGTATGGTCTAGCTGCGACCGGGGAAGAATCGCGGCGCCATCCGGCAACTTTAACATTCCGGGCCATGCCTTGGCCTGCGCGGCCGTGCTCAAAACTCGCTGTCAGGCCAGCCCTCCCCTGAGGACAGGGGAGGGAACACGCGTCAGGCTTCGCGATACCAGAGCAGGATCACGCCGACGAGCATGAAGCAGATCGGCCACACCCAGCCGGCAATTCGGCCGCCGCGCCCTGGCAGGCGCAGTTCCAACCAGCGCGCCCAGCCTGCCGACACGCCAGCCAAGGCCAGCGGCGTGTGAGTCAGTTCGATCAGCAGCTGATCCTTGACGTTGGAAATTTGGTGGCTGTGGGTCAGCAACATCGCGCCACCCACCGACACCAGCAGCGGAAACACCAGGGCGGCCTTCGGACTGCGCAGATGTCCCGTGCGCACCGCCCATTCGAACACGCCGAACAGGACGATCAGTGCTACGAAGAAGCGATGCTGAGCGACCTCCACATCGCGCCACGCCACCCAAAACCCTTCCTGTCCCATTGGCCACACTTCGGGGTCCGAGCGCACGAGCAGAAAGCCGGCCATCAGCAGGAACAGCAGCGGCCAATGTTTGAGCCATCCCACGCCGGCCCGATTGAGCAGCGCCAGGAAGCCAATCAGCAATACGAAGATGCCGGCCCAGTGATGGTTGTATTCGGACCAGGCGATGTCTTGCGCATTGCGTGGCGGCAGGATGCCCGAACCGGGCACATTGGCCTGCGCGGCAACCGCATGGCGCTGCAATGCTTCTTGATCCAGCTGCGTCTGCTTTTGCGAAATCGCTAGTTGGTCGTGATCGGGCGAAGTAAGACTTGGCCACACTGGCGCATTGCGCACGGCAATCTCGTGCAGCGTGACGCGATCGGTGGTGAGGTCGACCGCCGGGGGCACCGACGTCAGCGATGCGGCGGCGAAGAAAATAGTGAAGCCGATACCGATTTCCACTTCGGCGAAACGGCGCAGGCGGATCACCGAAGTGTCCTGGTTCTTGCGCAGTCGTTCGGTGACAAGCAGGTTGCCAGCACCCAGTGCAAGCAACGCGAGGAACATCGCGATCTTCGCACCGACCATCACACCGTAGGCCGTGCCGTAGAAACCTTGCAGGTTGCCGATATAGAACAGGCTCATGACCGCACCGGAAATCACGATGCTGGCTACGCCGATCATCGACATACGCGAGAAGCGCGCACCGACCAGGCGCCAGCCGTTTGCATCGTGCAATCGTCCCAGTGCCAGCACGAAGCACGGAATCGCACCGACCCAGATCGCCGCACCGAACTGATGCAATCCTTCAACAAAGAGCAACAGCGTGTTGTCGCTCAGTCGCGCATACGCGTGCGTGGTGAAGGTGGCGGCAGTCAGCTCCGCCGCGCCGATCAACAGCGGTAATACCGCGGAAAGCGGGCTGGCGGAAATGCGCTTGCCCAAGCACGGAATCAGCAGCAGTGCACAGAGAATCTTGACGGTGCCAGCAACAGCGAACGGTGCCTGCATGACATCGAAAAAGCCCAGATCGACGGTGGACATCACCACTGCTACCTGCAGTCCGACTCCGGCGATCTCGGCAACGATCAGGCCGATGGCACTGTAGATGGTAAGGCGTGCTACTCGCCGTTCCAGATCCGCGCCTTGCGCAAGCAGATGCGCAAACGGGCGCAGCAGGAAGACCAGGAACAGGATGCCGCCCAGCGTCATCGACTGCGCGACGATGGTTAGACCGTGCAGGATGATGCTCAGGTAGCCAAAGATATCGACGAGAAGTTCCACGAAGGATCACTCAGGCTGAAGGGATGGTTTCATGCAGTGTCGGTAAGTTGGGGCTTGTTGGCGCGCACCCCAACGAACTCGCTTTTACGGCTTGGCCACGACAGTGAACGGCACGTCGCCGCGCGTGATATGCCCGTCCAGCGCAAGGGCCTGCCAGCGGATCGTGTAGGAGCCCGGTGCCAAATCGGCACTCGTGTCCAGCTCGTTGCTCGGGCCGGTGGCGATGGTCAGCACGGTTTCGCTCTGATCGGACTTCACCAGCGTGACGCGCGAACGGTGCTGATCGATCTTGCTGTTGTACTTGAACACTAACTGCACATGACCCGCGTTCAGCGTGCCGTTGGGCTTAGGCGTGCTGTCGACAAGAATGGCGTGTGCCGATGCGGACAGGCTGACGAAGGCACAGGTCGCGGCGACCAGGAAAGTTCCAAAACGACGGCGCAGGGACATCAGAAGGTTCTCCAGTGAGGCATGGCCGTAACGACGGCGGTGTGAAAATGTGATTCATGGCGCCCAGCCCAGCGTAGGTCCCATCGCCTTGGCGGCGACGCGCAGCGCGCGGGTGGCTCGTTGCATGCGTGAGTATAGTCGGGGCAGGTCGGCCAATACGGACGGATGGCGGCACAGGGCGGCAATCAGGCCGAGCGGCCGGGGGCGTCCCCAGGCATCGACGCTGTCGTGCAACGCGAGCGGAACCGTGTCATCCACTTCATCGACGATGGCGCGCACGCACACGAATGGCAGTCCACGCTTCCGTGCGACGGCCGCGACGGCCGCACTTTCCATGTCAACCGCGAGGGCGGCATGGTGACGATGCGCAGAGGTCTTCGCCGATGCGGTCAGCAAGGGGGCTTGCACGCTGAGCAGTGATCCATTCGCATGCAAAGGCCACGTAGTCGCAGCCAATTGCTGCAACACGCGATCCCGCCAACGGGCATCCGCGACATAGTCGTGGCCGATGTCATCGAGAACACGTTCAGGGCAAAACAACGTGCCGTTGCCGAGGCATGCATCCAGCGCGCCCGCAACGCCAAATACGGCAAGTGCCTTTGCGCCTGCATCGACAAGTCCTTGTGCCGCGCGGTGCGCTGCGGCCGGTCCCATGCCGCTCAGCCACAGCGCCGCGCCATCGGCGAGCGGCGTCAGGCGTTCGGTTTGCACATTACCTGCGGTGAGCGTCGCGGCTTCCGATGCCAGCGCCACGACAACGCCAGTCGTGCGGATGGCCGTCGTAGGGTTCAAGCAGCAGCCGGCTTTAGCAGTTGCCGATAGCGGGACAGTGCCCACAGCGGAAAGTACGCGGTATAGCCGTGGTACTTGAGGTAATACACGCGCGGAAAACCGGGCGCGTTGTGCGAAGGGTGATACCACAGCCCACTCGCTTGCTGGTCTTCCAGCAGGAAAGCGATGCCGCGACGCACGGAATCCGATTGCGTTTCGCCCATCGCCATTTGCGCCAGCAGCGCCCATGCGGTGGACTGTGGCGTGCTGCTGTTGCGATTGGTGCCGCGCAAACCCGCATCGATGTAGCTGTCGTTGGTTTCGCCCCAGCCGCCATCGGCATGCTGGTGCGAGCGCAGCCAATCGATGGCTTTGCGGATATACGGTTGACGAGGATCCTCGCCGGCCAGCGCCAGGCCACCGAGCACGCTCCAGGTGCCGTAGATGTAGTTGCTGCCCCAGCGGCCCCACCAGCTGCCATCTTCCAATTGCGTGGCGCGCAGGTAGTCGATGCAACGGCGCAGGTTTTCGCTGTCCTGTGGGCGCGCAAGCACGCCCAGGCACGCGGCGACACGGCCGGAGACATCTTCGGTCGGCGGATCGAGCAGTGCACCGTGATCGGCGAACGGGATCGCGTTGAGGTAGTAGTGCGTGTTGTCGGCATCGAACGCGGCGAAACCGCCGTTCTTCGATTGCAACGCAATCATCCAGTCGGCGGCGCGATCTGTGTTGATGCGATGACGACCGGATTCGCCGCGACGACGGTCCTGGATATGCAGTAATGCAGCGGCGACGGCGGTGTCGTCGATATCCGGGTAATACGCGTTGTTGTACTGGAATGCCCAGCCGCCAGGCGGTACATCGGGTGCACGTGCGGCCCAGTCGCCTTTGAGTTCCATTTCCTGCTTCGAGCGAAGCCAGTCGACCGATTTTGCGATGGCGGCCTGCGTGGTAGCGTCGTCGCTGGTGTGCATCAAGGTCAGCGCGCTCCACACGGTATCCCACACCGGCGAAACGCAAGGCTGGCAGTACGCCGTGCCGTCGTTGCGATGAATCACCAGCTTCTGGATCGAGCGCAGGCAGGTTTGCCGCGCGGGATGATCCTTCGGATAGCCGAGCAAGGCCATCGCCTCATAGCTGTTGACCATTGGCGGGAAAATCGCTCCGATGCCGTCCTCGCCATTCATGCGCGGCAGGAACCAAGCTTCGGCCTTGCGCACCGCGCGTTGCCGCAGCATTTTCGGGACGAAGCGATCGACTACGCGGCCAATCCTATCCAGCACCAGGAACGTGCGATTCAATAGGCCGCCACGAGCGAAATAATGGCGCTCCTGCTCCGGCGGCGTGACGAACAATTCGCGGATATGGATCTTGCGCGGATTGATCGCTTTCGCCTTGAGCGAACACAGAACCATCAACGGAACGAGCGTCGTGCGTGCCCAGTACGAGATCTTCTCGATATGGAACGGCGCCCAGCGCGGAAACAGCATGATCTCGACCGGCACATACGGTGTGGCGCGCCACGGCACCTGCTCGAACAACGCGAGCAGGATGCGCGTGAACACATTCGCCTTCGCCGCGCCGCCGAGTGCGAGAATGGCCTCGCGTGCCTGGCGCATGTGCTCGGCAGCAGGATCGTCCCCCGCGGCCTTGAGCGCGTAATAGCCTTTCACGGTGCAGGAAATATCGATGTCACCGCCGTAGTACTGCGGCCAGCCGCCATGCGTATCCGTCGACTGCGTGGCGCGCAAGTAGCGCGCCATTTTCTCCTGCAGCACATCGTCGATCTCATCCATGTAGTGCATCATCAGGATGTATTCGGCGGTGATCGTGCAGTCGGACTCCAGTTCGAAACACCAGTGCCCGTCATTGTGCTGATGCGCCAACAATGCCTCGCGGCCACGCTCAATCGCTCCGTCCAGACCGGTTGTTGCAGATGGCTGGAAGAGATCGTCGGCAGCGGCGGAAGCAGCGTTCGGCGTCGAGGCGTTCATTGTTCTTGCACTTCGTGGACATCCACCGGCTCGCGCCAGGTGACATCGGCAATGTGCGGAATGGATCGCTTGGGCCACGTCCGCCCTGGCAAGGAAGGCTCGCTCCATTCCGTGGTCAGCGGCGTTAGCGGCAAGCCGCGCGCGGCCATCGCGAACAGCCAGCGCAGGCCGCCGTTGGATCGGCCGAACAGGCGCGTCATCAGGATGGTACGCGCGACAGCATTGCGCGAAATCTTGATCTGCGTGCCTGCCGAAAAATCGAGATTGTTGTGCAGATTGCGCAGCGTCAGCAGCGCCATGCCGATCGCCCACAAGCAGAAGCGGCGAACGCCTGCATGCTTGGCGGGAATCAACAGGGTGTAGTCAAGCGCATAACGCAGGTGCGCGTGCGCGATGCCGACCAGCTCGGACATCGTGGCGGCATAGCCCGCATTCTGTTTGCCTGATTTCAGATCGAGCAGCTTCACGCCATGACGCGCGAACATGTCCTGCGGCAACCAGCACGCACCACGCGCGCGATCTTCCCACTGATCCTTGAGGATGTTGGTCATTTGCAGACCCTGTCCGAAGGACACGGCCAGACGCAGCATCGTATTGCGATGGGGAACCAGTGCGGGTTCGAAATCGACGAACATCTCGGTCAGCATTTCGCCAACCACGCCAGCGACGCAGTAGCAGTAGCGATCGAGATCGTGCAGGGTCTTCAGGCCATGCAGACCTGCGTTGCGCTGAAACTCGTGCATGCCGTGCGACATGATCTTCAGGCACTTCACGATCGACGCCTGCTGCGTTGACCTGAGGCTGCGCGTGACCTGCAGCACGGTCGGCAGTCGACGCATCAGGTCGCGCTCGGCTTCCAGCGTTTCGTTCGAAAGCAGCGGCGCCACTTCGCTCGCGACACGTTGCGGATCGGCCTCGCCAGTCACCGCCGCGACGAAGGCGTTCTCGAAGGAGCGCTTCTGTTCGGCCGACAGTGCCGGCTCGTCTTCGATGGTGTCCGCGGCGCGGCACAAGAGGTAAGCATTGGCAACCGCACGACGCAGCTCCGGGGGAAGCTGCGGGATGGTCAGCGCAAAGGTCCGTGACACCTTGGGCAGGATCGCGTCCTGGTAGGTGTTGGCCTCGTCGCTTACGGCATTGGCGGTGGCATTGTGTAATTGGGTCATTGGCATGCCTCGGCCGCTCCTATTATGCCACACCGATGAGTGCAGGAATTTGGAATGCCGGCATTGTTTGAAGTTCCCGCGCCACGAAGCAACCTGTGCGGGGTGGACTCACCCTATCCGATGGGGGAATGCGGGACGGATGAGGTGGGGCGAGCATCCCTAATATGCTGAAGCACTAAGCGGTTTTCGTCCATAATTGCGGGATGATTGTTCCGACCCTTTTTAATGCTCGAGTCATCATTGACCCTGTCTGGTCGTTCGCATTGCGGGCGATTTCGCCGTGAGGGCACTGGTCACCGGGGCCACCGGTTTTGTCGGTTCGGCGGTTGCTCGCCGCTTGTTGCGCGATGGACATCGCGTGCGTGTGCTGGCACGGGCGGGATCGGATCGCCGCAATTTGCAGGGGCTCGACGTGGAAGTGGTCGAGGGTGACCTGACCAAGCCCTCTACCTTGCTGCCGGCTTGCGAGGGTTGCGATGCGCTGTTCCATGTCGCGGCCGACTACCGCTTGTGGGCGCCCGATCCCAGCGAGCTTTATCGCTCCAATGTCGACGGCACGCGCGCCATTCTCGACGCGGCCAAGCGTGTTGGCGTGCCGCGCATCGTCTACACCAGCAGCGTGGCGACGCTTGGCATCCCAAAAGATGGTACGCCGGGCAGCGAGACCACGCCGGTCTCGGTCGACGACATGATCGGTCACTACAAACGCTCGAAGTTTCTCGCCGAAGAAGAGGCCAGGAAATTCGCCGCCGAAGGCTTGCCGATCGTGATCGTCAATCCGTCCACGCCGATCGGTCCGTACGACATCAAACCGACGCCCACGGGTCGTGTCGTGCGCGATGCCATGGCTGGCAAGGTGCCGGCGTATGTCGACACGGGTCTCAACATCGTGCATGTGGACGATGTGGCCGAAGGACATTGGCTGGCCTTCGAGCGCGGCGTGGTCGGCGAGCGTTACGTGCTCGGTGGCTTCGACATGAGCCTGCGCGACGTGCTGACCGAGATCGCCGACATCGCGGGACGATCACCGCCCAAGATTCGACTGCCGCATGCGGTGGTGATGCCGATCGCTTACGTCTCCGAGGCCTGGGCACGTGTGACCGGCATGAACCCGATCGCCACGGTCGAGGAAGTGCGCATGTCGAAAAAGCGCATGTTTTTCACCAGCGAGAAAGCACGGCGCGAACTGGGTTATGTGGCTCGTCCAGCGCGTTTGGCGCTGGAAGACGCCGTGCGGTGGTTCCGTCAATTTTCCTGACATCAGGCTGACGGAGCGCTGCGATTATGTGCAGCGTGGTCTCACGCCTGCGCAGGCTTTCGCTTGATCCGGTCGAAAAATTTCATCAGCGGCAACGCACAGCGAACCAGAAACGGCATCGTCGTCGGACGCAGCAGGCGCGGATCGTAACCGGCAAAGCGACGATCGTTTTCGCGCAGGCAGCACTGCATCAATTCGATGACGCTCAGATCCTGGTTGGTGACCGACTGGGCGCCGGTCACGGTGAAGTTATTGTCTTGCGCCTGCTCCTTGCCATCGCCATCCAGGCTCTTGGCCAGATCCATGCGTTCCATGCCAAGGAAGCACCAGACGCGGAACACTTTGAACTCGAAAGCGATGCGGGCAAACAGCGAGAGGTTCGCGCGGTGCCACGCGACCCAGTTGGCGAACAGCAGAATGTGCCTGCATTCTTCCTGCATCACCGGTTCGAAGGTATCGATCAGTTCGACTGGGAACAGGCCCGAATCGTGCGCCACCTTGAACAGGCCAAAGGCAAAGAAGCTATCGATGCATTCGCTATAACCCGTCACCAAATAGGCCCATTCGGGATCGGGCGGATAGATGTACGGCGGCTCCTCGACCAGCGGAATGCCGTAGTGCTGCACCATCTTCGACAGCACGTCCTTATGCCGGTTTTCTTCCCACGCATTCTGCGCAAGGACGTTGCGCATGTCGGGGTCGGTCAGCGTACGTGCGTAAGCGGCCATGCGCAGACGCGCCTTGCCCTCGGTCTGCACGGCGATATCCCAGATGGGTAGCGAGACGATGCGATGCAGGGATTCCGCATCCAGCGTCGGCCATTTGAGTACCGACGGACGATAAGGGTTGAAGGTCTCCTCGAACATCCGGCACATCATCTGCTTGTGCTCGGGCGAGCCGTACTTGATGCGGCCTTGCCCGTTACCGGACCAATGCCGCGTGCGCTCTTCGGACGCTGCCACGGTGGCTGCATCCGGTTCGCCCGTGGGTAGCACCGGTTCGTGATAACCGGGCACCAGGGTTTCGGTATCGAAGGCCTCAGGTTGCAGCGTCATAACTCACTTTCTCGTTAGATGGGCGGCGTGCCCGAGTCGGTGCGCGCGGACGCCGCGTACAGCCTGCGCGTCTCGGCCCACTGCCACGAAATCAGCGCAGGTACGCCAAAGGCCACTTCGCGCATGCGCTTGACCAGCGACAGCGCCACGGCTGCCTCCGGAGGCAGGCCGATCATGTTGCCGAACAGCACCAGGCCGCCTTCCTGTACACCAAGGCCGGCCGGTACTACGAAGATGATGTGGCGCAGCGCTTGCGTCACGGCCTCGATCGCGATGGCATCCCATACGCTGATCGGATAACCCAACAGGCGCAGCGCCAGCCAGGTCTCGAAGCTGCCGACTACGTAGCCGACGAACTGCCATCCGCAAGCGACGACCAGGCGCAATGGCCGCGAATATTGCGCGCGGATTTCCAGATCCAGATTCGAGCCGTCGATCAGCTCGGTGAGCTTCGAGCGGCCACCAAGCAGTTTCTCGGCGAAGGTTTCCAGTCGCGAAAACACCTTGCCATGGCGCAGCACGATGATCAGGAAGATCGGCAACGGCAAACTGGCAGCGAGTGCGGAGATGACCGTGCTGAACGCACTGATATTCCGCGTCAATTCGATCAATAGGATGATGCCCAGCGCGGTGAACAGATATTGGTTCACCAGAGTGAGCAACACTTCCATGATGATGCTTGCCGCCGCGGCCGCACCGCCAATGCCGCGCCATTTCACCAGTCGGATGCCGATGATCTCGCCACCGATATTGGCGACCGGCAGCAGGCGATTGCTGGCTTCGCGAATCGCCGCGACCCAGAACAGAAACGGGATGGTGGCTTGGCGATGGTGATCGCGCGGTGCGATCAATACGCGCCAGCCGACCACATCCAATAGCAGCGGCAGCGCGTGAAACGGCAGCAGCCACAACAACGGCCAACCTGCATGATCGATCGCTTGAGCGATCTCGCCCCAACCTTGATGCGCGACCAAGGCAATCGCGACAGCGAGGCCGAGCAGGCCGGCGATGTAACTGACCAACTTCATGTTCATGCGGTGGTCGCCGCCGGATCGGAAAAGCCGTCGCACAACCGGTAGCGTTCGGCGATGGTTGCGCGCACACGCGGCGACAGCAGCGCGGCGAGCTCATCGGCGTGCCGATAGTCCGCCATGCTTTGTGTGAGGTGACCATGCGATGCGGGATGCAGATAGACCTCCGAAAGACCATCCGGCAGCTGCCGCAGGATATCCAACATCACGGCTTCATCCATGCCGCCGCTATGGCGCAGGCCGAAGACGTGATCGTTGTACGTAATGCCTGCTTTCTTCATGCGCCAGCGCATCAGGGCCAGCCACGGACGCAGCCACGGCCCCATGCCCGGTTCGGCCGGCAGACGAATGGCGCGCAGGCCGTAATCGCGGCCAATCGACAGCATCAGCGAGAGAATGGTCGGATGCAAATGGAAATGCTTGTGCGCGTTGACGTGATCGAGCCGCAAGCCGGTCGCGGCAAATGCCTCGAATTGCGCGCGAATCTCAGCCGCAAGTTGCCGGCGCACGGATGGCAGGAAGAAAAAGCGGAAACCGTTGCGCACCATGTCCGAATTGAACATGCCTTGCGCGTCGACGAGATCGGGAATCTGCGCGGGAGGAAGCATCGCTTTGCCATCGGCGAGTACCAGATGCAATCCCACGGCAAGCCCGGGAAGTTGTCGGGCTCGCGCAACAGCATCGGTAGCAGCGGGTGCGGCAACCATCAAACTGGCGGCGCGAAGTACGCCGTCGCGACAGCCGCGTTCGACGGCTTGGTTGACGGCCTCATGCAGGCCGAAGTCGTCAGCGGTGACGATGAGTCGCGGGCGAGTGGTCGGTGGAGTTGGCACGATCTGTCCGGCGCGAGATTTTATGCCGTCATTCCGGCGCAGGCCGGAATCCAGTTAGGTTATGTCGTACGAAGTACACAAAATCAGTTTTGAGTGCTTCGCACAATATTATTGGACTGGATTCCGGCCTGCGCCGGAATGACGAGCAAATCAAGCCTCGTGCGCGCGCAGAAAGCGGAAGAACTCCACACCTTCGCGCAGACGGCGCTTCATCATGTCCCAGCTGGTCAGCATTTCCTTGACGATTTCCCAGATCTTCGAGGGGCGGAAATAGAAGGCCCGGTAGAACTTCTCGACGCCGTGGAAGATGTCTTGCTTGGACAGGTGCGGGTACTCGATCAGCGCCAGCTGCACGCCTTTCTCGTTGACCAGGTTGACCGCGTCATTTTCCTTCAGCCAGCCGTTTTCCACCGCCTGCTTATACAGCGACGTGCCTGGATACGGCGCGGCCAGCGATACCTGGATAGTGTGCGGATTGATTTCCTTAGCGAATGCGATCGTCTTGTCGATCGTTTCCTTCGTCTCGCCCGGCAGCCCGAGGATGAAGGTGCCGTGGATGGTGATGCCCAGCTTGCGGCAGTCCTCGGTGAAGCGACGCGCGATATCGGTGCGCAGACCCTTCTTGATGTTGTGCAGGATCTGGTCGTCGCCCGACTCGTAACCCACGAGCAGTAGACGCAGACCGTTTTCCTTCATGATCTTCAGCGATTCGTGCGGCACGTTGGCCTTGGCGTTGCACGACCACGTCCAGCCCATTGCACCGAGGCCGCGTGCGATCTCATGCACGCGCTCCATGTTGGAGCTGTCGGTGAAGGTGTCGTCGTCGAACATCAGCTCCTTCACTTCGGGCATGTTCTCCTTGATCCACTTCGCCTCGGCCAGCACGTTCGCCGCCGAACGCGTGCGGTAGCGATGACCGCCAACAGTCTGCGGCCACAGGCAGAAGGTGCACTTGGAGCGGCAGCCGCGGCCCGTGTAGATCGACACGTACGGATAGTTGAGATAGCCGATGAAGTAGTTGCTGATCGTCAGGTCGCGCTTGTAGATCGGCGCCACGAACGGCAGGTCGTCCATGTTCTCGATCATCGCGCGCGGCGGATTGTGCTGCACGGTGCCGTCGGCCAGCTTGTAGCTGATGCCGGTGATGCTTTCGAACGGACGGCCTTCGGCCACTTCCTTGCAGGTGTAGTCGAATTCTTCGCGGGCGACGAAGTCGATCGCAGGCGAAGCCGTTAGCGAGCCGGACGGATCGACCGCCACTTTCGCGCCGACCAGGCCGATCAGCACATTCGGCTTGCGTGCCTTGAGCAGCTCTGCGAACTTGGCGTCCGTGGGGAACGACGGCGTGCTGGTGTGGATGATCACCAGGTCGTAGCCCTCGGCGATGCGCAGGCTGTCCTCGACCGAGACCTCGTCAGCGGGCGCGTCCAACACGCGCGAGTCGGGCACCATCGCGGCGGGCTGGGCCAGCCAGGTCGGATACCAGAAGCTCTTGATCTCACGCTTGGCCTGGTAGCGCGAACCGGCGCCGCCATCGAAGCCATCGAACGAGGGAGCTTGCAGAAAAAGCGTTTTCATTACGGATAACTCCTGCGGAGGCACATAACCGTGCCCAGGGACAGCAGATAGTTCAGGAACACAGCCATTTCAATGTAGGTCTAAGGCGCTGAACCGTCGCCTCGAGCATGCAATACCTGACCGCGCCATCTTACCTGCCAACCGGCCAGGGCAGTTGCCCATTCCATCAGCAATAAGGCATCGCGGAGGGGAATCAACAGGACTTCATGCCAGGCGAAGGCTTCATCACTGGTGCGCCGCTGTAAAAAGTGTAGCAAAACCCGCGCGGCGCCACCGAATAATGCGAGGGTCAGGGTTATCGCATTCGGGGCGAGACACAGGCCCAGCAACAGCAGCGGGGATGTGAAGCAGACGAAAGTCATGGCAAAACCCCATGGCGCAAGGGAGCGAATCGTTCGCAACCAGCGCAACTCGTGTTCCCACAAGGCTGACAATTGGCTTTCAGCGACGTCCGTGCCCACCACGACATCGGACAATACGGTTTGCAGCCCGGCACGACGGGTCAGTTCACCGAGCCAGAAATCGTCCGCGAGCGTATCGCGCAAGGCCTCGAAACCGCCGATAGCATGCAGCGCATCGCGACGCAGGCAAATGGTCGAGCCGAAAGCGAAACGCGTCGAACCAAACGCATGCGACAAACGAACGGATGGCGCAAACCAGTCATCGATAAACAGACGTCCAAGCCGCGACCAAAATGAAGGGCCGGGAATGCCGTGATAAAGGCAGGTCACGATGCCCGTCGTGGGGCTGGCCAGCGGCGCGGTCACTCTTTTGAGGTAATCGGCTTCGACGCTGATATCGGCATCCGCCAGCACCAGCCAGTCGTGCTTCGCGTGCGGCAACATGTTGAGCAAGTTGCTGACTTTCAGATTTGCGCCGTACACCTGCGGATCGACAACCAAAACGATGTCCCGCTGCGAAAATTCGGCTTGAAGCCGTTGCACCACAGTGATGGCTGGATCGTTGGGCTCGCGCACGCCAAATACGAGCTGATATTCCGGATGGTTCTGAATGCAGAAACTGCGCAGATTTTCATATAAGCGCGGCTCGGCCCCATGCAGCGGTTTGAGCACGCTCACAGGGCGCGGATCTCCGATATCGGCATCCTCCGTTGCGCGCCGGCTTTTCAGCACGGCCCACAGCGCAATCCAAGCGTAGCCGGTGGCGGCAACGGCAAGCCCGATGCCGAGTCCATGGATCATAGCGATGACACAACCAGCGTGTGACATGGACGTTTATGCTACCGGCAATCGTTGGCCACGAAGGCTCGGACATATGGCCCATTCATCGGCTACACAAGGAGAGATCGGAATGATTGCGATGGTGTGCCGAGGGTTTCGTGACTGCCTTTGCGCGCTCGCGCTCGTTTTTGTGCTCATGCCGGGCATAAGCGGGCAGGTCAGGGCGGCCGATGCTGCCGCCGCGGATCCCGCTGCGGCCTCCGCCATCGTCGGGGACTGGCTGGTGGAAAGCCGCGACGCCGTGATCCGCATCGAGCGCATCGGGGACGAATACCAGGGCCACATCCTGTGGCAGCTACACGATACCTATGGTCCGGAGGACGGCCCGGCACTCAACGGCAAGATCGTCACGGATCGCCACAACCCCGATCCGGCGCTGCAATCCCAGCCGCTGACGGGGCTGCGGCTGCTCAAAGGGCTGCACTATGACCCTGTTGGCAACAAGTGGATCGACGGGCGCGTCTATAATGCGGAAAATGGGCGCACCTATCATTGCCTGGTTCGATTGCTCCATCCGAATCGGCTAGAACTCAGAGGTTTCATCGGTATCAGCCTGTTTGGCGGCGACACCGTTTGGAGCCGGGTCACGATGAGGACCCCGGTTCATGGCGGTTTACCGTATGTCATGGATGCGCCCTAAATGGCCGGACTGGCCTGTCTGGCATAATTTTTATTTACCCGCACCCCTTCCCCGATAAAAACGTATGAATCGCGAACCACGCGCCGATGAATCCGGTGAATTCCATGCTGCCTCGCAAGCGCAGCCAAATATCGCGCTGGTCAAGTACTGGGGCAAACGCGATGCTGCGCTGAATCTGCCGGCGGTCGGTTCCATTTCGATCACGCTGGACAGTCTTTGGACGCGCACTGATGTGCGTTTTGTACCGGGGCAAAAGCATGATCGCGTCAGCCTCAATGGCCGCAGCGACGAGGCCGAGGCAAAGCGCGTCACGGCATGCCTTGATCTGCTGCGTCAGCGCGCAGCCGTCGATTGGGGCGCAGATGTTGCGAGTCAAAACAACTTTCCCACCGCTGCCGGTCTGGCTTCCTCAGCTTCGGGCTTTGCCGCACTGGTGCATGCTGGTGCGCAGGCCCTGGGTCTTGAGTTGAGCCTCGCGGAGCAATCGGTACTTGCGCGCCGTTGTTCGGGTTCGGCAGCACGTTCCATCTTCGGTGGCTATGTCGAGTGGGCGCATGGCCGGCTGGCCGATGGCACGGACTCGGTTGCGCAGCCATTGCTGGCGGCGGAAGCGTGGCCGTTGCGCGTTGCTGTAGCAATCACTTCCAAGGCGGCCAAGCAGGTCGGCTCCAGCGAAGGTATGCGCCGCACGGCGCAGACATCGCCATACCAATCCGCTTGGGTCGACACGCAAGAGGCCGATCTGAGCACGGCGCGCAGCGCCATCCTTGCGCGCGATTTCGATGCGCTGGCGCAGATCTCCGAATACAGCTGCTTGAAAATGCACGCACTCGCCATGGCGGCGCAGCCGGGATTGCTCTATTGGAACGGCGCCACTGTGGAATGCATGCATCGCGTACGTGCTTTGCGTCAACAAGGCCTGCCGGTGTTTTTCACGGTGGATGCGGGTCCGCAGTTGAAAGCTGTGTGTGAGCCCGCAGCGATCGAACAAGTGAAAGCGGCGTTGCGCGATGTTCCCGGCGTGCTCGATGTGCTCGACACCGGTCTCGGTGCTGGCGCACGCGCCATGTCGGTGGGTGCGCTGGAGGCATGATGGCGGTCGCCGCAAGCGCGCCTGGCAAGCTGGTCCTGCTGGGCGAATATGCTGTATTGGAAGGTGCGCCCGCGCTGGTGCTGGCGGTCAATCGTCGCGCGCATGCACACATTGAGGTGCGCGATGATGGCGTGTGCGACGTGCATGCGCCGGACCTCGGGGTTGCTGGTGCGTGCGTATCCATCGATGCAAACGGTGCACTGCGCTGGCAGTGCGACGAGGCTGTTGCGGCCAAACTCACGCTAGTCGATCACGTATGGAACGGGCTGCTGCGTGAGGGCTTGGCGCCGGTTTCCGCTGACGGTTTCAGCTTGCATCTGGATACCTCGGGTTTCTTCCACACGGATGGCACAAAGCGCGCCAAGCTGGGGCTGGGCTCGAGCGCGGCGCTGACGGTGGCGCTTGCTTCCGCGCTGGCGACTTATGCAGGCCATGGCGATGCAACCAGTGATCGCACGCGATGGCTGCGGCGTCTTTTCCACATGCATGGCGGTTGGCAAGGCGGTCGCGGCAGTGGCGTCGATGTTGCGGCAAGCGTGGCGGGTGGTCTGATCCGCTATCAACTGGTCGGAGAAGCTCGCGAGCCGAGCTTTACGTCGCTGACATGGCCGATAGCCGGCGTGCATTGTCTCTTCGTCTGGTCCGGTCATGCCGTATCGACCAACGATTTCCTCCAGCGTCTGGCGCAGTGGCGCATAAATCGTGCCGCCGACTATGCCTCGCACATGAACGAGCTTCGTGCACTGTCGGAGGCGGGCATGGAGGCGGTACAACAGCGGCATGCCAAATCTTTCATCGAGCTGACAAAAGACTATGCATCCGCACTGCAGAGCTTCGGCGATGCATGCGGCCTGGAAATCTACTCCCCAGCCCAAAAACAGCTGGCGGAGATGGCTGTGAGCGCCGGAGTCAGCTATAAGCCCTGCGGCGCGGGTGGTGATTTCGGCGTGGTTTTTGCCGAAGATGCGGAAAGGTTGGCGACATTTGAAGGCGCCATTGTCCGCGGTGGCATGCAAATTGTCCCTTTGCACCTTGATTCGCAGGGACTCAGCAGCCATATGCGCCAGAGTGAGTTTTCGCCACTCAAGGATTTTTGACGTGATAGCAAGCGCTCTTAAACGTCATTGTCGGCATACGGCATCCCATATCCAGGTGAGGGGATGCGTCCATATCGAACTATGCGGAGTAGCCAGGGCATGAGTGCCGAATCATCGAGTGCGGAGCGGTCCCGATTTCCTGCTTTCTACAAACTCTCTGTCTCCGACCGTGTGCGCATCATGCACGAGCGCGGTTGGTTGTCGTCGGAAGACTATCAGGCACTCGTCTCCGGCGAGCACACGCTGAAGATCCACAAAGCCGACAAGATGATCGAAAACGTCGTCGGCGTGATGGGTCTGCCGGTCGGTCTGGGTCTGAACTTCCTCGTCAATGGTCGCGACTACATCGTGCCGCTGGTGGTCGAAGAGCCGTCGATCGTGGCGGCGTTGTCCTCGGCCGCGAAGGTCGTGCGCGGCACGGGCGGTTTCAAGGTGGAGAGCACCGAGCCGGTGCTGATCGGTCAGGTACAGGTTGTCGATGTGCCGCATCTGTCGCACGCAAAGGCAGCGCTGCTGCAGCGTAAGGACGAGTTGCTCAACCTCGCCAACAGCCTGCATCCGCAGATGGTGGCGCGTGGCGGCGGCGCGCAGGATCTGGAAGTGCACGTGCATGCGCGCGCCGAAGGCGGCGACATGCTGGTCGTGCATCTGCTGGTCGATACGCGCGACGCGATGGGCGCGAACCTCGTCAACACCATGTGCGAAGGCATTGCCTCGCTGGTGGAGACGATGACCGGCGGTCGCGTATTCCTGCGCATCCTTTCCAATCTCACCGATCGCGCCATGGTGAGCGCGCGCTGCGTGATTCCGGCTGATCTTCTCACTGGCAAAGGTTTTGCCGGTGAAGAAGTGCGCGATGGCATCATCCTCGCGAACGAGTTCGCGAGCATCGATCCGTACCGCGCTGCCACGCATAACAAGGGCATCATGAATGGTGTCGACGCCGTTGCTCTGGCGACTGGCAACGACTGGCGCGCCATCGAAGCGGCGGCGCATGCGTATGCGGCGCGCGGCGGTCGTTACACCTCGCTGACGCGCTGGTACAAGGGCGAGAAGGGCGAGCTCATCGGCGAGCTGGATATTCCGATGAAGGTCGGCATCGTTGGCGGCCCGTTGCAATCCAATGCCACGGTCGCGCTCGATCTGCGTCTGCTTGGCGTCAAGACCGCACGCGAACTCGCCGAAGTGATGGGCGCGGTCGGCCTGGCACAGAATTTCTCGGCGCTGCGTGCACTGGTGACCGAAGGCATTCAACAAGGACACATGACGCTGCATGCGCGCAGCGTCGCCGTCGTTGCGGGTGCGACGGCGGAAATTTTCGACACCGTTGTCGAGCGTTTGGTCGAGAGCGGCGAGATCAAAATCTGGAAGGCGCAGGAGATTGTCGAGCAGGTTCGCAAAGAGTCGCGCGGCGCCTCCGAGTCGAGCGAGCAACCGGCTATCGATCATCGCGCTTGCGGTCACGGCAAGATCATCCTGCTGGGCGAGCACGCGGTCGTCTACGGCAGCCACGCGATCGCCGCGCCGGTACCGCTGGCTGTGCGCGCCACCGCGCAGGACACCAAGTCCGGCGGCGTCGACATGCTCATTCCGCGCTGGGGTGTGGAATATCGCTTGCATCGCGATCCAGCGCATCGCGACTCGTTCCAGCGTTCGCTCGGTATCATCTTCGACACGCTGGAACTGACGGAGCGCTCCGTGCGCATCGAAGTGTTCCCGAACGTGCCGCGAGCCATGGGCCTGGGCGGTTCGGCGGCGATGGCAGTGGCGGTGATCCGCGCGCTGGACCAGCACTACAACCTGGCCTTAAGCGACGAAGAGATCAACGCACTGGCCTATCGCTGCGAAGAAGTCGCGCACGGTTCGGCATCCGGTATCGACAACACCGTGGCGACCTACGGCAAGCCGCTACTCTACAAGCGCGCGGCGAAGAAAGGCGACGCGCCGATGGTGCGCGAGTTGAATCTGCCCAAGCGCATTCCGCTCGTCATCGGCATCAGCGGCAAGGAAAGCCTCACCGCCGTGACGGTGGGCAAGGTTCGCACTGCCTGGCAGCGCAATCCGGCTTTGTACGACGGCATCTTCCAACAAATCGACGGCCTGACCCTGCAAGGCATGGAAGCCATGCAGCAATACGACCTGGAGCGTCTGGGCGATTTGATGAACATCTGCCACGGCCTGCTCAACGCGCTTCGCGTATCGAGTTGGGAAGTGGAAGAGTTGGTGCAGATCGCACGCGAACACGGTGCACTCGGCGCCAAGCTCACGGGTGGCGGTGGCGGCGGTTCGATCGTCGCGCTGTGTCCGCAGAACCGCGAAAAAGTAGCGGCTGCGATGCGCGATGCCGGTTATCAGGCGATGGAGGTAGACATTGGATAACCAAGAACACGAGCGCCAGGAATGGCGTGACTCGAACGAAATCGTGTCCTTCGATGACGAACCCTTGGTGCTGGTCGATCACGACGATCACGAAGTCGGCTTCATGGACAAAGCGTCGGCTCACGAGGGCAAAGGCACGCTGCATCGCGCGTTCTCGCTGTTCGTATTCAATGCGAAGGGCGAGTTGTTGTTGCAGCAGCGCGCACCGGGTAAGCGCCTGTGGCCGGGCTTTTGGTCCAACACCTGCTGCAGTCATCCGCGCCGTGGCGAAACCTTGGACAACGCCATCCATCGCCGCCTGAGCGAAGAGCTTGGCCTGGCGTGCCCGCTGGAATTCCTGTTCAAGTTCGAATACCAGGCGCAGTTCGATGCCGAGGGTGCCGAACACGAACTGTGTTGGGTTTACGCCGGCCGCAGCGATGATGCGCCGACCGTGAACGTGAACGAGATTTCAGGCTTGCGCTATATCTCGCCCGACGCGCTCGATGCGGAAATGGCGGCCAAGCCGGAGGCTTTCACGCCCTGGTTCAAGATCGAATGGCAGCGGATTCGCCGTGAGCACGCTCACGTGTTTGCACCGCTGTCCAAGGGTTAGTCAGGGCAGGAATAACGCGAGCCACCCCGGTGGCTTATACTGAACCATAAGCAAGACTTGATTTCGTTGCTGCGCAAACCCCTAGATATTGGGTCATTTACGCAAAACGTACTGACGTTCCGGAGAATCCATTGGGCATTCCTCTTATCCAGCAAACCACGATCGCGCGCTACATCCTCGGCAAAAAGCTGAGCGGTCAAAAGCGTTACCCCTTGGCGATGATGTTGGAGCCGCTGTTCCAATGTAATCTCGCCTGCGCCGGTTGCGGCAAGATCGATCAACCCAAGGAAATCCTGCAGAAGCGCATGAGCGTCGAGCAGGCTTTGGCGGCCGTGGACGAATGCGATGCACCGGTGGTGTCGATTCCCGGTGGCGAGCCGCTGATCCATAAGGACCTGCCGAAGATCGTCGAGGGCCTCATCGAGCGCAAGAAGTTCGTCTACTTGTGCACGAACGCCATCCTGATGCCCAAGCACATCGACGAATACAAGCCGTCGCCGTACTTCACCTGGTCCGTGCATCTTGATGGCCTGGAAAAGCAGCATGACAAATCCGTGTGCTTGGACGGCGTATTCGAGAAGGCTGTCACTGCGATCAAGCTGGCGCTGTCCAAGGGCTTTCGCGTCACCGTGAACTGCACGCTGTTCAACAGCGAACCGCCGGAAGAGGTCGCCGACTTCTTCGACTACGCGATGGAGTTGGGCGTAGAAGGCATCACTGTCTCGCCGGGCTACAGCTACCAGCACGCGCCGCGTCAGGACGTGTTCCTCGGTCGCAGCGAAAGCAAGCAGTTGTTCCGCAACATCTTCAAGATTGGTAAGGAGCGCAAGCGCAAGTGGGCGTTCAACCAGTCGGCGATGTTCATGGACTTCATCGCGGGCAATCAGTCGTATCAGTGCACGCCATGGTCCAACCCGACGTACAACATCTTCGGCTGGCAGAAGCCGTGCTACTTGCTGGTCGACGAAGGTTACGCCAAGACCTACAAGGAATTGATGGAAGACACCGCGTGGGAGAACTACGGTGTAGGCATCAATCCGAAGTGCGATAACTGCATGGCGCACTGCGGCTTCGAAGGCACGGCCGTGGACGACATGTTCGCCCATCCGCTGAAGGCGCTGAAGGTGTCGATGCTTGGTCCGCGCACCGATGGCCCGATGGCGCCGGATCTGCCGGTGAAATACGGCAATCGCGCCGATGCCACCGCGATCCACATCCCGATCAGCTCGATCCAGCGCCGTAGCGCGGAGACGGGTGTCGACGCGAACCATTGACGCTAGTTGCCGCTGCCAATGGGCTTACTGGGATGGATTGCCGCTTCGATACCGGCAGTGATGTGGGTGGGCCTGCTACTTGTTCCGTGGCGGCCCTGGAGTACCCGCGAGCGCATTGAAGTCGACCCGCAAGCCGGGTCGGTCGATCTCAGTGAGATCACCGTGCTGATTCCCGCGCGTAACGAGGCCGATGTCATCGGCCTCACGCTCGCTGGGCTGCAGGCGCAAGGCGTCGGCCTGCAGGTCATCGTGGTCGATGACCAATCCAGCGATAACACTGCGCAGATCGCTGCTTCGTTCCCCAATACACGTGTTGTCAGTGGCCAGCCGTTGCCGGAAGGCTGGGCTGGCAAGTTGTGGGCGTTGGAGCAGGGCAAGTCGCAGGTCCATACGCCGATCACCTTGCTGCTGGACGCCGATATCCAATTGCAACCGGGTCTGCTTGGCGCGCTGCTGGCGCACAAGCGACGCGACAATCGCCAGTTCGTGTCGTTGATGGCCGACCTGCGCCGCACCAGCTTCTGGGATCGCCTGCTGTTGCCGGCGTTCGTGTACTACTTCAAATTGCTGTATCCGTTCGCGCTGTCCAATTCGAACTTCCGCCATGTCGCGGCCGCGGCCGGCGGTTGCATCCTGGTCGACACCGAAGCGCTGCAACGTGCCGGCGCGTTTGCCAGTTTGCGCAATGCGCTGATCGACGATTGCACGCTCGCGCGGCAGGTAAAGAACGCCGGTTATCGCATCTGGCTGGGCCTCAGTCGTGGCGTGGTTAGCCTGCGCCCGTATGGCACGCTGCGCTCCATCCACGACATGGTGGCGCGCTCGGCCTTCACGCAACTCGGCTATTCCACCACGGTGCTGCTCGTGGTGACCGCGCTGTTCGCGCTGTCCTATGGCCTGCCATTCGCTCTGCTAGCGTCGCCCGAGGCATGGCGTCTGGGGCTGATTGCCTGGGTGGCGATGATGCTGAGCTATCTGCCCATGCTGCGCTATTACCGGATGCCGCTGGTCTGGGCGTTACTGCTGCCAATTGGCGCCGTGCTGTACCTGGGCATGACCTGGAGCTCGGCGATCCGTTACTGGCGTGGCGTCCGCTCGCGCTGGAAGGATCGTACCTACAGCACTTGACGTGGGCGCCCCTAGGCCCGTGCCGTTGGGCAGGCTTGGAAGATAGGCGGGCTCTGGCTACAGTCGGAAACTACCTAATCACGCCCTGCCAGCCGGGCACCCACCTTGGGGAGCTTTCATGCCTCGTCTTCGTCTTCTAGCGATTGCCACCTCGATCGCGCTTGCCGCCTGTTCCCAGGCACCCAATAACACGGGCAGCGCGACGCCGGCCTCATCCTCCAGCGCGCCGGCCAAGGCGGCCACGACTGCAACGGCTGAGGCACCGGCCAGCAATCCGTTCTTCACCGCCAGCACGTTGCCGTACCAGGCGCCGCCGTTCGACAAGATCAAGGACAGCGACTACCAGCCGGCCATCGAAGAAGGCATGAAGCAACAGTTGGCCGAAGTCGAAACGATCGCCAACAGCTCCGATGCACCGACGTTTGAGAACACGTATGTCGCGCTCGAGAAAACCGGCGTGCTGCTCAATCGCGTGATGATGACGTTCAACGGCGTCACTGCCGCCAACACCGACGACGCGCTGCAGAAAGTGCAGGAAGACGAAGCGCCCAAGCTCGCCGCGCACGCCGACGCGATCCATCTCAACGACAAGCTGTTCCAGCGCATACAGACCGTCTACGATCAGCGCGATTCGCTCAAGCTCGATCCGGAATCGCAGCGCCTGATCGAAGTGGTGTATCGCCAGTTCGTGATGGCCGGCGCCAAGCTCTCCGACGCCGACAAAACCAAGCTCAAGGACTTCAACAAGGAAGAGGCCAGCCTTGAAGCACAGTTCAACAACAAGCTGCTCGCAGCCGCCAAAAACGGTGCAGTAGTCGTTGACGACAAGAGCAAGCTCGCCGGTCTTTCCGACGAAGACATCGCCGCTGCTGCACAAGCCGCGAAGGATCGTCACCTGGATGGCAAATGGGTGCTCACGCTGCAGAACACCACGCAGCAGCCGCTGCTGCAGGATCTGACGGATCGCGGCACGCGTCAGGCGCTGTTCGAAGCCTCATGGAATCGCGCCGAAAAGAGCGATGCCAACGATACGCGCGACACCATCGAGCGCATCGCCCAGTTGCGTACGCAGGAAGCCAAATTGCTCGGCTTCCCGAATTACGCCTCGTGGACGCTCGAAGACCAGATGGCGAAAACGCCAGAGACGGTGATGAGCTTCATGGGCAAGCTGGCTCCGGCTGCCGTGGCGCGCGCCAAGGTTGAAGCGGCCGATATCCAGAAGCAGATCGATAAGGACCAGGCTGCGCTCAAGCAACCCACCTTCAAGCTCGAACCGTGGGATTGGGAGCACTACGCCGAGGAAGTGCGCAAGGCGAAATACGATCTCGACGACTCGCAGATCAAGCCTTACTTCGAGCTGGATAACGTGCTGCAAAACGGCGTGTTCTACGCCGCCAACCAGCTCTACGGTCTGACCTTCAAGGAGCGCAAGGATATCCCGGTCTACAACCCGGATGTGCGCGTGTTCGAAGTGTTCGACAAAGACGGCAAGTCGCTCGCCTTGTTCTACTTCGACTACTTCAAGCGCGACAACAAGAACGGCGGCGCCTGGATGGACAACTTCGTTGGCCAGTCCAAGCTGATCGGTACCAAGCCGGTGATCTACAACGTTGCCAACTTCACCAAGCCCGTTGCAGGCCAGCCGGCGCTGTTGTCGATGGATGACGTGGTCACCATGTTCCACGAATTCGGCCACGGCCTGCACGGCCTGTTTGCCGACGCGCAATACCCGACGCTCTCGGGCACGCAAACCGCGCGCGATTTCGTCGAGTTCCCCTCGCAATTCAATGAGCATTGGGCAACCGATCCGAAGGTGTTCGCCAACTACGCCAAGAACTACAAAACCAACGAGCCGATGCCGCAGCCGCTGGTCGACAAGATCAAGAAGGCCGGCCTGTTCAACAAGGGCTACGACATGACCGAGCTGGTCGCCGCGGCGATGCTCGACATGAACTGGCATATGCTCGGTGCCGATGCGCCGAAGCAGGATGTCGATGCCTTTGAAATTGCATCGCTCAAGAAGGACGGCGTGGACCTGAGCTACGTGCCGCCGCGTTACCGCTCCAGCTACTTCTTGCACATTTGGAGCAACGGCTATTCCGCTGGCTACTACGCCTACCTGTGGACGCAGATGCTGGCTGACGACGCGTTCGAAGGCTTCAAGGAACACGGTGGCCTGACCCGCGACAACGGCGATCGTTTCCGCGCCATGATTCTTTCGCGCGGCAACACGGTGGAGCTGGCCAAGCTCTACAAAGATTGGCGCGGCAAGGATCCGGTTATCGAGCCGATGCTGATCGACCGTGGTTTGAAGCAAGGTCCGACGAAGTAATATTCGGAAGCTTCAAGGAATGCAAAAAAGAGCCAGCGCAAGCTGGCTCTTTTTTTCAGAGAAACTGATGGCCGTGCGTTTTCAGCTCACGGTGAGCAGTCGCCCGCCGTGTCCAACTTACGCCTGCAATCTACCTCCAGTCGCGCCGCATTGAACTGCACCTGGCGATAGTTATCGGTATCGGCACCATGTACCCAGGCGAGCCGAATGGTCGACGCAAGCGCAAGATAACCGTCCTCTGGCAGGCCAGCTGTATCGAACAGAAGTCCTGGAAGGTCGTACGACGATAAATCTAGTTTGCGTGGTTGGTGTGGGTCGAAAGGTCGATTCGATAACAACATATAGCGCGTGTGTTGCTCAGATGCTGCTTTGTCGTCGTCGAAGCCAAGATCGTTGTAGGCCGAGTACAGCGACGGCAAATGGTCGCCATAAAACAGCAGTAGGGTCCAGCGCGGGCGTGCCAGTAATTGGTCTGCGAATTCGGCGAGGGCAGCATCGCCGTTGATGAGATGGGACGTGTAATACGTCATCTCTCGTTGCCCTTCCGGGGACAGTCCGGCGGGCAGTGAATGAGTGCCGAGCAGTCCGGAGAGCACACCCGCATCGCGATCCCACGGGCCGTGGTTCTCCATCGTGATGATCATGGCGTAGTTCGGCTTGGAGCTTTGCTCATCCATATGCGCCAGAACGAAATTGAATAGCGAACGGTCCGAAATAAAGTCTCCGGCGCGCACGGCGTCCTTGAACGCATCCTCGAAATAAGTTTTCTGGAACCCGAGCTCCGGCATCGTTTCCTCACGATTCCAGAACTGTCCCTCGTATGGGTGAAAGAGTGTGGTTGCGTAGCCGAGCTTTTGCAGGCGGCGAGGGATGGTTGGCATCCATTGGTCAGCCAGTCCAAAGTAGGGAAACTGGACCGCCGGAAACGCCAGCATCGGATAGCCGGTCAATGTTTCGAATTCGGTGCGGATAGTACCGCCGCCATATGTGGGAGTCGTCAAGCTGCCCGTAATGCCCTTCGCTGCGAGGCGCTCGAAATTAGGGGCGAATTGGCCGTAGTCGACTTTCTTCAATACGCCGGGATCGAAGAATGCTTCACTTTGGATAACCACGATGTCGGGTAGTACTTGCGGTGGCTGTCGTGCCTCGCGTCGTTTTATTTCTTCGGCGTGGTTGAATGCGAATTGCGTGATAAGCGATTTGTCGGCGGCCGGCACGCTTACATGCCTGTCCTGGCACATGCGGACGAACGCTGCCACGAATCCTTCGCTTTGCGCGCTAAAAATGGGGTTCCACTGTTGGTAGCTGGATAGCGCGCGGTTCGAATAGGCATCGCGCCAAGGGCGATCACCTTGCAAAAGCATGTACAGCGCCAGCATTGGTAAAGCCGTCAAGGCGAGGCGAATTGTCCAATGCGGACGCGGACGGCGTGTTTCCAGGCGCCATAGAATAGTCGCGGCAGCGATGAGCAAGATCGGAGCGAGCACCAGCGCTATGAGGTGATAGCCGGTGTAGTGCGCGAAAAATCCGATATTGCCGGCAACCTGATGTCCAAGCACTACATCGCCCGGGGTGAGCGGTGAATTGAGGTTTCTTTCCTTGATCGCATTGATTTTATAAACGAGTGCTATCAGCGAGGAACTCAATACAACGGTCAGCATGATTCGGCCGCAAAGCCCGTAAACGATCAAGCAGAAAAACAGCAGAGGAAGCGCATTTCTCCACAGCAGTGCTGGATCAAATCCGGCGCGAAGCGACGGGTCCAGATGCCACGCCAGGGCGAGGCTCGCCATGGCGAGCGCCAGCACTTTCAGACAGAGCGCGCGTCCCGGATTTCCATTTAACGTTGCCAATAAGGTGCTGTTTTCATGCGATCCCAAGGCGGTCTCCTGATTCGTACGAACTTTCTGCGGGGCGATGCCGCCAACGCAGTCGGACGGAGCGGCTCGCAGAACGGTTGCGTTCTACGGGAATCAGAGGGCTGCTTCACGCAATCTATCTTTATGTTTTATATGAAGAAATGCCCCGCCCCTCCTGCGCTCCCGGCCATTCGATTAGCGACATATGCAATTAATCGTTAGCTTGCCGTAAGGTTACACATTTTTGACAGAGGGTGCAGCCTGGCAAATAGCGGCGGGAAATCGCTATCGATAGGTTTGTTTGTCGGACAAAAGGCGACCGCCGCGAGTGCATGAAACACTCGCGGGATTCGACATACATAGAGATCAGTTACGTGGATGTGCCTGGATGCATCGCGGGCGTTCCGCAACGTAATCAAGCGCCGATTGATCAACGTATCACGCTGGGCGATTTGTCATGTGTTGATCTGCACTGCACCCGTTTTCATCTCGACGCGAATTGTCGAAGTAGTAATTGCATTTACCACCGCAACATTGCCACTCACATGTGGTGCGGGTGCACCAGTGATGGCACCTTGCGCAATTACCGGACCCGTCGGTTGGCCTGTCGGAGAGCCGCCCATCGGTTCCACGGATACGGCCAACGCCGCAGTTGGCCCAAGTTGTGACAGCAACTCTGCATTAAGCGGCAAGACCGTCGCGGCATCGGATGCGAATACGCCGACGGAGATTGGCTTCTGACCCGCGGGGATCAGCCATAGTTGTGTGCTGCGATCTTTCGCAATGGCTGCGGGAGACGCGGGTACAACGACGACTTCCTTGCGCGAAAGATCCATCGTGGCGGTCCAGCCTGCAATACCGTTCGTCTGCCGGATGCTAGACACCATCAAGGTGGTTGCGGCCACCTCATGTCTTGGCATCATGGTCGTTCTTAGCGTGACGATCACACACGCAGCGGCCACGATGGAGGCTCCCACGCCGAGCCATTGCCAAAGTCGCAGATTATCGAAGATCGAGCGGCGAGGCGTCGTATCGCGCGATGCGTCCCATTGCAGCGCATGCAGGATGCGCGTCCAGACGTACGGCGGCGGCGTCACCTCAGGTAACGTTTGCATCCACGGTGTCAGATGTTGTTGCCAGCGCGCCACCGCCGTAGCAGCTTCGTCACTGCTGGCAATCTCCCGCGCGACCGCTGCACGTGCATCGGCATCGAGCACACCGAGCACATATTCGGCGTAGCGCAGGTTGTTCCGGTCGTCGCCGTTGTGCGTATTCATGCTTCAAGGCACGCGCGCAATTGGAGAAGGCCGCGACGGATCCAACTTTTCATGGTGCCCAGCGGCACCTTGGCGCGTTCTGCCAGCTCGTTGTAGGTGATGCCGCTGAAGAACGCTTCGCGGATCGAGCTTTGTTGTTGTGGCTCTAGTTGTTGCAGGCAATCGTCCAGTCGGCGGTATTCCTCACTGCTTTCCGCTCGCGAAGCTGGCGAGGGATCTTCATCGGCCACGTCGTTGATCTCGAAGTCGTGATCGACCGCTGCGCCCGGATGTTGGCGAAGCCGATCAATGGCCTTGTTGCGAACCAATGCGATCAACCATGTGATGGCACGTGCCCGCGCGGGATCGAAGCTGGCGGCGCGTCGCCATACCGAGACATAGGCTTCTTGCAACACCTCTTCCGCTTCGCGACGGTCAGAGTGCATGCGTATGCAGACACCGAAAAGGCGCGCCGAGGTTCGCCGATAAAGCTCGGCAAAGGCCTTTCGATCGTTTTGGCCGGTACGCAGTAGCAATCGGTCCAATTCGTCGTGGTCGGCGGCACTGGTGGTGCTCATGAGCAGGCGTCCTGAAAAGGGTAAGGGCACGCGGCAAGCACACTGCACAGTAGCGAACGTTTGCCGGCGATGTCCAAACGCAGCGAATGGGCACGCAGCGGCACGCAGCGGCACGCGGCGCCACCTGTCGTGGCTGGTCCTATGAACCAGTACGTAAGGACGGGTGATTTGGATGCGTACGGCCGGTCGCCGCCTCAGTTGAGCAGATAGCCCGCGTCTTTGGCGCGGACGCGTCCGGGACAAATGCCGCTCACACGCTTGAAAAGACGCCGGAATGCGGCCTCGCTGCTATAGCCGAGCTGGTCCGCGACTGCTGCGACGGACAACTGCCGGTCACGCAGCAGCCGTTCGGCGACGCTCACACGCCACTGCGTGACATATTGCATCGGAGGAACCTTCATCAGTTGCGCAAAGCGCTCGGCGAACGCGGAGCGCGACATGCAGGCGAGGGATGACATCGACTGCATGGTCCAGGCGTGGCCCGGGCTCTCGTGAATGGCCTGCAATACTTTGCAGATGCGCGAGTCGGCCAGTGCGGCGAACAAGCCGCGGCGATCGGTAGGGCGGTTGGCGTAGTCGCACACCGCAAGAGTGAATAAGGTATCGGCAAGTTTGTTCAATAACACCTGGCGCCCGACCACGCCGGAATTGACCACATCGACCATCATCGACGACAGGCGTCGGAATACGTTATCGGCCTGCGCGGCACGCACGACAAAGCATGCCGGAAGCGCATGGCTCAAGGGGTGCATGGTGTGGCTGGAGAAATGCAGTTCGCCGCAAATCAGGCTGGTGACAGCCGCTTCATCGGTGGATGTGGAAGAAAGACGATGCGGATCGCCGTGAGGAAGCACTACCAGATCGCCCGCCTGAAGATGCAAAGGCTCGCTTAGCGCCGGGCTTTCCACCACGCATTCGCCGGCTCCCACCAGATGGAACAGGCCGCAGGCATAGCGCGGTTCATCCATGAACCAGGAGCCGCAATGTTGCAGCTCGGCCACAATGTCCACGCGCAACATCGACTGGATCAGCAGGGATTCCAGTGCCGGCTCGACCAGCACAGGGCGAGGACGGTCGACAAGAGCGGGGTTGTGCTCGATGTACATGGGCAACGCTTCCGTGGCTGGGCTCTATGCCAGTACTTCGCCGGAAGTTTGTGCGGGTTACAGGGTGGATTCCTAGGCTGGCGGTCAGGCCGTCGCCAGGCCCCGGATAAGGCCCGCTTCCAGCCAGCCCTGCAGGAGGGCGACCATCCGCGGCATCGCAGCGGATTCGTCGTGATGTTGGGCAAGCGTCACGCAGAGCGACGCAAAGGATTCGCCGCGCATGGTGGCAGCCAGCACCGGCCATTCGTCGTGGTCGAGTTTGCGGTAGTGCACCGTGGTGCCCTTGCGCCACACCATGACGTGATGCGCCTGGTCGAAGCGACGCAGGCGAGGGCGCGTGGCACCGTTGTCCGCTGCGCGACGGAACGCGTCGACGTTATAGAGGCCGGCTAATAGCTGCAGATTTTCCTGCACCAGCAATTGCAAGTTCGCCCATGCATCGGGCGGTACTGATGAAAGCTCGGCCATGCCGACGCTGGTTTCGTTCGCAGCATCGAACGCGGTGGAGATGGCCCAGTCCAGACGCGCCATTTCGGCCAGGTGCGGTTTGTCGCGCCAAGGTCTGGCGTAGTCGAGGAAGGCAGCAACTCCGGAACCGTACCAGCGGATGTTGTAGTGCTCCGACGGATGGGCGTCGATGTATTTGTCCAACAATGCATCGAATCGCTGACCGACCATGCATTGCAGGCCGGAGAACTCAGTCCTCAACGCATCGCGCAGGCGAATGCGATAACCATGACGATAGATGGCGAGTCGACTTTCGACATCGGCGATGTCGTCGCTGCGAATCGCGCACGCTGTCGGTGTTTTCTCGGCAAGAACGGCCTGCAACATCTGCTGCTGGATGGCCTGCAGCGCACTCATGCGGCGTTCTGCAACAGCGGTTCGGCCAACTGGCGGGCATGCTCGAGTTCGGCCATCAGTTCGGCCAGTGGTGGAAAGTTGTCGTCGCGCTCGATCATGGTCGATACGCGGCCGAAGCGACGCACTGCTTCCAGGTAGAGATCCCACACGGCGTTCGACACCGGAGCATCGTGTGTATCGATGATGAGCCGTTCGCCTTGCTCGTAGCCTGCAAGGTGGAATTGATGCACGCGCGAAACGGGAATGCCGCGCAAATAATCCAACGATGAAAAGCCATGGTTCATTGCGCTGACATGCACGTTGTTGATGTCGAGCAAGATAAGGCAATCGGCGCGTTCGGCGACGGCGGCGAGAAATTCCCATTCGGTCAATTGCGAATCGGCGAAGCTCACATAGCTGGAGACGTTTTCCAGCAAGATGCGACGCTTCAGCGTGTCTTGCACGCGCTTGACGCGACCGACCACGTGATCGAGCGCCTCCTCGGTATACGGGAGCGGCATCAAATCATGCAGGTTGACGCCTTGTACGCCGGTCCAACAGAGGTGATCGGAAACCCACGCCGGTTCGATGCGCTGTGCGAGGGCGGCGAGTCGCGAGAGATAGTCGTCATCAAGCGGATCGGTGCTGCCGATGGACAGCGATACGCCATGCATCACCAGCGGAAAGCGTTCGCGGAAACGATCGAGCCATACCAGCGGCAAGCCGCCACTGACCATGTAATTTTCCGACACCACTTCCAGCCATTCGACTTTGCCGGGGTCGGCGAGCAGCGATTCGTAGTGTTCGACGCGCAGGCCGAGTCCGTAACCGAGGTACGGCAGTGCGCCGGAGCTTGTCGTGGATGTCATGGCCATGGCGACATTCTAGGCATCAGCAGAAAGGGCGGGGCGCGCGCTCATTGCACGGCCCCGCCTGGTTTATTACTTCTTGACGGCAGCTTGTGCAGCGTCGCAATCGGCCTGCGTCTTCTGCATCGTGAAACCCTGACCCTTGCAAGAATTCTGGCCCTTGCACGAGTTGCTGGCCTGCTTGCATGCGCCCTGGCCTTTACAGGACGAGGAGTTCACGCACTTGACCATGGCCTGGTCGCCGGCGGGGCTGCCTACGGGAGCGGCTGACACCGCGGCGGCGGCGAACAGACCGGCCACCATCACGGCCATGGCGCTGGCGTTGACTGTCTTGATGTTCATAGTTCTGGCTCCGTTGGAAAGTTGTGTTCGCCGCACTGCGGCAAAAAGGGAATGTCTCGTCCGCGTGACAGGTTTGCGCTGGTTAGCGGTCTCGACAGGTCCATTGTGTTGATCCGCGCAGGCTACGGCTGCACCTGCGCATCCCGCTTTTATGCCCGATCGTCCGGTCTGTGCCTCGTGCTGTCGTCGCCGGACCCAAGGCAAGAAAGCCTGGACGCCGGAACATAGTGGACACGTGCCGGCGCACGCATCATGCGCTCACTTCATTTAAGGAAACATGACGATGCGATCCTTCATAGCGGCAAAGGCTTCGCGCCTGCTCGAGATTCTCCACGCATGGCGCTGGCTTGGCCCGCTGGTCGTGCGGCTTGTGTTTGGCTACTTCTGGCTCGAAACCGGCATCGCCAAAGTGCATAACTTGGAAGGTTTCACTCAGCGCTTTGTGGGCTGGGGTATTCCGCATCCGGCATTCAGTGCTGCGCTTTCGGCATGGACGGAACTGCTGGGCGGCCTATTGCTGATGCTCGGCTTGTTCACACGCTTGGTGACCATTCCGATGATCATCAACATGATCGTTGCGGTCACGCTGGTGGTGTCGAGCAACCTGATGGGTTTGGACGACTATGTCGAAGCCGACGAAGTGGTCTATTCGTTGATCTTCTTCTGGCTCCTGATCGCAGGGCCTGGCAAGGCCAGTCTCGATACGTTCGTCGCGCGCTGGCTGGGCATACGCACCCAGGATTGATCAGTGCACAAGGAACGACAGTAGCAACTTGATCGCGATGCTCCACATCACCAACGCGATCAGCACATCCAGCACGCGCCAAGCGATTGGTTTGCGGAACACGGGTGCAAGCAATCGTGCACCGTAGGCGAGCGAGAAGAACCAGATAAACGATGCGGTTGCAGCACCGATGGCGAACAGCAGTCGCGGTGCTGGCAGTGGCCACGCCGAAGCGAGGCTGCCGATCAACAAAACTGTGTCGAGATAAACGTGCGGATTGAGCCAGGTAAATCCAGCGCATGTGGCGAGCACCTGCCACATGCTGCTGGACTTGCCGTGCATATCAGGCGTCAGTACATGCGGATGGACCGCTCGCCGCAACGCCTGCACACCGTACCAGACCAGCACGAATGCCCCCACGCAGGCGACCAACGCAAGCACGCGCGGATGATGTCCGATGGCGATGCCCAGCCCACCCACGCCAGCAACAATGAGTAGTGCGTCAGAGAGCGCACAAAACAACGCAACTGGAAACCGATGGGCTTGCAGCAAGCCTTGGCGTAGCACAAACGCGTTTTGCGCACCGATCGCAACAATCAGCGAAGCGCCGAGCAGCAGCCCGGCGAGAAACGGTGCCTGGGTCGACGCCGTCGCGATCAATACGCGAATTCCTTGAACACTGGATCGACGCTGCCCTTCCATTCGCCGTGAAACAGTTCGAGCTTGCGCTCGGCCGGCGTCTGGTTGGCCTCGACAATTTCGATCAGCGGTTCAAGGAAGATGCTTTCGTCGGCACCATTGCGATTGAGGCGGTTGCGACGCTTGAGACCCTGTGCGGCGATCTGCACGGTTTCGCGTGCGAGATCGAGCACGGTGCCGTTGCGGAAGGGTAACTTGAGGCCGTATTTCGGCACGCCGTCGCGCAAAGCATGACGTTCTTCGCGCGTGAAATCCTTCACTAGGTCCCACGCGGCGGAGAGCGCCTCGTCGTCGTACAGCAGGCCGACCCACAGCGCTGGCAATGCGCACAAACGATTCCAGGGGCCACCGTCGGCACCGCGCATTTCCAGATATTGCTTCAGGCGCACTTCCGGGAAAGCGGTGGTGAGATGGTCGGCCCAATCCTTCATCGTGGCGCGCGTGCCGGGCAGTTCTTCGAGCGTGCCGGTCATGAAGCGCTTGAAGTCTTTGCCTGCCAGGTCGATGTAGTGGCCGTTCTGATAACTGAAATACATCGGCACATCGAGGATGTAGTCGACGTAGCGCTCGTAACCGAAGCCATCTTCGAACACGAAGTCGAGCATGCCGGTGCGATCCGCATCGGTGTCGGTCCACACGTGCGAGCGATACGACAGATAACCGTTCGGCTTACCTTCGGTAAACGGCGAGTCGGCAAACAGTGCCGTGGCGATTGGCTGCAGCGCGAGGCTAGTGCGGAACTTGCGCACCATGTCGGCTTCGCTGCCGAAATCCAGATTCACTTGCACGGTGCAAGTGCGCGTCATCATGTCCAGGCCGAGCGAGCCGACCTTGGGCATGTA
>OUNK011138148.1_pt1 | contig 51717 bp, 51 predicted proteins | sample 1755341 | NCBI WGS metagenome assembly OUNK01 (sample SAMEA3914788, study PRJEB12502) | metagenome | biome: forest; material: soil | place: Canada | collected 2011-07-03 | depth 0.1 m | reverse complement strand
AGCGCGTACAGCGTCTGCGGGCGATTCGTCATCTCCTGCGCATAACCCAATCCATGCTTGTAGAAGAAATCGAGTTGTTCGTAGGCATGCTTCTCATCGGGAGAAAGGCCGCCCGGCGGTGGCCCACCTGTCGCGAGCGCGGTGGCAATATCGTCCGGTACGGTTGCCGGCATATTGGTGTGAATAGCGATCAATTCCGGCGGTGCTTGCAACGCCATTTGCTCCGTCACAGCATCACCCCAATCGCCGCCTTGCGCTACAAATCGCTTATAGCCCAGGCGCTTCATCAACACAGTCCAGGCGCGTGCGATGTGTTGGGGATCCCAGCCGGTAATCGTAGGCTTTCCCGAAAGTCCATAACCTGGCAATGATGGAATCACCACGTCGAAAGAGTCTGACGCTTTGCCGCCATGGGCCGTTGGATTGGTCAGCGGATCGATGACCTTCAGCTGCTCAATGATCGAGCCAGGCCAACCGTGCGTAATAATGATCGGCAACGCGTTCTTGTTCTTGGAGCGAACGTGGATGAACTGAATATCCACGCCATCGATAGTCGTTACGAATTGCGGCAACGCATTCAGTCGCGCTTCGACCTTTCGCCAGTTGTAATCAGATTGCCAATAGGCAGCGAGCTTGCGCATCGTGTCGAGCTGCACACCTTGCGTTGTGTCCGCTATCGTTTCCTTATCGGGCCATCTTGTCGCAGCGATCCGTCGGCGCAGGTCGGCGAGTGCTGCGTCTGATATATGCATCTTTGGGAACGGACGTATCGAGGTGTCGTCTGCGGCCAGTTGGGCCTCCGCAGCAGCTGTGCTGGCACCGGCTGCAACCGCGACAACTGTGCTTGCAGCATTGCCTGTTGCAGCAGCGCCTTGTGCTGAAGAATCGGCTGCAGGATGCGCCAACGGAGGCAGGAAGATGCCGATCGCCCCGGCAAGTGCGTATGCCGCGAGGAATTGAAAGCGCGTGGATCGCTTGAACTCGGATGCCATGACAAGAACCCTTCTTCGATGCTTCGACGGGCCGACTGATCTTTTACGCCAACTGGCGCTCGTGCGAGCGTGCGCCCGCCCGTGGCTTACCGTCTATGACGCTTTGGTATCGGCCCCATCGACAACACCAGCTTTGATGCCTGCATCTAGATCGATGTGATTCCTGGATGCGCCGACACCTTCGTCCAATAGATTTGCATCTGAGGATGATTTGTTATCGCAGTGCTAGCGTCGAGATCCTCATCAAGGCCGCAGAAGCTGACCGGCGGCGAAATCCTCGCTGGGCTCCGAACCACATAAAGCCACTGCACAGGCCGAGCAACCATGAGCAAGTCGGATGAGCGATGCCACGATGGAGTCGGCCGCCCCCAACAAGGAGCTCGAGATGCCTATCGTCACTATTCAAATTACACGTGAAGGATCCGGCCCCGGCCGCGATGCAGCCACAGCAGAAGAGAAAGCCGCGCTGATCAAGGGCGTGAGCGAGTTGCTGCTGAATGTGCTCAATAAGCCGTTGAATTCGACTTTTGTGGTGATCGAAGAAGTCGCCCTAGACAACTGGGGATGGGAAGGCCTGCCTATCCCGGAGCTTCGTCGACGGCGTCAGGTCGGATCGACGTGAGCACAATATTTCGCATGGATGCAAACGAGATATTAACGCGATCACCTTGAGGTATCCGCGATGAAACTGCATCCCCTTTCCATTGCACTGATAGTTGCTGGCATGGGCATCGCAGGGCAAGTCCTAGCCGCCGAAAGCGCCGCTGGGTCTGGACAAAATCGGATACGACTCCAACCGCCACCAAGGGCGATCACGCGACGAAACAAGAGATCCGTATCACGCGGATCACGCCCGAATATTGGCGTGTCACCTTGGACAATCCACCGTTCAACATCTTCGGGCCGGAAACCATTCCGCAATTGAACGATGTCGTTACGCAAATCGAGAGCGACACCAAGGTCAAAGCGGTCGTGTTCGATAGCGCTGTGCCAGGTTTCTTCCTCACACACTACAACTTCGTTCCACCACTTTCCGCGACGACCAACATTCCTCCAGGCAAAACGGGCCTGCCCGCTCTGCCCGACATATTCGTACGCCTAAGCCGTACACCGGTCGTATCCATCGCGATGATACACGGCCGTGCAACCGGCGTCGGTAGCGAACTGGCGCTGGCGAGCGACATGCGCTTTGCAAGCCGCGAAAAAGCCATCCTTTCGCAATTCGAAGTGGGCGCCGGTTTCACTCCCGGCGGCGGCCCGATGGCGCGTCTTCCTCGATTGATCGGGTATGGACGCGCACTCGAAGTTCTTCTTAGCGGCGACGATATCGATGGCGATCTCGCCGAGCGATACGGTTACGCCAATCGCTCGTTTCCTGATGCACAGTTGGACAAATTCGTGGATACGCTTGCGCGGCGCATCGCCACCTTCGACAAGGAGACCATCGCCGACATCAAACAGCGGGTCGATATGGCAAGCCTGCCACCGGATACAGACTCAGGTACAGAATGGGCCACGTTCATACGTTCGGTGCAACGTCCGGAAGCACAGCAGCGAATCACAGAGCTGATGAAACTTGGCCTGCAGGTAAACCCCGATGTAGAGAAACGACTCCCCCACTACACGGGCCTGCTCGGGCAAGGACAACCTTAGGAACACCTACGTGCCGGACATAGCGATGTCTTCGCACTGGCAGTCAGATCGACCTCGCTAATGCAATGCGAGTGTGGTCACTCGCAGGTTACGCAGATCACATCAATTCGCGGCGTCTCAGATGTTAAAGGCACAGTAATAGGCTGTTGTCATTTCATCACCAACCCATTCCTCGTGCATTAGCGTCTCGATTGGCGCAGCGCACATGCGTCGATATGCATGAAACATTGCCCTTCTACGCGGATATGGGAGTATCATCGATAGACGTCTAAAATCGAATTTGCACAAATTACGACGAACATTGTTGAAGGAAGCGCATTGATAATATGCGCCCATGTGCTACTCGACTTTCGACTGGATTGTGCTCGTAAGAAGCAACGTCGATTTAATGAACAAACGTTCGTGCAAATACGCGAGACTCAGCACCAAGGAGGTCTAGGCATCGGGTGGCAGACTGCAGTCCATCCAGACAATCTTCCCGATTTTCCATAGGCTCACACTCGGTTGTGGCTTTCGGAAAAACGGTTGAACTCAAAGGATGCCGGACGAACTCAAAGCGCGAATACGTCGCCTCGAGGAAGTGCATCGCTCGTTCTTCTTCCGAATGTGTCCATCGACCGACGAATCAGGGTAAGTCGCCAAATGGGGCGGAACGAACACCGACATCGAGGTAAGCAAACGAGTTGGTGAAACCATGCCATTACGTGAAACTGATTCTCCCCTGATCATCGATAGCATTCCCTTACCTATTGGCTTCACGACGCTATCTGGTGAAATCGATCGCCTCAATCAACCTATCTTCGAACAAACCCCCAAGACTCTTGACCAGCTAAAAGCTTGGAAGGTGTTCGACGTCGCTCATCCCGATGGCCCTCGATACGCTGCTGCGGTGAGCACGAAGAAAGGCGGATCGACGTACGGCAACCAACACTATCTTGACTACGATGGCCTCTCTGCTGGACAGGCCAGCCATAGGGATTGGACGTTCGCAGTTCACCCTGACGATCTCGGCGACTTGATCGCATCGTGGAAGCGCATAAAGACCTCCAAGAAGCCAGGAGAAACCGAAGCCCGATTACGCCGCTTTGACGGTGAGTACCGTTGGTTTCTGTTTCGTTTTAGCCCCCTTCGCAACGAATCCGACCACATCGTTAAGTGGTGCGGCATCACGATTGATATCGACGACCGAAGGCGTGCTGAAGAAGAGCTTCGGCGCAGCGAGGCCTTTCTTGCAGAAGCTCAACGCATCAGCTTGACCGGTAGTTTTTCCTGGTGCCTGGACAATGACGATATAAAGTTTTCAGCAGAGCTCTATCGCATCTTCGGATTTGGTCTAGGTACACCGGTGACGCTGGAGCGCATCGCGGACCGGGTCCATCCGGACGATAGGCCGCTCTTGTCTGAAAAAAGGGCCGACGCGCGAAGCCTCGGCGCCGATCATGACTACGAGATGCGGCTACTTATGCCGGATGGATCGATCAAGTACGTGCATGTGGTTTCGCATCGCATGCGCGCCCAGGATGGTCGACTCGAATACATCGGCGCGATTCAAGACGTGACGCAGCGCCGTATCTCGGAAGAAGCGCTTGGAACTCTCGAATCCGAGCTCGCTCGCCTGGCCAAGGTCAACAGCCTCGGGGCGCTGACGGCCTCCATCGCGCACGAAGTCAGTCAGCCGTTATCGGGGGTTATCACCAACGCCAGCACCTGTGCCCGGATGTTGGCCGCGGATCCTCCGAACGTTGAAGGCGCGCTTGAAATAGCTAAGCGAACCATTCGCGATGGAAATCGCGCCTCCGACATTGTTGCGCGATTGCGCGCACTCTTCGGCAAAAAGGATGCGGTTACCGAATGGGTGAACCTCAACGAAGCCGTAGGAGAAGTCATTGCGCTTTCACAGAGCACACTCAAAAGTAACCGAGTAGTTCTGACCAAAGTGCTGGCCCCCGACCTTCCAAATGTCATTGGCGATCGAGTCCAACTTCAGCAAGTTATCTTGAATCTGCTTCTGAACGCATCGGAGGCCATGAGTAGCGTCGATGACCGCCCCAGACAGGTCGTGATCAAGACTGAAAAAGATGGAGATAGCCATGTGCGCCTGACCCTCCGGGATGCCGGAATAGGCCTGGGTCCTGAGGGCATGGACAAGATGTTCGAGGCGTTTTACACCACCAAAGGTGGTGGCATGGGAATCGGCCTGTCTATCAGTCGATCCATTATCGAGCGGCATCACGGTCGTTTGTGGGCGACGCCAAATGATGGGCCTGGAGCCACATTCTCGTTTTCTGTTCCTGCGGTAACAGAGGTAATGCAGGCCGAGGAAAATTCGTGATAGCCATGCGCTCTTTGGTATCGGTCGTCGATGACGACGAATCCGTCCGCGAGTCGTTGCCCGACCTGCTGCTGGAATTTGGCTTCGCAGCCCAGGCGTTCTCGTCGGCGGAGGAATTTCTCGCCTCCAGTTCCATCGACAACACCGAATGCCTGATTCTCGACATGGCCATGCCGGGCATGTCCGGACTCGAGCTTCAGCGGCAATTGGCGCTGCGAGGATCAGACATTCCCATCGTTTTCATAACTGCCAATACTGACGAAACGATCCGTGCGATTGCGCTCGACGGAGGCGCCATCGATTACCTGTTCAAACCATTCAGCGAGGTGGCATTGCTCGCGGCACTCAACGCAGCGTTCGAATGACGTAAGCGATGAGATGTGCCCTCGCATCCGGAGAAAATCATGAGCCTAATGAACGGATATGACTACGGATCGAGAGCATCTATCTTGCCGGATATGGGGCCTGTCGTATTTGTGGTTGACGACGATATCTCCATCCGTGAATCGCTCGAAGCGCTGATCCGCTTCGAAGGTTGGCAAGTGGAGACATTTGCATCCGCCTATGATTTCTTGGCGCGACCACGAACCCTTGTGCCAAGCTGCCTAGTGCTTGACGTCTCGTTACCGGACGTAAGCGGCCTGGATTTACAAAAGCTTGTCGCCAATGACAGGGACGACATGCCGATCATATTTGTCACCGGCTACGCCGACGTGCCCACGACGGTTCAGGCCATGAAAGCAGGTGCCATCGAATTCCTGACTAAGCCGTTCGACAATAGCGTGTTGCTGGAGGCCATCCAGCACGCCATCGATCGTAGTCATGCCGCACTGGAGGAAGAAGCAGAACTCCGTGAACTCAGGGACTGTTATGGATCACTCAGCGCACGCGAGCGAGAAGTCATGACCCTTGTAGTCAGCGGCTTGTTGAACAAGCAGGTCGGAGGCGAACTCGGCATCAGCGAGATTACTGTCAAGGCGCATCGTGGCCGCGTCATGCGCAAGATGAAAGCTTGCTCCCTCGCTAACCTGGTGAACATAGCTACTCGACTCCACCACGCTCCTGCAGCCAGGGGCTGAACGCAGCGACCGTGACGGACGTCAAAGCCGATCCGCATCGTTTGAGAAACATCCGGAAGCCGACGCCGAAACGACACCAAAGCACCATTGCACGCCCCCATGGATTGGCGCATGGTCGTTTGGTGGTCTGTCACCAGGGCGATGACGTCATCGACGACAATTTCAGCCACGTTACCGAGACGTTTTCGCATGATTTGCGACTTTATCAGTCGCTGCAAAGCGAGGTTGCCTTGCGCCCACAAGGAGACATCATGACCAAGAACATCGAAAGAAAAGTTGTCGTTATCACCGGTGCCAGTAGCGGCCTCGGGGAGAGCACCGCTCGCCACCTCGCGACTCGTGGTGCAACGATGGTTCTCGGCGCGCGGCGCAAAGATCGCCTCGACCTAATTGCGAAGGACATCCGGGCGAACGGCGGAGATGCACTTGCTGTGGAAGTGGATGCTACTAAGCGAACGCAGGTCGAAAACCTGGCAAAGGCGGCCATCGATACGTACGGCAAGATCGACGTGTGGGTGAACAATGCTGGCATCATGCCCATCGCACCGCTTGCCCAGCTCCGGGTCGATGAGTGGGATCGCATGATCGATCTCAACATCAAGGGGGTGCTGTACGGGATTGCTGCCGCCCTCCCTTATATGCTGAAGGAAAATGGCGGCCACATCATCAATATCGCTTCGGTCTTCGGCATCAAAGTGTTTGCCCCTGGCGGAACCGTCTATTGCGCCACCAAGGCCGCCGTCCGCAGCCTTACCGAAGGTTTGCGCATGGAATTCCACGCAAACAAGATTCGCACCACGATCATCTCTCCGGGTGCAGTCAACTCCGAGTTGAAGGAGAGCACTTCGGATGAGGCATCCTCAAAAGCCGTAGATCAGCTTTACAAAGCTTGGGCCATTCCCGCCGATTCGATTGCCCGCGCAATTGCCTATGCCATCGAGCAGCCTTCGGATGTCGATATCAACGAGATCGTGGTTCGCCCGACGGTACAGGACTTCTGAGTCGCTGCATCCCCGTGCAAGAATTCCGATTGGATCTGGAGGGCTTTGTGCGAGCTATCCTTGATGCGCGGATTGCACTAAGCAGACTGTGTAAATTATTTCGCGCTAATGCGCTTCCCATCTATAAAGAACCAAGCGCAGATCGCGCTCAGAAGCGAGCATCCGGATGAAATGAGCATCACCCAACGAAACCCCGAGACGAAGGACAACCCAATGGCCCGCTTGAGTGCCAGGGCGTCCTGATAAGTCACATCTGACGGCACGACGATTCCCGCCAGTTTCTGACGCTGCGCCAAGATGGATGTCGTCGTCGCTTGGTTCATCTGTATATGCGAAATCTCATTGAGAAGCGCACTGTCGAATCGATGTGTCAACACGATGCCGAAAACGGCGATGGCCAGTAGCCCGGCCATACGAGAAATGGCATTGTTGATGCCTGATGCGGTGCCTGCTAAATCGGCCCCCACCGCATTCATCACGGTTGTTGTCAGCGGTGCCACCGTGACACTCATGCCCACGCCCAGGATGCATATAGCGGGAAAGAAGGTGGTCCAGTAATCGGGATTGATCGTCGGCCACGCAAACATGCCGAAACCGGCCGAAGCAATCAAAGGCCCAACGATCAGAGGCAATTTTGAGCCAAACAAATCCACTAGCCTGCCGCCCCAACGCGACAGTGCAAATATGATCACGATAAACGGCACAAAGACGGCCCCTGCTGCCGTCGCGCTGTAACCCTGCACTTGAATCAGGTTAAGCGGAAGGAAGAAAAAACTTCCGCCAAGCGCCGCGTACAACAAGAACGTAAGGAGGTTAGCGCCTGCAAAATTGCGTTCGCGAAACAGGCCTAATGGAAGCATAGGATGGTCCTGCTTCGCTTCGATCCAGAAGAAGAGTGCCAATGAGACGACTCCAACCGCACCCGCGTTTAGGACTGCCTCGCTATGCGATTCGTTCTGCGCGTCAATAAGCGAGAAAACAATGCCAGCCAACGCAATGGTTATCAACGTAGCGCCTGCCACGTCAACCGGGTTACGGTCTTTCCGGTTGAAACTCTCCGGAACCCTCATTACGCAAATGAGCAGTAATAAAATGCTCACCGGAAGATTCAAGAGAAACGCCCATTTCCAGGAATAGTGCTCCACCAGAAATCCACCGACTACAGGACCCACGGCCGCTGTGATACCGCTGAATGCGGACCAAGTCCCTATCGCTGCTCCGCGCTGATCCAATGGATAGGCCGAGCTAATGAGCGCCAAACTACCGGGAATGAGCAGCGCCGCACCGACGCCTTGAACGGCGCGCGAGGCAATCAGTTGCGGCGCACTGACTGAAAGTGCGCACGCTAGCGACGAGATTGCGTACAGCAAAATGCCGATCACAAAAAGCCGTCGACGTCCGTAACGATCGCCTAGCGCGCCACCAACGAGAAGCAACGCGGCCAAAATCAGCGTGTAAGACTCCATGACCCATTGGACGTCGGAAACGGCGACATTGAGATCATGTTGGATGGCTGGAAGAGCTACGTTGACAATGGTGCCGTCCATAAACGCTAAGCTCGAGCCAAGCACGGCAGCAACCAGCGTCCATCTGCGTGCGGCAACGGCGCATGGCGTTGATCCGGCGTCTGACAAGACGACACCGTTGTCGCATGGCGGTTTCCCGATGTGGCTCATGCTCCCAGCATCCCGTTGCACATCCTGGCGATGTACCGTGACCGCGGCCTGTTTTACAGCGTCTGGCGGCAGGACCGCATGTCTTTAGCAGTCGAAATATTCTCTTGTCGACTCTACACCCGTTCGATAACCTCGGCAGGCCACCGCTTTACCGGTGGCCGTTCGAGAGGCTGTCGCCGATATCACATCGGCGGAACGGTGCCATCAAGGCCCACCGCCACGATGGCAGCATGCGTGGAATCGCCGGGCTTCATTGCCACAAAAACGTGGGCACCCTTGGCGATCGCCATGCGATCGGCAGGTTTGAAGGTCACCACCGGCACGTTAGTGGGAACAACGATCACCTTTTCTCCTGAGCCGTAGTCGACCACGATCGTGCGGTTCGTGCCGCCGGAAGATCTTTTGACGGTTCCATTGGTCATGGCTGACGAACCTGCAGGTGCGTCGTGTGTCGCACTCGCCTTGATGGTTCCACTGGTCATTGCCGATGCGGCCATGGCGTTGCCTTGCGCTGCTGCACCCGCGGGCGCAGGCAGATCCCAGGCGTAGTCGCCCAAACCCGAGCCTTTCATCGCCGCGGGAAATACCACAACCTCAAGTGCCTGAAAAGCACTTCCATGAAGGGCATTGGCTGTGCCGATGAACGTGCCTGGCTGGATGTTGTCCAGGCTACTGGGCACGACACCGGTAATGCGCGTGTCGGGGGTTAGCTCAACCATTTTCAAGCCACTATCGGTTTGAACGGTAAAACCCGTCGTTGTCACCTCTGTAATGGTTCCACGAACGTGCGGCCGCTGATCAGCCGCCATGCTTGATGTGGTCATCACTGCCGCTGCGACGGCCGCGGCGAGCAGGAATGGACGAACGCGAGGAGAGCGAAGCTTCATGGTGCAGCCCTTTTGTTGGTTTTTGACTAGCGCAGCAGCGCGTGCCTTAGCTATTCGCCGCAACCCTCCCCTTCGTTACGCGTTTCATCGCACACTCAATCAGCACTCTTGTTTCAACCCTTGGCGGGAATAGCGGCACTCATGCTTTGAGGGATTGCCTTTCCGGACAATGCAAGGCTTTTTATGGCGCGGTTAACAGCAAACCTGGCGACAATCATGCGGATTGACGAACAGAACATGTTGAGCGGCCTCGCGCCACGACTTTCAGTGCCAGCGGAGCTGCCAAAGTGGATGCGCTATTGGCTATGGCTCGGCATGTGGTGGATGTTGGTAGGCCTTGCCGCGAGCCCGGTCGGCGACAAGATCTGGAACCCTGGCAAGCCTTATCACGATAGCCTCTTGCTGCTATTTGTGACGCCCTCCGTAGCATGGTTATGGAGAGGCCGTAACCTTTTTGTCCGACGTGCACTGCAAACCGTCGACGGTCCACTGTTGCTGATTTTTCTAGGATGGGCAGCGCTATCGGTTACCTGGTCGAACTATGGCCACTTTGGCGACGCAGCCTTTGTTGTTGTCTACATTGCGGTATTCGTCTTGACGTGGGGTGCATTCACGGCGAGCGATCCGCAAGCGTTGCAACACCTGCTGTTCTGGGCGGCGATCGGCCTGGCCTTGAGCGCATTGATTTCGATGGTGACTTTTCATTGGCGCAGCTTGAACCCGGCGATAAGTTGGCAGATTCAAGGTCGGCTCATCGCCTTCGGCTCCCTGAACAATCCGAATCTCGCGGCTTTCGCGTATGGCGCAGCGATGATCTGGCTGATGCAGACACCAGTACGCGCAGGCTTGTTGAAATGGTTGCAGCTTGCCGCCTTCGGTGTCATGGCGGTCTTTGTGGTTTTGACATATAGCCGTGCGGCGTGGTTGGCGATACTGGTCGCCCACATCTGCATGCTCTTCGTTGATCGCCAGCGGAAAAACAGGCGTCGTATTTTGATTCTGCTCGGCGCAGCTACTTTGGCGATCGCGCTTGGTGGCTGGCACTACGTGGAACAGCGCGGCTTGTCGTATCGTCCGCAGATATTCGTACAGGCAGCTCACTTGATTCTGGCGCACCCCTGGGTCGGCCTTGGCATGGGTAGCCGATATTCGATTTACATCGACGGCATTGAGTGGGCACACAGCCACAATGCGTTTACGCATACGGCGATCATGCTGGGCATACCTGCCGCATTGTTATGGGTGTGGCTGTGGCTGATCGTCGGTTGGCGGTCATGGATATTTCGCGGCGAGGCAACCGGCCGATGCCTGATGGCGCTGTGGATCTACGCTACCGTGGCATTTCAATTCGATGCCCCCGACCTGCTGCAAAAGCCGAGCGTCGAATGGGTGCTCGGCTGGCTGCCTGTAGCAATCGGTATGGGCCTGGTGTGGCGTGCACGACTTGAGAAGCGGCCGATTTGATAAGCACTTCCGTTAGGCGTTAGAAACCGCGCTTTGCAAGTGCCTCTCCCCGACAACCGTCGTAACCAGGTCGTTGCCAATAGTCAGACACTGGTCGGCAATGGCGGATACGCTGCTCCGATGCGACACGACAACAAGAATCGTCTGCGGAAGACGGCGTTTCAGCGCCGAAAGAACCACGATCTCCGAGGCGGCATCGAGTGCGCTGGTTGCCTCATCCAGCAACGCGAGAAAAGGCCTTCGCAATATGACCTGAGCAAGTAGCAATCGCTGCAGCTCACCGCCGGAAAGCCGGCTTGAAGAGCTATGCAATGCTGTATCCAGCCCCTGATGCGATTGCGCCAGACGCTTGTCGAGGCCGACATCTGCCAATGCTGCGCGCAACATGTCATCCGTGGCATCGGGTGCGGACCACAGCAAACACTCTCGCACGGAATGTTGCCAAGGCCGCACATTCTGGCTGACATAGGCGCCGTGTCGCACCAGTTCGCGGTATTCATCGAATCCAATGCGGCATGTGCCTACGCGTGCTTCGAACGCCTCTGGCTTCGCCATCCCGCCAAGCACATCGATCAGACTACTTTTGCCTATACCCGATTCGCCGGAGATCAACGTCAGTTCGCCTGGCGCCAAAACCAGTTCGCTGATATCGAGCCCGGCGCGCGGCGGTTTGATTCGCATCTTTTCGATGTGCAGCACTCCCCTGGAAGAGGCTGCGTGCGATGCCGCAACCGGCAATCGCGCGGAATCCAGCCCCATATACCGATGCCACAGTTCAAATGCCGGCCCAGCCGAACGCAGCTGCTGAAAATTTTGCCGGGTCGAAGCCAGATAGGGCAGCAAGCGTCCAAGCAGCAGACACACGGCGATAAGCGATGCCTGGTCGATACCATGCCAATGATGGGCGAGCACGAAGACTGTCCCAATCCCCGCTGCCACCAACAGTTCAAGCATCAACCGCCCGGTCGCGACGAGCTCCAGCTGACGCCCATAGCCATGGCACAGACGCGCGGCAATGGCGCCATAACTAGCCTTCTCCGCGTCCTCGCGCTCGAACGAACGAACGTGACGCAAACGTCGCGGAAAATCTTCGCTGTGCCAGAACATTCGTGTCATGTCGGCGACGTATTGGCGACTGACTTGCGATTGTTCGCGACTATAGACCCGCGATGTCAGCAACCAAAAAATCAGCACGATGGGCGCGCCAAGCATGAGCATCGGCGAGACCCAAAACGCGAATGCTAGGCTGATGGCGCAGGTGACGCCAGCGACCAGCAACTGCTGCAGTGCGCTGAAACCTTGCACGATGATCTCGACGTTGTGAGTGAAAACGTTGGCGATTTCCGCTGATGTGGAGTCGGCCAGCGACGCCAATGGTGCATCGATCAAGCGCGCATGAACCATGCGCCGCAAACCCATGCCATAGCGACCCACGAGGCGTGCGCCAAGACGCGCCGCCTGCCACCGCAACAAAGCAAAAATAGCAGTTGCCGTTGCGAAGGCTGCCGCCTGCATGTCGACGCTTCCATGCACGTCGAATATGCCGTCGCCGAATGGCAACGTATGCCCTGGCTGCACCAGTGGCACAAGAAACACGGCCGCCAGACTACCTGACAGAGCCGCCACCAGCGACAACGCCACATACACGCCCGTCTGGATCAGCTCGCCCTGCGTGAGTATGCGTGGGAGCGAACGCAGCAGACCGTATTCTCGATCACTCGTCATGACGACGTGCCCAACACGATGGTCAGCGCATTGCCTGCCGGACGCATCGACGGAGGTATCGACAACGTTGCATGATGCTTCAGAACGGCACTTCTCCCAGGTTGGAAAATCCCATGTACGTAGGTACGACCTCCGGCGGAAAAAGTTGTATCGGCCGGATCCTCGCCGGCTCCCGGAATCAGCGAAGGAGTTGTTGTAGTGCGTGAACGGAGTCCCGTGGATGGGATCCACGATGCAATTGGTGGGCACCTAGCTGCGCCAATTGCTGTACGAAGCGTTGCCAGCCGGGCTGCCCTGCCGCATAAGGCTGATCGGCGGACAGGCGCATGGCGATGTCGTCATCCGGCACCACGTTTAGCAACGTGCCATGATCGCCGGCCGATTCGCTCGAAATGAAAACGGCTCCGACCAGCTCAAGTGGCTTCGCCGCGAGTCGGCCATGACTCTTGCGCAAATCCGGCTCGAATTTCGAAACGCCACTGCGGCGGCGGATAACGAGCGACTGGTTGATCCAGCGCCTGGTCGCGTCGTCATCCACAAAGCGCAATGCGTCTTCTTTCACGTGCAAGTAATTGGCAACGCCAGTGGCGAGCATGCTCGCTGGTTGAACGAAAACCGCGTCTTCAGAAAGAAAATCCAGGCCATGCAACAGGCTGTGTAAAGCCAATGTCGATTTGCCCGAGCCGCTTGCGCCTAGCAGAAGGATGCCGCGCCCATCTCTTCCGACGCAGGCGCCATGGAGTGGAACCAGGCCCAATCCGCGCGTGGCTAACATGAACGTGGCGAATTCGATCAACTCGTAACGCAGATAATAAGGGTGGCTCAGCATATCTTCCGACGCCACCACCAAAGCCCTCTGTCGCTCGGGCGCCAGTACCACGTAATTCGATGCATCCATCACGCCACATAGCAGGCCTGCGCCCGATTGCATGCGTACAGGCGGCGGTTCGATCACGCCGGGCTTGGCCTGTCGCGGCAATAGGCGAAGCTCGACGCGGAATTCCGGCGCAACGATAGGCAACTCGTGCGACGGCAGTCCGCCATAAGCGGCTTCGACAAGATGCAGCAGCGCCTCGCTGTTGCTTTCGAACCGAAAGCGTCCACCCAGAATCTGCTTGCACATGAAGAATGCGCAAGTGAATCGTTCGCCAAATGGATCTGAATTGGCGTCCTGAACGCTGCCGTCTAAATCGTAATCAAGGTCACTTTCGTTGTTCGGGCGTTTCAGCTCAATGGAATGCACGAGGCGGCGCCGTATTAATCGAATGGAAGTCGACAGGTACGTGCCCCTTTTGCTGGAAAAGGTTGCACCGCATGGCGTCGGAGGCATCGCATGTCGATACCAGCCTCTTGACGGTTTCTACCGCGACCGGCCACCAACTATTTTTCAACATTAGGCAACCGAAGGCCTACCACGCGGCACTTACGTGCACGCAGCGTTGATGTGCAAGCAAGCCGGGGTACCGGCCCTGGCATATGCCCGCTGCAGCTTGTCCCCGCAGCGACGATGAAGGCTTCTTCGAGATGCTAAAGATTCAGGTTGGGCATTCCTACTTCCTCAGGTACGACCGGAAACAATGGGAGCGCGGCAAGCCTTATCCCCCACTCGCCACGATCCAGATCGCAGCCCTCCTGAGGCAGATGGGGCACGAAGTAAGCCTGTTCGATGCGATGCTTGCTGAAGGTGTCGAAGACTATGACGCGTCTCTGCGGGCTGCGGCCCCCGACGTGGTTCTCTTCTACGAGGACAACTTCAATTACCTCACCAAGATGTGCCTCAGCCGTATGCGCGAGGCCGCCTGCCAAATGATCGCCGAGGCACGCGCACACGGCGCGCGCGTGATCGTTGCCGGCTCCGACGCATCCGATCATCCCGAAGCATTTCTCGCAGCGGGCGCACATGCCGTGTTGCTTGGTGAAGGCATTGCGCCCCTAGCTGAATTGATCGGGCGAGTTGAACAAGACCCAGACATCGACACTCCGCATTGGACAGCCGGCATCGTCGGCATCGCCACACTGGTGAGCGGACAGACGCGCTTGATGCGAATCGGCGTGCAACCGCCCGATCTGCGCCTGGTCGGTCATCCGGCGTGGGACCTGGTCGACATCGAGCGCTACCGCACTATGTGGCACGAACGTCACGGTTACTTCAGCCTCAATATGGCTGCATCAAGGGGCTGCCCCTTCCGCTGCAATTGGTGCGCCAAACCGATCTGGGGAAACCACTACAAACAGCGCAGCGCGCACGACGTAGCTGCAGAGATGACGTACCTGAAGCAGACGTATCGACCGGATCACATCTGGATGGCCGATGACATCTTCGGTTTCCACGTCGATTGGGTGACGGAGTTCGGCGAGCATTTAAGCGCCGCAGATGGTTCGATCCCGTTTACCATCCAAACCCGGGCCGACCTGATCAGCGAACGCATGGCTGCGGCGCTTGAGCACGCCGGATGCGGCGAGGCTTGGATCGGCGCAGAGAGCGGCAGCCAGCGCGTGCTCGATGCGATGACTAAAGGTACGAAGGTTGCCGAGCTAATCACAGCTCGCACACGGCTTGGCAGCCATGGCGTGCGCGTGGGCTTTTTCATCCAGCTGGGTTATCTGGGCGAGGAATTGGACGATATCCTCGCGACCCGTGCGCTGGTTGCACAGGCAGCTCCCAATGACATCGGCGTGAGTGTCTCCTACCCCCTGCCAGGCACGAAATTCTACGAGAAGGTCAAGGCGCAGCTAGGTAAAAAGACGAATTGGCAGGATAGCGACGACCTCGCCATGATGTTTCGCGGTGCCTACACTTCTGATTTCTACCGCCGTGTGCGTGACTTGCTGCATGAGCAAGTCACCCTTCAGCAATCGTCGGCCGTCGGAGAGATACCGCATGACGACAACGCTTTCACCGCGCTTGCAACGCAATGGCAAGCATTGATTGCCAGCGAACACGAGCACCGAAACCAGGATGCCACATCGCCGCATACAACAAAGCCAACTCACACTATCCCGGTGCCTCATGCTGCCGCCGCTCAAAACCGTTAAGACGGGCTTGCGTCGCACCACCGAGACGCTTGCCGTAGAGCTGGCATCGGCGCTGCCGGGCAGCACGACGCCAGCGTGGAACGAACTTGAATGGAAGCTGGCGTCGGCGGTTGCCGCCGCACACGGCGTGTCGTCGTTGCTTTGCAAACGCTCCACATGGAAAAACCCTGCATGGAGTTCGTTTCTCGAAAGTCAGCGTGAGCATGTCGAACATCGTCATCAGCGCATCGAAACGCTGCTAAAGCGCCTGCATGCTGCCGCACGCGATGCAGGAGTGGCCATGGTCCCTTTGAAAGGCTCCGCGTTGCATGCACTGGGGCTTTATACGCCGGGTGACCGCCCCATGGCCGATATCGATCTGCTGGTGCAAGAGGGCGACGTCGCGCGTGTGACCGACCTTCTACAAAAGCTTGGTTACGTCGAATCATTTGTGCAATGGAAGCACAGGGTCTTCAAACCCGCTGCAGGCGAGCCACTTGTCGGGTTGGGCGAACATCGCGACACCCCCATCAATATCGAACTGCATACGCGAATTCAGGAGCGTCTACCGATCACCACGGTCGATATCACCGCGCGTATCTATCCGAGGAAGCCTCAGCCAGGCTTGAATCCCTACCCATCCCTCGGTGCGTTGATGAGCCACCTGTTGTTGCACGCGGCCGGCAACATGTGCGGACGCAGTTTGCGACTGTTGCACTTGCACGACATCTCGCTATTGGCAGCGCGAATGACCGCAAGCGATTGGGACGTCTTGTGGGACGGACGTGCCGCCGAGCACCCCTGGTGGGCAATGCCACCGCTGCGATTGGTCGATCGCTATTACACCCAAGCCATACCCCACTCTCTCTTTGGGCGACTCGACCGCGACTGCCCGCCCCTGCTTCGGATGATTTCGCGACGTCAAACGCTGACAAAGGTTTCATGCTCGGAACTTTGGCTACACGCACTGGCTGGCATCGAATGGTCCCGCTCTATGCGCGAAGTTGCGCACTACATTGGCAATCGCGTAAGACCCACTGACGAAGCGACAAAGGAACGCGCCGACATGGTGCGTACCCAACTTTGGCTTCAGGGGCAAAGCTGGGTGACATCGACGCATAGGCGCCGCATCCTCACCTGGCTCACGCGGCCGGTGCCGCGGATGGATACGTTATACGTGGTGCGCGCCGCCCTGGACCACGCGGCTTCTGCAGCCTAACGCGAACGATTTGCTTCGTTGCGCAATTGAAGATACAGCGTCTCAAACGACCGCGCGGTGTAGTCGGCATCTTCCGACATCGCGCGCTGCTGCGCTGCTTCGGCCAGGCGGAGGCGTAGGTCCTCATCCGTCAATACGCTACGGATGGCATTCGCCAGTGCGGCATGGTCCTTCACCGGAACAGCCAACGCAGCCGACGGCGACCACTCTGCAATATGTCCAACTGCCGTGCCTACCGTAGGCACGCCTACCAACGCGGCTTCGAGCATGACCAGCGGCCCTGCCTCATGCAGCGACGACATCACCAATAGATCGGCCGACGCCATGATCGGCCGTAATTCACGCTGCGTCTTGAACCCTAGAAAGTGCACGCGCCGCTCTAATCCAAGCTGCTGGACCAGTCCATTCATTTCGCCTTGCAACGTATCGTAGCCAACGATGTCTATCTCAAATTCCAGCCCTGCTTCGGCCAAGGCGGCTAACGCCCGTAGCATGGTCGGCTGATCCTTTACACGATTGAGGCTGGCGACGTGGATCAGCCGCGCATGTTTCGTGTTGCGAAGACGTGGAGCAAGCGGAGGCCACGCGTCCACGTCGACACCCAGTGGTATACGCTGTGCCTTAAGACCGAGCACACGTAACGATTCAATGATGGGCGCACTGGCTGCCGTGATGGCATGGGCACCGCGTAGCACAACCGCTTCACGCAGACGCCCTTTCCATTTGCGCCGGCCACCATAGCCGATCTCATGCAGTGCGACGAGCTCGCCACCGGCAATATGCACCAGGCTCGGTAGACGCAGCCATGTTGCCGCGGCAACGGCGACGAAGCTGCAGGAGCCTGAAAAGATGGCCTGGATCACATCAAATGGCGCACGGCGATGCTCGGCGCGAATCGCCGCAACGGCACGTAGACGTGGCCATCCGTCGCCAATGTTATGAATGGTGGCGCCAACAAGTTTCCACTGGCCCGCTGCAGCTTCCTGTCGCAACGCGAACACATGGACGTCGTGCGTTCGCGCCAACCTCTCGATCAGCGCCAACAGCACCGGAATGACACGAAACTCGCCCGTACGATCGACACCACCGGGCACGACCAGTGCGAGCTTCATCGCATCCTCCGTCGCCGATCGTAATAGATCTGCGCGTACGCCTCCGTCCATTGACGGCCGACCGCCGCGAATGACAGCGCAGCATCGAAGTGGGCACGCACGCGTTCCGGCGATGGCCGATTTGCGGCGCCGCATACTAGCGCCTCGGCCAGCCGTGCCGCGTTGCCAGAGGGCCATAGATGGCCGACATAGCCTCCCGTAAGCGCGCGAAACGAGGGAATGTCCGTGACAATGGGCGTTACGCCACAAGCCAGCGCCTCCAGCACGGCATAGCCGCAGCTTTCGGCGAGACTGCCGGAAACGAATAGATCGGCGGCACGCATCAATGGCTCGATGCGCGCGTGCTCAACCTTGCCAAGCAGATGTACACGGCCAGCAAGTTGAGGGTAGCGTTCAATGCGCCGTTGTACGTCTTGGAGCAATGGCGCATTGCCAAACGCGCACCATAGTTGCAAGCCAGGAAGCCGTAGCGCCGCCTCTGCCACACCGTCCAGCACTGTCAAAGGATCTTTGCCTTCGCTCAGATGTCCGACCCAAAGCACGCAAGGATCGCCATAAAGCCCTGTCTCGGCGCGGGCATGGGCTCGGCTCCCCATGGTGAAGCGACTGCTGGATTCCGGTATCGCGAATAAGCGTGCATCGGCTCCGAACAAGCCGGCATCTCTAAACGGCTTCGCTAGCTCGGGCGCGGTGAAGGCAACGCCAGAAGCCACCGTGTACCACTGCCGCCACCGTGAACGTGTCCACCAGCGCGGCGTTCGATCGGCGTGATCCTGGAAAAGAATCGGCAGTAGCGGCAGGCACTGCGATATGGCGAATGCGTCTTCGGCAAAGCCCAACCCATGCACATGTATGACATCGGCCTTGATATGACTGAGCAGCCGGGCGAAGCTGTTCGCGCGGCCCGCTGATTCGTCGGTTTCAAGAAAGTGGTAGTCGATATCGTTACGTATCACGTGCTCCGTACGTGCCGCTGCCTGTATCACCGATATGCGAGTTCCGGCGCTGGAAGCCGCCTCAGGTATATCCACCAAGGAAGGCCATTGTTCGAAAACCTCGGTGGGCGTGCAGCCTTCCGGCGCCGGGAAGAAATTGATTTGTGCAACGTGTAGCGGCCGCATCGATTCAGAGCCCGGAAACTTGCGGCATACGCAAGCGCACCAGTCGGTTGGCCAGATTCAGTTCCCACGGGCGATCGTATTTGCGATGGCGATAGCGCCACGAAGCCATGGCACTCAAGCCGCGTTTGGCCCAGGTTGGCGAGCGCAAATCTTGTGCGGTTGGAAAGCGGCAACGTAAAACCGTAACGAAGTCGCGGATGTGTTGACGCAACTCGTCGGTCAGCCAAGGCGCATCGGCATGGCAGGCGTAGTCGACCCAACGAGGCTGCATCCACTCTTCCGGTGTTTTCGGAAACACAACGGGATCTCCGTGGAGATCGAGAAGCGGTGCGCCGATGTGTTTGCCACGATCTTTTTCGTGCTTACTGCTATCCGGTAACGGCGTGTAGATGTAGACGATGATTTCGGAGCTTGGGTTGATCCGCTTAAGCTCGCGAATGAACTCGAACGTGTGCAGAGTTTCCTCTTCCGTGTTTTGTGGTGGCGCAACCATGAAGGAAAGCTCGGGAATGACACCATTTCGCCGGCACAGCTCGGCGACCTCCAGCGTCTGATCCGGCCGCGTGCCCTTGCGGATCTCCTTGAGCATCTGACCGCTAGGCGATTCCGCGCCAATGTAGGCCATTCGCAAGCGGCTTTTGCGCACCAGTTTCCACGAGCTTTCCGAGAGCTTGAGCAACGCATCGGAGCGGGCGTAGCACCACCATGGCATTTCAAGTTTCGCCATGACTTCAAGCAGCGGAATCATCTCTTCTTCACGATCGAAGAAGTTGTGATCGAAGAACTGGATCGAATCGGCGCCGAGTTCGTATTTCAGGTAGCTGAGATCGCGCTCGAGTCGCGCAGCCGCAGGCAACGCGGTCGTGCCACCAAACATTGCGGCCACGCCGCAGAACGTGCAGCGAAAGCGGCAGCCGATCGCCGCCTGATGCGCGGCAGTGCGCCGACCGAGGAAGGTCGGCGCCAAGTAGCGTCGCGGGTCACCGAGCTTGTCATAGGGCAGCACAAGACCGGTATCACCCAGTGTAAAGCGGCGATTCGGATTGTGAACAATGCTGTCGCCGTTCTTCCACGACAACCCACCAATCTGCGCCAGCTTGGATTCGTCCTTGCCGCTTAGTGCGGCGATGAGTTCCGGAAAGCTTTCCTCGCCCTGCCCTCGGATCGCGTAATCCACATAGGGCGCCGTCAGTGCAGTATCCGTATAGAGCGTCGGGAAATAGCCGCCCCAGATAATCGGCAATGCCGGAAAACATTCACGGATCATCTTGGAGACAGCGATAGACGGCTCGATCTGCGGGCCACCCATGACGCTGATGCCAACCGCATCAAACGTATTTTGCTCGATGGCGCGCATGGTCTCGCCAAGAAGATCGCGATCCACGTTACCGTCGATGATTTGGCTGCTGCCAGTGCGATCCAATGCTGCCGATAGATGCAACAAGGACAGCGGAAACCGCGCGCTGGAGCGCGATGTGATGGTTGGATTGATCAGCAGCGTGTTTGACGAGCGGGTCATGGCAAGAAGTCGATAGAAATAGAGGAGTTCAACGCATACGCCTTAGCTGAAACACCAATGCGACCGGAACCTGCAACGCAGCGCGATCGAAATGCGCGTCAGTGGGAATATCGGCGGGATCCAGCATCGGTTCGAGTACCCGTTCGATCTGAAACCCGAGTGCTGCACAAGCCGCATGCCAATGGCTATACAGATGTTGCGTATGCTGCACGGCATAACGCTGGCCGCCGGATTTGAAGTCGCGCGTCCAGCCGAGCGCGTGACCAATAGGATGGACGTCGCTGCATAAGACCATGCCGCCAGGCCGCGTCACCCGAAGCAGCTCGGCAAGAGGTTGCTCCAGATTCTCAAGATGGCCGATGACAAGGCCGCATATCGTCAGATCTGCCCAGGCATCCGGAACCGGCAGAGCAATCAAGGTGCCATGCATCAGTTTGATTTCCGCGCTGGCTCGATAGGTGTCTAGTTCCGATTCCGCACGCTGCAGCATCTGGGGCGAAAGATCCACGCCGCGTACGCGCACGGCATTCCGTTGCAGCGCGTGCACCATGTATCGTCCGCTGCCGCAACCGGCGTCGAGTACCGCATGATTTTCCAACCCAGCCGGCATCAGCTTGAGCATCGCGCGCTCCTCCGTCTGCATCACCGGATTGTGCGCATGCGCTGGATAACTGGATGCCCACAGCGCGTAAGCATCAACGGGGGTTAGCATCGCCGGATGTGACATCAATCGCACCGTGCCTCGATCTTTAGATCGAATTCCTGTTCCATGCCGCCATCGGCAAATTCAAGTCCGGGTTCAAGCGCGATCAACGCCGGCTCTGCCACCGACTTGGCCAACAATTTCGGTTTGCCATCCAGTGTCATCCTCACGGTTTCCACGCCAGTGGCGGCAAACCATTCGGCGAAGTCGGGATCGGCGATCTGAGGAACGCCGTCGCGCACCACGGCGCGAATCTGGCTGCGTTCGATGCCCACCAGGCTTCGCGCCGCATCGCCGCCGAGGTCTTCGACGATCACCAGGTCGGCGTGTGCTCCCGGCGCAAGGCTGCCGCGCGAAGGCATTCGCAAAATGCGGGCCGCTTGATCGGTGACCAGTCCGATCAGTTCTTGAGCACTCAGCTCGCATTGATTGGCGACTTCGCTCAGTTCTGCAAGCAGGTCGCGCGCTCCACTGAGTCGCGAATCGCTACCTAGCGCAAGCCTGCCCGCAGCGTTCAATCGTCTCGGATCAATCGAACGCCCAAGTAGTGCGTGATTGCTGGCGGGACACCAGACAACCGAGGCGCCGCTGTCAACGACGCGATCGATATCCTGCTCGCGCAAACCGACGCCGTGGATCAACACACTGTTCGGCGCCAGGCAACCCAGTTGATCCAACTGCGACAGTTCGTTCTGTGCTGTCGCATCCGTTCCTTCGGCCAAATGGATCAGCCAAGGCCGATCGGGTGCCGTAGCGGTAAAGCTCTGTTGTACCGGTGGACCGTAGCCCGGCCACCCCAACGCGTAACTCCAGCCGTAATCGCGCAATAAGGCAACCGGGAATTCCGGCGTGTCGAACACGGGATGCCAGGGATCGTGATGTGCGACGCACGTCGTGCCGGCGATCAGGTTCTTCAGTGCACCGTGCCGCATCCGTAGTGTTTTGGGCACCTTTAAGGCATCGATGACGGCGGGTTGTTCGAAGTGTTCTTGAAACGCATCGATCCAGGCATAGCTGTTTGGGAAAGGTGTATGTGCCCGCAGCGGCGGGACGGCGTTCACGTGTAGATGATCGTGCGCGTTGATCAGCCCTGGAAAAATCAAATGGTCGCGTAGATCGACCTGATAGGCCCATAAGGCAAGTGACGCGCCAATCCGTCCGGTTCGAATTGACACGGGGGCGTGCGAAACACCTTCCGGGGTAACCGATGCCGCATGGCACAAGCTAGCGTTTGTCTTTGCCTGCAGAGCGTTCATCGCTCAGCGCCGACGCATCACGATGAGGAAATGGTCGCCCATGTCGCGCAGCAACGGCAGCGCGCCGAAGCGATCGTCCAGTCGTCCCAGGCGTTCGCACCAATCACGGCGACGGCGGTAGTAGTCGACCAAGTACGGCGGTGGCATGAACAGGCTTAGCGCCCGATAGCTTTCCAGCGAAAAATGATCGGAGAATGCCCGATAGAACTCGCGCGGAAGATAGTAATAAGTCCAGATCGTGTGGCGATTCATGCCCACAGCGGTGGCGCCGCGAGCTGCACGAACGCCGGCACGCTTTAGGCGTCCGCGCAACGCGTAGTGCCCTACCTCCCATGGGCAGATCCGGCCGATTACCGAGAAGACAAGCTTGCCGCCCGGCTTAAGAAGGCGCGCGCACTCGACAGCCACAGCACCAAGGTCCGGTGCGCAATTCAGCGGACCGAAATTCGAATAAATGCCGTCGAAGCGCGCATCCAATTGATCGAGCTGCTGCACGCCAAGATGCCGGGCCGTGACGCGTGCTTGCACGCCCGCTGCTGCGGCCCGCGCCTGCGTGCGCTCGACCATCTGCGGCGACCAATCGGTGGCGACGACTTGAAAGCCCCGTTGCGCAAATTCGAGCGCATCGATACCCGTGCCGCAGCCAAGATCCAGGAGATGACCGCCTGCGGGCACTTCGCTGCGCACGGTCTCCCACAAGGTGAGCCGCATGCGTTGGATCAGCTCGTTGTTGCCGCGCGGCCCATCATAATCGGCCGCTACGCTGTCGAAGGCACGCTGCGTATCGAGCAGCTGTGCTTCGTCTAGAGGCACACCTTGTTGCTGCCTGCGAACATTCTGGATGGGCACGGGTGCCTCCTCGGTTTTTAGCTTAAGTTGCCCACCCATATCCATCTGCTCCACCGACACACCTTTTTCGTTGATTCACCCAGTGAGTGCCGACATGGGTCGCATTGGTTGAATGATCCAAACAACAAGCAAGGGCTGCTTCACGAACGTCGGTAGGCGTTTCGCAGCATGGCCGCCACGCCGCCCAGAAAGAATCCGAAGAAAATGCCGGCTCCCCAGGTCAAAGCAAGATTGGGAGAGGCCTGTCTGGATGGCACATAGACGGGCCACGGCAGCGACGTGTCATACGTGTAATTGGGGCTGAGGCGATTGAGAAGCTCGCTTTTTGCCCCCTGCAAAGTACGGATAGCCTCATCCTTGCTTGCCAGCAGCATGGTCGTGAGCGTTGAGTCAGTGACGGCCCTGCTTCCCGCGACATCCTTGTTTCCCGACAAAGCGATCGTCTGCAGTCGATCCCGATCGGCCAGTGCGCTTTGCAGTTCTGCCTGAATTTCGTCCAAGCGTTCATGCGCTAGCTTTAGCGGTAGCGCTTCAATTTGCCTGTGAATATCCTGTAACTGCGCAACCGTGGCAGTGATCAATTGTGTGGCTTGCTCCTGCGAGCGCGCCCTTATAGTCACCTTGATCAAATTGGCGTAAGGCTCAGGGTCCAGTTTCAGACTCTTTCGGTAGAGATTTGCTTCGGGCGTGTCGATGGAAAAGCCCACGCTTTTCAATACATCATTTTGAAATGTCAGAGTCTGCATCCGCATGAGCACGCGCTGAAACGGCTCGACTTTCGGATCCTGCCCTACCGGCGCGGGCCCTATTTGCCCGACCTGTATCCAGGCGGTCGCTTCCCACTGGGGTTTGGCAACAAGCGAATAGGCAAAAGCGGCGCCCAGGGCAATCAACAGCCCGATCGCGAACCATCGCCATTCGCGAACGAAGATCCGCCAAATATCGACCAAATAGACATCGTCTTGTTTCATGTTTGAGCTCATTGGAAAGAGTGCGAAGAGGCCGAATGCACGGTAGCCAGGGGCGTATGACCCCGATCGGCGGAAACCGAATTTGCTGCGTTTCGATTGGGCAGCAGCGATGCAAAGAGCTGCATGAGGAGACAAAGTCCGATAAAGCCGATATTCGTCCACGTGAACGCCTGCGGCGCGAACGGCGACATCACGCATACATAAGCAACGCGCAAGAAAATCAGCAATGGAAACAAGGAGGCAGCCGGACGAAGGCGCCCTACGCTCCATAGCAGCAAGGCATACAACAGCAAGATCGCGAACACCGCGCCGACCGGACCCAGCGCAAGTAGAAACGGAAAGAATTCCGTACCCACGTTGATGTTTGGGGCATCCAGCGGAATGCCGGTTCCGGCCGTGGCGATGGACCCGCTCATCGGCACGATCTGATTGACGAGAAAACTGGCATCGACGTATTGCTTCGCCATCAGGGAGCCGAAGTTGTACGGACCGGCGCTGATATAAAGCAGCAGCCATTTGACGCCCTGTGGCGCAGCGCGATACAGGGCGCTGAACGGCAGCGCGACGGAATCAAGCGAGCCCGATCGCAACATGCCGAGTATGGAAAAAATGCCGCTTCCCGCCACCGCAAGAAAAACGATGGACTTCCATGGCAGCGGCTTTGCCTCGTCACGTCGAAACACGATCACCAGCCCGAACGAAAACAAGGAAGCGAAGATCCGGTTCCTGTCGATAACCAAGATCGGAAAAGCCACGCCAATCGCGATAAGCGCATTGCGAAGCCACCTGCTTCTTGCGCAGAGAAGGCCGATGGGAGGAAGCGTCCAGCACATATCCGAGATGTGCCGTATGTGTTCGTGGCCGCCGTCCATCGTGGCGTAAGAAGAAGGATCGTCAATGAGCGGAATGGGAAACAGCGCCAGGTCGAGAAGGCAGAAAAGAATGACCACCCCGGCGAAGGCCAGCGCCACAAACGAATCACGCGTACCTGCATATTGGCGCGCCCGAAACTGTGCTAATTCCGGCAGCCTGATGCCCAGCGCAATGTCAGCCAGCATGATGGCCATCGCCGTTCCGGCGAGCAGAACGATACCTTCAAGATAGCCCGTTGGAAGATCGTAAGTGAGCACCGTGATCCCGCAGGTGAGCAGGATCGGCAACCCCAGATAGCTCGATGGAAGGCGAAGCAGCTGTTTCACGGCTTCTCCAAGAACGGATGCGAGGAATGAAGCCTGAGCCTGGAAAGCAGGACAAGAGATAGATACGCCATCATGTGCAACATGAGCGGCCATAGCCGCCGCTGCAGGAACGAAATCTTGGCGCTAATGAAATGCGCTTGCGCCTTCATCAACGTTCTGTATGGTCCTTCGAAAAGCCCAGCTCTACGAAGAGCGACATATCGCGATTCTGAAAGATTGACGATGCGAGCCGTTGTCTGTCGCGTCTTACTCAGGTTCGCGCCGTGAATGCGGTACGCGCAGACACTTACGTCAATAAATCCCAATGCATCACGGGCCGCCAGGCGCAGGAAAAAATCCCAATCGTCGATACGCAGCCCCTCGCTCCAACGATCGACAGTGTCGAGCGCACTCTTTCTAATAAGTGCAACGGGACCGCCTATGGCCCACTGGCTGATGACCGCGCGGCGTATGCCATCGTCAGAGTCATACAGGCGTTTGTTGGCGCCGTGAAGATCACACATGCCACTGTCGTGCATTTTTTGCCCGTGCTGATCGACAACGATCGAATCGCCGATGACCGCGCGCTTGCACGAGTGCGAAAGAAGATAGCGAACCTGGGCATCCAAACCACCGGGCAACAGGTAATCGTCGCTGGCACCAAGACGTAGAAACTCGCCACGCGCACGTGCCGCCAGTTCGTTCAAGGTCGCGGCGATGCCTCGGTTATTTCTGCGCACGTATTCAATGGGAAGCTCACCGCTGTGCTGCACTACCCATTCGGCGATACGTTCGCCGGTGCTATCGGTGGAGCCGTCATCGATGATGATCAGCTCCTTGGCCGGATAAGGGTCCTCCAACACGCTATCCAGACAGCGCTGCACAAAACGTTCATGATTGAACGCAGGTATAAGCACCGAAACCAGCGGCATGGCTGGCACGCTTGCTGGTGCATCGTCGGCCATCGTCATAGCCTCCCTAGATAACGTCGTGCGACCCACACGTTGAACGCGAGGTAGCAGAGATAATTCACCGCGAATGCGTACATGGCACCGATGAGGCCGAAGTGCGCGGTGAACACGTAGACAAGCGCCAGATAGCTGACTGCAAACACGCACTCGGATACCACGAACAAACGCGTCATAGCCTTGGCTAGCATGACGTAGGAAAGAATGAACGACGCGACCTTAATGACGTCGCCGATAAGTTGCGGACCATACAACGCATTCGCAGAGACGAAATCGGCACTAAAAAGACAACGCGTCACCCAGTCTCTCAACACATAGACCAACAATGCGAGACCAGCGACCGCGGGCAACAGGTAACGATAGGCATTACGCAATTCCAGCACCAGAGATTCGCGATCGTGAGTCGATGCCAGCTTGGGCAAGTAATAAATGTTGATCGCCGTGGTGAGGAACAACAGATAGGCATCCGATACCTTGCTCACCGCTTGCCAATAACCGACCTGCCCCCAGCCGAACTGAACCGCCAGATGATTGCGTACCGCGATGTTGATGAGTGGCGGCAATAACGCCGAGGTGATTGTCATCACCGAAAAGGCCGCGAGACGCAAGGTCATTTCGCGGTCGAAGCGCATCCGGAGCATGCCCCGCTGGAAATACGGGCTTCGCCACCACGACGGCAAACCGACCAGTAGCCACAACACCTGGCTCACGACCAAGGCCAGTAGCGCACCATAAAGATGCAGCCACTGCGACAACCACACCACCATGACGATGCTGAAAGCCGATCCCAGCACCTGGATGAAGGCAAGCCTGCGCACATCCATGAAGCCGTTGATCACCGCGAGCATGTAGTTGACCATCGCGATGCCGAGCTGCGCAACGGCCAGTACGCGAATCAAACTTTCATAGCGCAGATCGCCCAGCAGCCACACAGCCATCTGTCGACTGAGCAACAAGGCAATGCACCCCATCAGGATAGATGCGCACAGCGCATACCAAAGCGCTGCCGCAAGAAGACGCGACAGACGTTGCGCATCGTGGCGATATTCGGCAACGTATTTGACGATGCCAGCACTTATGCCGCCGCCGGCCAAAACGGCCAGCAGCGACATCAGGCTCATGAATTGCCCCAGCTTTCCCACGCCCTCCGGACCGGCAAACCACGCCACCAGCTTGATGACGACAAGGCCCGCGACCAAGCGGGACGCAGTGGCCATTGCGGAATAGAAACTGGCGCGGACGATGTTCATGCCGGACATTCGAACGCTTGGCAGGCCTCAACGACCCGATCGACGGCATCCGCGCACAGCGTGGGCGCCATGGGCAGGCTCAACACCTCGTTATGCAGACGCTCCGTCACTGGCAAATGAGCATTCCGCAAGGAGGCGTAGGCCGGCTGCCGATGCGGAGGTACCGGATAGTGCACCTGGCTTTGAATGCCGCACGCATGCAGGTGTTGCTGTAACGCGTCGCGATGCGCGCAGCGAACCACGAAGAGATGCCAGGCATGCTCCTCCTCCTGAGCAACGGACGGTAACGTTATGTGCGGATGATGAATACCTTCGCGATAGCGAAGCGCCACACGACGACGCCATGCAATATCCTCATCGAGATAACGCAGCTTCACCCGCAACATGGCTGCCTGTATCTCGTCGAGTCGCGAATTGAGGCCTTGGAAGAGATGGTGATACTTCACATCGGAACCGTAGTTGCGCAATGCTGCAACTCGCTCGGCCAGCGCTTCATCGTCCGTGACGACCGCGCCCCCATCACCCAGCGCACCGAGATTTTTTCCGGGAAAGAAGCTGAAAGCTGCCGCATTGCCAAATGCGCCGGCCTTTCGTCCGTCACGCATGGCGCCATGTGCCTGCGCTGCATCTTCGATCAGCATCAAATTGTGCTTACGGGCCAACGCCGCCAAGGCCGGCATGTTCGCCACTTGGCCATAAAGATGTACCGCCATGATTGCGCGCGTGCGAGGCCCAATCGCCGCTTCTACACACGCTGGATCGATATTGAAGCTGACTGGATCCGGCTCCACCGGAACGGGTACCAGCCGATTTTCGGTTACGGCGAGGAAACTGGCTATGAAGGTGTTGCCCGGCACGATGACCTCGTCACCGTCGACGATGGCGCCAAGTTCTTTGTAGCCGCGCAAAATCAGCGCCAGGGCGTCGAGTCCATTTCCCACACCTAAGGCGTGACGCACACCGATATAGTCGGCGAACTCGCGCTCGAAGCTCCTCAATTCCTCGCCGAGCACATACCATCCCGAGTCGATGACGCGGCCGGCAGCCACTTTCAGCTCATCGGCATATCGCGCATTGACTTCCCGAAGACTAAGGAACGGGATGTTCATCGAAGCGACCACTCGTAAAAATCATGCACGATGGCGCGTGCACCGAAGTACTCCTTTTGCGCGATCAGCCCGCTGTTGAGTTGCCGGCCACCCTGCTCGGTCGAAATACCGAAGCTGAAATAGAGTCGATTCGCGTAAGTGCCTGTAATCAGTTCCGCTAGCAAAAAATTTAGCGCGTTTACTTTTCGCCCCTGCTCCGACGCGGCCATGTATTGGACATGCACCGCGTTGCCGAAATCGTAAATGACCACGCCCGCCAACACTGTGGCTTCGTCGCGGGCCTCATGCAGCACGATGTGCGCCGGGAAACGCGCCTGTAGTAAGGACAGTTCCTGCAGACTGTGGGTGGGAGACACATTGTGTCTTTGTAGCGCAACAGTGAGCAGCGCATGGAAAGCTGTCAGATCGCCAGCCGAACTGCATCGTATGCCCGCCTCTCGCGCCTTGTTCACCGCGCGCTGCCGTTCCTGCGTGAAGCGGAGGGGTTCCTTCAATGCGATCGCCGAGGAAAGGTCGCGGCGCACCAGCTGCGCTCCCAGTCGATACAGTGCATACAGGTCTTCTTCGGCAGGATAGGCATGAAATACGTGCGGTACCGCCTTGTAGAGGACACGTTCCACACCCTGCGCGCGATAGTGTTCGCCGATCTGTTCGAACACGGCCAGCGTCGATTCGGCGCGCAGGGCCCGGCTCGAGATAAGTCCGGCATAGGTGAGGCCGCCGTGACTCGTCACCAGGCTTCCCTGCTTATTCGCCGGGAAAACGGCCACCACTTCGCTGTCGCGCTCGACGATCAACGAGCTATCCACAAAGCGGTCGGCGTGATACTCCATATAGCCGCGCCGATGCAGGAAATTGCCGTTTCTGGATCGCTCGACGAGTGCGTCCCAAGCAACCGTATCGGCCGGCGTATAGGGCCTAACGGTAAGCATGCGTACCACCAACGAAGTGCGTACCGCTGGCTTCCGCCACGCCGAATCCGTCACGGCCCATGTCGTTGCCGTTGTAGAACATCAGCAGCTTGTCGCGCTGGCGGAACAAGGCGGGGTAGCAAATCACCCGCGAATCCCAGCCATCTTGGGACAGTGCCATGCCAAGCGCGTCATCGCGGCGCACCCATTGGATACCGTCTTTGCTATAGGCAACTCCTGGGAAATATTCGCCGGTAACGTTGCCGCGGGTGAAGTACATGACATACCCGTCGCCAAGCCGATATACGCGCGGCCTGCCGATACGGTACTCGCTTCCCTGCGGAAGCAGGCAGACACGGTCTTCGCGTGGTATCGATTGAAGATTGTCCGTCTCCGCATAACGGATGTGGTAGCGCGGAAACGGATGTCCGCCGATGGTTTCCCACTCATCTCCAACGGCGTACCACAAACGCCATCGTCCATTTTCATGAATGACAGAATGTATGGCCGCGATAGTGCTTCGACCAGGAGCACGATCCAGAATGGGCGTTTCCTGCACGCGCCGAAAACTATCGCCGCCGTCATCAGAAACTGCCAGGCCGGAAAAGGCCAGGAACTTGGCTTTTTCTACGCGCTGGAAGCCGACATAGAACATCTGAAGCCCATCAGGCTTATCGACGATATCGCCGAGGATCATGCCGTTGTCGTCAAAGCAGCCATCACGACCGATGTCCAGTACGGGCTCAGTGCTAACACGTACGATGGCCGTTGGATTGTCGGCCCGCACGTCGACGTAACCAATGCGGCTGACACCATCGTTATCGCGAAAGCCAGCATAAACGCGAATGAGATCATCAGCGATGCGATACGGTGTTGGCGTAAGCGCGGTGTGGCTCATCCAACCTCCTACGCCGTGCCGCGCGGTTTCGAACACGAGCCCTTTCTTGATCCACGTGAGCATGGGCTTTCAGAGCCTCACGTCGAGGCTGGACTTGTTCGGTAGCGCCTTTGCGGGGGATCCGACGTAAATGCAGCCGGGTTCGGTATCGTGTGTCACCAGGGCGCCGGCACCAATCACGTTGTCCTGAGCCACCTTCACGTGGTCGTTGAAGGTGGCGTTGACACCAATAAAGCTGTGCTCGCCGATGTCGCAATAACCAGAAATAACTGCATGCGACGCGATAAATACATGGTTGCGAACAACCGTGCGATGACCTACGTGATTGCCACTCCAAAGAATGCAGTTGTCGCCGACACTAGCGAAGGGTTGAATGACGTTTCCTTCAAAGATAAAAGTGTTTTCACCCACCGCGGCGTTGCGCCACACGAAGGCGCGCGAACTTACATAGGTAGCAAAACGGTAGCCCCTATGTTTCGCATCGAGATAAAGGCGCTTGCGCAGGCGATTGAGCTGACTGGCGGGGATGGCCACATACAGGTCGACGTCCGACGGCGGGTAATGCGCTTCCAATGCCTCGTAGGCGACCACGGGGCGATCCATCAAAGTGGGCTGCGCGAGATACGCCCGCTCGACGCTAAAAGCAACGACGTCATAGTCGCTGTCGTGCTCGAAATATTCACAGGCGATCTGCGCAAATTCGCCCGCACCAATCACCACTAGCGGCCGGGCCATGCTACCGGACCCTCCCGGTACCGTGTGCCATGGGCTTCGCGCAGAAACTCATCGTAGTTGGTGATGTAGTCGGTTGGGTCATATAGCTGGTCGGCCAACACCATTAACACGCAGTCGTCGCTGAAGTCGTAAAGCTCACGCCACACCATGTTGCCGAGCAGAAGGCCTTGCGAGGGATCGTTGAGCACAACCTCTACCGGTCCGGTGCCGTCATCCAGCAGAAACGTGACAGATCCACGCACCGATATCGCGAGTTGATTCAGACGCCGATGCGCGTGCTGACCTCGATGTACATCGCCCTTCGTGGCAAACAGGTAATACACGCGCCGAATCTCGAAGGGGACGTTTCTTTCTTGCTCCAACGCAACGAGCATGCCGCGGCTATCGCCATGCTTCTGCAACTGGATTCGTTCGATTTCCATGTTTTAAGCCACGGCCGCAAAGTTTTGAGGTGACCCACATGCTTGAGTGCTGCCTCATCTGCGAAAGGTTGCGACGGAATCGACCAGCACGGAATTACGACGCAACTTTTAATGCGTACCTCGGTGCAACCATTCGTAGCTCGATCGGCACTCACCGGACAAAGCCCCTTGGGCCCGAACATGATTCTCCCGTCAGGCATGAGACAAGCCGGGGAGATGGGAAAGGGATCGGCACGATGACGGCGACGCACAAAGGCATCTCGGGTATGCGATTGGAGAACAAAGCTCCAGGAAAGCAGAGCAATAAGGTGACTTTTATGCATGGCGCCGACGTCCACCTGGATAAGACGCCGCATCAGCCTGCTGAAGAAACGGTGATTGCTCGCCCTAGAAAGTTGGTGTTCCTACACTGGCTCACCGTACTTTGCTTGTGTTTCGCGGCAGCCCTGATCTTGATTCGCGATCAAGTTGACGGACGTGTCATGCAGCAGTGGCTCCTCGAGGGGCATCGCCATTTCGGACTGTTCGTACTTATTCTTTTCTTTGTTCGCGTCGTGGTTCGCATTCGGCTGGGCAAGCTCCCTTCCGCCGACAACTCGTCGCGGCTCGTTCATGCCCTCGCATCGCTGACGCATATTGCCTTGTACGCGCTGTTGCTCGCCCTGCCCTTGCTTGGCTGGGCGCTTAGCGATGCATTGGGGAAGCCCGTCCATCTATTTGGCGCGACGTTACCCGCCCTGGTCGGCTCCGATGATGATCTGGCCGATACATTGCAAACGTGGCACGTGGATGCCGCGTGGGTGTTGTTGGGATTGGTTTCGCTGCATATCGGCGCCGCGCTCTGGCATCACTTTGTTATGCGTGATGGCGTGTTGCGGTTGATGTGGCCGAAGCGCCGCCGCTGATACGCGTTTAGAACTTACTTACCGCTGCATTCGATCAAAACTAAGGAGACTTCATGCCATCTTTTCTGAACCGACGCGGGGTGCGCCGGCCCAAGAGGATGCGGCGGTCCAAGCTGACCTACCTTTTGTGCGGTCTTGCGGTACTTCTACTGCTTGCAAGTACGACGGCGAATGCGATTCCCGCCTATGCCCGGCAAACTGGCTCAGCTTGCGCCGATTGTCATGCCGGCTCTTATGGGGCCGGCTCCAACGGGCCGCAGCTGACACCTTATGGCATGCGCTTCAAGCTCAACGGATATACCGATACCGACGGCAACGGCCTCAAGATACCGGTAGCCGGACAAATCGTCGGGACACGAGCCGTTCCCGCAGTGGGACAGAGCACCACGGAGCTTTCCGAAGCCGATCTTTACTTGGCCGGGCGCATCACGGATCAGATTGGCGGCTATGTGAAGGTGCAGTCCGACAATGTCGGAGACAACAAATTCAGCACCCAATTGAGCGATGTCGATCTGCGATTTGTTGCCAAGGATCTCAAGCTCGGCACGCAGGAAGCGACAATCGGCGTCACCGTCAACAATAATCCTGGGTTCCAGGATCCAATCGCTGCACTTCCAGCAGCGACGCAAAACGGACCACCGACGGTTTCCGGCACGTTGCTCAATCCATCGAGCTCTAACACATTGGCCCATCGTGTTATCGGCGCGAGTGTGTACGGACTATACGATTCCAATTGGTATGGCGAGATCGGAACTTACTCATCGATGCCGACATCGGTGCAGGATCATCTTGGCTATTCGATCGGCGGAGACCCCGGCAAGCTCAGCGATACGGGCTATTTCAGCTTCGCGTATATGAAGGATCTGAAAAGCCAGTTCTTCTCGGCAGGTATTGTTGCGTTAACGACCAAACGCCAGCTTCCCCGCACAGGACCCAACGAAGACGTTACCGATCTCGGTTACGACCTGACGTACCAGTATCTGGGTAATCGGGACAACATCGTGCAACTGGCGTACGTGAATATCCTCGAGCAGCGCCGTTACGCCAGCGTGCCGGCAAGCCCGGTCATTCCCGGTCTTACCGCGCAGGCACACGGCGTTGTGCACGATCAGAGCGCCAGCGTTTCGTACACCTTCAAGCAGAGCTACGGCGTCACCTATTCACATCTCGTGAGCACAGGAACGCACGATATCGTTCGTTATGTGCCCTATGGGGATCCCGATACCGCCAGCTATAGCTTCAGCGTGTTCTGGACACCTTTCGGGAGGGACGACTCCTGGACATCGATCGCGAATATCAAACTCGCTGCCACCTGGTTCCGCTTTACCAAATTCAACGGCAGCCCCACTAACGTCTTCGGCGCCCCCTTGGGAGCACCGGTTACCAATGCCCGAGACCTGGATGAATTCCTGCTCTCGGCAAGCGCAGCATTCTAAAAACGCGTACAGGAGTCGGCACGTGATCGAGTTAGCTTTGAGGCAATCTTTGCGTTGCCTGGCGGTTGCAGGTTTTCTTTTCGGCGGGATGGTCGGCTCATGCGCTGCGTGGGCCGATGATGCCAGCGCGGGAGCAAGCGTTTTCAAAACGGAATGCTCCGAGTGTCATAGCGTGAAGGAAGGGCGCAACAAAAAGGGTCCGAGTTTGTTTGGCATCGTGGGGCGATCGGCCGGTACGATATCGGACTATTCGTACTCAGACGCCTTGCGGCAAGCCCACTGGGTGTGGACGGCGGACAAGTTGCATAGCTATTTGTCTCAGCCGGCAAAGCAAGCCAATCCAGGCACCAAAATGAAATACGAAGGCCTGACAGATCCCAAACAGCTGGATGATCTCATTTCGTACCTGAGCACCATTCACTGATGACATTCTTTTCTATGGGCAGATCGACTATAAGTGCCGGATATCCTTCATGGTGCGGATATGTCATGAATATCGGCGGCGCGTTGCCCTTTAAATGATGAAGTGATGCTGCACAACAGAGCCCTAGCGACACCCATCAGGGGGTGTTCCCAGCCGTGGCGTGCCCGCTTCCACGGCGCGGCTTTCGCGTCCCCAAATAAGTAAACCTTATGGTGAAGTCTCACCCGTTTCATGGGAAAGCCAGGGCACTCCCACACCGAGCGGGGCTTGATCGCATCGAGCCACACATTCGGAGTAACTCTCTTATTCGCATCGGCGCGGGCGTCGTTTCCATAGCGATCATGGCGTGGCTGCCCACGCCGCTTCATGCCCAATCCACCAACATCAGCGGCACGGTGGCGCTTAGTTCGCAATTAGTCGACCGCGGCCTGGCCATTACGCCTGTCACGCCCATCTTCCAAGCAGCAGCATCCTGGACGTCGCCGACGGGTTGGTCGCTAGGCCTGTCTGCAGGTACCGAAGTGCGCTCGCCGGGACGGGTCAGCGAAGCCCTGGCGCAAGCGTCGCGCTATTGGTCGCTTTCCAGCGACTGGCAGATGCAGGCGAGCCTGCTTTATTACGATTACCCCAGCAATGCCCGTTCAGGTGATTTCAATCGGGTGGAAACCGGCGTCAGCTGGGTATACAGGGACATTCTGACCTTCGGCCTGTCGGCGATCACCCTGACGGGCGGCAACGACCAGCGGCCGCGCGGTGCCGCCGATGTCAATTTCCATTGGCCGCTGGCGGAGCATTTTTCCCTGTCCGTGGGGGCCGGGGTCGCCCAGAACCTCATTTCGCCCTATGGCCCCTACGGTTATGGCCACACGAGCTTCTATGGCTACGGCCATGCGGGATTGGTGTGGGGCTACGGCCCCTGGCGAATCGACCTGGATCGCATCATGATCGACCCCGAATCGCGCCAGCAATGGGGCAGCCTGGCACCTGCCTCCTGGGTTGGGACGATTTCGTGGTCCTTTTGATCCAGAGGCAACCTTTTTGCGTTGAAACGGCACCTATGTGGCCAATTAACCGCAATCAGACGGCCTCCCCCGAGCTTATGAACGAAGCTGATCTCAATGCCGACGTCGCCGACCGCATGCTGCTCCAGCGCATGTCCGCGGGCGACCGCGTCGCGCTGGCAACGCTGTATCACAGCTATCACGGCCGGTTGTGCCGCTTTCTGGCCCGACTGACGCGGCGCGCCGACGTCATCGAAGAAGTCATCAACGACTGCTTCTTGGTCACCTGGCAGAAAGCCGGCGACTTTCGCGGCGACTCGCGCGTTTCGACGTGGATCATGGGTATCGCCTATCGCTGCGGGCTCAAGGCGCTGCGACAGCACGGTGACGAGCCCGTCGAGGACGATGCCGTACCGGAAGAGCGTATTCCCTCCACGGACCCGGACGAAGATCGTGAGTTGCGGGACTGGCTAGGCAAAGGTCTCGATCGCTTATCGGCGGATCAACGTGTGGTGATCGAGCTCGTGTACGGAGTCGGTCATACCCTGGAAGATGTTGCCACCATCATGCAGTGCCCCGTCGGCACGGTGAAGGCACGGTTGTTCCACGCGCGCGTCAAGTTGCGCAACGTGCTACCCGCTTTAGCCGGAGAATCACCCATATATAAAGAGAATGTGCCATGACCTTCCCTATGAACACCAGCCAGGATTGTCTCCGTGCCTGGGAGGCCATGCCCTGGGTACTTCAAGACAGCGCGACGCAAGAACAAAGCGAGTGGCTGAAAAATCACCTTGCGCATTGCGAATCGTGCCGGGCCGAGTTTGCGCAGCAAACGCGTTTGCGTCGTGCCATGTCCTTGCCCTCGGATATACCGGTTGACGCGAACGCTGGATTGAATCGCCTGCTCAGCCGTCTCGATGCGCCCATGCCGCAGGAGTCGTTGCCATTTCGGTCGCGCCCGCGATCCGGAAATTGGTTGGCGCGGGCGATGGTCGCCGCTGTGCTGATTCAGGCCATCGGCATTGGTGTGCTGGGCGCAAAGCTATTGTCGACAGGCAACAGCCCCGCGTATCGCACACTCAGCCAGGAGCCGTCGCCGGTGGCCTCTGGAGCGATCCGTGTGGTACCTGATGCAAATATGACCTTGACCGATTGGAACGCGTTGCTTCATAGCCTGCAGCTGCAAGTGGTAGGCGGCCCCAACGACGTGGGCGCTTATACGGTCGTCCCGGCAAGATCCAATTCAGCGACACAACATACATTGCAGAAACTGCGCGGCACACGAGGTATCCAATTGGCGGAACCTGTCGCTAGCACGCCATGAAATACGGCTTTCTCGCTCTCCTCGCTGCATTGGTTGCTTCGAGCGCGTGCGCACAATCGATTCCCAACGCGACTCCCGCAACGCATGGAGAGGCGAGTAGCGCATCCGGTAGCGGCGTGTCATCCATGGACCCCCAGCGTGACATTGTGTTGGCCGTCGCCAACCCCGTTGAGCCCCCCGCCACACACGCGGGCTCCAGTTTGCTGGGTTACGCCCCTTCGGGTTTCTACGGCGCCGGTCAACGCGCCATCTCCAATCTGGCCGAGTTGAAGCGGCGTTACGGATTGCGCGAGGTTACCGGTTGGCCTATCAAGGCGCTGAATCTTTATTGCGTCGTGTTGGAGCCGCCTCCGGGAATGGCTCGCGATGCGTTGCTGAAGGCGCTAGCCAAAGATGAGAGGGTGCAACTCGCCCAACCGCTGCAAGATTATTCCGTTTATGCGCAGAAGGACGCCGATGCGCAGTCTTACAACGACCCCTACGTCAACCTGCAACGTGGCTTCGTGGAGACGGATGCAGCGCTTGCGCAAAACGTCAGTCAAGGCAGTGGGGTTCGCGTAGCCGTCGTGGATACCGGTGCTGATACATCACATTTGGATCTACAGGGTCGCATTCACGATACCCAAAACGAAGTCGATAACGATGCGGCCTCGTTCAATCGAGACAGTCACGGCACTGAAGTCGCAGGCGTCATCGCGGCAGATGCCGACAATCACCAGGGTATCGTAGGCATAGCACCCAAAGCCGTGCTCAGCATTTACAAGGCCTGTTGGTATCCAGTCGGCACAAACAGCGGTGCACGTTGTAACTCCTTCACGCTCGCCAAAGCGTTGGCGGCGATCATCGACACTGATACCCGCATCATCAATCTGAGCCTTGGAGGACCCGCAGATCCTCTGCTCGACAAATTGCTTTCTCAACTGCTTAGTCAAGGCCGTATTGTGGTCGCGGCGCTACCACCGAATGGGGCGCTCGACGGGTTTCCGGTCAATAGGCAGGGAGTGATCGTCGTTCGGGAAAGCGACACGTCAACTGCACCGGCAGGTGTTTTGAGCGCTCCCGGAAACGACATTTTGACAACGCAGCCCGGCGGCGGCTACGACTTCACGTCAGGGTCATCCATGGCGGCTGCTCATGTGAGCGGCATCGTCGCTTTGTTACTGGATCTCGCGCCGAAGCTCGATGCACGTTCGGCACATGATCTCTTGCTACGAAGCAGCAAATTGTCGAAGGGAATGTTCCAAGTCAATGCAGCGTCGGCAGTGACCGCACTGCGCGATGAGCCGAAAGCCTCTCGCTAGATTTGGGCAAATCACCAAGTTATCGCCCCACACCAAGCGTTGACGATAAAAAGACGACTGGAGTCGACGAGTAGTGAACCTCCCCTTCTACCTTGTAGCGTCAGCCATGATTGTCCTGGCGCTACTCTTGATAATCAAACCACTCTTGAAAGAAGGTTGGCGCCAGAAAACCTCGCAAGTTCCGGTTGCGGCGGCCTTATTGACCGCCGTGTTGCTGCCAAGCATCGCCGTCTATCTCTACACCCTTCTTGGAACACCTGCGGCGCTTGATGATCAGGCCTTGCGCGACGCGCGCGTTCGGCCAGATGCAACAAGCGTGTCGGCATCGCTGGCATCGGCCGTCGAACAGAAGCAAGAAGAGATCAAGAAGTGGCTGGATATGGCTCATGCTTTTGACACCGAACAACGCCCTGCCGACGCCAAGGATGCTTACGATCACGTACTGAAGATCGATGGCAAAAATGCCATCGCGATGATGGGCTGGGTCGAAGCCGACATGTCGCAGCATGCCGATTATTTTATCGATGACTCATCACGCCAGTTGCTTGAGCAAGCCATCGCCTTGGATGCGAACAATCAACGTGCCCTATGGCTGCTCGGCATCAGCGATTTTCAACAAAAAAACTATGCAGGCGCTTCCGCAAACTGGAGACACCTGCGACAGCTGCTTGGCGATGGCTCCGCGCTAGCGCAGTCGGTAAAACAACAAATCGCGAATGCTGATGCAAGAGCAAAAATGAATAGTTCCGGATCTGTTGCAATGGGAATTTCACCGTGAAGAACATTAGTGAAGCTCTATCCCTCATGCCCGATGTCGCCACCCAGACGCAGCCGCATCTGGCTGGCGCGCTGGACTGGGTGGGGATGAACGGCATCGAGGTGCCCGTACGCTTCGACGCCGGCGACGGCGACGTGCAGCGCGCCAGTGCCCAGGTCGGCGCCTTCGTCAATCTCACCCGTCCGGATCGTCGCGGCATTCACATGTCGCGCTTGTACCTGCTGGTCGACGAATACCTGAGCACGAAGACCGTCGACGCGGGCATGCTCGAGTCCCTGCTGCGCGCGTTCCTGGAATCGCACAAGGATCTGGCCGATCGTGCGCGTATCAGCATTCGCTTCGATCAGCTCGTGCGTCGCGCCGCGTTGCGCAGCGAGAACAGTGGCTGGCGTGCATATCCGGTTTCCATCGAAGCGAGCCTGTGCGAGGACGGCTTCCGCATGGAGCTAGGTACGGAAGTGGTTTATTCCTCGACCTGTCCCGCATCGGCGGCCTTGTCGCGTCAGCTGATCCAGGAGCAGTTCGTCAAGGATTTCGACGCGGGCAAGCCGATCGATCACGCGGCCGTGCTGGCGTGGCTGGGTAGTGAGAAAGGCATCGTCGCCACACCGCATGCGCAACGTAGCGTCGCGCGCTTGTTGGTGCGCTTCGTCGACGGCGCCCCGCTGGATCTGATCAGCTTGCTCGATCGTGTCGAGCAATCGCTCGGCACACCGGTGCAGACAGCAGTCAAACGCGAAGACGAACAGGCCTTCGCACTCGCCAACGGCGGCAATTTGATGTTCTGCGAAGACGCCGCGCGCCGCATCCAGCGTGCGCTCGATGCCGATAGCCGCATCGCTGATTTCCACGTCCGCCTGGAACATCAGGAAAGTCTGCATGCCCATGATGCGGTGGCTTACACGAGTCGGCTGGCCAACGGCGCGCAGCAATGGCTAACCGACACGAGCATCGAAAGGCGCGGCTGAAGTGTCACCAGCTATTTAGGTCGCCTTTTTCCCTCCGGTCTCACGCAACGCGAAGGAAACGATCAAAGCCAGCACAATGATTCCGATCCAAAAAATGCCGGCGTGCCGAAAGTGTTCCGCAGGGTCGGCATCTATAGCGCCGAGCGTTTTACCAAAGTGTCTGGAGAATACGGGGCCGATGAATGCAGTCACGGCGAATGTCAAAAAATTGATCGCGCCAGTGGCGCTTCCTTTGACCTTGTCGGGATTGACCTCTTTGATGATCGAATAGGGAATCATCGCTGCGCCCGAGGCAACACCGAAAACAAACAGCGTCAGCCATGCCGGAAGCAGACTGGGCAGATACGTCAGCTGAAGTGCACAAACCAGCATCAACGACGCGCCGATGGCGAGAGCGACCTTTCGCCGATGCAGAAAGTCGGCAAGCCAGCCCAATAACGGGCACCCGAACACCCACCCTAGCGGCACCATCGATGCTGCAAAAACGGCGCTTTGATACGAAAAGAGTTTGTCGGCTTGAAAGAACCGCACACCCCAAATCATGTCTCCCACCGTTGTAGGCACAAACAACAGGCCTGCCACTAAACCGCATAGATAAGATTGCGGGTTTGAGAAGACCACTTTGTAGGGATCCAGAAAACTGGCAGCACCTTTCACTGTGACCTGTGGATGCTCAGTCGGTGTCAGCCATAGCAGTACTACGCCGGTCAAAAGCACCACGACACCAAGCAGCGTCCAAAACGCCCAAATGGATAGGGTCCCATGAATAAGCGGACCGGCAACGATCTGGCCCAATGATCCGCCTAACATACCCAGGCATTGCGTCATTCCAATAGCCGTGGCCAGACGTTGCGCCGAGAAACCGCGAGATGCGAGATAAACCGCGCCGGTGAAGGCGAACGCGGAACCTGCCCCGTGCATCAAGCGGCCAACGTTCCCCGTCCATGCATGCGGCAATCCGAAAACCATGCACCCGAATCCCAAAATGGCCATGCCCGAAGGCACGACATATTTGGCGCCGTACCGATCCAAAAGCACGCCGGCGATTAAGCTGGTGGTCGAATAAGTGTAGTAATACACGCCCAGGATGGCGCTGACGCCGAGACCGTCGACACCAAATGCGCCGGACAATTCCGGGATCATCACTGCCGGAGCCGAACGCACCGCGTATTCGAGAAAATAAAATACCAGCGCAAACACCCATGCCAATATGAACGCTCGGGCGGCCGTAGGATGCGCTTCGGATAATTTCTTTGCCTCGATCATGACAACTCCTTAGCTAGAGGAGACGGGACTGCGCCCGCGACTGATCAATCGGATTACCGTTGCGGCGACATCCTTGTTAATTCGAGGATCTAATCCAGTGCTTCATTCTGAACCACAGTGTGCCGGCCATGCTATAGCGCTACAGGCTCATATCGTGGAAAAGCCTGCTTGGATGAGCATTGTTTCACAGGAAGGAAGAATGGAAGGGGCGAAGCATCGGTAGGCGCGCCCCCCACGGATCGATGAAGTCCGTACCGCGAGTTGCCAAGGGAAATAACGTTTTCATTTCGTCGATGTAATAACTACCACTGTATAAAGGCACGACAACTCATTCACGCCGCTTTTGGCAAGAATCCATTGAGCTTGGACGGGTCTGCACCGAGCCAGGCGCGAAAGAGTGCGGAAAATCAAAGCGCCTACTCATTGCGGGAGACATATCACCATGGATCTCATCGAGGCCATGAAGGTTTTTGTCACCGCCATCGACGAAAGAAGCCTTATCGGTGCAAGTAGGAAACTCGGACGGTCGCCCGCAGCCGTCAGTCGCGCAGTCACCTTCCTCGAGGCCCGTATAGGCGTTCAATTGCTGCGATGATCGTCAACAGCGTACGAGTAGCCATCGATTCCGCGGTCGAAGGTAACGACGTCACCCGCTTATATTCTTACCATGTCGCGGAAAAGGTGCGCAGGGGGGCTCTCGAGGTAGTGCTCAGTGATCACGAGCATGATCCGATCCCAGCACAGCTTGTCATGCCTTACGGTCGTTTGAACGTACCCAAGGTACGCGCATTTGCGGACCTCGCCGTACCGAAGTTACGCGCCCATTTCACGCGCATAAGAGAAGATTGCGGCGCAATACCAGCGTAGAGAAACGCAGCCATCGAAAAGATTCTTGCTCTTTGGCAAACACATTGGAGATGACAGATGAACAGATCCGGCTCAGCCGTATGGCAAGGAAGTTTCAAATCAGGCAGCGGCACTATTTCATCGGAGAGTGGCGCACTCAAAAATGCTCCCTATAGTGTCAGCAGCCGCTTCGAAGGGCATGCAGGCACCAATCCTGAGGAATTGATTGGCGCGGCGCATTCGGGATGCTTTTCGATGGCATTCGCCTTGATTCTTGGCGAAGCAAAATTCACGGCCGAACGTATGGATACACAGGCGGTTGTAACACTCGACAAAGTGCCCGACGGATATGCCATCACCGCTGTGCATCTCGATATAAAGGCGAAAATCCCCGGTATCGATCAGACTAAATTCGACGAACTAGTCAACATGGCGAAGAGCGGCTGCCCTGTTTCCAAAGTTCTCAATGCGAAGATCAGCCTGACAGCGACGTTGCTCAGCTGACACTTACGTCATCTGATCGCCATGCGCGATGATGACCACGACAAGTCGGGGCCATTCCCTGTCGCCCCATGCCCAGGTATGGGTGAAGAGCTTGGTGTTTCCAAGGCTGGCGCTTTGCTCGCCGATTGGGCCGCCGCGGGCATTGTCATCGGGGTCGAGTGAAATACCGAAACGGATTGGCATATAAAGGTAGAGCGCTAAGGATCGCTTAGCGCTTTACCATCGCAACATTTGTTGTCGGCACCGCTACTTTTGACGCACCCGGCCAACCTCCACCCAGCGCGCGGAACGTTGCCACCGCCGCGCGCGCGTCGTCGGCGTGTACCCTAGCGAGTTCATTGCGCGCGACGAGTAGCTGACGATCTTCGTCCAACACTTCGATCAAACTGACCGCGCCGCCTTTGTAGGCATCTTGTGCGGCATCTCGCGCCTGCTCATGCGCAGTCACTTCCTGCGTGAGTTCGCCGTGCTGCACTTCGAGTTCGGCCAATGCGGTGATGGCGTCCTCAACGTCTTCAGTCGCACGCAACATGGATTGACGATATTGCGCCAGAGCTTCTGCATTGGCGCCCTTGGCCTGAGCCACTTCGGCGTCGATGCGCCCAAAATCAAATAGCCGCCAATGCAGGCCTAACGTCGCCTGTGGTTGAAATGCCGCGGCGGAAAAAAGCGAGCCGTTCTGGAGGCTTTCGAACCCAAGCAGTGCGCCTAGCGACACCTTCGGGTAATACTCCGCCACCGCTACACCGATCCGGGCATTAGAAGCGGCCAAGGTGCGTTCGGCTGCAATGACATCGGGGCGACGACGCAGCAGCATGGCCGGGCCACCTTCACCGTCAACACCGGGCACGCTGAAGGACTGCGAACTGTTTTGCAGTTCATTGGCGTACGTGCCCGGTGTTGCGCCCATCAAGACGTCGAGACGATTCAATTGCTGAGCCAGCGTAATTTGCAGCGGTGGCAAGGTCGCCTGCGCTTCAAGCACGAGCGCTTGCGCCTGAGCCAATTCACGCGACGTAGCCAAGCCCCCGGCGAGCCTGACTTTGACCAGGTCGAGCAGCTGCGCTTCCGTATCGATCTGCTGCTGCGTGAGGCGAATCTGCTCCTGTACGCCTCTTACCTGAAAATAGGCATCGGCAGCCTCTGCTGCGACGGATACGCGAACGCCAGCTTGGCTCGCCTCGGCCACCTGTGCTTCCGCCCTCGCCGCCTCTGCACCGCGATGCAGCCCACCGGCAATGTCCAGCTCCCAACTCGCGCCCACACCGATGTCTTTCAGCGTTTGCGAGCGTGTATAGCCAGGAAAGCCGCGCGCGACCTCACCAAGCGGGCCATTCAGTGATTGGCGCTGTTGCACCACTTGCGCATCCAGACTGCCCTGGGGCGCCAACTGCGCGCCAGCTTCACGGGCGGCGGCACGCGCCTGATCAACGCGCGCGATGGCTGCAGCCAGATCAAGATTTTCAGCTAACGCACGTTGGATGATGCGCGTAAGTTCCGGATCATTGAAGCCTGTCCACCAGCTATCGAGCGCTGGCGCAGGTGCCGTGTTCACGCGACTAGCGAGTAACGACTGTTGCGCGTAATCGTGATTGACCTTTACGTCAGGCCGAACGTAGTTAGGCCCAACCGTACAAGCGACGAGACCACTGACGGCAATCGCACAGATAGCCACGCGCAAAATCGTCCGCCACGCGGAACCCACTTTGAGGGGAGAGTTCATGACGATAGTCCGGCAAGAATGAGAGTGTGAAGTTTCATATCCGCGTGCTCAGTGTGCGTCTGCAGAGGGAGCGCTAGGCGGGGCGACCTTGCGCATCAACGGCACCGTGGCGGTGGCAATAACGAAACACACCATGATCGCCAGGAACGCATCGGCATAAGACAGCGTCTGCGCCTCGCGAAATGCCAACGACCAGAGTTGATGGAGTGCGCCATCACCCGATCCATCGGCCACGGGCCCAAGATCGGCCAGGTGCCCACCCGTCTGTGCCAACCACTGGTTCATCGCTTCGTTGGTGGCGTTTAAGTGCTCGGCCATCCGATAGAAATGCAGGTTGGTACGGTCGTTGAGAATCGTGGCGCAAACGGCAATGCCGATGGCCCCGCCAAGATTGCGCATCAAGTTGAACAATCCAGAAGCGAGCTTCAGCCGCGAGGGAGCCAGGCTTCCGAGAGTGAGTGTCACTGTCGGCGGAATGGCCAGCTGTTGTGCCATGCCGCGCAAGGCCTGTGGCAGAAGCAACTCATGGCCGCCCCAGTCATGGGTAATAGGGGCGAAATTCCACATGGAGATGGCAAATAGCGCCAGGCCTGCCATCAATATCCAGCGCAAGTCGAAACGCTGTGCGAGATACGAGTACAGCGGAATAGTGAGAATCTGGAACACCCCAGTGGAAAAGACCGCTTCGCCAATTTCCAACGCGCTATAACCGCGCACGTTTCCGAGAAACAAAGGAGTTAGATAGATCGTGGCGAATAGCCCGATGCCGCTAACGAAAGAGAAGAAACAGCCAAGGGCGAAGTTGAGATCGCGAAGCGCACGCAGATCCACCACGGGATGATCGTACGTCAGGCTGCGCACGATAAAGCCAATGCCGGTCAAGCCGGAAATCCATGCCGTGGTCAGGATCGTGCTATCGCTGAACCAGTTCCAGCGAGGCCCTTCTTCCAGTGTGTACTCAAGACAGCCTAGAAAGATGGCGAGCAACACCATGCCCACATAGTCGGCGCGACGCAGTAGCGACAGTTCCGGCGCATCGATTTTTACCAACGCAGGCACCGCGATTGTTACGAAGATGCCAGGCAGCAGATTGATGTAGAACAGCCAGTGCCAGGATGCATTGTCGGTAATCCATCCGCCGAGGGTCGGACCAAGGGTCGGCGCTAAAGAAGCCAAGGCGCCGATGGTCGCGGCAGCAATCACTCGCTGCTTGCCACCGAAGAAAACGAAGGCCGTAGTGAAGACCATCGGGATCATCGAGCCGCCGAGGAACCCTTGCAGTGCCCGGAACACGATCATGCTTTGGATATTCCAGGCCGCACCGCAAAACATGCTGGTGATCGTGAAGCCGGCTGCGGATGCAGCAAACAACCATCGCGTAGAAAATACGCGAGACAGCCATCCTGATAACGGGATCACGACGATCTCGGCGATCAGGTAACTGGTCTGCACCCAGGCGGTTTCATCGGTACCTGCGGACAGACCGCCGCCGATATCACGGAGCGATGCCGACACGATCTGGATGTCCAGCAACGCGATGAACATGCCCACACACATGCTCGCGAAGGCGAACACCTTTTGGGTCATGCTCAGTGCCGATGGATCCATCAACGCTGAGCGACCAGCCGCGGATACTGTGGTGCTCATGGCGAGTTGGCACGATCCGCGTCACGCGTATCCACGTCGGCTACAACCGACAGGCCAGGCCGAAGCACGCCGAGCAACGCGTCTTTGGGATCGAGCACCACGCGCACCGGCACGCGCTGGACGATCTTGGTGAAGTTGCCAGTGGCATTTTCCGGAGGAAGAACGCTGAATTGCGCACCCGTGGCCGGCGCAAGACTTGCCAAATGGCCGTGGAAAACTCGGCCAGGCATGACATCCGCACGGATCTCCACAGGCTGGCCTTCGTGCATGCGGGCGAGCTGGTCTTCCTTGAAGTTGGCATCAACCCACAGACCCTGTGCCGGCACCACTGCGAGCAGCTGCGTACCTGCTGCGGCAAACGAGCCGACGCGTGCACGACGATTGCCCACCACGCCGTCGACGGGAGCACGTAGTTCGGTGTAGTTCACGTTGAGCTGTGCGATGTCGCGTTCCGCCTTGGCCTGCGTCAATGCCGCGTTCGCCTGCAGCTTTTGCGTGGCAATCACATCTAGCTGGGTTTGCGCGGCGACCTGCGCTGCCCGAGCCTTCTCGGTATTGGCCTGAGCGGTTTTATACGTTGCATCCGCGCGCTGCGCGCTTTCGATGGATACGGCAGAACGACTGGAAAGTTCGCGATAACGTGTCTCGTCGTCGCGCGAGCGCACAGACTCGGCATCCGCTGCGGCAACCTCGGCCTTCGCCTGATTGATCACAGCCTGTTGCAAATGCTCGGTAGCGTCGAGATTGGCCAGCAATGCTTGCTGTGCGGCGACGGCCCCCAGCGCCTTGTCCAATGCCGCTCGGTAATCGCGATCATCGATCTTCACCAGAAGATCGCCAGCATGTACGGCCTGATTATCCGTCACGGCCAGGTGAGTGATGTAGCCCGACACCTTGGGGCCAATCACCGTTACGTCACCGCCGACGTATGCATCGTCGGTGTTCTCGATATAGCGCCCGACGGCCCACCAGTGAGTGCCATAGACGATGGCTGCAACAAGCGCCACGCCGATGGCGATCCTCAACGCATATTTGCGCCGGCTGCGAGGAGCAGGCGCGACGTCCGGCGGGACTTCCGCACGTTCAACAGCAACGACGGTGTTCATGAAGACGGCTCCGAAAGGCTTTTTTGAAATGAAGGTGATTCGCGCAGTTGTGCGCGTCGCTGCTGACTGAGTTCGATGCGCGCACGCATGCGCGCATTAGCTGCGGGCCCGGCTTGCACGGCGTGGTGTTCTTGCGATATCGGATCGCCGGTGTGGGCGTCGACCAATATCGGTTCCGCCATGCGATGGGTGCGCTCATCCGCGAGAAACGTGCTGATCCCTTCCGATGCAAAGTGGCGATTGCCCCAGGTCATCAGCGAGAGCAGCACCGGGCGAAAGTCTCGCCCTACTTCTGTGAGCATGTACTCATAGCGCGCCGGTCGGCTGTTATAGCGACGACGCTCAAGTAGCCCACTCTCGACCAGTCCTTTCAGGCGCCGACTGAGCATGTTCGGCGCAATACCCAGGCTTTCCTGGAACTCGTCGAACCGGGTCATGCCGTAAAAGGCATCCCTCAAAATCAACATGCTCCACCACTCACCCGCCCTTTCAAGGCTCCGAGCGATAGGGCATTGCATGTCTTTAAAGCTCGTCCGCTGCATGGCTCGATGCCTGCCGCCCGTTATTAAATTACATTCATAATATAATAAGCAACTAGCATCATGCAAGTGACTTTTTCTGAACAAGGATCGATGCGCCTGCCCGGCGGACAGGCTTAAGGGTCAGCAGTACAGCAGGCCTGGTGCCTGATAATTATTTGGCCGATTCGACCAAGGCGAGTGCCGCCCGCCGTCCATTGAGGAGTATTTGATCGGACAAAGCCGGGGCGCTCACCGCGCGCGCCAAGACCAGCGTGCCAACCAGCGTGGCGACTATCGACATGGCAATCCCACGACGCTGCTTAGCGAGCAAGCTCGAAGGCAGCCCGCCTGCAATCAAGTCCGTCAATTGCTCGATGCCCTCACTGAACGTCGCGCGCACGGACGTGGAGCCCCGCGCTATCTCGGCGGAAAGTGCTGCCGCAACGCAGCCTTTCGCAACGTGTTGGCGGTGTTCCTTACTGAGATAGCTATCGATGAGCGCTTCCAAGCCACCGCCTTTGGCTTGCTTGAGCGCATTGCTTAATCGCTGGTAGGTTCCTTGCCAGGCAAGCGCTATGGCCTCGCTCGCGAGATCATCTTTGGACTCGAAGTGATTGTAGAAACCACCTTGGGTGAGGCCTATGTCGCTCATCAAGTTGGCTACACCTACACCAGCAATGCCTTCTTCGCGAAAGCGCGCGGCGGCCGTCTCGACAATTCGCTGCCTGGTGGCCTCTTTGTGACCTTTCTCGTAGCGCACGATTCAACTCCTTCCAGCAACACGTCGGATGAGCGTGACAATAACTGCAACTTTAGCGTGATGAGCCGCTTCTCGGCATGCTCATCCCTCCAGTTCGATGGCCACAGCAGTAGCCTCACCGCCGCCTATGCAGAGAGAAGCCACACCACGACGGCCACCAGTGCGGCGCAACGCATGGAGTAGCGTGACGATCAGTCGCGCGCCAGTGGCGCCAATCGGATGGCCAAGAGCGCAAGCGCCGCCGTGTACGTTTATCTTGTCGCGCGGAATGCCCAGCTCTTTCGCCGCCATCATCGGAACAACGGCAAACGCTTCGTTGATTTCAAACAGGTCGACCGCGTCGATATTCCAGTCGAGTTGGCGCAGCAGCTTTTGAATGGCGGGAATCGGCGCGGTGGTGTACCAAGCGGGATCCTGAGAATGGGTGGCGTGCCCTTGTATCGTCGCGAGGATCGTCAAGCCGTTCTCGATTGCGATCGAGCGCCGAGTCAGGATCAGTGCCGCCGCACCATCCGCGTTGGCCGAAGCGCTCGCCGCTGTAATGGTGCCATCTGCACGAAACGCGGGTTTGAGCAGAGGAATCTTGTCCAACGACACTTTTTGCGGATGCTCGTCGTTCTCAAAGAGTGAGACGCCCTGCTTCGCTTTCAATTCCACGGGCACGATTTCGTCGCGGAATGCCCCGTCACTTATCGCATTCTGCGCACGCCTCAGCGTCTCAGTGGCCCACTCATCCTGATCCGCTCGATTAAAGCCATAGAATTTGGCCGCGACTTCGCCGAAATCGCCCATGGGGCGGCCCGATTCATACGCATCCTCCAAACCGTCCCGCATCATGTGATCGATGATTTGATCGTGCCCGACGCGATAGCCACTACGGGCTTTGCTAAGCAAATAAGGCGCGCCCGACATGGATTCCATACCGCCGGCAACGACAAGATTGGCGGAACCCGCGCGAATAAGATCGTGACCAAGCATGACTGCCTTCATGCCGGAGCCGCAGACTTTATTGATGGTAGTTGCGCCCACGGCATCGGGCAGGCCTGCACCGCGCGCGGCTTGGCGCGCTGGTGCTTGTCCCTGCCCGGCTGGCAGCACGCAGCCCATCAACACTTCGTCAACCAGTTCAGGCGCTACGCCCGCTCGCGCCAAGGCGCCGCCGATGGCGACAGAACCCAGTGCATGGCCGGACTGATCGGCAAGTGCACCGAGGAAGCGTCCAAGGGGCGTGCGCACGGCGGCGACGATAACGACAGGATCAATATTGCTCATGAGTTTTCCAAAGAGTTGGCACGTTTCTGATTCGCTGAGCGAATTGGCATTGCGTCTCCGCAAGCAGGGTTCGCCGGACAATAAGAAGACTAGGCATCCGCACTTTTGCGATCGCCGGGGCATTTGGCCAAAATAATATTATGATCGTAATGTAATCGTAAAACGAATGATCGATAGGCAAGCAGCCGAAAACAACACCGGCGCTTACCTCAGTATCCTGCGGCGGATGTGACTAAGGATGCAGGTAAAGGCTGCGCGCAGACTGCATTACCGTTATTGCGGTTGTGACGGGTTGCCGCGCCGCCAGATCATCCGGCGCACGAGCATGGCGATAACAAGCACCGCCACAAATGTGCCGTAACCGTAAAGGGCCGGAGCGACCTGCTTCCAAATGCCTCCGCTCTCGGGTCCCAGCGCGCCTACCGTTTTGACCACCACAGAACTGAAAGCAAGTAACGCGGACCATATCGAAACAATCGCAGCGACAGTAACGGCCAGCGCATCGAAGATACGTTGCGCGGCGCTCCGGGCAGGCCTTTTGTGCAATGCCAAGTACGCCCATGCAAGGACAATCAGCCAGGGCGCCAGAAGCATCAGCGATAGATAACGCATCGATAACGTACCTTTTGAGCAATACATTTACGCTACGCAACATGCATGGCTGACGCAAGGCCAGTGAGCCCCGCTTTAGCTTTTCGATTATTGCGCGGGGATCAATTTGCGCCTGTGCCAATCGCCCCCATATGTGGTGTGGCCACATAGGAAGGAGTTCATCCCATGAGTGATCCGCGCTCTACAACACCACCCATCAAACATTACGAAGTCACCCACACGGATGCCGAATGGCGCCGGTTGCTAACCGCCGAGCAATACGACGTATTGCGGGGGCATGGCACGGAACGCCCGGGCAGCTGCGCACTGCTCCATGAAGAACGAACAGGGGCATTCGTGTGCGCAGGTTGCGGTCAACGACTATTCACCTCTGAAACTAAATTCGAGAGTGGCACCGGGTGGCCGAGTTTCGATACGCCGGTCGCTGGCTCGATCGAAACAATGGATGATGACAGTTACAACATGCATCGTACCGAGGTCCAATGCAGCCGCTGCGGCGGTCATCTTGGACATGTATTTCCCGATGGGCCACCGCCGACCGGTCTGCGCTATTGCATGAACGGCGTGGCGATGAACTTTGTTCCGGACTGAATCGCCTTGCCGATTGGTTGGCTGACGTGCCCGAAGCAACACACGCCTCCAAGCATCAACCTAATCAGGGCATGTTTATGGCTGCTCGCGCAGTATCTTTATGACCTGCGCGATGGCCTCGTCATTCTCATAGACCTTGTGGCCGGAAGTGACGATGGTCGTAGATTCGGCACCAGGAAGAATCGCACTTGTCAGAGGCACTACGCCATCACCAGTTTCGTCGGCGCCGGGTAGCTTTCCGGCGATAGTAAAGTAGCGAACACCTTTGACTGGCATCAGCGACTCTTCGGCGTGGCTGACGGGTTGGTTCATGCTCAACGTGCTGATGCTGCTGAGGCCCTCCTTGCGATAAAAACTCAGTAAGGCAGGTCGAAGCGTCGAATCATTTGCGGCCACAATATGCCGAAGCGCATCCATCTCCGGACCGCGCGGCATCACAATGTGGATGGCCAGATGGCCGATGAAATCGTCAGAAAGCGGACTGCCGAAATGCGGCGCTGCTAGAAAAATCGCCTTTTTAATGCCGGGATAGGGTGTAAAGAAGAAAATTTTGTGGCTCAAGGCCAGATCGCTTGCACTGCCACGTGTCTGATCGAAGGGTACGGTGCTGACCGCGTCCCAAATCACGTTGTCGCTGTTGGTGGTCAACAGGCGCGCAACCACACCGCCCATGCTGTGTCCGATCAG